>Ga0209966_1000501_pt1 | contig 10307 bp, 8 predicted proteins | sample RhisoiCoNPM_FD_187575 | JGI IMG/M metagenome (GOLD analysis project Ga0209966, IMG submission 187575) | Arabidopsis thaliana rhizosphere microbial communities from the Joint Genome Institute, USA, that affect carbon cycling - Rhizosphere... | ecosystem: Host-associated > Plants > Roots >... | reverse complement strand
GACACCGGCGAATCTGGCATGGACTGGCTGCGTCACCGGACTGTAGCACGATCGGCGGGCGCCCTCCACCCGTGCGACGCGCGCGAAGCGTCCGCGCGGACCCACGCGGCATCCTTCCGGATACACCGCATCTCGGATATACCGCATCCGGGCGGATATACGCCGCGTATCCGAACTCGCACTCTTCTCGCGCGCTTCGCCGCGTGCGAGCGTGGGCGCATGCCGTACACGCTGCCGCAGCTCCGGCTCCTGATCCTGCTGGCCTTCACGCTGCTGGTCGGGCTCGGGGTGCGCGAGTGGCGCGCGGGATTCCCGGATGCGGCGGAGCGATTCGAGCGGTTCGATCGCGAGGACGCGGTGAGCCCGCTCGTTCCCGACGCGGACGCGGCGCCGGCCGGCGCCGCTCCTCGCCAAGCGCCGGGCCGGCCCACGCCGCCGCCCCCCGCGGCTCCGGCCGTGCCCGGCCGCGTGACCCCGCCGGCGCCCGCAACCCCCGTCCCGGTCCCGGCCGCGCCGCCGCCCCCCGCCGAGCCGCTCGACGTCAATCGCGCCGACGCGACCGAGCTGGCGCGCCTGCCCGGGGTGGGCGCGGGTCTCGCCCAGCGCATCGTCGAGGAGCGCGAGCGCCGCGGCCGCTTCGACTCCCCCGAGGCCCTGCGCTACGTGCTGGGCATGGGGCCGAAGAAGCTCGCGGCGATCCGCCGCTTCATCACCGTGCGTGATTGATCGGCTCGTCCCCGCCGCGCCGCTGCTGCCGCCCACCGCCGCGGTCGCGGCCGGCATCGCGGCCGGCTCGTGGTGGGCCATCCCGCCCGCGACGCTGCTCGCGGCCGGTGCCCTCGCGCTGCTCGCCTCGATCCTGCTCGCGCCGCGCATGCCCCGAGTGGCGCTCACGCTCGTGCTCTCGGGCATCGCGGTGCTGGGAGCGTTGCGGGCCGCGCCGGCCCCGCTGGCCGACGACCACCTCGCGCGACGCGCCCCGCCGAGGTCGGTCACCGTCGAGGCCAGGCTCGCCCAGGAGCCGGTCCGGTGGGCGCCGGATCGCACGCGCCTGCTCCTCGACGTCCTCGCGATGCACGCGGGCCCCGAGGGGCTGCCCGCCTCGGGCCGCGTGCAGATCACGGTCTACGGAGAGATCGCGGCGCGGCTCGGGGAGGGGCAGCGGGTGATCGTGGACGCGCGGCTGCACCCTCCGATCGGCTACCGCAATCCGGGCGGCTTCGACTACCCCGCGCATCTGCGGCGCGACGGCATCCTGCTGGTCGGCAATGCCCGGGCCGATCGGCTCGTCGCGCTCGCCCCGGACACGCCGCCGTGGCCCGTCGCGGTCAAGCGGTGGGCGGTCTCGGTCATCACCGCGCGACTGCCGGAGACCTCGGGCGCGCTGCTGGCCGGTCTGCTCATGGGCGAGCGCTCGCAGCTGCCGCCCGAGAGCGACGAGGCGTTCCGTCGCGCCGGCGTCTATCACATCCTCGCGGTGTCCGGGTTCAACGTGGCGCTGCTGGCCGGCGCGATCTTCGCCGGCCTCGCGATGTGCGGCGTCCCGCGCCGCGGCGCCGCGGTGGCGGCGGCGGCCGCGCTGATCGGCTTCGCCCTGGTCGTCGGCGGACAGCCGTCGGTGCTGCGGGCCACCCTGATGGGCCTGCTGCTCCTGGCCGCGCTGCTGCTCGACCGCGAGTCCCAGCTCATGAACGCGCTGGCCGCCGCCGCGCTCGCCCTGCTCGTCTGGCGGCCGGGCGATCTCTGGGAGCCGGGCTTCCAGCTCTCGTTCGCGGCGACCGCCGGGATCATCTACGTCACGCCGTGGCTGGCCGCGATCCTGACCGAGCGCGGCTGGCCGGCCTGGCTCGCGACGGCGGTGGCCGTGAGCCTGGGCGCGCAGGCCGCGGTCACGCCGCTGATGCTCGCCCACTTCAACCAGCTCTCGCTGATCGGCGTCGTGGCCAATCTCGCGGTGGTCCCGCTGGCCGGCATCGCCACCATGCTGGGAATGCTCGCCCTGCTCATGGAGCTGCTCTCCTCCGCGCTGGCCGCGCTCCTGTTCGAGACGCTGTGGCTCGTCCTGGTCGTGCTGCGCGCGATGGTGTCGATCGCCGCCGCCATCCCGGGCGCGATGGCGCATCTGCCCGCCCCGGCCCCCGTCGTCGTCGTCGCCTGGTACGCGGCGCTGGGCCTGGCTCCCCCCGCGGTCGCGTCGACGCGCGCGCGTGTCGTGGTCGAGGCGCTCGCGGTCGTCGTTGCGGTCGCGTCGATCTGGCCGTGGCTCTCGCCCACCGAGGGGATGCTGCGCGTCACCTTCCTCGACGTCGGCCAGGGCGACGCCGCTCTCGTCGAGCTGCCCGACGGGCCCCGTCTCCTCGTCGACGGCGGCCCCGGCGGCGCTCGGCGCTTCGACGTGGGCGAGCGGGTGCTGGCCCCGTTTCTGTGGAACCGGCCGGTCCGGCGCCTGGATGCAGTGGCGCTGTCGCACTGGGACATCGACCACTCCGGCGGGCTGGCCGCCGTGCTCCGACGCTTCCACGTCGGCGAGTTCTGGGAGAGCGGGCGCCCCCCGTCCGGCGCCGCGGACACGGTGGCGGCGCTCGGCCGATCGGGCGCGCCCCGCCGGGCGCTGGCCGCCGGCCAGCGGCTCTGGCTGGGTCGCGCGATGGTCACCGTGCTCGGCCCCGCGACGGGACCGCCGGTGGCGGCCAACGACCAGTCGCTGGTGCTGCGCCTGGACTGGCGCGGTGTCTCCCTGCTGCTGCCGGGCGATCTGGGGGCGCAGGGCGAAGCGGCCTTGCTCGGCCGCGGCGGCCCGCTGCGCGCGCTGGTCCTGAAGGTGGCGCACCACGGCAGCCGCTCGTCGTCGGGGGTGCCGTTCCTTCGCGCCGCGCAGCCGCTGATCGCGGTGGTGTCGGTGGGCGCGCGAAATCCGTTCCGGCATCCGAGCCCCGACGCCCTGGCCCGGCTCGAGGCCGCCGGCGCCCACATCTACCGCACGGATCGCGACGGCGCGGTCATGCTGGAGACCGATGGCCGGGTGCTCCGCGTCACCGCGTGGGCGCGCGGCACGACCGACACGTTCCATCTGGCCGACCCGGAAAACACCACGGCCCCCGGATGATCTCCGGAGGCCGTGAGTGGGACGCGCGGGAAGGCGGGAGGCGGTTATGTCTCGAACGCGCGCTCGTAGTGGGCGCGCAGCCGCTCCAGCTCCTCGGGATCGAGACGCATGCCGAGGGAGAGCCCCATCTCTCCCAGGATGGTCTTGATCTCGTTCAGCGACTTCTTGCCGAAGTTCTTGGTCTTCAGCAGCTCCGACTCGGTCTTCTGCACCAGGTCGGCGATGGTCCGGATGTTCGCGGTCTTGAGGCAGTTGGACGCCCGCACCGACAGCTCCAGCTCGTCGACATTCCGGAAAAGATGCTCGTTCACTTCGCTGCGCACCGGCGGCTCGGTCCCGGTCTCGGTGCCCTCGGCCGGAGGCGGCGCGTCGACCGGAAAGTCGACCAGCAGGGTGAACTGGTCGTCCAGGATGCGGGAGGCGTCGGCGACCGCGACCTCCGGGGTCACGGTGCCGTTGGTCCACACCTCGAGGATCAGGCGCTCCGCGCCGGAGGGCTCCGCCTCGACGTGGAAGTTCACGCGCTTCACCGGCGAGAAGTCGGCGTCCATCAGCATCGCGTTGATGGGCAGCGCCTCCGGCTCGCGCTTCTCGGCGGGCTGGTAGCCGCGGCCGCGCTCGACGCACACCTCCATCTCGAGGCTGCCGTCCTTGTCCAGGGTGGCGAGGGCCACGTCCGGGGTCAGGACCTCGACGTCCGAGTCGGGCTCGAAGTCCCGCGCGGTCACCGTGCGCACGCCCTGGGCCTTCAGCCGGAGCAGCTTCGGACGGTTCACGTGCAGCGTGAACACCAGCTGGCGGAGATTGAGAATGATGTCCAGGGTGTCTTCCCGCACGCCGGTGAGATGCGAGAACTCGTGGAGCACGCCCTCGATCTTGACCCAGGTGGGAGCGGCGCCCGCGATGGAGGACAGCAGCACCCGACGGTAGGCATTGCCCGCGGTCAACGCGAAGCCCGGCTCGAACGGCTCGATGGCGATCTTCCCGTAGGCACGCTCCCGGGCGAGCCACTCGTGACGGACTGGAAGCATCAGCTCCTGCATTGGGGTTCCTCCTCGGAAAATGAGGGGCGGCGTTGGCCCCGGCCGATCATTATACCAGGGAACTCCGGGGCCGCCAGCGTTCGCGGACCCGCAGTTTGACTGAGAAACGAAGCCCGGCCAATATGGGGAAATCATGATGGAGCGCCCGAGATCGCTGACGGTCTGGGGCCGAGGGCCCCGTCCCGGTCCCACCTGGCGCACCGCGGTCGGCTTCGGGCTGGTGGTCTTGATCCTCGCCCTGCTGCTCGAGGGCTGGTGGATCCTGACCGTTCCCGGCCCGCTCCGCGCCCGCCCCCGGGTCGTCGAGATCCCGGCCCACAAGGGTGTGGTGGAGGTCGCGGAGATCCTCGACGACGCCGGGGTCATTCGCAGCCGGGTGGGCTTCGTCCTCCTGAGCCTCGCCCGGGGCAGCTTCCGCAGCCTGAAGGCCGGCGAATATCAGATCCCGGCCGGCACCAACACGGTGCGCGTGCTCGAGCTGATGGAAGGCGGCCAGGTGTTCCAGCACATGGTGGTCTTCCAGGAAGGGAGCACCCTCGGCGAGCTGGCGCGCCAGCTCCAGATCGAGCGGCTGGCCGCGGCCGAGGACATCCTGCGGGTCGGCAAGGATCCCGTCTTCCTGAAGACGCTCGACATCCAGGCCGACTCGGTCGAGGGGTATCTCTTTCCCGACACCTATCAGTTCGTGAAGGGCATGACACCGGAGGAGGTTCTGGCCCGCATGGTCGCGCGCATGCGCGAGAAGATCTCGCCGGAGCTCCTGCTGGAGGCGCGGCACCGTGATCTCACCGTGCACCAGCTGCTGACGCTGGCCTCCATCATCGAGAAGGAGGCGGTGGAGCCGGCCGAGATGCCGCTCATCTCCGCGGTGTTCTGGAACCGGCTCAAGCGGGACATGCCGCTGCAGGCCGATCCGACCGTGCAGTACGCGGTGGGCAAGGACCGCAAGCGGCTCACCCGCGAGGATCTCCAGGCCGACTCGCCGTACAACACGTATCGCCGCCAGGGGCTGCCGCCGGGTCCCATCGCGAGCCCCGGCCGCGCCGCCATCCAGGCCGCCGCGCGACCGGCCTCGGTGGGCTACCTGTACTTCGTGGCCACCGACGACCGCCACCACCAGTTCTCGACGAACCTGGCCGACCACAACGCGGCGGTGGCCCGCTACCGCCTCGCGCGCACGAACACGAAGTAGCCGCCGCGGGCGCGTCGAGTATCCGGGCCCGGGCGGGCGCCAGAGCGTCTCCTCCGGGCGGGGGCTCGTGCTATCCTCGCGCCGTATGGCCTCGGGCGACGATTCCTCCACCCTTTCGGTGCTGCCGTCCGCCGCGGCGGCGACGCCCCGTCGTCGCGCGCCGGAGGGGTTCCCCCTGCTCTATCACGTGTTTCGCGCCACCTCGGGCCTGCTGCTGCGCGGGCTGTTCGACCTGCGCGTGCACGGCATCGAGCACCTGCCGGAGTCGGGCTCGTTCATCCTGGCCGCCAATCACCACAACTACCTCGACGGCGTGGTGCTGGGCGTCGCGGTGCCGCGGCCCATCTCGTTCCTCGTCATGCCCCGCGTGTTCCGGGCCACGCCGCTGCATCCGCCGATTCACCGCCGTATCGGCTCGATCCCGGTGAACCTCGAGCGGCCGGATCCGGGGGCGATCAAGCGGGTGCTCCGCGTGCTGGAGGCGGGGCGCGTCGTCGGCATCTTCCCCGAGGGCCCGTTCAGTCAGGAAGGGCGGCTCGTGCGCGGCCAGCCGGGCGCGGCGATGATCGCGCTGCGCGCCGGGGTGCCCATCGTGCCCGCGGCCATCGCGGGCACCTACGAGGCGCTGCGGGCGCGGCGCTTCTACCTGCCGCGACGGCATCCCGTCTCCGTCCGCTTCGGCGCGCCGCTCTACTTCGAGCGTCTGCGCCATCGGCCGGCCGCGCGCGCGGTGCGCGAGGAGATCACCCACCGCATCATGTCGGAGATCGCCGCGCTCCTCCGTACCGCCCCCGAGCCCGCCGCGGCCGCCGGCCGGGCGGGCGTGTCGTGACCGCCGCGGGCCCGCCGCCGGGAAAGGCCTGGGCCGGGCGCTTCGCGCAGGGGGCCGATCCCGCCGCCGAGGCCTTCACCTCCTCGCTGTCGTTCGATCGGCGTCTCTGGCCGTACGATCTCACCGGCAGCGCGGCGTGGGCGCGCGCGCTGGCCCGGGCCAAGCTGATCACCGACGCGGAGCTGGAGAGCCTCCTCGCCGGGCTCGACGCGGTCCGCGCGGAGCTGGAGGGCGGCGCGTTCCCGTTCCGGCGCGAGCTGGAAGACATCCACATGAACGTGGAGCGGCGGCTCGTCGAGCTGGCGGGGCCGGTCGGCGGCAAGCTCCACACCGGTCGCTCCCGCAACGACCAGGTCGCGCTCGACGAGCGGCTCTACCTGCGCGACATCCTCGATCACGTGGACGCGGGCCTCCGCGAGGTCCAGGGCGCGCTGCTCGCGCAGGCCGAGCAGCACCGCGAGGCGCCGATGCCGGGCTACACCCACCTGCAGCGCGCCCAGCCGGTCCTGCTCGCGCACCACCTGCTCGCCTACGTGTTCATGCTCGAGCGCGACCGGCAGCGCTTTCGCGAGGGCCGCGCGCGCGTCAACGTCATGCCCCTGGGCGCAGCGGCCCTCGCGGGCGCGGCCTTCGCCATCGACCGCGAGGCCCTGGCCCGCGATCTGGGCTTCAGCGCGCCCAGCCCCAACAGCATGGACGCGGTGGCCGATCGCGACTACGTCGTCGAGTTCCTCGGGAGCGCGGCGATCTTCGGCATGCACTGCTCGCGCCTCGCCGCCGATCTGACCTTGTGGGCGACCGCCGAGTTCGGCTTCGTGGAGTTCGCGGACGCCTTCGCCACCGGCTCGTCGATCATGCCGCAGAAGAAGAATCCCGACGTGGCCGAGCTGATGCGCGGCAAGTCCGGGCGGCTCTACGGCAACCTCACCGCGGTGCTGACCACCATGAAGGGGCTGCCGCTGACCTACAACTCCGACATGCAGGAGGACAAGGAGCCGCTCTTCGACACGGTGGACACGCTCGAGGGGATCTTCCGCGTGCTGCCGCCGATGCTCCGATCGCTGACCTTCCGAACCGAGCGCATGCGCGAGGCGGCCGGCGCGCACTATTCCACCGCCACCGATCTCGCCGACTACCTGGTGCGCCAGGGCCTGCCCTTCCGCGAGGCCCACGAGGTGGTGGGTCGAGCGGTGCGGCACGCGATCGCGAAGGGCTGCGAGCTGGCCGACGTGCCGCTGGAGGAGCTGCGCGGGTTCTCCGCCCTGATCGGCCGCGACGTCTACCCGGCCCTCACCGTGGAAGCCTCGCTGCGGGCGCGCGCGGTGATCGGCGGGACCGCGCCCGACGCGGTCCGCCAGCAGCTCGCGCACGCGAAGGCCCTGCTCGAGCGCGACGCCTCGTCGTGAGGCCGAGCGCCCGATCCCTCCTGGCCGTCCTGTTCGCGGTCGTCACGCTGGCCGCCTGCGGCAAGAAGGGCCCGCCGGTGGCTCCGGAACTGCGCGTGCCCGCCATGCCCGCGGCGCTGCGCGGCTCGGTGGACGGCGAGAGCATCGTGGTCTCGTGGACCCAGCCCGACACCCGGCTCGACGGCACCAAGCTGCGCACGGTCGATCGCTATACGCTCTACCGGCGGGAGGAAGCCGACGCCGGCCCGCCGAAGTCGGCGATGCTCTCGCACGGCCGCGTGGTGGGCTACGACGAGATCGCGACGATCCGAACGGACGCGCCGGCGCCCGCGGTGGTCCAGGGCTCGTCGGTGACGTGGGTGGACCGCCGCGCCCTGTCGGTGGGTCGCCGCTACGTGTATGTCGTCACCGCGGAGGATTCGATCGGCCGGAGCAGCGCGCCCTCGGAGCGCCTCGTGGTGCCGTTCCTGGCCGCGCCGCAGCCCCCCGCCGACGTCAGCGCCGAGCCGGGAGACCGGCGCGTGACCCTCACGTGGCAGCCGCCGCCCGCGCTGATCGACGGCTCGCCGGTCACCGGCGAGATCAAGTACGTCGTGCTCCGCGGCAGCGGCGCGACCGGGCCGCTCGCCGCGATCACGCCCCAGCCGCTGTCGGAGACCACCTTCACCGACACCGGGCTCGACAACGACGCCGACTACCGCTACGCGGTGCGCGCGGTGCGCGTCGAGCCGGCGGTCACCGCGGCGGGCGAGGCGTCGGCCACGGTGGCGGCAGCGCCGCGCGATACCACCCCGCCCTCGCCGCCCAGCGGGCTCGTCGCGGTGCCCTCGGCGGACGCGGTGCGGCTGGCCTGGAACGCGAGCCCGGAGCCGGACGTGGCGACCTACGCGATCTACCGGGCGACCGGCACCGGTGACCTCGTGCGCATCGCCACCACGACGGTGCCTGCCACGGTCTACACCGATCGGGATGTGAAGCCGGGCACGACCTACCGCTACGCGATCACCGCGCTCGACCGCGCGCGCCGGGCCAACGAGAGCGCGCGCTCCAACGTGGTCTCGGTGCGGGTGCAGTAGGTCCTAGACCTCGTTCTGCCAGACCTGCTCGGGCACCTGGCGGCGCCGCAGCAGGGTCAGCGAGCCGTCGGCGCCCAGCATGACCTCGGGAGCCTGGGGGTAGGAGTTGTAGTTGATCGTGGCCATGCCCGCGCAGTAGGCGCCTGCGCCGCCGATCACCACGAGGTCGCCGATCTGGGGGCGCGGGACCCAGCGCGGGGCGAGGGCCTCGGGGTCGCCGGGCGCGGGGGTGAGGATGTCGCCCGACTCGCAGCAGGGACCGACGAAGACCGTCGCGGCCTGCTCGCGGCCCTGGGCCAGCACGTCGATCGGATGCTGGGCGCCGTAGAGGGACGGCCGGGCGATCTCGGGCATGCCCGCGTCGAGCTTGGCGAAGAGATAGCCCTCGGCGCCGGTCGCGACGACGTCCACGCACGAGGCCACGATGGCGCCCGCGTTGGCGACCAGGAACGTGCCCGGCTCGATCTCGAGACGCAGCGCCCGACCCGACCGCTCCCGAAAGCCCTCGATCTCCCGGCGCACGTGCCCGCCCACGTCCGCCATGTCCACCGACGGCTCCTCCGGCATGCGGCCGACCTTGAAGCCGCCGCCCAGGTTGACGGTCTCCACCTGCGGCAGCGGCGCCACGAGGTCGAGCGTCATGCGCGCGCAGCGCTTCCAGACCTCGGGATCCGTGCCGGAGCCGACGTGGGAGTGCAGCCGGCGGATGCGCAGGTCGTGACGCTTCGCGAGCGCGACCACCTCGCCCATCGCCTCGTGCCAGATCCCGAAGCTCGAGGCGGGGCCCCCGGTGTTGGTGCGCTTGGTGGACCCGGTCCCGAGGCCGGGGTTCACCCGCACCGACACCTCGGCGCCCGGCGCGACCTTGCCGAACTCGTCCAGCTGATGCAGCGAGCAGGCGTTGAACAGCACGCCGCGCGCGACGTGCTCGCGCAGGGCGCGCGACGGCATCTGCGAGGTCAGCTGGATGCGCTCGGGGGCGAAACCGGCGCGGAGAGCCCGCTCCACCTCGTGATCGCTGGAGGCGTCGACGTGCAGCCCCAGGTCGCGGAAGAGGGCGAGGATGCCGCGGCTCGGGTTGGCCTTCATCGCGTAGCGCAGCGTGAGCCCGTACGGCGCCGGGAAGGCGAGCGCGGCGCGCGCGGAGGCCTCGAGCGCCGCGCGATCGTACACGTAGCACGGCGTGCCGAACCGCCGGCGCACCTCGGCGGCGACCTCGGCGGTGACGGCGGCCCTGCGGAGGGCGGTGGCGGGGCGTTCCATCCGCAGGAGTGTACCCCATCGCGTCTGCCGCTTGAAGTGCTTCCTGGGAGAATGCTAGAGTCATGAAGCTTCGTTTCCCATCACGGTGAGCTACGGAGGGACCCAACCATGCGCCCGACATTCCAAGGCTCGATCGTCGCTCTCGTGACCCCGTTCCGCGACGGCAAGGTGGATGAGGCCAAGCTTCGCGAGCTGGTCGAGTGGCACGTGGCCAGCGGCACCGACGGCATCGTGCCGTGCGGCACCACCGGCGAGTCGCCCACGCTCAGCCACGACGAGCACAAGCGCGTGGTCGAGATCGTGATCGAGACCGCCCGCGGCCGTCTCGCGGTCATCGCCGGCACCGGCTCCAACTCCACCGCCGAGGCCATCGACCTCACGCGTCACGC
>Ga0209966_1000500_pt1 | contig 10316 bp, 9 predicted proteins | sample RhisoiCoNPM_FD_187575 | JGI IMG/M metagenome (GOLD analysis project Ga0209966, IMG submission 187575) | Arabidopsis thaliana rhizosphere microbial communities from the Joint Genome Institute, USA, that affect carbon cycling - Rhizosphere... | ecosystem: Host-associated > Plants > Roots >... | reverse complement strand
CTGCCGCTGGAGGGTCTGCCGCGCGGGTCGGCGCCGAGGCTGGCGGTATATTCCCGCAGCGTCGCCGTGCCGGATCGCCTGCCGCAGCGCCGCATGCCCGACGACGCGGCAGCGGCCGCGCAGCAGTTGTTCGCGACGCTGCGCGAGCTCGACGACCTGTCGGTGTCGCTGATCTGGGTCGAGGAGCCGCCGGCCGACGCCGCTTGGGAGGGCGTACGAGACCGGCTGCGCCGCGCGGCGGCGTCCTGATCCGTTGTCCCTTCCCGTGTCCCCCGTCCCTGGAGTGAGCATGACCGTCCCGACCGAACTCTTTCGCTGCCTGCGCGTGCCATGCCAAGTGCTCGGGCTGGCGGCCGTGCTGGCCCTCGGCGCCTGTGGAGGGGGCGACCGCGAGAACGAATTCCAGCCGGCGCGGGTGATCGTGTTCGGCGACGAGGCGAGCGTGGTCGTCCCGGCGGCCATCCCCGCCAGCGGCGCGACGCCGGCGATCCCGGCCGGCTCGCGCTACACGGTCAACGGTTTCACGACGACCACCGACAGCACCACGACGCCGCCGACCACGACGACGGTGTTCGACTGCAACGTCAACCGCATCTGGGTTCAGCAGCTCGCCTTTCGGGCCGGTTTCGGGCTGCCGGGCTGCCTGCGCACCGGCGAGACCTCGACGACGAGCCTGAACTACGCCGAGGCCGGCACCGGCGTCGCTGGCGTGCGGGCGCAGATCGACACCCACCTTCTCACCGACACCTTCGCGCCGAGCGACCTGGTGACCGTCTACACCGGCCAGAAGGACGTCATCGACATCTACGCGACCGTCACGACGGCGGCCGAGTGCCGTTTCGATGCGGACGACCCGACCACCGCCGGGCCGATCGCGCAGGAGGCGCGGCGGCGCGGCGGCGTGCTGGCGGCGCAGGTCAATCGCATCGCCAACGGCGGCCGCGGCGGGCGCGTGCTGTTCGTGACGGTGCCCAGCGTCGGCTCGACACCGTTCGGCCGTCTGCCCAACGACAAGGCCGGCGTCGAGCGCGACACCTGCCTCGAGCAGCTGACGGCCGCGTTCAACGCCGGCCTGCGCACCGAAACGCTGCAGGACGGCCGCTACGTCGGCCTGCTGCAGCTCGACGAGCGCATCGGCGCCGCGTTGCGCGGTTTCTACGGCTTCGCCAACCTCGTCGATCCGGTCTGCCGCTCGGACGCGCCGCTGCCGGCCTGCACCACCGAGACGCTGATCGACCCCGACAGCGATCCGGACACCGACACCGCGCACACCACCTACCTGTGGGCCGACGACCTGCACTTCGGCGTGACGATGCACAACGTCCTTGGCAGCCTGGCGATCAACCGCGCCTTCGAGACCAACCCGTTCTGAGCGGGCCGCCGACGATCAGAGTCGGCTGCCTAGCAACGCCGCGGGTTTCCCCCGCCGGTGTGCCCGGCGGGGCGCCGCTAAAGTGACTCGCAGAAAAATCGAACGACCGTGCGATTGCGGCGTTCCGGCCCATCAGCGAGGACTTCATGCGCACATTCCGCCACCTTGGCGCGGCCCTGGCCGCCTCCCTGTTCCTGGCCGCCTGCGGTGGCGGCGGGGGCAGTCCACGCGAGCTCGGACCGTCCGGCGCACCGACTTCCGCCGGCAGCTTCACCTCGGTGGTCTCGTTCGGCGACAGCCTCAGCGACCTCGGCACCTACTCGCCGGCCACCTCGGTCACCGGCGACGGCGCGCCGCCCTACATCGGCGGGCGCTTCACGACCAACCAGGCCGCCGGCCGGATCTGGGTGCAGACCGTCGCCGCCGGTCTGGGGCTGGCGATCACGCCGGCCGAAGTCGGCTTCAACGGCCTGTCCCAGCCCTGCCCGGCGGCCGCCGGCGGGCCCGCCGCGGCGGCCACCTGCACCGGCTACGGCCAGGGCGGCGCGCGCGTCACGAGCCCGGCGGGCATCGGCAAGAACCCCGACGGCAGCGGCGCGCTCACCGTGCCGGTGGCCACGCAGATCGCCAACCATCTGTCGCGCAAGGGCAATTTCACCGCGGGCGACCTGGTGTTCATGCTGGCCGGCGCCAACGACGTGCTGGTCCAGTTCCAGGTCTTCGCCGGCAAGGCGGCGGCGATCCAGGCCCAGGCCGCCACCGGCGCGATCACGCCGCAGCAAGCCAACGTGCTGCTGCTGACGGCGCAGACCGAGGGTGACATTGCCGTCGAGACCGCCGCACGCCAGCTGGCGACGCTGATCCGCACGCAGATCCTCGCCAACGGCGCGCGTTACGTCGCGGTGCTGAACGTGCCCGATATCGGCAACACGCCGCTCGGCGGTTCGCTGCCGCCGACGGCGCGGCCGGTGCTGTCGGGCTTCGTCGCCACCTTCAACACCGCGTTGCGCGAAGGCCTGGACCGCCAGCCGGTCGCGATTTTCGATACCGTCGGCGCCTTGGCCGCGATCATCGCCGACCCGGCCGCTGCCGGCTTCACCAACGTCACGGTGCCGGCCTGCGACGCGGCGGTGATCTCTGCGATCACCGGCGGCCTGGTGACCGACGGCACCTCGCTGTTCTGCAACGCCGACGCACTGCCCTACAACGGCCTGCGTGCCGGTGCCAGCGCGACGACCTGGCTGTTCGCCGACGGCGTGCACCCGACCACCGGCGGGCATGCGGCCATCGCCGCCTTCGTCAACGCTCGTCTCGACGAGCTGGGCTGGGTCGACTGAGGCCGCCCCAGCGCAGTTTCATCGCGACGATCGCCGCCGCCAGCGCCAGCGTCACGGCGTTGGCCGCGACGATCGGCCAGGCAGCGCGCAGCCAGCCGTAGAGCAGCCACAGCGCGATGCCGAGCGTGAACACGAGGTACATCGCCAGCGAGATGCCGGCGACGTCGCGCGTCTTCCAGGTGTGCCAGACCTGCGGCGCGAAGGCCGCGGTGGTCAGCACCGCCGCGCCGTAGCCGACCAGATCGACGGCGGCGGCGCTCATCGCGGCAGGTCCTCGGCGCACCAGCGCACCAGCGCGTCGAGCGCCGGCCGCGCGGTGCCGGCGTCCGGGTGGTTGACGACGGCCACCAGCGCGTAGCGCCGCCCGGATTCGCCGAGCACATAGCCGGCCAGCGCCATCACATCGCGCAGCGACCCGGTCTTCAGGTGGGCGCGGCCCTGCGCGCCGCCCCACGCGCGGCCGGGCCGGCGCGCCGTGCCGTCGATGCCGCTGACCGGCAGCGAGCTCATCAGCTCGGGCATCGTCGGGCTGGCCCACAGCGCCTGCAGCCAGGCGCCGAGGCAGCGCGCGCTGCTGCGCGCGTCGCGCGACAAGCCCGAGCCGTTGTCGATCGAAAGCTCCTCGGCGGCGCAGCCGGCGCGCTCGCGCACCAGCGCCTGCACGCGCTCGCGCGCGGCGAGCTGGGTGTCGGCCGGCGGTGCGGCGGCCATCATGCAGCAGCGATGGCCGTTGGCCGGGGGCGGCAGCCCGAGGGTCAGGAACAGCTGCTCGGCCATCGGGTTGTTGCTGAACTTGTTGATGTCGCGCACCACCGCCGCGAGCGGCGGCGACGTCGCCTCGAACAGCGGCGTCGCGCCGGCCGGCACCACGCCGTCGCGGACCCGGCCGCCGATGTGCCCGCCCAGTTCGCGCCAGGCCGCGTCGACCAGCCGGGCGTTGTAGCTTGCCGGCTCGGTGTAGGCGACCGGCCAGCGGCGCTCGCCGCATGCCCACGGGTAGCCACCGACGAAGCGCAGCCGCGCCGGGTCGTCGAAGTCGGCCTTCAGACTGCCGCGCCAGTCACCGCACTCGCCGGGGGTCAGCGGCACCGTCGCATCGACCTGCACGCCGGCCAGCGCCACGTCGGCGACCACGCGCGCCACGCCGCGCGCCGGCTCGGGCACGAAGGTCAGCGTGATGGTCTTCAGGTTCAGCAGCAGCGCGTCGGGCTGGACGTTGTAGGGCCGGTGGCGCTCGCCGTCGAAGGCGCCGGGGTCGCGCGCTTCCAGCACGAAGCCGCTGCCGTCGAGCACGATGTCGCCCTGCACCTCGCGCACGCCGCGCTGGCGCAGCTCGCGCAGCAGCAGCCAGAGGCGCTCGATCGTCAGCGACGGATCGCCGCGGCCCTGGATCGCGAGGTCGCCGCGCAGCACGCCGTCCTCGACCGGGCCGGTGCCCAGCACCGGCGTCGTCCAGGTCCAGGCCGGGCCGAGCAGCGCCAGCGCCGCGCCAGTGGTGTACAGCTTCATCAGCGAGCCCGGATTCACCGGCTGTTCGGCGCGGTGGACGAGCCGCGGTTCGTCCACCGTCGCCGGGCCGAGCTCGGCGATCCACACCGCCAGCGCGTCGGCCGGCAGCCGCGCGCGCGCCAGCTCGGCCTGGACCGCGGCGGGCAGGGCGGCAGCATCCGGTTGTGCGCGGGCCGGCGCGGCCAGCAGGCACAGTGCGGCGAACAGGGCCGCGAAGGCCCCCGACAGCGTCGACCCCATCATCGAAACGATGATACGGGGCACCCCCGACGCGCCTGCGAACAGGCCCTAGACTGGCGGCCCGCACCGAACGCCGCTTCCCGTGAATCCGATCCCGCCGCTGCTGGTGCTCGACACCGCCACCGAGACGCTGCACCTCGGCCTGTCGGCGGGCCCGCGCGAATGGGTGCGTGCGCTGCCGGGCGGCGCGCAGGCCTCGGCGGCGCTGCTGCCGGCGCTGCTCGGCCTGCTGGCCGAGGCCGGGTTGGCGCTGCGCGACCTGGGCGCGATCGGCTTCGGCCGCGGCCCCGGTGCCTTCACCGGCGTGCGCACTGCCTGCGCCGTGACGCAGGGGCTGGCGCTCGGCGCCGGGCTGCCGGTGCTGGCGCTCGACACGCTGATGGCGGTGGCCGAGGACGCGCGCCGACGCGGCGCGGCCGACGAGCTGTGGGTCGCCGTCGATGCGCGCATGGGCGAGGCCTATGCCGCGCATTACCGTCATGGCCCGCAGGGCTGGGCGGTGCTGGCCGCGCCGGCGCTGCACGATCCAGGCGCGTTGGCGCGGCTGGCCCGGGGCGAGGTGGCCGGCAGCTCGCTCGCCGCGCATGCCGACGCCTGGGCAGGTCGCGCGGCGCGCGTCTGGGCCGATGCCGCGCCCACGGCGCCGGCGCTGCTGGCGCTGGCGCGCGCCGCCTGGGCGCGCGGCGAGCGGCTCGATGCCGCCGAGGCGCTGCCGCTGTACGTGCGCGACAAGGTCGCGCTGACCAGCGCCGAACGCGCCGCCGCGGCGGCGCAGCGCGTTGCATGAACGCCGTCGTCCGTCCGGTCGAGCGCGCGCTGCTGCCGATGCGCGCCGCCGATCTCGACGCCGTGCTGCTCATCGAGCGCGCGGCCTACGACTTCCCGTGGACGCGTGGCAACTTCGCCGACTCGCTGCACGCCGGCTACGAGATGCAGGCGCTGTTCGTGCCGCAGGGCGCGCGCAGCGCGCTGGCCGGCTACTTCGTCGCGATGATGGGTGTCGACGAACTGCACCTGCTCAACCTGACCGTGACGACCATGCTGCAGGGCGCGGGCCATGGCCGCTTCATGCTCGACGCGCTGTGCCGCCTCGGCGTGCAGCGCGGCGCGACGCAGGTCTGGCTCGAGGTGCGCGAGTCGAACGCGCGCGCGCGCCGGCTCTACGAGCGCTACGGCTTTGCCGACGTCGGGCGGCGGCGCGGCTACTACCCGGCACCGGCCGGCCTGCGCGAGGACGCGGTCGTGATGAGCCTGCCGCTGCGGAGGAGCGCATGAGCTGGACCGAGCGGCAGCGGGCGATGCTCGCGGAAATGGGGATCAGGCTATGGCCAGATCCCCATCGAGAGGGGCTGGCGTCGCCCCCCCTCAGCCCCCCCGCCGAGAGGGAGGGCGGCGGATCTGCTCGGTCCGCGGCCGCGCTGCGCGAATCCGTTCCAGCGGGACCGCCATCGCCAGCAACGCGAGCGGACGCGAAGGGTCGCGGAGAGCTCGGCGCGCGCCCCGTCGGCGTCGAGGTCATGGACTGGCCGGCGCTGCGCGAGGCGGTCGCCGGCTGCACCGCCTGCGCGCTGTGCCGCGGCCGGCGCAACACGGTGTTCGGCGTCGGCCACGAGCGCGCGCACTGGATGATCGTCGGCGAGGCGCCGGGCGAGCAGGAAGACCGCGTCGGCGAGCCCTTCGTCGGTGCCGCCGGGCAGTTGCTGGACAGCATGCTGCGTGCCGTCGGCCTGGGTCGATCGCCCGGCGAGGTGGACGACCCGGCGCGCCAGGTCTTCATCGCCAACGTGCTGAAGTGCCGCCCGCCGGTCAACCGCAACCCGCGGCCCGAAGAGGTGGCGCAGTGCGCGCCCTTCCTGAAGCGTCAGGTCGCGCTGGTGCAGCCGCGGCTGATCCTCGCGATGGGCCGCTTCGCGGTGCAGGCGCTGCTCGACACCGACGCCGCGATCGGCAAGCTGCGCGGCCAGGTGCACCGCTACGAGGGCGTGCCGGTGGTGGTGACCTACCACCCGGCCTACCTGCTGCGCAACCTGCCCGACAAGGCGCGCGCCTGGGAAGACCTGTGCCTCGCGCGCGAAGTTGCCGCGGCGCCACGCTGAACCGGCCGCTATGATGATTCATGGCTGCGATCAGCGCGCGTGAGGCGGCGCCGGCGACGACCGCGTCCGCGGACGGCGGCTACCTGTCGTTGTGGGACACGCTGCCGAGCTTGGTCCTGCTGCTGTCGCCCGACGGCGCGGCGCTGCGCGTCAACCGTGCCTTCATCGACCACACCGGGCTCGGCGCTGAAGCGGCGCGCGGGCGCGGCTGGCAGAAGTTGCTCGTGCCCGCGTCGCTGGCCGCGCTGACGGCCGCGCTGCGCGGCGGCCAGGCCTTCTCGCTGCAACTGCAGCTCGCCGACGGCGAGGGCGAGGCCGAGCGCTGGGTCGATTGCGCGGCGCGCTGGCGGCCGCCCGAGCGCGAGCTGCCCGACAGCGGCGGCTACTGGATCTGCCTGCTGCACGACGTGTCGGCCGCGCGGAGTGCCGAACTGGCGGCGCGCGCCCAGGCCGAGCAGTTCCGGCTGCTGGCCGACAGCGTGCCGGCGCTGATCGCCTACTACCGCGCGGCGGACAACCGCTGCCTGTTCGCCAACAAGCAGTACGCACAGACCTTCGGCCGCGACGAGCAGTCGATCGTCGGGCTGCACACCTGGGAGGTGATCGGCGAGGAGGCCTGGCAGCAGATCCAGCCCTACGTCGACCGCGTCGTCAAGGAAGGTCGCAGCGCCAGCTACGAGCGCCAGCTCGAGCGCGCCGACGGCAGCCCGCGCTGGATCGAGGTCGATCTGCTGCCGCACCTGGACGCCGGCGGCGTGGTGATCGCCTGCTTCGTGCTGATCTCCGACATCACGCGCCACCGGCTCGCCGAGCGCGCGGTGCGCGAGTCCGAGGAGCGGCTCGGCAAGTTCATGGAGGCGAGCGCCGAGGGCATCGTCTTCCACAAGGACGGCATCATCACCGACGCCAACGCGCCGGCCTGCGCGCTGACCGGCTACGCGCTCGACGAGATGCTCGGCCGGCGCAACATCGACTTCATCGCGCCCGATCAGGTGCCCAAGGTCGTCTCGGTGATGACCCAGGGCCTGGAGACCGCCTACGAGAGCGCGATCGTCGACAAGGCCGGCCGCCGCATCCCGGTCGAGTTCATCGTGCGCACGATGGTGCGCAACGGCGAGCGCCACCGCATGACCATCGTGCGCGACCTGCGCGACCGCCACGCGGCGCAGGCGCGCATCCACCATCTCGCGCACCACGACATGCTGACCGGGCTGCCGAACCGGCTCGCCTTCATGGAGCAGCTCGACCATCTGATGGCGCTGGCCGACGCCGGCCAGCAGGAGCTGGCGCTGCTGTTCATCGACCTCGACCACTTCAAGCGCGTCAACGACTCGCTCGGCCACCTGGCGGGCGACGCGCTGCTGCAGACCGTCGCGCGCCGCATCACCGGCGTGCTGCGCGCCGCCGACCTCGTCGCGCGCTTCGGTGGCGACGAGTTCATGGTGCTGCTGTCCGGCTCGACCCGCCCCGACGACGCCGCCGACGTGGCGCGCAAGCTGCTCGCCACGATCGAGGTGCCGCTGCACGTCGAGGGGCGTCCGATCTCGGTCACGCCCTCGATCGGCATCGCGATGTACCCCGAGGACGGCGCGACCTCGGCCGAGCTGATCAAGCATGCCGACACCGCGATGTACCTCGCCAAGTCGCGCGGCCGCGCGACCTTCCAGTTCTTCGATGCCGCGCTTGCCACCTCGGCCTACGACGCGCTGGTGATGGAGGGCGAGCTGGCCCAGGCGCTGGAGCGCGGCGAGTTCGTGCTGCACTTCCAGCCGCAGGTGCGCGCGGTCGACGGCCGGCTGGTCGGGGCCGAGGCGCTGGTGCGCTGGCAACACCCGACGCGCGGCCTGCTCGGCCCCGACGCGTTCATCCCGCTGGCCGAGCAGCAGCGCCTGATGCTGCCGCTGGGCCGCTGGGTGCTCGGCGAGGCGGCGCGCGCGGCGCGGCGTTGGTCCGACGCCGGGCTGGACGGCGTGCCGGTGGCCGTCAACCTGTCGACACTGCAATTCCAGGCGCCGGACTTCGTCGCCAGCGTCGAGCAGGTGCTCGCCGAAGCCCGGCTGCCCGGCGCGCTGCTCGAGCTCGAGCTCACCGAACGCATGCTGATGGACGAACTGCCCGACATGAGCCGCCGGCTCGAGCAGCTCAAGGCGCTCGGCGTGCGGCTGTCGGTCGACGACTTCGGTACCGGCTACTCCTCGCTCGCGCACCTGAAGGCGCTGCCGATCGACAAGATGAAGATCGACCGCTCCTTCGTCACCGACCTGCCCGACGAGCGCGACTCGGTGGCCATCGTGCGCGCGATCATCCAGATGGCGCGCAGCCTGGGCATCACGGTGATCGCCGAGGGCGTCGAGACCGAGGCGCAGCGCGCCTTCCTGGCCCGCGAGGCCTGCGACGAACTGCAGGGCGAGGCCGTCAGCCCGCCGCTGCCGGGGCTGGCCTTCGAGACCTGGGTGGCGCGCGTGGCCGCCGGCTAGCTAGCGCGTGCGGCCGAGGTAGCGCTTGCGCCGGAAGTAGACCAGCAGCCCGATCGCCACCGCCGCCATCAGCAGCGTCGTGACCCAGATGCCGGTGGTGCTGTGCACCAGCGGCAGGAAGTCGAAGTTCATGCCGAAGAAGCCGGTGATCAGGTTCAGCGGCATGAACACCGCCGTCAGCACCGTCAGCGTGCGCATGATGTCGTTGGTGCGGTGGCTGAGCGCCGAGAAGTGCATCTGCACCGCGCTCTCGGCCGAGCTCTCGAGCCGTCGCACATGGCCGAGCACGCGCTCGATGTGCTCGAGCACGTCGCGCGAGCGCACCCGCAGCAGTTCGTGTTCGCGCTGGGCCTGCTTGCTGGTCTCGGGCGGCCATTCGTCGAGCGCGTCGATCCACTCCTGGATCGCGCTGCGCTGGTCCTCGCAGGTGTCCTCGAGCTGGTGCAGCGCGTTGCGCGAGTCGAGCAGCGCATGCCAGTTGTCGAAGCGGCTGCGTGGGTTCAGCAGTTCCTGCTGCAGGTAGCCGAGCTGGCGCGTCAGCAGGCGGCGCAGGTCGAGGTAGCCGTCGACCATGTGGTTGACGATGCGCAGCATCAGGTCGGCCGGGCTCGGCGGCAGGCGCGGTGCGCCGGCCTTGGGCTCGACGCGCACTTCGGGCGCGGCCGCCGGCGGTGCGCCGAGCTGGCCCAGCCGCCCGATGAAGTAGTCGCGCACCTGGCATTCGGCCGGGTGCACCGTCAGCAGCACGCGGTCGAACACCGCGAACCCGACCGGGCTGGTGTCGATCGCCTCCAGCGCCTGGCGCGCGGTGCTCGCGGTGCCATGCTCGCCGTCGACGAACAGGCTGCTGCTACCGACGCCCGGCGCGAGCCGGCGGAATACCAGCAGGTCGTACCAGGACGTGTAGTCGTACTGCGAGGGCAACTGGTTGGTCAGCAGGTCGGCCACGTGCAGATCGACCAGCGCACCGCTGCCCCAACGCTGCAGCGCGGCCTGCAGCTCGGCGAGCTGCACCTCGAACTCGCGCCGGCCAGTGCTGATCCACAGGAAGCCGCCGGCCGGCAGCTCGGCCGGCAGCCCGGCGAGCTCGGCGAACTGCTCGTGCAGGTGGACGACGCGCATCAGTCCTTCAGCGCGCGCGCCGCATCGAGCGCGAAGTAGCTGAGCACGCCATCGGCACCGGCGCGCTTGAAGGCCAGCAGCGACTCCATCATCACCGCCTCGCCGTCGAGCCAGCCGTTGGCGGCCGCGGCCTTGAGCATCGCGTACTCGCCGCTGACCTGGT
>Ga0209966_1000499_pt1 | contig 10360 bp, 6 predicted proteins | sample RhisoiCoNPM_FD_187575 | JGI IMG/M metagenome (GOLD analysis project Ga0209966, IMG submission 187575) | Arabidopsis thaliana rhizosphere microbial communities from the Joint Genome Institute, USA, that affect carbon cycling - Rhizosphere... | ecosystem: Host-associated > Plants > Roots >... | reverse complement strand
CAAGCGCGAGCACGACATGCGCGCGGCCGGCCAGTGGGACGAGGCGCGCCAGCACACCGCCGACACCATCTGCGCCTACTGCGGCGTCGGCTGCACGCTCACCCTGCACGTGCAGGACAACCGCATCGTGAAGGTCACCTCCCCCGCCGACAACTCGGTGACCCACGGCCACCTCTGCATCAAGGGGCGCTTCGGGTTCACGTTCGTGGAGGGGCCGGGGCAGCCGGCCTGAGAAGCGAAAGCGGCGGGGCGGGCACGAGGTCTCCGCCGTGCCCGCCCCGCTCGCGGCGGCTCAGACCGCTTGCCGGCGCTCCGCGTCCCAGATGCTGATCTTGTGCGTCTCCGGCATGATGAACAGGAGGATCACGAAGCAGATCGCGGGCACCACGATGGGGTAGATGAGCGCCTGCCCCAGGCTCCCGTGGGCCATGAAGGAGGCGTAGGTGATGGTCGGCACCAGGCCGCCGCCCCAGCCGTTCCCGATGTGGTACGGCACCGAGACGGACGTGTAGCGGATGCGGCTCGGGAAGAACTCGGCCAGGAACGCCCCGATCGGCCCGTACACCATCCCCACGAATGAGACCAGGATGGCCACGATGATGACCGCGATCGCGTAGTTCTCCTGGCCCTTCACGGTCACGCTGGCCAGCCAGTTGAACAGCGGATAGTACAGCAGGGCGGGCAGCAGCAGGCCGGCCAGCAGCACCGGCTTGCGGCCCATCCGATCCGACAGCCAGCCGAAGAACACCAGGGTGGGCGTCCCGAGCAGCAGGCCGAGACCGATGATCCAGCTCGCCGTGATGAGGTCCATCCCGGCGCCCTTCTGCAGGAAGAAGTAGGTCCAGTACTGGCTGCTGTACCAGACCACGCCCTCGCCGAAGACCATCACGCTGGCGATCAGGACGTAGCGGATGTTGGCGCTGAGGAACGCTTCCTTCCAGGGGTTCTTCGTCTGCCGGCCCTTCGCGCGGATATCCATGAACACCGGCGTCTCCTGCAGCGACAGGCGGATGTAGCCGGCGATCATCACCAGGAAGAAGGAGATCAGGAAGGGGATACGCCAGCCCCAGGCCTCGAAGGCCTCCTTCCCCATCAGGCTCTCGACGCCGATCACGACGACGAGGGACACGATGATCCCGATCGTCGGGGACGTGTTGAGGATGCCGGTGTAGAGACCCCGCCGATCGTCGGGGGTGTGCTCGGCCACGTACGTGATGGCGCCCCCGTACTCACCGCCCAGGCACAGGCCCTGGATCAAGCGCAGGACCAGCAGGATGAACGCGGCGGAGAGTCCGATGGAGGCGTACGTCGGCACCAGGCCGATGACCGCGGTGCCTATGCCCATTCCCATCAGGGTCACCATGAACGTCACCTTGCGGCCCGCGCGGTCACCCAGCCACCCGAAGAGCAGCGCGCCGACCGGCCGGATGAGGAAGCCGGCGCTGAAGATGACCATCGTCTTGAGGAACTCGATGGCCGGGTTGGAGCCCGCGAAGAACTTGGCCGCCAGCAACGCGCCGAGACTGCCGAAGATGTAGAAGTCGTACCATTCGATCACGTTGCCGACCGCGGCGGCGACCACGACGCGGCGGAAATCCTGGTGCCCTTGCCCTGTTCGTCCGTTGCTCATGACACCCCCTTTCCCATGGTGAGGACCGGTACGTCACGCCAGGAGGATACCTGCCGGTGAGACGCTGCTGGTGTCGCACCGCCTCCACACGAGCCGCGGCAATCTCCGTCCTTCGCGCTAGGACCCGCACCGCGCCTCGGAGGCGAACAGCACATGCTATGCCAGCGTCGGATAGGGCTCAGCTCATTGTTTTACCTGCACAGTTCTCATGATCTCTGCGGGGTGTCCCTGGTCTGGATGCCAAGGCGTCTTGGCATTGGTGCCGTGACGCGGCGCGTGCAACGCAGGAAGGAAGCCCGAGGCGGCGACGTGGAGCCGCCACTTCCGGGGGGCGGTGAGTCTACTGCCTCTCGCCTGCCGTCTGGCTCACCGAGATGACCGGGACCAGCTGGGCCCATTCGGCCACATCGTGCGCCTTGGCGTGCTCGAGCACCTGCGCGGCGACGAGGCGACCAAGCTCGAGCCCGGCTCGCACGTCGCTCGGGTAGGCGGCGCCCGCCATCACTCGGCTCCACGCGGCTTCGTGAGCAGCCGCGGCGAAGCGCCCGGCATGGGCGGGGAAGAGATGGGCCAGCACGGCGGCGGTGGCGGCCGCGGTCACCGCGTGCTCGCACGGATAGGACGGGCTTCGCGGCACCACGACTTCCGGCACAACCAACGCGCTCTCTTCGCTGGGACGCCGCCGGTTGTAGGCGTACTTCGAGTCCCAGGCCGCGATCAGGGCGTCGTGCACCGCGGTGGCGAGCAAGGCGGACGGCCTGGTTCCCGCCTCGCGGCCGACATCCGCGACCTGCAGTTCCATGAGCATCTCGTTCCACCGATGGGCTGGACCTCCGACGTCCCAGTAACGGATGCGGTCCAGCCTCTCCGCGTCGTCCCCGGCCATCAGCCGCTTCAGCTCGCGCAGCTCGACGGCCGTCGCCCGCTCATCCGGAGGCGCGGGCAGCCGCAGGACCCGCGCGGAGGAAAGCGCCCATGGACGCCAGCTCGCGGCACCTTCCGGCACGCGGGCCGGCAGGCGGGCCGCCGGAACGGCTTGCCCGCGGCGCTCCCTGGTGACGATCGGCTGGAGCTCGAGCCCCTCCGGACCGAACTCCAGGAGCCGGCTCCTCTGGGCCGCCGCCTCACTGCACGTCAGCGCGAGCAGACAAGCCGCCGAGGCGAGGACGAGCGCGAGACGATTCGCTGGTGTCCGCATGAGTGGGCCTCCTCGCGCGCCATTTCACCGCGACGGCGTCAGAGGACCATGCGAACGACCGTGAAAAGCGCGTCAACGGTTGCTGCGCCTGGAGACGGTGGTCTAGACTGTCCGTCGCGTGAGGGCGTCTCAAGCACCTAGGCTCTCGCTCAGCCTCCTCGGAGGCTTTCGGGCCCGGCTGGGCCCCGATCGCCCTCTCAGCCTGTCCAACAAGGCTCAGGCGCTGCTCGCGTACCTCGCGGCGGACCCTGGCCGCCGCCATCCCCGCGACAAGCTCGCGACGCTCTTGTGGTCTGGTACGAGTGACGAGCAAGCCCGCCAGAGCTTGCGACAGGCTCTGGCCACCCTGCGCCGTGCGCTCGCGCCCCAGGCGATCCTGATCGCGGAGCACGGAGAGGTGGCGCTCGAGGGGCAGGCCCTCGATGTGGACGTCGTGAGATTCGAGGCCCTGGTGGGAGACGGCTCGACGGGCGCCCTCGCGGAGGCCGCGGCCCTCTACGAAGGCGATCTCCTCGAAGGCATCCGTGTGAAGGAGCCGCCGTTCGAGGAATGGCTTCTCGCGCAGCGGGAGCGTCTGCGTGAGCTGGCCGTCGAGGCCCTCGCGAGGCTGCTCGCGGACCAGACGGATCGGAGACCGGCCGCGCCGGCCATCCGGACTGCGATGCGGATCCTGGCGCTCGACCCTGCGCGGGAATCGGTCCATCGGGACCTGATGCGGCTCTTCGAGCGCCAGGGGCGACGGGGCGACGCGCTCAGACAGTACCGGCTGTGCGTGGATGCGCTGCAACGAGAGCTCGGGCTGGAGCCGGGACCGGAGACCAGGCAGCTCTACCGGGACATCGTTCGATCCGCTCAGCCACATGCCGCTCCGAGCACCACCGAGCCTGACAAGGCCCCGCCGGGGCAGCCCGGGCGGGCCGTCCAGCGCGAGCCGATCACGCTCATGGGACGCGACGCCGAGATGGCCCGCCTGCACGGGGCCCTCACCGCGCTCGGACGCGGAGAGGGCCGGCTGGTGGTCCTCCTCGGGGAAGCCGGCATCGGAAAGACCAGCCTGCTCGAAGCGCTCGAGGCCGAGGCGCACCGGCAGGGCGTCCGCTGCCATCCGGGGCGCTCCTACCTGAGCGAGCAGGTCCTCTCCTTCGCTCCGTGGATCGACGCGCTTCGCGCCGGCGAGCGGCTCGATGATCCGCGGCTCGTGGCGCGCCTGGGCCCGGCATGGACGGCGGAGCTGGCGCGCCTCATGCCGGAGTTCAAGCGTGGTACGCCGGATCGCGCGGGAGAGGGAGCTCAGCGGCTCTTCGAGGCGGTGACCCACCTGCTCTCGTGTCTGGCGGTCGAGCACCCCCGGCTCATCATGCTGGAGGATCTGCACTGGGCTGACGAGATGAGCCTGCGCCTCCTGGCCTTCGTCGCCCGACGGATGCGGAGCGCCCGCGTGCTCCTCGTGGTGACGGCACGCGAAGAGGAGGTGACGGGCACACCGGCCGCCGCGGTCCTGGCCGAGCTCGCCGAAGATCCGCGCGTCGAGCGCCTGACCCTCTCGCCGCTCTCGGGTCAGGAGACGGCCACGCTGGTGAAGTCGCTGGCCCGGGCCGGCACCTCCACGGACACGGTGGCCCGGCTCGCCGAGCAGATCTTCACCACCAGTGAGGGCAACCCGTTCATCGTGGTGGAGACGATGCGGGCCCTCGCCGACGGCACGGTGGCGCAGACCCCCACCGGGCCTGCCCTGCCCGTTCGGGTCAGAGAGGTGATCGCCGGCCGGCTCGAGCGGCTCGGCGAGCGAAGCCGCGGCGTCCTGGCGGTCGCGTCGGTGATCGGCCGCGAGTTCGATTTCGCCTTGCTGCAGGGCGCGAGCGGGCTCGATGAGGTCGAGGCGGCCGAGGAGGTGGAGCGGCTGGTCCGTCGCCGTCTGCTTCGCGTCGTCGGGGAGCGCTTCGACTTCGTTCACGAGCGCGTTCGAGAGGTCGTGCACGGACAGCTCCTGCCGCCGCGGCGCGTGCTGCTCCACGCCGCCGTGGCCCGGGCGCTCGAGCGACTGCCCGCCCTCCGACCGGACGAACACGTGGAGCGCCTGGCGCATCACACGTTCCGGGGCGAGCTCTGGGACGAGGCCGTGGTTTACGGCCAACGCGCCGGCGCCGTCGCGGCCGAACGCTCGGCCTCGGCCCAGGCCGGCGCGTGCTTCGACCAGGCGCTCGAGGCGCTGACCCGCCTGCCGGAGAGCCGTGCGACGCTCGAGCAGGCCATCGAGCTGCGCGGCTTCCGTATCGCGCACCACTTCGCCCTCGGAGAGCGTGACGCCGTCTTGCGGTGCGTACAGGAGGCGGCACTCCACGCCGAGCGCCTGGGAAATCCTCTGTACCTCGCGAGGGTCGCCACGCTGCGGGCCAATGCCCTCTGGTACGCGGGCGACATTCTTCGCGCGCTCGAAGCGGGCACCCGGGCCCTCGCCCTGGCGGAGGCGACCGGCGATGCGCCAACACTGATCCACGCGAATCTCAACCTTGGAATGATCTCCGGCAGCGTCGGCGACCATCAGCGGGCCACCGGCCTCCTCGCCAGAGCCACTCGACTGCTGGGAGGTGACCTGGAACGCGAGCGGATGGGTCGAACGCTCTACCCGTCGGTGAATACGCGTGGCGAGCTCGCTCGATCCCAGGCAGAGCTCGGCGACTTCGAGGCGGCGTCGGCCACCATCGCCGAAGCCCTCCGGATTGCGGAGGCGATCCGACACACCAGCACCCTCAATGTCCTGCGTCTCGATGGCTGCCACGTGTTGCTGTGCCGAGGCGACTTCGTCGAGGCGATGCCCGGGCTGGAGACGTGCCTCGAGTACTTTCGCGCGGCCGGCTTGCCCGCCTGGTCCTGCGCGGCGAGAGCCATGCTCGGATACGCGCAGGCCAAGACGGGACGGCCCGGAACTGGGATTGCCCTCCTGCGAGAGGCGCTCGAGGAGCTCGCGCGCGGACGTCGGACGCGGGAGGTGGTCTTCCTGGGCTACCTCAGCGAGGCGCACGTGCTGGCCCGCGAGCCGGATGCGGCGCTCGAGCTGGCCGAGCGGGCGCTGGCGTTGTCCCGAGCACGGCACGAGCGGGCCGCCGAGGCGCGCCTGATCTTCCTGCGCGGCCAGATCCATGCGCAGGCGGTCGAGCGCGACGAGCGCACGTGCGAGCGTCACTACCACGTGGCGCTGGCCCTCGCCACTGAGCTGGGTCTCCGGCCCCTCGTCGCGGAGTGCCGGCTCGGGCTAGGCACGCTCTGGCGAGCGAGTGATCCCGGACGGGCCCGGGAGCATCTGGCCGCTGCGGGAGCGATGTTCCAGCAGATGGGGATGCGCTTCACGGAATGAGAGCGCCGCCCTCGGCGCGAGGCAAGTCAGGACGGAGTGCGTCGGGCGCTATGCGTCATTGATGTGGGGCAGAGGCTGGGTGTAGGTTTAGGCCCGGCTCTCGGAGGCGCACTCATGCGGTGGAGGAGGAGCTCAATGCTGAGACTGGGCTCGTCGATTCTCGGTGTTCTCGCGCTAGCCCTTGTCCTGGTCCCTGGCAAGGCGTCCGCGCAGGCCGTGCCGGGTCGCACCACTCGGACCGTCGTCACGTTCGACTTCGCGGGCGATGTCCCAGGAGTGCCGGAGGGCATCACCACGGACGGCAAGGCGGGGCTGTACGTCTCGCTGTTCCTCCTCGACCAGATCTGGCATGTCAACCCGGCCACGGGCGAGAAGAAGAAGATCGCGGACGTGCCGGGCGGCGGGCTCAAAGGTGACCTCATCGGGCTCGAGCGGGATCCCACCGACGGCACGATTCTCGCTGCTTTCAAGAAGGCGACGAAAGTAGACTTGTTCGCGGCCGATCATCCCGATTGTCGCGACGCCACCGATACGGCCACCGGCGTCTACCGCGTCAACCCGCAGACCGGAGCGGTGAGCCCCTTCGTGACGCGCGGCATGGGCATCCCGCTGTGCTTCCCCGATGACATCGCGGTCGACCGCACCGGTAACGTGTACGTCTCCGACCTCGCGCTCGGGGTGATCTGGAAGTTCGATCGCGCGGGCCATGGAGTCGTCTGGTCGGACGATCCGCTGCTCGGCTGGACCGAGCAGAGCGGCACGTGGAACGCGAGCAACGGCACCCCGGTTGGATATATCGGGATCAACACCGTCGCCCTCAGTCCGGACGGGCGCTACCTCTATGCGGGAACCGATGGCGGCCCCGGCGGCCCGACCGGAAGCGGCTTGCTGGTGCGCATACCGATCCAGGCGGACGGCTCGGCGGGCCGGGCCGATCTCTTCGCGACCGGACTCGGCGCCAACGATGGGCTCGAGGTCGGGCCCGACGGGACGATCTACTTCGGCGACACCTACAATAGCGATGTCTGGGCCTTCTCGCCCGACGGGACCCGCCGGCTGCTGGTCGCGTCTCGCGACCATTTCGGCGACCCCCTGGACAACGCCACCAGCCTTGTCTTCCTGAACGGTTGTCTCTACGAGACCCAGCTCGGCTTCTTCAAGCTGCAGCAGGGCAAGGCGAAGGAGACGCTGCGGAACGTGGTAGAGATCTGCAAGTTCGGCAGCCCCGCAGCGAACGGTACGTACACACCGCGGCCCGTCCTGGAGGTGGCGCCCCCGACGCTCCGCCCGCCTTCCGCGCGCCCGACGTATCCACTGTTCTCGACCTCGGGCCACGCGAAACCGTGACGGCTCGCCGGCGGAGCACGAAGGGCGCTTCGAGCAAAACCCGCACGGCGCGCCCGAGAGAGAAGCGGGTAAGTTCACGGGTTGAAGGGGGCGACAGGGCGCCGCCCCCTCCTCACCTCTTGATTGATTGGCGGGCTCGACGGGACTTGAACCCGCGACCTCTGGATTGACAGTTTCCATGGCCAATCGTGGGCATCGCTAGCGTCTTCAATCGCTTGCCGGCGCCGCCGACCTCGAGGGTTGTCGCGCTGCGACGCAGGCAGTTGCACGCCGTAGCGCCGCATGGTCCCCCTCGGTCGTCCGTGCTGCGCTTGGCCAGCCGGTGATGCGGGCTCTGTCCCTGGTCCTGCAGGTGCCGCTGAACTCGGGACGGGCTTGTCGAGCTTCAGAGCGCGAGCTCCTTCCCGAGGATCTGCCTCACGAAGCCCCCGGCGCTCTCGCCCGCCACGAGATCCCTGATCCTTTCGCGCGTCTCGTCGACGACCCCGGCCCGTTCCGCCGCTCTCACCGTGATGGAGTAGGCCGCCCACACGTCTGCGCCCGTGATGTCGTATCCGTAGCCTTCCACGAGCCAGCGCAGCGCGAGTAGGCCCGCCGTCATCGAGAAGGCCGGCTGTTTCTCAACCATGTCGCGGGCGGCGCGTGTGAGCGTCCGAGGGTCGCAGGGCGACCGGCTCGCCAGTGCGAGCGCCGCGTCGTAGAGGCCCGCTGCCTTCGCGGCGGCAAACCACTTGCCTTCCTCTCCGGGCGTGCTCCGGACCAGCTCCGCCAGGATGTCGGCCGCCGCTTTGTGCGGGTACTTCCTCGCGACCGCCCTGAATGTCGCCAGAAACGTCGCGGCCTGGCGCGGGCGCGCACCGTAGCGCTGGTAGGCCTGTTCGACGAAGCCGGCCGCGTGCAGGATCTCCTCGCATAGCGCGTCCACGCCGGCGTCGGGCGTCCAGGGTCCACGGCATGACTCCGCGTAGTCGATGGCGTCCGAGGTCCGACCCATGGCCGCGAGGGCCTTGACGGCCCATCGCTCGTACGGCCAGAAGCCTTCGCCTTCGAGCAGCTGGACAACTTCAGCGTACCGCTCCGCCCGGTAGAGGGCGCTCAGACACGCGGTGGTCCCATGGAAGTACCCGCGAACGTCACGGTTGGAGCTGAGCGCCATCCGGGTGATGCCGAGCAACCGATCGGCCCAAGTCGAGGCAACCTCCTTCGACGCGCAGAGGTCGCCCCAGTGGTCGGCGAGCGCCTCGATATACGGCATCTGGTCTGCCGCGTGCGCCTCCCAGCACCGCTCTAGCCACGCCGCCCGGGTCTTCGTGTCTGCCGGCGCGCCGGCGACCAGGGGCACCAGCTCGGCGATCGCGCGGTTGACCGCGGCGCCGATGGCGCCCGAGGAGCCGTCGACGTGTTCGAGGGCCGGCGACAGCCGCTCGAAGAGGGACACTGCGCCGTCGCCGGCAAGGATCGGGTCCGCGCGGGCGACTCTCTTGATCTCTGCGACCGCCTGCTTCACGCGCTCGACGGCGGGTTGCGACCTCCATCCAAACGCGTGCCGGCGAAAACGCGCCTTGAACTCCCACCGATGTGGTCGCCCCGGGCTCTTCACGCGCGTCATAGTGTCGTGGTCGGCCCGGTCGTGGCCGGCACCGCCGCCAGGAGAAGCTGCGCCATTCCCGTGAAGAGCGCGGCGAGCGTCGACGCGGTCGCGGCCGGAGCCGAGATCACGAGACCGCCTCCGGCGGTTCTCTGAACTGTGAGCCCGGAGAAGAGCCGCTGGGCGTCGGCCGCAGAGGGGGGCGGAACCGGCTCGGGCGGCGCTGGCGCCCGGGAGTCACGTGACTCGTCACACGCGATGAGCACCGCGAAGGTCGGCAGGGTTGGTAGTGGCCAGCGAGGCGTTCGCCCGAAGGGCGGTGGCCGCGATCATGCAGTCGTTCAGGGAGCCCCGGCGGCGGCGGCCGAGGTTGAACAGCTTGGCCGCGGCGGCGGCGTCCACGGCGAGGAGCGCCACCGGCTCATCCACGACCCGAGCGGCGAGCTCGATCGCGTGGCCCTGGACCGGCCCACACAGGAACTCGGTCCAGCTCACTGCGCTACTGCCCACGGCCTCGCCTCGAACCAGCCCCTGGCGCAGCCGCTCGTCTTCGGCTGAGCCTCGACGCAAGGCACCAATCAGGAAGCCGGTGTCAAGGTGTATCGCCCGCGCCCTTCGCCCCGCGCCGATGTCGCTCGACGCTCGCGGCGGGCCGTCTGGACCCGTGCCCGAGTCCTGGCCCGAGTGAGCTTGAGCGACCGCTGAAGCTGATCGAGCGCTCGGACGGCTTCGCCCGGCTCGAGCGACGGTTGCTCCGCCGCCGCGCGAATCGCCCGCCGGAGGGCCTCCGACTTCGAAACTCCCCAGCGCCGGGCGATGCGATCGAGCGCTTGCGCGGTCTCGACGTCCATGACGTAGGTCGACCTGATCGTGGTGGTCACCATACCATTGCACTATGACCGTATGTAATCAAGGGAGCGACCTCGGGGCCGCCACCGCGTTCGTGAGGACAACCGACGTTGCATACGTCCCAGACTCGATACTTATGGCCGTCGACGGGAAGGCCAAGCTGAGCCTCTGATGAGAGGTGAGCCACAGTCGCGGAGACGGTCGGAGACCGGTGGCGGAAAGATCGGCGGCCAACACCGTGGAATGCTTGAAGTGGCGGGTTCGACGGGACTTGAACCCCAAGCGCGAGCACGGCATGCGCGCGGCCGGCCAGTGGGACGAGGCGCGCCAGCACACCGCCGACACCATCTGCGCCTACTGCGGCGTCGGCTGCACGCTGACCCTGCACGTGCA
>Ga0209966_1000498_pt1 | contig 10372 bp, 10 predicted proteins | sample RhisoiCoNPM_FD_187575 | JGI IMG/M metagenome (GOLD analysis project Ga0209966, IMG submission 187575) | Arabidopsis thaliana rhizosphere microbial communities from the Joint Genome Institute, USA, that affect carbon cycling - Rhizosphere... | ecosystem: Host-associated > Plants > Roots >... | reverse complement strand
TAAAAAACATTGCGATAGCATGTGATGCCTTTCGGGTACAAATGATATCGCGTGGAAATCCGGATAAATGGCGGGGTAGTCAATGATGAGCATCCTTAGTGAAACCATTCCCTATGAGGCCATAGCGAGGACTGAAGGAACATCAAGCGGTCCAGTCCACATCGCGTCTACAGTTTGAAGGTCCATCTCCGTGCTCAAAGTCTTTGGATAGTGGGAGGCAGGAATTAGCGCCAGCCAACGATGCGTCTCCGGATCAAATACGACTTGTACAATCATCGGTAGATTACTCCATACACCGGGGGTCAGCATCCAGTACCAGCCAGGTATGTGTGGTTTCTCTTTTGTCCATGTCAACATTAATGGTCCTCCAAAATTACGGTCCTCCAAAAATCGTGTAGATATGAAATGGTTTCGGCGGCTAAACAATGCAGTCGGAAGATTTGTATCGTAGACAGTCCGCCGGCGCTATTCCCAAAAAGGGGTAGGTGAATGTATATCACTAGGGGAGCTCCCAGTGCATTCTTACTTAGGACCTCAGAGGTAGTATGGGAGCCGATTTGCGGCTTATCATGCCCAAGAAAGAACAAGGCGGTACGGAACTGACCATGCTCGACAGTCTGATCATGACTCCGTTCGACCCGGCGCGCGTCGAGCACGAGCTGCGCAGCTATCTCGCGGACTGGCCCTCCCTCGCGCAGGCTCATCCTGCTCGGACACGGCAGATCCTACGAAAGCTGCTTCCCAGTCGGATTCGAGTCTGGCGTGTGCTGCGAGGATGCGAGAAGTCTTACCACTTCGAAGGGGAAGCAGCCGTTGGTAGACTTTTAAATGGCTTAATGAACATTGAAAGGTCTGGTGTCCCCAACGGGTCTATCAGCCTTTTTCCCCCATGTTTGGAAGGGCTAATTGTCTCATTCAGCGGGGTGGCAGCCTGATGAGGAAAGGTTCCTTGTGACTAGGGGCAGCCAAAGGTTTCTCTGACTGCCCCCCTTCTGACTTACCTCGGCCAAAGATGATTCGTTTTAGGCATCTATGCCGCCACTTTGGACGCCATACGCTCACAAGATCCAGCACACTTTCGGCACATCTCGATGCACTGCTTTACCATCTGATCTTCTGCCTGATCTTCTGCCGCCACTTGTTCGCAGTCCTTCCCACACTGCTTACACAGATCGGAACATACGCGGCATATACGGTCGTGAAACGGTGACTCCCGAAGCATGTAATCAGCAGCGGTCGCGCACATCTGTGCACAATCCTCGAATAAGCGAATGTGCTCAAGTGCGGCATGACGTCCACCGAGATTCAAACAATGCCCTATGGTTTGGACGCACAGAGCATGGCAGTCTTGGCAGAGCTGAATGCATTTTTGCATCTCGTCGTCCGAGTGATGTTCTCCCTCTGCCCCAGGCTTGGCCCCACCTTGGGACGCGGCATACAGATTTGGCAACATCATGAACGAAGCACCAGTGGCGAACAGAGACGCGCCGGTAGATAGAAATGTCCTTCTGTTTAGAGCGTTGATCGCTGACATGACTCCTCCTTCTTTGGCTTATTGTTCAGCAAAACCGAACAGGCAGTTTCGTCTGACCTATCCTTTGAACACAGCAAGCCGGAAGGAGGTATCAAATCCTCAGAACGGTGGTTGGGATGGAGAGATGAATTGGTGTGTCGGCACCGCGTGGAGGATGTTCTGTTCGATATACAAGAAATACCGATGTAGGCGGTTGTGGAGCAGCGACGAACTCCACGTTGATGGTCGGAAGTTCTTGGGTAAAGGAAGCGAGAGATTGAGGTCCCAACTGGAGGAAAGCATCACAAGTTTGCCGCACCGGTTGCTCAGTGGCAGAGGAGCAGTCTACTGCGGACTGAGGCTGGAGCGGCAATAGACAGGCGTAGGCATTGAAAGTGAGGATGAGAAGTAAGGAAACGAGAAAGATAGCCAGCCGCCGCATAGCTGGATGTTAACACTGGGTATAGGACCAAACAACTGACCAAAAAATACGGAAAATCTGTCAGCCCTACGCGACTCGTGGCGCGTGTTCCCCATGCCACCCTCTGCTTCCATGTTGAAATCACAAACAAAGCCACCAAGAGATCGTCCTAGCTGCCCTCAGGAAATGCGACGAGGAGCCGACGTGCCTTTTGATCGTTTTGAGAAGATCGGGTTTCATATTCGATTCTAGGCAGTCGATCTTCGTCATGGTTCCCAGGATTCTAAGTCGCTCGTTTTGAGAGTACCCTGATGTGGAGGCGCCGAACGGAATCGAACCGCTGACCGCAGTGTTTCCAACTGCACCTTAGCCGCTTGCCTGCGGCGACGCACCGCCTGGGAAGTTCCAAGTACCCTAGGGGTTGGTGACCCCTGATCTAGAGTGGTCCCGGAGGGACAACCTGTCTTTTCCCCGTGTTTTACGGACAAGATATCCTAGGCAGATTTTCCCTTGCCTAGAAGTTTCCCTGGAAAAATACCGAGATATCTTAGTGTGTTCCCTTGGAGCGAATCTTGCTCGATCACCTCGCCGCGCCCGCCCTTCCAATGGAAGGGGATGGTAGGTGATCGTCTCCTGATCCTTTCATCGACAAGCGCGGATGGCGGGCGCTCTACCGACCGCCTCTAGCGCCAATGATTTGTCATCGAAAGGAGAGGTCATCATGAGCTGCACCACTCGCCGGACCGATTCTCAAATACACCTAAGACACGGTTTCCTGAACTTAATGCTAATCTTGCTTTCCGCGGCTTGCAGCAGCGGAGGGGACGACGGTGGCGGAAGTACAACGAACAATCCACCAGCCGGCGGGGCGGGGGGCAACCAGTTCGCATATGTCGTCAATTTTGCTGCCAATAACGTGCAGGCATTCACCTCCGACGGCAACGGTAATTTCACCATGGTTGGCCAACCAATTACGACCGGCGTCAATCCGCACAACGTCAACGTCGATAAGGCGGGTCGATTTGTTTACATTTCTAACGTAGGCTCGAATTTTGTGAGTGGTTTTAAGATCAACAGCGCAGATGGCAGTCTCACGCCGATCAATGCGGCACCTGGCAGCCCCGTTACGGACGCAAGCGACCCCACGAATAACAGTCCGTATTGGTCGGTGTTCGATACCACGGGTCAATTTCTTTACGTGATTGCCGGAGGAACACCCATCCTGAAGAGCTATTCGATCGACAGTACGTCCGGCGTTCTGACACAGATTGGGTCAACTGGTCCGCTCGGCCAATGCTCAACGGGGCATAGTGTCACGATTTCGCCAAACAACAAGTTTCTCTATGTGGGCTGCCGATTTAACGGGGTCGTGTACTCCTTTAGCCGGAATACACAGACAGGCGCATTGACCAATTTAGGTGCCACGAATGTGATCCAAAATGGGGCACCGGGAGTGTCGTTTTCAGTGGTTGTCGATCCCACGTCGAGCTTCTTGTTCGTTGGTGTCACGGATGGTGTCACCGTGTTCAACATCGATCCGAACAGCGGCAATATCTCAGGGCAGAAGCTTTTCGTGGCGGGAAACACCCCTCATAGTGTGGCGCTTGATGGTAACGGACATCTCTACACGGCCAATCTCAATGACAGCACCGTCAGCGCCTTCAGCATCAGCGGAGGAACCTTGACACAATTGGCAGGGTCACCATTTGCGACGGGGGGAGAGCCGAATACGGTCGCTGTTCATCCGGACGGAACGGTTCTGTTCACCGCTGATCAGACTACCAATACAGTGACCCGCTTCACCCTTAATGCCGATGGTACACTGACTCGTAACGGAAATGCGGCAACGTTTCCTGCCAATAGCGGGACAAACAACATGGCGCTGACCAATAAGTAACGGAATGTTGTCCGGCCGCTTCAGCGTCGGCGGCCTCTCATACGCGCCGTTCGGACTCCCGAGAACGGTGTAATGACAAGCCTATCAATCCTTGGTCCTAGCGCATTCCACGGAAGAGGGGATTGGGCTTCCCTCGTTCGAGGCAAAGGACGGATAAGCGGGATAAAGTCTCCTTTGGAATTCTCATTAAGAAACTGTCTCAAAAGTGTTCTAGACGCTTTTGGGGGTATCGCTCGTCGTGTCCCGGTTCTAGGCTTGAGGAGTGATAGTGCGGAGAGTGGATTCTAAACGACTCGAGCTACAGGAGCTGCCAATGAAGAGGAATGAGGGGTTCAGACACCATGCGAGATTCGTCGTTTGGTGGCCGGCGACGTATTGGAATGAGAATGTGTAAACGGCAGGAGAGTTGATGAATCGCGCCCCACAAAACCGGCGATCCCTCCTCAGGTGAAATCGTCTGTAGAGCAATGGAGGGATGCGGTCCGGGACTCCATGTCCTGCCGGGTGACCTGCCGCAAATTCAACACGAGTTCTTGTAAACGATGACGAAACTCTCCATTCCGTATTGGCAACTTCACACCAAACGAGTCGCCAGTAACCCAACGTACTTCGAAGCGGATACGCAGAGAGGCGGCTGCTGGTCGTGCCGAACTACCGCTTTCGGGTCTCGCATTCCTGCAGCACGCGGCTATCCTTTCTTAATTTAATGGGAACGATGCCCCACATATGTAGAAAACGCAGCTGGTGGCTTGGGACCTAAGGACAGTTTGGGTGGCGGCAACAATAGCGATAAGCGCAGTTATGAACGGCGAGAGTCACAAGGCCGATGATGACAGGGAAGCATCCAAACCTTACGATATTGATGTGACCTGTCCGTCCTGTCACTCCTTTGACTGCGTTCGTGCGGGTCGACAGGGTATCAACGACTTCATTCGCGTGTTAGTAGGTAGGTTCCCATGGAAGTGTCGTAGATGCCTGCACCGGTTTTATTTGAGGCGGCGAACGATCGGTTAGTCGCGTGTACTTGCAGCTACTAGGTCCTTTTCACAGGTCGGCGAGAACCGCCTACTCCTAGCTCGACTTTGCCGATTCCAGGCTCACCGGCTTGAGAACGCATGAGGCTAGACGAAAGGACTCCAAGCTGCAGAGCTCGCCGGAGCAATTGCGCCACATTGCGAACATTCAGTTTTCGCATCAAATGAAAGCGATGAACTTCCACGGTGCGCACACTGATTTGCAGAATGCTGGCGATTTCCCGGTTACTATGTCCGATTGATACGAGGTTGAGAATCTGATGCTGCCTGCCGGTCAGTAGGTTGACTGAGGCTTCGTCTCTCCGTGGCTCATCCTTGAGAGGTAAGGCGGTCTTCATGGTTCCCCTCTAGATTATCTAGGGATGCGTTAAGCGTAGCATAGCCTAATTTTCTATGCGGCTTGACAGCCGTCGAACGAAAGGGCGGGTGCTGTTTTGTTTGCTGCTACGTACGTTGGTGTACGCAGGGGACGAATATCGGCAGGTTTTGAGTGCATGGTTTCCTATAAGTGATTGAATAAGTGGAGTTGCCGCCTTGGGTCCAAAGTTGCTTCCTTACAATTGCAACTTTGAATCGGAGGAGGGGCACCATGGAATGTCCGAAATGCAGAGGCTTGATGCAGATGGAGCGAATGTCCGATTTCTTTTTAGTGTTTTATGCTTGGAAATGCATCAACTGTGGTGCCCTGATAGACAAGACCATAGCGAATAACCGTAGAAATTGCCTGGCTTCCAAGTCTCTTGAGCTCGCCAAGGTTGGTTGAACGAGTCCTCCATGTGAAGTCGGAGTTTACACCACAAAGTGGTACATCCTAAGCCTCGCCATGGACAATTAGTGCAGGCCGAAGCTCATTCATTCGGGTGTACGATCCATGCGAAAATCGGCATGTGTCTAATAGTACCGACTCATCTCTAAGAAATACTATTGAGCGGTGGAGGCTCGTCACGCATTTTTGACACCACGAGACGACCAACTAGGCATCGATGTGAGGCAGGATGCGATGGTCTCAGAAGAGCGCCGTCCCAGACTCTCAGGTTTTATGGATTCATTTAACGAGCGGCGTCGCAGTCCTCGATATAAGGCTCTCAAGGAATCGCTTTTAGCATTCCGTTGCGCTAGCCATGAAGAAACCGATGGGGATGGTGTTCTGTTAGACCTGAGCAAAGGTGGATGTCGTATCACCAGTGAAGTCCCATTAGCTCTCAGTCACTACTACCGTCTCGTTCTTCAAGCGACAACTGGATCCCCAGTCACTATCGAAACCGCCGTTGTGTGCTGGCGTTCCAAATCAATGTATGGACTAAAGTTCATCACGGTCGGTGGAGACCAGGAGGAGTTACTCGAGCAGAAGCTTCTCGAGCTGAGAAGTGTCAGCTAATGGACTAATTTGCGTCGTTTGAGGGAAATTGCTAGCAGACAGTAATGTTTCAAGCAAAAGACGTGATGAACCTAGCTTCCTTTAGACTTGTCTACCAAGACGTTCGATGCAGAAGTGCGCCGGACGACCTATTGAAGGAAAGCGACCCTGTGAAACCCTGAAATGAGCTCGGCTCGAGTTGCCTAAATCCTACTAAACGTTGACTCTTGCATGTATTTTCGCTAGCGTCGGTTTCTATGAGCGAACAACGCCAAGTCGCGACCCAAATCGGGGGACCTGTCGACGCGGACCTCCTCAAAGAGATCCGGACTCTTGCCACACAGCAAGGACGTCGCTTAAACATATTGATCGATGAAGCCATCCGGGATTTATTGAAAAAGTATCGACATCGGTTTAACGTGCCAACTCCTCCGCAAAACAAGGATAGTCTCACAGGAGGGATCATAGAAAATTCCATCTGATTTGCGGTTTGCTCGCGTACTACAGGAAGTAAGTGTTTAGAAAGCCCACCTCCTGACCGCACAACTTTGAGTCGACCTAGCGCTTATTACTACGCCTGCTGACATACATCCAAGATACTAGAACCCCGGTGACCTGCGGTTTGTTAGTTCGGTGCCTTCGTGGGCTCATCTGAGTTAGCAAAGAGTTAAACACCCGCCTACCCGCTGCTACCGAAGCCCACGCCCCAGGCGCGTTCCTGGTTAATGGCGGCGGTGGCCGACCAATATGCCGATAACTGGAAGCCCGTAAAGACACTCGTCGGCACAAATGGCGCTGGAAGTAACGGGTCTGCGAGACTGTTGTGCTCCACCACGGATGGCAAGCGCCATCCCCTCGCGCCTGCGATTGTGTTGTTCAGACAGTTGTACTTGGCCGTTTCCCTCTCGCGCGCGCAGGTGACTCCTACAGCGATGAGCTACGGCTGCTCGACCTGGAGTTAGAGATACTCTCGCTCAAATCACAGATGCTTTTCGCACTAACGAGCCGCGATCGATGCACGGCTCCACGAAGCCACACGTGATCGGGAACAGCGGTAAAAGGACATTGAGCGGGATATTTCCCAAAGTTACAGCGGACGCTACAGTTCACCAACCGTGCACGAAACGCGCCTATAAAGCGTGATACCTCTCTGCGATTTGGACCGTTCTGCTGACCTTGACCTGCGTTTTGTTAGTTCGCAGTTCTAGAGGATGCTCAGATGACCCGAAAGCCAACTGGAAATCACTTGCGAACTCTACTACTTGACGGGTCTATACTCGAAACTTGTCCTTATAGACATGCGCTTTCACGTGCTTGGACACGACTTCCGTCAATTTTTCTGGGGTGACCGGCTTGATCAAATAATCGACGACGCCTTGCTTCATGAGTTCGGTGGCATCTTTAATATCGGGTTGGCCGGTCATGATGATGACAGGAACCGATGGAAACTGCTCTCTGATAAAGGCCGTGGCCTGTTTGCCATTGACCTTCGGCATATGAATGTCGCAAAGAATGGCGTCCAGCATGAGAGGATTGTCTCCCGAGCGGGTTTCCTTGATCGCTGCCTCGCCGTCCTGCGCCTCGATTACGTCAAAACCTGCCTTGGTGAGCGTCAGACGAACCGTTTTCCTGATATCCGCCTCATCGTCTACAATCAATACACGCCCAAGTCCCATAATTTCCCTCCCCTGTTATGAAGTTTCCAGGAGACACCTAGCACCCAGCGCGAAGCATGAAAGCAAGCCAAACGGCGTTTTTAGGACCTTCAGGATACTGAGCACACCGATGGTGTTGCATTTTTCTTTATCTCGGCCGGATTTAGAGGAAGAGCAATAAAAAATGTCGTTCCTTTCCCCTCTTCACTCTCAACCGTGATGGACCCGGCATGGGAGTCCACAGCATCCTTCACAATCCTGGTCCCCAAGCCTGTACCCCCTGCCTTTCGACTGATTGCACGTTTGGAGAAAAGGCTGTCTCGTACTTCACGTGGCATCCCGCGACCGGTATCTTTGACAGACAGGGTTAGCACTTCTGTCTCTGAATCGAATCGCCCGTCAACGGTAATAGACCCTCCGGAAGGTGTTTCCGGAATTGCGTTGTTAATAAGATTGTAGAATACGTTAAACAGCCGACTTTCGTCCGCGTTGAGCACTGGCAAGTCGTCAAGGTTTTCAGCGGATAAGCGAACACCGCTTTGCTCGGCGAAATAACGAAGAGTACTAAAGACTGCGCGTATGAGCGTAGAAACCTGGCAGGCGGCAAAACTCGCAGGGCCGCTTCGGCCTTTCACGGCATCTGCAATTTCTTTGACACGGTCTTGGATGCGGCGGCTGTTGGAGCGCACCATTCCAAACACTTCCTGACTTAGTTCTTGGGTAGCTTTGCTTCTGTTCACGTCGTCGCCGGCCAACCTTTTGAGCAGCTCTTTGAGTTCGCAGTCCAAAAGATCGGCTCCCATGACAATGGGCATCATCATGTTTTTCACATCGTGCCCGATATCCCCAAGCAGCCGGGCGATCTCGGCAAGCTTGGCTTCCTCAGCGAGTTGCGCGCTCAGTTTACGGTTATCAGCCGCGAGCTCGGCCGCGTACACTTCCAGTTGAGCCGCTTGTGCTTGGATCGTGTCCTGTTGTTCTTTGATGCGCAACATCGAGCTGACTCTGGCTACGAGCGCGACATGATCAACTGGCTTCGTGAGATATTCGTCCGCACCAGCTTCGAGTCCTCTGACAATGTCTTCAGAATCCGCTCGGGCTGTCATCAGGATGATCGGTATGAATGGGAGTGAGCGTTCGGCTTTCAGAGTGCGACAGACGTCGAGTCCGTCTCGTTTGGGCATCATGACATCGAGCAGGATGAGGTCTGGAAGCTGCTCGACGGCCATGATCAGGGCCGCCTCTCCGTCGGCCGCCGTCACAATTTCATAGCCCTTTGTCGAAAGACAGGCTTGAGTAATGTCCACATTCATGGCGTTGTCATCGACAACGAGTATCCGTGGTGGTGTGCGCATGAGGCAACCTCTATAAATTCAAGCTAAGCATTTAGATATTGACGAACTACTGCCAGCAATTTCATGGCATCGAACGGCTTCGCAAGATACGCATCACAGCCTGCCGCTCTGGCCTTTTCCTCATCCCCGCTGAGTGCATAGGACGTCACCACAATAATGGGAATGCTTCGAAGCTTGGGATTCGCCTTGATACGACGCGTGGCTTCGTATCCATCGAGACCGGGAAGCTGGATGTCCATGAGGATCAAATCTGGATTAGATTGTTCTGCCAGCGTCACTCCCTCATCTCCTCGGACAGCTTCAATGACCTCGTACCCGACGCTGGTCATGAGGTCGCGCACAATCCGGCGGTTGTCCACCTGGTCTTCAATGGATAAGATGCGTTTTGTCATGTGCCACCTACTTGTTGCTCAACACTGGTGGGCAGGGTGAACCAAAAGACCGAACCAGACCCTAAGGTCGATTCCACCCCAACCGTTCCGCCATGCAGTTCGACGATCCGTTTGACAATCGCAAGCCCGAGACCCGTCCCGCCTTTTTCGCGCGTAGCTGAGCTGTCAGCTTGCTGAAACTCGTCAAAAATTCTTGCTTGATCTTCGGATGAAATTCCCGGACCCGTATCGGCAACGCTCACTTTGAAACGGTCATCGTCGAGAACAATGTGTACCGCGACCTCACCGCTGTCGGTAAACTTGATGGCATTCCCGATGAGATTCAACAGGACCTGTTTGATACGTCGTTCATCGCCTTTCGCGGTCGGCAGGTTGTCGGGTACCATCACTGCGAGTGAGAGTTGCTTTCGGGAAGCCAAGGACTCCATGCCTGTAGCAACTTCATAAACCACGTCCTTCATCATATAGGGTTTCAAGGATAACCTGAGCTGGCCTGCTTCTATCTTCGATAGATCAAGCACGTCGTTGATCAGATCGAGCAAGTGACGTCCGCTCGCATCGACGCGAGATAAGGCCTCTTTGATTTTGTCAGGCACATCACCATAAATCCTATTCACGATCAACTGCGTATAGCCGAGAATGGCATTCAGCGGAGTACGCAGCTCATGGCTCATGTTCGCCAGGAACTGTGACTTGTGCTTGCTTGCGATCTCCAGTTGACACTGCTTGTTTTTGAGATCTTCACACA
>Ga0209966_1000497_pt1 | contig 10414 bp, 9 predicted proteins | sample RhisoiCoNPM_FD_187575 | JGI IMG/M metagenome (GOLD analysis project Ga0209966, IMG submission 187575) | Arabidopsis thaliana rhizosphere microbial communities from the Joint Genome Institute, USA, that affect carbon cycling - Rhizosphere... | ecosystem: Host-associated > Plants > Roots >... | reverse complement strand
CATGCGTGAACCGCGAAATTTGCGCAAGAATCGCGAAGTCGCTTCCGGCGCGGCGGCCGCCGTGCGGCCCTCGCGGTTTCGGGCTATGCTGGCCCCGCGGTTTTCACGTCATCTCACCGCAGGAGGCGGCCATGGGACTTCTCGATGATCTGCTCGGTGGATTGGCTGGACAGCCGGCGGGCGGGCGCATGCCGCCGCAGCAGCCGGCGGGCGCGCAGGCCGGCGGCGGCATGAGCAGCGTGCTCGTGGCCCTGATGCCGGTCGTGCTCTCGATGCTGTCGAACCAGGGCGCGCGGCGCGGCGGGCCCGGTCAGATGGGCGCGGCGCCCGGCGGGGGCGGCCTGGGCGACATCCTGGGCCAGGTGCTCGGCGGCGCCGCGGGCGGCGGACTCGGCAGCATCCTCGCCCAGCTTCAGCAGGCCGGCTACGGCGAGCAGGCCGATTCCTGGGTGAGCCCCGGCGCCAATAAGCCCATCCCGCCGGACGCGATGGCGCAGATCTTCGGGCAGGACGGTCTGCAGCAGATCTCGCGTCACGCCGGCCTGAGCGAGGAGGAGACCTCGCGCGGGCTCTCCCAGCTCCTGCCCGAGGTGGTGGACCGCGTGACCCCGGGCGGCCAGGTGCCCGACTTCGACTCGCTCAGCACGAGCGTGGACGACCTGGCGCGCCGGCTGGGCATGCGCTGAGCGCGGCCGCGATCGGCGAATCGAGGAGGCATCATGGCGATTCCCGACACCTGACCGTGCTGGTCGCCCCGCACCGGTTCGAGCTGCAGCGGCGGCCGGTGCCGGTTCCGGGGGACGAGGACGTCCTCGTGAGGGTGCGCGCCTGCGGCATCTGAGGACGGTTTCAGATCGGCGACCGGGTGGTCGTCGAGGCGCACATGGGCATTCGCGGGCTGTACACCGCCTGCCTGTAATCGGGCCCGCGGCCATCGGGCCCACGTCAACACGCTCTATCGCATCCCCGACGACGTGAGCTACGAGGAGGCGACGGTGGGGATGACCTCGGGCAGCCCGCTGTTCGGCCTCGAGAACGCCGGCGGCTACGTCGCGGGCGAGACCGTCGCGGTGCTCGGGCCGGGGCCGATCGGGCTCATGGCCATCCAGCTGGTGCGCCACCCGCCTCAAACCTTGAGGCGAAGGTCGCCTCGAGCCGAGGTGACGGTCAGTCCGATCGGGGCGGTCGGGTCACCCGGCACGAGTGGCGCCCCCGGCTGACCTCCCCCGCCTGAACGTCAGGCAGTTGCCGCATGCGCGTCTCATGCACGTACCCCATGGCGCGCGCTCGCTGCAGCGGCGACGCGACGAATCGCCAGCCGCACGTGCAGATCACCAGCCAGTCGCCCTGCGATTTGGCCTCGGACACGAATGCGGGAAGACACACCGGGCAGGCACTGCTCTGTCCGGCGCGGCGCGCCGCCCGCGGGCTCTCGTATTCCTGACGATCCAGCTCGGTCGGCGCCGCCGCCAGGGTCGCGCAGTCGGCGCAATGATAGACGCGCGCGAGCGCGACCCGGCTGAACGCGGCTTCGGGCACGACGCCCACGACGCGAGTCGGCGGATGCAGATGGCCGAAGACGCACTTCACGGGTCCTGAGATAGCAAGCGTCGTACCGCGGGAGGTCGGCGGCGATTTCGCGATGTTCGCCGGCCCGCGCGTCGACGACGCGCGCTTTTACCGGGTAGGCCTTGCCGGTGCCGGCCGGCCCGCAGCGCCGGCGGACGGCCCGAGGCGCGCGCGCACCGCGCGCCGCCGAGCCGCGCCAGCACCCGTCGGGCCGTGGTCGAGAGGCCGCGCGAATCCGTGCGGCCTGGGGCCGTCGCAGGATCGCCGTGGCCTCGTCGACCGCGACGCGACCGGCCGCGTCGCGGTCGGCCCACGCCGGGTGCGCGCGGGTCTCACCGGTCGGGGCGTGCGGCCGCCAGGCGGTGGTGGCCGCGGCGATCAGGATCTCGAGGTCGCGATTGTCAGGCGGGCTCATGCCAGCTCTCTCACCAGGTCGGTCGATCCCGTGCCGCGCGAGGCCCTCGGCCACGAGCTTCCGGGCCCGCGCGATGTCTTGCAGGAACGTGTTCGCGCGCAAGCCCGCGGATCCGCCGGCGCAGCAGCGGATCGGAGGCAGAATGCCCTCGAGCGGGAGCGTGCGGCCGCCGGCACTCGAGCGATCCACCGCGAGCGATCCACCGTTGTCCAGTGACTTGGTCATGTGGCAGGCCTCCTCGAGCCTACCCGACCGACACACGAAGTCCGCGCTCAATGACAGTAAGGGCAGAAAACCCTTGCGCGATCGCGAGATCCGCTGCGATGGTGGAAGCGCTCGACTGCGAGCCGAGGAGGCGACGATGACGCGCCCGGCGGAGAAGACGAAGCGGTGGACGGTCATGGTGTACCTCGCCGGCGACAACAATCTCGACAGCGCCGGCGCGGACGATCTGCTCGAGGTGAAGACGGTCGGCTCCAGCGACCAGGTCACCGTGGTCGCCCAGTTCGATCGCTCCGGCGCCGGCCGCGCGACCAATCGCTACCTGCTGCGAAAGAACACTCCGCTGACCGCCGACGTGGTCACCGCGCTCGGCGAGACCGACACCGGCGATCCGGCGGTGTTGCGCGACTTCGTCACCTGGGCGGTCACCAGCCACCCGGCCCAGCACTACCTGCTGGTGATCTGGAACCACGGCTCGGGCTGGGACGACTCCAACCTCTACCAGGGCGACTACTTCAGCGGCGCGGCCCCGCCGGTCGTGCGAAAGGGCAAGGTGGTCGCGCGGGCGCTGGTGGCCGATTCTCCCGGTCCCATCCGGATGGACACCGTGCGCGCCGCGGCCCGGCGGGCGCGGCGCTCGCTCTTCCGGTCCACCGTGGCCCGCATGGTGTCCTCGCGCGCCATCGCGTTCGACGATCAGGCGAAGGACTTCCTCGACAACATCGAGCTGAAGCGGGTGCTCGGTCAGATCCGGCGCACGCTCAAGCGCAAGATCGACGTCCTGGGATTCGACGCCTGCCTCATGAGCATGGTCGAGGTCGCCTACCAGGTGCGGGATCACGTGGGCCTCACCTGCGGCTCCGAGGAGGAGGAGCCCAACGACGGCTGGCCCTACGACACGATCCTGAAGGCGCTGGTGGCCCGCCCCTCGATGAAGCCGGCGGATCTCGCGAAGCTGGTGGTGGGCCGGTACGTCGCCTCGTACGGGCCGAGGGACGGCGCCACCATGGCGGCGACCGACCTGGCGGGCATCGGCGCGGTGGCCGACGCGATCCACCGGCTGGGCCGCGTGCTGACGACGGCGCTCCGGGACGACGACGCGCGCGCGCAGATCTGGGCCGTGCGGGCCCAGGTGCAGGAATACACTCCGCCCTACGACCAGTACTGCGACGTGGCCGACCTCTGCGACCTGCTCGCCCGTCGCGTCCGCCGGCCCGCGGTCGCGACCGCGTGCCGCGCGGTGCGCGCGGCCCTGTCCAGGGCGGTCCTGGCGAGCGCGGCGAAGGGCCAGGGCCTCGCCCACTCCCACGGCCTCACCGTGTATTTTCCGAAGAAGACGGTCTCCCGGCTCTACGCCACCCTCGACTTCGCGCGAAAGGGCGGCTGGGCCGCCTTCATCGACGCCTACACCCGCAGCATCGGCCGCCGGCCGCGTTAGCCGGCCGCGCCCTTCCAGGAGGCCACGCATGCCCGATCGTCTCTCGATTCTGTGCGTCCACGGCATCGGACACGGAGACGTGGACGCCGCGTTGATCCCGGCCTGGCGGCAGGTCATCACCGCGGGCCTGCAGCGCTGGAAGCCGGGGCTCGAGGTGGACTTCGACTTCCTGGCCTACGACGAGGAGTTCGACCACGCGCCGCTCCATGCGGCGACGTACGCGGAGGCGCTCACCCGGCTCGCCGCGAGCGGCATCGTGCACGGCATCGGCGACCTCCTGCCCGGCACGCGCGGGCTCTCCGACATGCCGGCGCTGATCCGCTGGACCGCGGGCATGATCGCTCAGTGGGCCACCGAGGACCGCCTGCGCGAGCGGCTGCGGGCCCGCGTGCTGGACGCGGTGGCGGGCGGCCGGCCGGACGTGGTGTGCGCCCACAGCCTGGGCACGCTCGTCTGCTACGACGCCTTCCGGCGGGAGCGCGGAGCGCTCGACGGACGCACCTTCCTGACGCTCGGGTCGCAGATCGGCAACCCGTTCGTCCGCGACTGCTTCGCCGGCCGCATCGAGGCACTGGCCCGGGCACGGCGCTGGTACCACCTCTACAACCCGGACGACCACGTGTTCACCGCGGAGCTGCGCATCCAGGCCGACAACTTCACCGCGGTGGAGACGCGCTTCGACAAGCCGAACGACCCGCTGAACCACGACGCGATCTGGTACTTCGATCACGCCAACACCCGGAACAGCGTCTGGCTCGACCTGTCGGGCGCGCGGCCGGCGCGCACGCTCACCCGCGAGACCCAGGCCGGGCGCACGCTCGGCGCGCGGCCGGCGCGCCGCGCGCTCCTCATCGGCATCAACGCCTATCCCAACCCCGCCAACCGGCTCGAGGGCTGCGTGAACGACGTGTACCTGGTCAGCTCGGTGCTCCAGGAATGCGGCTACGCGCCGGAGGACATCCGGGTGGTGCTGGACGAGCGCGCCACCACCGCCGGGCTCCTGGAGCGATTCCACTGGCTGCTCGACGACGTCCAGCCGGGCGACGAGCGCGTGCTGTTCTACTCGGGCCACGGCGCTCAGATCCCCGCCTACGGACCGCACCAGGAGGTCGATCACCTCAACGAATGCCTGGTGCCCTACGACTTCGACTGGAGCCCGGCGCACGCGATCACCGACAAGCAGCTCGTGGGCTTCTACAGCCAGCTGCCGTACGACAGCCGGTTCGCCGCGATCTTCGACTGCTGCCACTCGGGTGGCCTCGCCCGCGAAGGCGGGCTGCGGCCGCGCGGCATCGATCCGCCCGACGACATCCGCCATCGCGCGCTGCGCTGGAACCGCCGGCTCGAGATGTGGGAGGAGCGGCGGCTGCCGACCGCGAACCGCTCGCTCGCCGGCTCGCCCCAGTTCGTCGGGAAGTCGGGCGCCACGTACCGCATCGGCCGCGGCGTGTCGCTGCGCGGCCTGCCCAACCGCGCCTACGACCGCGAGCGCGCGGCCCTGCGGCATCGCGGCCCGTACCTGCCGATCATCATCGAGGCGTGCCGCGAGGAGGAGCTGTCGTACGAGTACCGCGACGGGGCGACCTCGTACGGGGCGTTCACCTACAGCCTGGCCAAGGAGCTGCGGCGGTCGCGCCAGGGCCGGCGCAACCCGAGCTTCCGCCGGCTGGTCGCCCTGACCACGCGCCGGCTGCAGGCGCTTCAATACGAGCAGACGCCGTCGCTGGTGGGGCCGCGCGCGCTGCTGGGGCGGCCGATCCCCTGGGATACGCGCCGGGGCTGAGCCGGGCTACGTCACCACCAGCGGGTGCTCGACCACCGCGTTGTACAGATAGCCCTGCTCGTTGAAGGGCACCTGGTCGGGCTGGACGTTGCCGTTCTCGTCCGCCGCGCGCAGCCGAATCCCGACCTGGCCCGGCCGGGCGTCCCAGTCGAAGTCGAACCGCACCCACGCGGCCGCGATGTTCGGCTCGCGGAGGCGGGCGGCCTGCCACGTGGCGCCGTGATCCACGCTGCAGTCCACCTTCGCGATCTTGCCGAACGGCGACCACGCGCGCCCGCGGACCAGACGACGGCCCGCCGCGACGTCGCCGCCCCACGGCAGCTCGAGCGCGCTCTTGAGGCTCTGCCTGGAGAGCACCGGGCCCTTCGAGGGCGGGCTCGGCTGAAAGCCGGGGCCGATCATGACGTAGCTGTCCGTGTTCCACGACGAGAAGAGCGGCTGATCGGACACCTCCAGGCGCCCGACCCACTTGATGTTGGCGACTCCGATCCATCCCGGCGTGAGCACCCGCGCCGGGAAGCCGTGATCGGGCGGCAGCGGCTGGCCGTTCATCGCATAGACCAGCAGCGTGTCGTCCGCCAGCGCCTTCGCCACCGGCATCGGTCGGCGCACCTTGAGGTCGTCCAGCCCGTGCGGCATCACGTCGCGCGCGGTCGCCTTGATCCCGGCCCGATCGAACAGCTCGCGGAGCGGCACGCCCGTCCACTCCGCGACGCCGATGGCGCCCAGCTTCCATTGTGTCCCCTGCGCCTTCTTCCCGCCCACGCTCTCGAAGAAGCTGCGTCCGTTGCCCGCGCACTCCACGTAGCGGATCACCGAGACGGACGGCAGGCCGATCACCTCGTCGAGCGTCAGGTCGAGCGGCCGCGTCACTCCCGGCCCGTCCACTCGCAGCCGCCACGCGGCGGCGTCGATGCGCGCGGTGCGCGTGTGGTTGCGGACGAAGAACGCCTCGTTGGGCGTGAGGTAGCCGCGCCGGTACAGCGAGTCCCAGCGCATCTCCTTGTTGCTGCCGTAGTCGGTGAACAGCTCCGGCGGCGTCGGCTTCAGGACCGGGGCCGGCGGCGTCTGCGCCGCGGCCGGCCATGCCGCGAGGCCCATGAGCCCGGCGGCCGCGCCCGCCGCCTCGAGGAAGCGGCGGCGGGACAGGCCGAGGTCCTTGGCCAGGCGCCAGGCGTGCTCCTCGGCACGCGCGCGCCGGTACTCCTCCTCGCTCGCGAACTGTTCAGGCCTCATGCTCGTCCTCCTATCTCTTGCAGAAGCCACGGACCACCGCGACCAGATCGCGAATCTGCCCGTCCGGGAGCGAATCGCCCCACGCGGGCATGACGGTGGAGCGCCCTGCTCCCGGGCCGCCTCGCTTGATGATGGTGAAGAGCGTCGCGTCCGACTGCTTCTGCATGACTGCACAGTCGGTGAAATCGGCGGGGCGCGGGTCGAGCCCGGCGGCGCTCGGCCCGTCTCCCTTGCCTCCGACGCCGTGACAGATGGAGCAGACCTCGACGAACGTCTCCCGGGCGGAGCCCGCGGCAAGCGCGCCGCCGCCGTTGACCACGGCCAGCAGGACGGCCAGGCCGAGTCCGACCAGCGCCGCGCTCGGCGCGGCCCCGCTTCGCGCGTGACGAAGGCTCATCGCGCCGACCCTGCCAGACGGTGCGGAACAGGTCAAGCCGGAGCGGCAGCGTCAGCGCACCGGACGCGCCGCGCCATCGGTCTCCGCGGTCTGCCGCGGCTCGAGGCGGTGGTCATTCCCCGTCACGCATCTGGACTGCCCACGTCACCGCGGCCCGGGCGCCGCCGCCTACCCTCGCACTGTGATTCGACTTTGCCCGTGGTGCAGCCCTTGCACGCATTCGAGGCGCGTCCAGCAACAGGGTCTACGCCTCCTCGTGGAGACTGGCCCGCGCGGCTTTCGAGCCCGCGTCACGAACCAACGTCCGATGATCGGCGCCGCAACACGGTCGCCCGCGTCGTCCGATCCAGGAGCGCCATGATGACCTATGCCGGAAGCCCCGAGGCTGCCGCGGTGCGCCGTTTCCTGGCCGCCGCCCTGCTCACGCTCGTGCTCGCCGCCTCCCCGGCCGTCGCCGGTGTCGCCACGGACGGAGATGACGCCGCGCCGCTCGGAGTCAACGGGCTCGTCCTCGGCATGACCAGGGCCGAGGTGCTGGCCCTGGGCTTGACCGCGTGCGCGCCGTCGAAGGTGCCGTTCATGAACGAGGAGTGCACCCGGCCCGCGAACGGCCCCGCCTTCAGCGCGGGCGGCCACGTCGTCGACTACGTCGCGGTGTGGCTCATGGACGAGCGCGTGCACGGCATCGGCCTCTACATCACCGGCAGCGAGCAGGTCTTCGACGACGTGCGGGCCGCCATGGCGTCACGCTACGGTGCGCTGTCCACGCCGACCAGCCGGATCCGGGACGCGATCCAGGAGCTGGCCACCCAGGCCCGGCTGCCCGACGGCTGGGTCGGGGTGCGCTGGACGCGCTCGCTCCAGAACACCGCGTCGCCGGTGGTCTTCCTCCTGATCAAGAGCCCCACCTTCATGTCCCTCGGCGCCACCCGCGACGCGGAGCACACCAAGCAGCGCTGACGCGCGCTCCTCGGATGGCGCACGCCGGCTTCTTGACGCCGCTCGGGGCGGAGGGCAGTATCGCGGCGAGACTTCCGAGGTGAGCGCGCGCATGGCCCGGACGGTGACGACTCGACGGATGTGGCCGCTGCTCGCGGTGGCCGCGGTCGTCGCGGCGGGCTGCGCGCAGCCGATCGCGGGCACGCGGACGGCCACCGGCTACAGCGTCGTCGAGGCCGGCATCCCCCAGCTCCAGCAGGCGATGCGCGAGGGGCGCGTCACCTCGCGCCAGCTCGTCGTCGAGTACCTCCTGCGCATCGCCCTCTACGAGGATCAGGTCAAGGCCGCCATCACCGTCAACCCCGACGCGCTCGCCGAGGCCGAGGAGCGGGATCGCGAGTGGGCGCAGGGTCGGGTCCGCGGCCCGCTCCACGGCATTCCCATCGCGCTCAAGGACAACATCCAGACGACCGACATGGTGACCACCGGGGGCGCCATCGCCTTCGAGAATCTCCGGCCGCCGTACGACGCCACCATCACGAGGACCCTGCGCGAGGCCGGCGCGGTCATCATCGCCAAGACCGTGATGACCGAGCTCGCCAACTGGGTGGCCGGCCCGCCGACGCCGATGCCCGGCAACTACAGCGCGCTGGCCGGCTACGGGCTCAATCCGTACGACCCGCGGCGGGATCCTCGCGAGGGCACGAACGACGGCCGTCAGGCGCTGCTGCTCGGCGGCTCCAGCTCGGGCATCGGAACCGCGGCGAGCTTCTGGGCCGCCAACGTGGGCACCGAGACCTCGGGATCGATCCTGGTCCCGGCCAATCTCGTGATGCTCGTGGGGATCAAGCCGACCGTTGGTCGGGTGAGCCGCTACGGCATCATTCCCCTGACCGCCGACCAGGATACCGCCGGGCCGATGGCCCGGACCGTGACGGATGCCGCCATCCTGCTCGGCGCCCTCGAGGGCAGCGTCCCCGACCCGAACGATCCCGGCCTCCGCGCATGTCCCGTACCGGCCGGGCGCGACTACACGCCCCACCTCAAGCGCGACGGGCTCAAGGGTGCGCGCATCGGCATTCCGCGCGCGTTCTTCTACGATCCGGTGACCCCTCCGGGTGAGGCGGCGCCGCGCGGCGGGCTCACCCCGGCCCAGGCGGCGGTGATGGCCGAGGCGATCGAGGTCCTCCGGCGCGAGGGCGCGGTCCTCGTCGATCCCGCGGACATTCCGAGCGTCGTCGATCCCGATCCCGACGCGAACTTCCTCAAGTGGGGCGTCTGCTCGGGCATGCCCGGGCGGAAGGGCGAGGACGCGGCGTGCTCGGTGGTGTTCAAGTACGGGATGAAGCGCGACTTCAACGCGTGGCTCCGCTCGCTCGGGCCGAGCGCCCCGGTCCAGACCCTGAGCGAGCTGAGGAGCTTCAACCTCGCGCACCAGGCGCGCGGCGCCATCAAGTACGGGCAGGCCCAGCTCGACATCTCCGACGAGATGGACGTCGACGCGGATCGCGAGCGCTACGAGGCCGATCGCGCCAAGGACCTGGCCCTCGCGGGCACGAACGGGATCGACGCGGTGATGAAGGCCCACCAGCTCGACGCCATCCTGTTTCCGGGCGCGAGCGGCGCCAGCATCGCGGCGCGCCCGGGCTACCCGAGCGTCATGGTGCCCTTCGCCACCGTGCCGAACACCCCGACCCCGCCGTTTCCGGACGGGTTCGCGGCCCGGCCCGCGCCCTTCGGGATCACGTTCACCGGCACCGCCTGCAGCGAGCCTCGGCTGATCGAGCTGGGCTACGCGTTCGAGCAGGCCACGAGGCGCCGGGTGCCGCCGCCGTCCACGCCGTAGGCCGCGCGGCCCGCCGCGCGCGGCTCAGCGGCGTGAGCTGAGATAGGCGGCCAGCGCCTGCGCCTCGCGATCGCTCAGGGCGATCCGGCTAACGCCGAGACGAGGAGCATGCCCAACATCGCCGCGCGATGCCGCGAAACATGGACTTGCCCGAGGAACTGCAACGGCGATGCGGTGCGACGCGCGCCGGAAACTCGGTAGTTTGCTCGGGCGCGCTCGTGAACATCGGGGCGAGCCCGCCTCGCTGAGGCGCGCGTGCCCCGGCGAGTCGCTTGGGGCGCCCGCGTTCGGTCAGCGGCTCTCGGCCGGCGCGGGCTGCCGACGGCGACCACTGCGCAGCCGCGCGCTCAGACCTTCGAGCGCCACGTAGAAGACCGGCACGAACGGGATCGCGAGCAGCGTCGACGCCATCATCCCGCCGAACACCACCGTGCCGATGGCCTGCTGACTGGCCGCGCCCGCCCCGGTGGCCACCATCAACGGCACCACCCCCAGGATGAAGGCGAACGAGGTCATCACGATCGGCCGGAACCGGCGCCGGGTGGCTTCGACCGCGGCCTCGGTGACGG
>Ga0209966_1000496_pt1 | contig 10419 bp, 9 predicted proteins | sample RhisoiCoNPM_FD_187575 | JGI IMG/M metagenome (GOLD analysis project Ga0209966, IMG submission 187575) | Arabidopsis thaliana rhizosphere microbial communities from the Joint Genome Institute, USA, that affect carbon cycling - Rhizosphere... | ecosystem: Host-associated > Plants > Roots >... | reverse complement strand
GCCCCGTACGGCGCGCCGCCGATGAGCCCGGGCTTCAGCGCGGCCAGCGAGCTGACCGTGATGATGGTCCCGCCGCCGCGCGCGATCATGCTGGGCAGGACCGCCTGGGTGAGCGCGTAGACGCCGGTCAGGTTCACGTTGACCACGGCGTCCCACTCGTCCTGGGGCACCCAGCGCACGTTGCGGGCCTTGCTGGAGTGGCCCGCGTTGTTCACCAGCACGTCCACCCGGCCGTACTGGGCCACCGTCCACGCGGCGAGCGCGCGCGCCTCCGCAGGCCGCGCCACGTCGCACACGCGGGCCGCCGCGCGGCCGCCCGCCGCGGTGATCTCGCCGGCCACCGCCTCGATCGGCGCCTTGCGCCGGCCCGACACCACCACCAGCGCCCCCTCGGCCGCCAGCATCAGGGCCGCCGAGCGGCCGATGCCGGTGCCGCCACCCGTCATGATCGCCACCTGTCCGTCGAGCACTGCCATGACCCGTCCCTCCCGTGATCTCGAGGCGGCGCCTCAGCGCCACGCCCAGACCGGCTGTTCGAAATGGTCCACGCGCGTGGGCCGCCCGTGCACCACGACCTCGCGCATCTGGTAGAGCACCGCCGCGGTGGGCGCGTGGATGAGCGTGCCGAGCAGCGGTAGCTGGATCACCGGCCGATCGCTCTCCGGGATGCTGATGAGCCGCGGCACGTCCGGCCCGTCCAGCTCGGCGAGCGGCACGCGATAGATCCCGGCGACCTCGTGCGGGTTGGCCACCAGCTCGTGGTCGGGCTCGGCCCACACCACCACCGGGGTGATGATGAAGCCGGAGCGCGTGCCGTAGTCGTCGAGCACCCCGAGCACGGTGCTCTCGTCGAGGGTCAGGCCGACCTCCTCCTGTAGCTCGCGCAGGGCCGCGCGCTCGGCGGTCTCACCGGTGTCGACCCGTCCACCCGGCAGTGCCCACTGACCGGTATGCCGGCGCAGCGTGGCGGCCCGCCGGGTGATGAGGAAGCAGGCGCGGCCCTCCTCGTCGGGCAACAGCACCTCCGCGACCGCCGCGCGCCGGCGCCCGTCGTCCGGCAGCGCGCGCCGCTCGAAGGCGGCCAGGTGGGCGCGCGCCCGGTCGAGCAGCGCGCTGTCCAGCCGCGCCGGCACTAGTAGGCCGGCAGCTTCCCGGTCTTGGTGCCGGTCTTGCGCACGATGCCGACTTCCTCGGCGGCCTTGGCCGCCATGTGCCGGCTGTCGCTGGCGAGGGTCACGAACTGATAGCCCTCGGCGATCATCTTGAGCGCGTAGGTCGCGGTGGCGTTGTGGATGCCCGCGACCACGTTGTGCCGCTTGCACGCCGCCGCGATCTTCTTCTGGGCGTCCACCACCGGGGCGTCGGTCTGGTCGAGCCGGGGCTTCAGCCCCATGGCCAGGCTCAGGTCCGAGGGGCCCACGTAGATGGCGTCCACGCCGTCGACGCTCAGGATGTCGTCGAGGTTCTTGAGCGCCTCCGCGGTCTCGATCATCGGCATCACGATGGTCTCGACGTTGGCGTGATCGCCGTAGTCGCCCCCCGCATAGAGGGAAGCGCGCACCGGTCCCCAGCTCCGGTAGCCGCGGGGCGGATACTTGCACGCGCGCACCATCGCCTCGGCCTCCTGCGGGGTGTTGATCATCGGACAGATGACGCCGTAGGCGCCCGCGTCGAGGATCTTCATCAGGCGCGCCGGGTCGTTCCACGGCACCCGGGCCAGCGGCACCACCCCGAGCGTCGAGATGCCCTGCAGCATGCTCACCGCCACCTGGTAGTCCACCACGCCGTGCTGCATGTCGATGGTGAGCGAGTCGAACCCCTGGTGGGCCATCACCTCGGCCGAGAAGCCGCTCGGAATGGACAGCCAGCCGTTGACCACCGCCTCACCCCTGCCCCAGATCTTCTTCAGCGCGTTCTCTCTCATGGCTCTCCCGATGGGCTAGATGACTTTGTCGTGGCGAAGGGAGGCGATATCGGCGGCGGAGTAGCCGAGCTCGGTCAGGATCTCGTCGTTGTGCTCGCCGGTGTCGGGCGCCGGCGTGCGCACGCGCCCGGGCGTGCGGGACAGCGTGACCGGCGGCGCCTGCAGGTGCAGCTCGCCGAGCGCCGGATGCGCCACCGGCACCGCCATCTTCAGATGCCGAATCTGCTCGTTGTCGTACACCTGCTGGACGTCGAGGATCGGCCCCGACGGCACGCCCTTGGCGTTGAGCAGCTCCACCCACTCCTGGGTCGTGCGCTTGCCGAAGGCCCGCTCCAGCTCGCCCGCGAGGGCCTTGCGGTTCTTCGATCGATCCGGGGCAGTGCGGAAGCGCGGATCGTCCAGCAGCGGCTCGGTGCCCAGCGTCTCGCACAGGCGCCGGAACATGTGCTGGCCCGAGGCCGCGATGTTGAGGTGGCCGTCGGCGGTCCGGAACACGCCGGTCGGGATCGCGGTGGGATGGTCGTTGCCGGCCTGCGGCGGAATCTCCTTGCCGATCAGCCAGCGGGCGGCCTGGAAGTCGAGCATCGTGACCATCGCCTGGAGCAGCGAGGTGTGCACCCACTGACCCTTCCCGGAGCGCTCGCGCTCGAGCAGCGCCACCAAGATGCCCTGGGCCAGGAAGATGCCGGCGGTCAGATCGGCCACCGGGATGCCCACGCGGACCGGCCCCTGGCCGGGCAGGCCGGTGATGGACATGAGCCCGCCCATGCCCTGGGCGATCTGATCGTAGCCGGGACGATCGCGATACGGCCCGTCCTGGCCGAAGCCCGAGATGCTGCCGTAGATCAGCCGCGGGTTGATGCGGGAGAGCGTCTCGTAGTCGATGCCGAGCCGCGTCTTGACGTCGGGCCGGAAGTTCTCCACGACGACATCCGCATTCTTGACCAGCTTGTGGATGATCTGGATCCCGCGCGGCGACTTCAGGTCCAGCGTGAGCGAGCGCTTGTTGCGGTGGAGGTTCTGGGAGTCGAAGCCGCGCCGCGGGAAGTCGCCCTCCACGTCCTCGCGCGCGGAGATCTGGACGACCTGCGCGCCCATGTCGGCGAGCTGGCGCACGCAGGTGGGGCCCGAGCGGGCGCGAGTGAGATCGATCACGGTGTAGGGGGCCAGCGGCAGCGTCATCGCGAATCTCCCGGGGCGCTCGCATCGGCGGGCATGATCGCCGAGCCAGTCTGCGACCTGGGGTTGCGGAGCGGCCAGCGCCCGGCGTCCACCGCGGTGAGGAAGTCGAGCAGGGCGCGGTTGAAGAGGTCGGGGTCCTCGAGGTTGATGGTGTGGCCGGCCTTCGGGATCACCACCAGCCCGGACGAGCGGATCTTGCGCTTCATGAAGATGGCCGGCTCGAGGCACGGGTCGTCCTCGTCGCCGGTCATGATCAGCGTTGGCACCTCGAGCCGCTCCATCGCGGCTTCCAGCTCGAAGATGGACGGCCGCGACATCTGCACGCCCCGCATGGTCAGCGCGTGGCCCCGCGCGGACTGGGCCACGAACTGGTCGTAGAACTCCTGCCAGCCCCGCGGATCCTTGTCCATGAACTGCACGCGGGTCGGGCCCTTGGTGTAGAACGAGGCGACGCCGGCCATGCCCTCGGTCTCGAAGCGCCGCGCGGTCTCGTCCACGTCGCGGCGGAACCGCTCGCGCTCGCCGGGCACGCTGCCGTAGCCGGCGCCCGCGACCGTCAGCGACAGCGCGCGCTCCGGATGCCGCAGGCCGAAGTGCAGCACCGCGTAGCCGCCCATCGAGAGTCCGCAGATGTGGGCGCGGTCGATGCGGAGATGATCGAGGACGCCCAGGATGTCGTCCGCGGCCTGTTGCTGCGAGTACGCCTCGGGCTTGTCGGGTACGTCCGACGGCGGATAGCCCCGCGCGTTGTAGGCGATGGTGCGATAGCGCCGGGCGAAGCCGCGCACCTGCAGGTGCCAGCTCTGGTAGTCGCCCGCGAACTCGTGGACGAAGACCAGGGGCACGCCCTGTCCGGTCTCCTCGTAGAACAGCTTGACTTCGCCGACGTGGGCGAACGGCATGGCCTGGCTCCCGATGGCTGCGAGGGATCGCGCGCGACGCGCAAGCGGCAGTCTACTCCAGGCCGCGAGCGCGCTCAACCGACCCGTCTCCGTCTCGGGACTCAGAAGGACCAGCCCGCGCCGAGGATGAAGCGCTGGTCGGTCGTGTCCCGTCCCGGAGCGGGCCGCGAGTCGTAGCGCAGCTCGTAGCGGAACTCGGCGAACAGGGCCTTCCACACGCTCAGGCGCACGCCGGCGTCGGCGTTCAGCAGGTAGTCCCCGCCCGGATCCTCGAACGCGGGCAGGTACTCGAGCTTGTGGTAGAGGTACAGCGGATCGATCGGGGTCCAGTCCACCGCGTAGGCCAGCCGCGCGGCCACGAACTCGTGGCTCGGGGCGTGCTTGAAGTTCTCGTAGACCCACGACACACCGGTTTCCGTCAAGAGATTGAACCTGGGCCCCTCGTACCACTGATAGCCCACGCCGACGCCGGGGGCGAGCCGTACCTCGAGCTCCGCGACCTCGTCGTGCTCGGCCTTGAAGTTGAGGTAGCCGTAGAACTTCTTGGTGAAGAAATGATCGTACTTCGCCAAGGCCATGGCGTAGTTGATGGTGGTGCTCTTCTCGCCGGTGTCCGGGTCCTCCTGCCGCCCGTAGGAATATTCCGCGCCCAGGGTGAGCCGGTCGTGAGGCCAGCGCTTCGCGGCGTTGGCGAGGAAGCCGAGCTGCTCGGTCTGGGAGTTGCCGGTGGTCAGCAAGCCGTTCAGGGACAGCGCGCCCTTCCACTCGGGCAGCGGGGGATTGATGACCGCGATGTCGGTGATGGGCACGGGCTGCGGCGGCGCTCCCGGCGCCGGGCTCGCCTCGACCTGACGGTCGGGGCCGGCCGCCACCCGCGAGGTCACCGGGGGCTCATCCTCGGCGCCCTTCCGGCCCACCCGCACCGGCTCGTCGGTGGAGAACGTCTTCACCTTGCTGAGATCGACGGTGACGTCGCCGGCGCCTTCCGTCTTGATCGTCAGCTTGCCGCCGGTGGCGCTCTGGATCTTGCCGGTGAGGCGGTCGCCGTTCAGGAAGAGGACCTCGTCGGCGAACGATGGAGTGGCCCATACCGCGACGAGACCGACGACGAGGGAGAGAACGAGGGTCAGGCGCGGCATGGAGTATCCTCCCTTGAGAGGTGCGGGGCAGTGCGCAGGACGCATGGCCCGTCCAGGTAACCGGAAGTCGCAGCGTTTGACAACCGTGACGAGCGTGGAACACAATCGCGCGCGTCGCCTCGGATGATCGCCGCATCGTCCGCCGTCGGGCCGAACGCCCGGGAAAGGCTTCAACCAATGCGCACCACGACCCGACTCCGGCAGATGCTCAACGCGCCCGGCATCATCGTCGCGCCCGGCGCCTACGACGGCTTCTCCGCGCGCCTCATCGAGGCGGCCGGCTTCGAGGCGGTGTACATGACCGGCGCGGGTACCGCCGCGTCGCATCTCGGGCAGCCCGATCTGGGCCTGGCCACGCTGACCGAGATGGCCAATCACGCCGGGCACCTCGCCTCCTGCGTGTCGCTGCCGGTGATCGCCGATGCCGACACCGGTTACGGCAACGTGCTCAACGTGGTGCGCACGGTGCGGGAGTACGAGAAGGCGGGCGTGGCCGGGCTGCACATCGAGGATCAGGTGGCGCCGAAGAAGTGCGGGCACATCGCGGGCAAGCAGGTGATCCCGACCGAGGAATTCTGCGACAAGATCCGCGCGGCCGCCGAGTACCGCACCGACCCCGACTTCGTGATCATCGCCCGCACCGACGCGCGCGCGGTCACCGGCCTGGACGACGCGATCGACCGCGGCAACCGCTACGCGGCCGCCGGTGCCGACGTCATCTTCTTCGAGGCGCCCCAGACCGAGGACGAGATCCGCCAGGTGGCGCGCGAGATCAAGGCCCCGCTGCTCGCCAACATGGTCATCGGCGGCAAGACGCCCGCGGTCCCGGTCTCCGAGCTGGAGCGGATGGGGTTCAAGATGGTGATCTTCCCGGCGGTGTGCATGGCCGCCGCCGTGCCCGCGATGGAGAAGTCACTGGCCTACCTCAAGGAGCACGGCACCGACTGGCAGCCCGGGCCGGTGCTGGCCCCGATGGACATCTTCCGGCGCGTGGGCTTCGACTGGTGGCACGGCATCGAGGAGAAGTTCGCCGGCCGCTAGACCGGAGTCCGCTCATGTCCGGGCCCACGAGATACCCCGGCTTGGCTGAGCGCATGAGAGTCCGCGTGCTGTTCTTCGTGCTCACGTGGCTCACCGGGCTGTTGCTGGCCGCGTCCTTTGCCAGCGCGGCGTATGGCTTCGGGCGCATGGCGGCGCCGGAGCGCACGGACGTGATCAGCCTGGCCATCTTCGGGGCGATCGGGCTGCTGTCGCAGGCCGGGCTGTTGCTGGCGCCCTGGGCGGTCACGCGGGGGACGACGCCGCGGACCATCGCCGCGCTCTTGATGGGACCGTCGGGCGTGTTCCTCAGCATCTTCGCCTACGAGGGGTTCACGCGGTACGCCGCGGGCGCCCCGATCTGGGTGGTGGCCTGGGCGGCGTATGTCTGCGGCGTGTTCGTCTATGCGGCCGTCTACGTGGCCCTGGCGCGCGGCCGGCTCGGGCGACGCCCGGGGGAGTAGCCGCAGGCACCGTATCTGGTAGGGCTCCTTCCGAGGGCCCCACTGTATTTTGTTGTTGCAATATACTAAACAAATGACGTGTAATCAGCCCGAGACATCTATAAAGAGAACGCGGCATGGCTATCCCGATCGAGTCCTCACCTCCGCCAGGGTGGGATCGTGAAGGGATCGACGGCCTGCTCGGCCTGTTCCCGCCGGGTCGGCTCAGCGAGATCGTCGGCCCCCGATCCTCCGGCGGCAGCAGCCTGCTCCTGGCCCTCATTGCCCGGATCACGACTCGCGGGCAGGTGGCCTACGTGGACGGGATGGATGCGCTCGATCCCGCCTCCGCCGCGACGGCCGGCGTCGATCTCTCCGCGCTGCTCTGGGTGAAGTGTGCAGGCCGTCTCCGCACGGCGCTGAGCGCCGCCGATCTGCTCGCCCGTTGTCCCGGCTTCTCGCTGATCGTCCTCGACCTCGACGACCTCGGGCCCGTGCCTTTCGCCGCTCAGATCCGGCTGCAGCGGGCGGTGGAAGACCGCGACGCGGCATTGGTCGTCCATACTGCACGTCATCGCGAGGGCAGCCCCGCCTCGCTGGTCGTGACGACTCGGCGTCTGGCTCCCCGCTGGAGGGGACTGCGTCCGCTCACCCGTCTCGGTGGGCTTCGCTCCGAGGTCTCCATCGCCCGCTCCCGCCTCCACCCCTCCTCCCTCTCCCCCCTGGGGAGAGGGCAGGGTGAGGGGGCTGAGGGTGAGGGGGCTGAGGGTGAGGGGGCTGGAGGTGAGAGAGGTGAGGGGCAGACCTGGGCCCTCGACTGGACCCTATGACCCGCATCGCCTGTCTGCTCGCCGCGACCGATGCCGAGCCCGATGGGTCCGTTCACCGCATGCTGCTCCAGGTCGCGCTGTCCCATTCGCCCCGCGTGGAAGACGGCGGCATCGGGCGTGTGTATCTCGACGCGTCGGGATTGCATGGCCTGTTCGGTGACGAGCCCCGGCTCGCCGCACGTCTCCGCGACATGACCGCGGCCGCCGGGGTGACGGCACGTGTGGGCATCGCGGGGAGCCGGCTCGCGGCCCTGGCCGCCGCACGCCTGGGGCCCGGCGCCGCCGTCGTCGATCCGGATGGCGACGCGGCCTACCTGGCCGTCGCGCCGCTCTCCCTGCTCGAGCTGTCGAATGAGCTGTCGGCCCGGCTATCCCGCTGGGGTCTCCGCACGCTCGGGGAGCTGGCCGCCCTGCCGACCGCGGGGCTGTTCGAGCGGCTGGGAGGAGAAGGGGTGCGGCTGCAGCGGTTGGTGCGCGGCGACGACCCGCGCCCGCTGGTCTCCTGGAAGCCGGCGCTGCTCTTCGAGGAATCGGTCCAGTGCGAGTGGGGCATGGAGACGCTCCCGCCGGCGGTCGAGCGCCTGGGCGAGCTGGCCGCGCGAGTGTGCGCGCGCCTCGGCGAGCGCGGGCTCGCGGCCGACGGCTTCGAATGGGCCTGCCGCCTCGACGGCGGCCACCTCCACGAGGGCGCGCTCGCTCCCGCGGTGCCCATGACCGATGGCGCCGCCGTCGCGGCATTGCTCCGCCTCGCGCTCGAGGCGCGTCCGCCCCGCGGTATCGTCCGGGGCCTCACGCTTCGTGCCCGTCCCGCGCGGATCACGGCGATGCAGGAATCGCTCACCGATCGCTCCCGCCCCAGTCCGCGCCTCCTCGCGGCCACCCTGAATCGTTTGGTGGGCCTGGTGGGCGCGGACAGCATAGGCGCTCCGGCGCTGCTCGACAGCCATCGCCCCGACGCCGTGGGCCTGGGCGCCTATGCTCCTCCTCCTTTCTCTCTCTCTTCCCTCCGGGACGCGGGCGCGGCTTCTCCCTCTCCCCTCCGGGCCGCCGACGCGCCTTCTCGCTCTCCCCTCCGGGACGCGGGCGCGCCTCCTCCCTCTCCCCTCCGGGGAGAGGGTAGGGTGAGGGGTATCGGCGCCCTCGCCCTGCGCCGTCTCCGTCCGCCGGCTCCGGCCGCGGTCACGCTCACCTCGGGCCGTCCCGTGGCCTTGCGCTCGAGCCGGCTCAGCGGACGCATCGTGGCCGGTGCCGGCCCGTGGCGCTCCTCGGGCGAGTGGTGGAGCAAGCGGCCGTGGCTCCAGGACGAGTGGGACGTGGAGCTGGCCGACGGCACGCTGTGCCGCCTGGCCAACGACGGCTCCGCCTGGCACCTCGCCGGGATCTACGATTGACCGCTGCATGTTCGTCGAGCTGCACGCGCGCAGCGCTTTCAGCTTCCTGGAGGCAGCGGCCTTGCCCGAGGCGCTGGCCGAGCGCGCGGCCGCGCTCGAGCAGCCCGCCATCGCCCTGCTCGACGCCGACGGCGTCTACGGCGCGCCGCGACTCTATCGCGCCGGCACTCGCCTCGGCATCTCCGCGCGGGTGGGCGCGGAGATCACGCTGGACGATGGCAGCCGCCTGCCGCTGCTGGTGGAAGACCGCGAGGGCTATCAGAACCTCTGCCGCCTGCTCACCCGCGTCAAGATGCGGGCGCCGAAGGGCGAGAGCGCGGCCACCCTCGACGAGCTGGCCGAGTTCGCCCCCGGCCTCGTGTGCCTCACCGGCGGCGAGCGCGGCCCGGTCGCCCGCGCGCTCGAGCGCGCCGGGGCGGCCGGGGGCCGGCGGCTCCTCGAGCGGCTCGTCTCGATCTACGGCCGCTCCAACGTCTTCGCGGAGCTGCAGCGTCACCTGAACCGTCCGCAGGAAGCGCGCAACGAATGGCTGCGCGAGGAGGCCCGGCGGCTGCAGGTGGCTCCGCTCGCCACCAACGAGCCGCGGCTCATCGCGCGCGGCGATCGCCCCCTGCTCGACGTGCTCACGTGCATCCGCGAGCACACCACCCTCGAGGCGGCGGGCCGTCTCCTCGCGCGCAACAGCGAGCACTTCATGAAGAGCGGCGCGACCATGGAGCGCCTCTTCGCCGACTGCCCGGAGGCGGTGGCGAACACCGGCGAGCTGGCGATGCGCCTCGGCTTCACCCTGAAGGACCTGGGCTATCGCTTCCCCGACTACCCGCTGCCCCGCGGCCAGACGCCCATCGGCTTCCTGCGGGTGCTGGCCGAGCGCGGGGCCCGTGACCGCTACCGCGATGGCCCGCTCGCCGAGAAGGCCCGCCGGCAGATCGCCCACGAGCTGGCCCTGATCGGCCGGCTCGACCTCGCCGGCTACTTCCTCATCGTCTGGGATCTGGTCGAGTATTGCCGCGCACACCACATCCTGGTGCAGGGGCGCGGCTCCGCGGCGAACAGCGCGGTGTGCTACGCCCTTGGCCTCACCGCGGTGGACCCGGTGGGCATGGAGCTGCTGTTCGAGCGCTTCCTCTCCGAGGAGCGCGGGGAGTGGCCGGACATCGATCTGGATCTGCCCAGCGGCGATCGCCGCGAGCGGGTGATCCAGTACGTGTACGAGCGCTACGGCCGGCTCGGCGCGGCCATGACCGCCAACGTCATCACCTATCGCGGGCGCAGCGCGGCGCGCGAGGTCGGCAAGGTCCTGGCCCTGCCCCCCGACATGATCGAGCGCCTGTCGCAGCTCGTGAGCGACTGGGAGTACAAGGATCCCGGCGACAGCCTGCTCGCGCACCTGCAGGAGGCCGGCTGCGATCCCGCGGAGCCGCGCATCCAGCACTTCGGCCGGCTGTGGAGCGCCATCCAGGACGTGCCGCGCCATCTCGGCCAGCACTCCGGCGGCATGGTCATCTCCCAGGGCCGGCTCGACGGCGTCGTGCCGCTCGAGCCGGCCACGATGCCCGGCCGCAGCGTG
>Ga0209966_1000494_pt1 | contig 10491 bp, 10 predicted proteins | sample RhisoiCoNPM_FD_187575 | JGI IMG/M metagenome (GOLD analysis project Ga0209966, IMG submission 187575) | Arabidopsis thaliana rhizosphere microbial communities from the Joint Genome Institute, USA, that affect carbon cycling - Rhizosphere... | ecosystem: Host-associated > Plants > Roots >... | reverse complement strand
TTTCCTTTGACCGTGACGTCTTGCCTCCACCTTGATCTTAAGGCATCGTATCTGCCATCGTTCGAGCCATGCGGGACAGACCGATCGTGCTCTATCTTGTCGCGACCGTGTGTGGAGTTGGAGCGTTGATTGCCAACTCCGCATTGCACGCGTTGTGGCCTGAGTGGCATTGGCACCATGAGCCCCTCCATTCCACCATAGAAGCCGTTGGGGGCCTGGTCGCCGTCGCGACGGGCATCGTGTTGCTGCAGACACGGGACGACATTGCCGCGGGCAGGTATCGAATGCTGGCCGCGGGATTTCTCGGGATGGGCATTCTCGAGGAGTTTCATGCGATTGTCCCACCGGGCAACGGCTTCGTCCTGTTTCGGAACTTGGCCAGCCTCGCCGGCAGCCTCGGGTTCGTGATGGGCTGGCGATCTGCCCGGACCGATGTATCGGTTCAGCGTCGGCATTCTTGGATCGTTGCAACCGGTGCCGTGGTAATTGGGACGTGGTTTTTGATTTTTCCGAACGTCATCCCTGAAATGGTCAGGAATGGCGAATTTACCTCCCTGGCAGTCGCACCGCAAATCCTCACCTGTATCTTGTTTCTGTTAGCTGGGGGACGTTTGTTGGAGGAATACCGACGCTCGGGCCGATCAGAAGATGCTCTCTTCTCGAGTCTGGCCCTCCTCTATGGTCTGGCGGAATTTGTGTTTCTCTCCTCAATTCCTTGGGACAACCGCTGGTGGTTTTGGCATGCTCTACGCCTGATGGCCTGTTTGCTTGCGCTAGCCTACATCGGTCGAAAGTATTTTCAGGTCACTTCCGATCTGCAGACGGCCTTGGAGCAAACGCTTCTGGCCAAGGAGACGCTGAGTCAAAGCGAGGCGCGGCTCCGTCAGCTGTTCGACGAGCGCGAGCGGATGGCCCAAGACCTGCACGACAGCACTATCCAGTCCCTTTTTGCTCTTGGCCTCGGGCTGGAGCGCTGTCAGCGTCTCTTGGCCGAGAGCCACCAGGAGGTCGCCGCGCAGTTGGGCCGAGGCGTAGCGAATGTACAAACTGTCATCCGGGACCTTCGTGGATACATCCTCGGTTTGGAGCCGCTGGTCTCCAATGGGCGCGCACTCGAAGCGGCGCTGGTCACCTTGGTCAATGACATGAACAATGCGTCCCATCGCCATTTCCGATTAGAGGTGAATTCCACGGCCGTTGACCGACTTACTGCCGCACAGGTGCAACACCTTTTGCCCATTGCCAGGGAGGCCATGAGCAATAGTCTGCGTCACTCCGGTGCGCATGCCGGTACCATCTCGCTCACACTGCACGAAGAATGGGTTCGTCTGGTCGTGGAAGATCATGGGGTAGGGTTCGATGCTGCGACGCTCCAGCGACATGGTCACGGACTCACGAATATGGAAACACGCGTCAAGAAGCTGGGCGGTCGCCTGGAGGTGGCCTCCGGTGCCGGTCAAGGGACTCGGATTGTGTGTGACTTTCCTCAGGAGCGGAATGACGTCAACCTCTGAATCGAAACCGATCACACTCTTATTGGTGGACGATCACGAAGTTCTTCGTATCGGGCTGCGCACGTTATTCACGGAGGCCGGACATTTCCAGGTTGTCGGCGAGGCCGGAACCATGGCCGCGGCGGTGGCGGATGCGCTGAGACTGAATCCAAACGTCATTTTGATGGACGTCAGACTGCCGGACGGGAGCGGAATCGACGCATGTCGCGCGATTCGAGCCGCCCATTCCGAGACACGCGTGCTGTTCTTGACCTCGTTCGCGGACGATGAGGCGGTGCTCGCGACCATCCTGGCAGGAGCCGATGGCTTTCTCTTGAAAGAAGTCAGTAGCGAGCAGCTGATCGAGGCGGTCAAAGCGGTCTCCCAAGGACGATCGATCCTGGATCCGGCCGTTACACAGCGCGTGCTCACTAAAGTGCGCTCTCTTGCCGCGCCTGCCTCACAGGACAAACGGGAGCCGCTGTCTCCGCAGGAAGAACGCGTCTTAGCCTTGGTCGCCGAAGGAAAGACCAATAAAGAAATCGCCGTCGCGTTGACCTTGAGCGACAAGACCGTCGGACACTACCTCGAGAACATCTTCCAGAAACTGCAAGTCAATCGCCGCGCGCAAGCCGCTGTCTATTTCACCCAACAGCGCCCCAAGCCGTAGGGGCATCTGCCCCCAGGGCATAGGGGAAAAATAATCACACGGACATCGCGATCCTCCCTACCGAGCTCTGTGCTCAGTCAGTAAGATGAGATCATGTGATCGGTGCCACACTACATGTCTTCTATCAAGGAGGAGGATGTCATGCCTAGACTCACGAACAACCATATGCGGGTGCTGTGCTTCATCTGTGCGATCGCAGTTCCCTCGGCGTTCGCTCTGAACCCAGATCAAGCGATGGCAGCTGCCGACAAGGTGAAGGTGCTCTATCACGTCGATGGAAAAGATCCGGAAGTGGCAAAATACGCCTTGGCCCTTATCAATAAGCACATCGACGCCGAGGGCGGGCCAGACAAAATTGACGTCGAACTGGTCGTTCATGGGCCTGCACTCGAGTTGTTCGAAAAGGATAGGATGGATGCAGAAATGACGAAACGATTCGACCAAATTATCGAGAAGGGGGTAAAAGCCGAGATGTGCCAGGTTTCGATGAAAGCATTCGGCAAGACCATTGACAACTTGGCGAAGGGATTTGTTGCCACGTTGCATCCGGTCGCCGTGAAGCGTATCGCCGATCTGCAGCAGCAAGGCTATCTCTACATTAAGCCCTAACGAGGAGAGGATCATGCGTCGGATTATCCTGGGCATTGCCATGTTCCTGACCTCGCTATGGGGCCCCATGGAGCTGCGCGCAGAGTCGGCCGGCGCTTCGGCTCCGGCTTTTGAATTGGTAACGTTCGCGGGGGAGTCCTACAGCAACGTCTCGCTAAGGGGTCGGCCGATGTTGCTGGTCTTCTGGGCGCCCTGGTGCAAGGTGTGTCAGCGTGAACTGCCGGCGCTGACCGAATGGTATCAGCGAGACAGGCCCGGGAAGGTGGGAGTCGTCTCGATCGGATTCGCCGATACCAGAACAAACGTCGAACGGTTCGTGAAAGAACGACCCGGGACGTTCATCTATCCGACTGCGTATGACGAAGATCGCTGGGTGGCGCAGGCTTTCAAGGTGAACGCGACTCCAACATACGTGCTCTTGGATGCTCAAGGAAGTATCCTATTGGTCCATCGAGGTGGAGGGGTGCTTCAGAACCCCCAGTTTCGGGAGTTGTTGTCAGGTCTGGAGGGGTAGGAAAGAAGTAGCGCGAATGGAATCCTCACCTCATCACAGACACGACAATGACGATGGTTAAACCAGCTAGGGCAAGCATCAAGAGATCCATGGACGTTCATCCTTTGTAACTGTGTCGCCCTGGGTTTGTGCTAGCGCAAGGCCCGTGCCACATGACCTATGAACCACTCGGTGTGAACAGTTAGAACGAGAGATGGGAATAATCAGGAAACTCGGAGGCTTCCAGGTTCAGACGCCCACCATCCCCTGCCTGATGAAGGCATCAAAACTGATCCTGTGCGGATGCAATATGATTCGGTATGTCGATTAAGAAGCCGCGCAGGCGCCGCGAACTGCAGAATGTGCCCTTCTCATCTCTCTCTAGGCTTCACGCTTCAACTGCTCGCGACGTGCCAGCTCGGTGGCTGAAGGCTCGAGTGTGCCGCCGATGGTGCCTGTCTTCACCTCGCCATTGCGAACGTAAGTCGCGGCGATGAGCCCGTTCGGCGAGACGGCGCTGTGCGTGAGTTTGAACGCGCGCGGCTGGCTGTCCCCGCTGAACAGCCGTTTGCCTTTGCCGAGCAGCAGGGGGAAGGTGAACGTGCGGATCTCGTCAACGAGGCTCGCGGCGAGCAACACATGCACAAGCTCCGTGCTGCCTTGCGTGACGAGGACGGAGCCGTCTTCCTGTTTGAGTTTCGCGACGTCCTTTGCGGCGTCGCGTAGGGCCACTGAGCCTTGCCATTTCAGGTCCACGCCTTTGCGCGTCGCTACGTACTTGGTGATCCGGTTGAAGGTCTTGGCGATGTCGTCGGCCGGGCCGCCTTCGGCGTAGGGCCAATACGCGGCGAAGATATCGTAGGTGCGGCGCCCGAGCAGCAGGTCGAACGGCTCGCCGAACAACTTCCCGAGTTCTTCGTCGAAAACCGGGTCGTTCCCGAGGGAAGCGGTCCAGCCGCCGAACTTGAACCCACCGGTGGGGTCTTCTTCCGGTCCGCCGGGGGCTTGCATCACGCCGTCCATTGACACCATCGCGCCGACAATCACTTTTCTCATTACCAATCCTCCTTTCTATGAACGGGATTCAATACTCTCCGGATGATGAACGCTTGTGTATGCTGTGCTTGACTTATAGTCGTCCGCACTGATGAAAATCGACATCGCAGCGGAGGGGGAGTGGCGTGATGAGACTATATAAAGGTGTGCGCGGAAGAGCAGGCCGGAGGGGGTGCGTCGGCCGCATTGTACCTCATGGCAAATTCAGAATGTCCTCGTTTTTCTCCCCCAGAAGGCCTTCATTCTTCTCTCCCCGGCGAAGCGCGGCGCAGACCGCGAGCTCGTAGATCCTGCGCAGCTCCGCGAAGCGCGTCTCGTCCCGCTCAGGCGTAATTTGCCCGTTGATCGAAACGACGACAGATCGCCTTCCGTCGGCGGTGGCCGCAATAAACTGCGTGTAACCGGCTGTGTTGCCGGTATGGCCATAGACTGTACCGCAGGTCGTTTCGTAGCGGAACAATGCGAGGCCCGCGGAATTCACACCGGGTCCCGGCGGTTCCGACTTGCCGCCCTGCTGGAACTGAAACTGTGCTGCGCGTGTCTTTTGGTTTAGGAGAGCACCACCCACATACCCGCGCACGAAGAGGATCGTGTCAGCCGGTGTCGATACGATGCCGCCGGAGGCCCAAGTCCAGCCTGCAGCGAAAAACTTGCTCACATCTGACGGCGGATTCTCTTTCACTTCGTATCCAGGGACATACGGTCGTGGTATGTCAGAATCGTTCGGGAGGCTGGTGCGCTTCAGCTTGAGCGGGTGGTAGACACGGTCCTTGAGCACTTCCTCGTACGGCTGGTTGGCTGCGGCCTCGACCATGAGACCGACAATGATATTGTCGGAGTTGGAATAGCGATATTGCGTGCCGGGGTTGAAGGACGGCGGCTTGCCGGCGATGAACGCAAGCAGTTCGCGTGGTGACGGAGGAACCTGCAGGGACGCGAAGAGAGCGTCGAGGAACGCGTCCTCTCGGCTGAAGTCAAGGATACCGCTGGTATGGTTGAGGAGTTGGGCAAGCGTCACGGGCCACCAGGTCTGCGGCAGCTCGGGCAACCATTCACGGATGGTATCGTCAAGGGAGAGTTGTCCGCTCGCCACGAGCGAGAGCGCAGCGGCTCCGCTGAACGCTTTCGCAACGCTCGCGAGACGCATGTGATCGTGGATGTGGATCGCCCGCTTCGATTCGAGGTTCGCGTACCCCGCCGTGTGCACGTCGATCGATTGTCCTCGAGCCACAACCACGATGATCCCGGGCGCGCTCCCTTCGACGGACGCGAAGCGCTCCAGCGCGCGCTGCAGCGCACCCTCGTCTTCATTTCCCGCCGAGGCTAGATTCATACCGACTGTCAGACATGCGGCGGCAGCGAGTACGACGAGGAACTTGACCGCGGAGCGTGATCGGATGTGCATCGCTTCCATGATCGTAGGTGTTCTCAAAGGCGGGTTCCTAGGCTCCGGTCGTTTCATGGCGTCGCACGACGACCTTCGCCAACACACGACTGCTGCCTTTCCTCCGGACTGTTCGCGATCTGGAGCGGAATTGGGCTGGCGGGAGGCCGAATTCGCGTTTAAAGGCTCGGTTGAACGACGCCTCCGACTCGTAGCCAACCTCAGCGCCTATGGACGCCACGCCGCTGCTCGTGGATGTGAGCATCTGGGCGCCGAGCTGAAGCCGCCAACGTGTGAGATAGGCGATAGGGGAGTCCGAGATGTAACGTCGAAACCGCTCCGCCAGGACGGTACGCGAGGTGCCGACCTCTTTCGCGAGTGAAGCAATCGTCCAAGGATGGGCGGGTTGGCGATGAAGTAAGGCCAAGGCCTTCCCGACTTCTGGATCGCGCACACCAGCTAGCCACCCCGTTTGTCCCGACGGCAGATTTTCGATATACCGTCGCAGCGTTTCGACGAACAGCACTTCAGACAACTTAGCGAGCACCGCCCCACAACCAGGCCTGGACGCATCCACATTATCCACTGAATAGCGGATGGAGCGTTCCAGCCACTCACCTGACGGATCGTCCCGAATACTGACCTTAAAAATGGGTGGCAGTGCACCAAGAAACACTCGGCTCAGCTGCGGATCGCAGGACAAGTAGCCGCAGACGAATCTCGTCAGCTCCCCCCCTCCGCCCATGCGGGACACTTTTAGGCCTTGTGAGAGGACTTGGCCCAGCACTTGTGAGCGGTCCACAGCTTTGATCGGCGGACCGTTTCCCAAGATGTGTGGGTTACCGCTCGGAACAATGAGGATGTCCCCCGCGTTCAGCGGAAGCTGCCGGTCATCGCCCTCGAGGTTTGCGTAGCCGCTGCCCTGAGTCAGCAAGTGAAAGATGATCACGTGCTGGGCGTTTGGCGAAAGATGCGAATTCACGCACTGCGCGTCAACCGAGTGCGCACACCAGGGCGCTGAAAACTCAGCATTGTAGAAAAGGGCTCCATTGAGCTTCACGGCTTTGAGGACTTCCGACAGGACTTCCATGCAGGCACCATGAGGCAGGCGCGGACTCTCGGCAAAATCCCTCGAACGAGCGGGCAAGTATAGTGCCGTGGAATGAGTCCCTGTCAAGAGAGCCGAACTCCCGGACAAGAGCCTACCAACAGACTCCTTTTATAGTGCGACCCATCAACACAGCAGAGATGTCGAGGTCTGAATACCATGCGAGAGAAGGTCAATGTGGCTCACACCGCACCATCGAATGGGGTGTTCGTATGCATTGCAAGGCACGGCATCACGACAGCGCGCGCTAGACGGGCATTGCAGTGCTATCGGTTCCAAGGCGGGGAAGAGACATGTCCACAGAACGCTCCGATCTTGCCATGTGCCCGAAGCCCTCCGGGGTGGGTCAGCCCATGAGAGCAGAACGTCCGAGATCAGGAGAGATGAGAATATTTCCAACAGGAGGGATGGCGATGAACAAACTTTCCAACATACGAATGGTTTCAAATAGACAGAAGCAGAGATTGTCGATGGAGTGTTTGAGACCGATACAGCTGGTTCTTGTTTTGGGAATCGGATTGACTTTGATGGGTTGCGGAGATGGCGACGAAGCGGGGATGGCTCGCGCACAGAATACCGGTAGAGACTTCGTTGCGCCGACCGTGTTCCAAGCTGCTGGGCCAGACATTGCCTCGATCCAGAACACGATCGAACAGTACAGGATAGCCTTAAAAGGGAACAACAACGGCAACGACGGGCCTCATCCCGACGGTCGCCGCGAGATCAACTGGGACGGCGGGGGCGTCGATACGACGACAGCGCCGGTCACGCCGTTCAACACGTTTCTAAACACGCGCGGGGCGCAGTTCACCACGCCGGGGACGGGCCTTTCGCAGGCTCCCCCTTCAGGTGGGCCGCAGGGCGGCCTGGCGACGCTCCTCAACAATCCGACGTACGGCAGCATCTTTAGTACCTTCAGCCCGAAACGGCTGTTCACCCCAGTGGACAGCAACGTCACTGAGGGACTGTTCTTTGTCCCCGGATCCAATGGAACAGTGGCGGCAAAGGTGAGCGGCTTCGGCGCAATCTTCACGGACGTTGACCTGCCGGATGGAAGCGGGCCCGGCGATAAAAACGGCAACCGTCAATCCAGCACGCGCATCGAGTGCTTCGGCACCGACGGAGGGCTGATCTTCAGTAGCTTTGTTCCAGCCTCGCCAGGCGACGGAAGTCTTTCCTTCTTCGGCCTCGTCTTTAGCGACGCACGCATCGCCCGAGTACGAATAACAAGCGGCGATGCTGCCCCGGGGCCAAATGACGATGGAACACATGACATCGTCATGATGGATGATTTCCTGTACGGCGAACCGCAGCCAATACAACCGATACCATGATGCCCAGAACGCCCCGCAGGATCGATCGATCCTGTGGGGCATTCGGGGGTGGATCGTTAAGATCGACGACCGCCGAATTCATCCGCGTGAAGCGACACAAATTCACGGACGCTCATCGCTGGCCGGCCGGTCACCAGCTGCACGCCGTCAGCCATCCGGTCATACCGACCGTCTCGGTGCAACTCGGCCATGGTCAACAGGTGCAGGGCCAGATGCTCCGGCACGTGCTGGTGTTTTAGCTGTCGATCCCAGTCGTCTGGTGGGATGTCACTGTAGGTGATGTCTCGGTTCAACGCGTCTGAGAACTCCCGAGCGACGCCGTGCATGTCCTGTGACCGAGGTCCCGTGAGTTCGTAAATCCGGCCGATGTGCGGCCCAGGGTCAGCGAGAACGGCAGCGACGACCCGGGCCACATCAGCCGCGGCAACCGGAGAGGTCTTGCCCCGTCCGAACGGCAGCTCGATGCGGCTGCGGTCGCGAATCGTGGGACCTGCGAGAGGAAAAAAGCTTTCGAGGAACATGGTTGGCCGGATGGTGACGAGTGGCACGCCGGACCACGCGAGCGCCTGTTCGCTCAGCCAGTGCTGGCGCTGCTGATGACTCGGGGTGGTGTTCTGGATGCTCATCTGCGAGACCGTCATCTGAGACATGTTGACGAGGGCGTTCACCCCGAGCTTCCGGGCGACTGTTGCCATGATGAGTGCCGCTTCTAAATACCCTGGAGACACGGACATACTGAAGAACACGCGCTGGCAGCCTTTCACGACTCGATAGACGTCGGCCGGTTCGAGGAGATTTCCAACCACCACCTCGGCGCCGGCGGCCCGTAACGCAGCGGCCCGCTCGTCCTCGCGGCGGACCATCGCTCGAACCAGAATCCCTTTATCCAGGAGAAGGCCAGCCACGGTTCTGCCAACCGCCCCGAGTTGGCCGGCTGCGCCCGTGACAAGTATCGGTGCGCTTTCTGCCATGTCACCTCCCACGTTTTCGCCGACGCCGCGCGAGATATCGCAAAGCCTCCGCGACCTTCAGTGAGGATGCGCTCCTTCAGGAATGGTGAACGTCACTGTCTTGGATTGCTCGGGGACGCCCTGATGGATGGCATTCACCAATTCGATCCGGATCTTGTGCGGGCCGGGCGGCAACAAGGCCACGTCAATGGGGGCAGGACTCATGTGCGCCCACAACCAAGGCAGGTCGTCCACGTGTATGTGCAGATGTCCAACCCGAGGCGATGCATTGAGGGCATCCTTGCCGGACTCGGTTCCGATGACCACGTTCTCCACCCGCCACGTGATCCAGACGATGCCCTTAGCGAGCAGGTCTGGAAGTGGAGGATCGACGATCAATTTGGCTGGAGGCTCCTTAGTCGGTGTAGATGTTTGGGCGCTGGCGCCTGCGCCTGATATCATCGCAACTGCAAACAGCAATACAACAAGTCGTTTCATAAAGTATCTCCTTTCTTAATGTGTATCGTTTAACTCGCACACGGACACCTCACAGCGCCTTATGAGCAGCTGCGCACGAAGTGTAGGGACTGAAGCGGTTAAAGGAAACTGTCAGAATTGACAGTAAGTACGTTTTCCCAGTCAATGCATAAGGAAAGATAAACCGGACTAGTGCGCTCTTTCCCTAATTCCTCTGAGAATCGGGAAAGCAGCGATAGCGAAGTTCCCATGAAGCGCTCTGCCAAGCGGTTCACAACATTTTTACGTGGCACGCGGGGATGGTGGCTGGTATACGGTGTCTGGCTTGGCCTGGTCTTGCTGGGCGCCGTCTCTGCACTCGTCCAGAAGGCGGCGGCCCAGGCGAACGGCCGCCAGCTCGATGTCCAAGTCAATCTCCCTTACGCAGTGCAGTTCGGGTTCGGGTCCTACGATGTCGGGGGGCTTTCGGTCGACGTCTTCCGGGTTCCGGTGCAGCATACCTTTGCATTGGGGCCAAACGAGGATGCGTGGCGACTGGCGCTCACCGGCTACCTAGGCTACGGTCACTTCTCCTTCGAGAGCAGTGTGTTAGGCCCCAAAGTCACCGCGTCAGAGGACTTTGTGTTTGTGCTACCCCAGGCGGAGCTCCAGATTCCCTTACGTCGGTGGTGGACGGTCAAACCCTATGTGGCAGCAGGTGTCGGCAGGACTTTCAACGGGTCTGCGGCGGTCGAAGGCACCTCAGGAGGGGAATTTCATGTAGAAGAAGGTTTTGTCTTCCTCTACGCGGCTGGGATCAGCAACCTCTTCGAGTTCCAGTTGCAGGATTTCGTCCTGAGCGTCGGCTCCAAGCTGGCCGCGGCAGGAGATGCTACGATAGGACCGTCCAGGAGCCCGAACACGAACTACGGGACACT
>Ga0209966_1000492_pt1 | contig 10543 bp, 9 predicted proteins | sample RhisoiCoNPM_FD_187575 | JGI IMG/M metagenome (GOLD analysis project Ga0209966, IMG submission 187575) | Arabidopsis thaliana rhizosphere microbial communities from the Joint Genome Institute, USA, that affect carbon cycling - Rhizosphere... | ecosystem: Host-associated > Plants > Roots >... | reverse complement strand
CACGGGCGTCGCGGATCGCGCGGCCGCGCGCGCCGATTCGCTCCGCGCCGCCGGGCGTCTCCTCCAGGCGGCCGAGGAAGCGGCCCTCGCGCTCGGTGATGCCCTCGCGGGCGAGATGCTCGAGCAGCCGCGGCTCCGCCACCGTCTCCCTCGGCAGGAGGCGAAAGCTCCGAAGGGCCGACTCCAGCGTTGCGTGCCGCATCGGTCCCCGGTCACCCCGCCGGTGCATGGTCTGGAGCCGCTCGGCCGGAATCGACGGGCGGCTGTCGATGACGACCAGGCGGGCCACCCGCTCGGGATGCCAGGCCGCGAACGCCATCGCGTTGTGGCCGCCCATCGAATGCCCGGCCACGGTCATGCGCGCCCAGCCCATCGCGTCCATTACCCCGACCAGGTCACCGGTGAAGTCCTCGGTGGCGTAGGCCGGGATCGGCGACCACTCACTGGCTCCGTGACCGCGCTGATCGAGCGCCAGCACGTGATGGTCGGGGACGAAGGTCGGCGCCACGGCATCGAACCAATGGGCGTGCGCGGAGCCTCCGTGGAGGAAGCAGAGCGCGGGGCGACCGGGCTCGCCCCACTCCAGCGCATGGAGAGCCAGGCCGTTCACGCTGAGGGTGCGGCGACGAGCGGTTTCGCAGGCGAAGCCAGTCGGATCGATCATGCGCGGCATTGTACTCGCGAGGCGCCGCGGTGGTGACCATCTGCGTCGTCACCTGGCGGACTTTTGTCAGCCGGCCGACGCGGCCGGCGAGTATCCGAAAATCGGAAACCACCTTTTCAGTCACTTGCCTCGACGTCGGGATGGCAAGCGGGTTGCTCTCGCTTTCAGTCGTTGCTCACTTTTCTCTTGGGCCCATACCTCTCATCGAGGAATATTCGAGACCGACGAATGGACGATAGCTCGCTGCCCCGCTCGCTCTCCTGGACCTCGCTGCTGCTCTTGACCCTGCTGGCCGGATTCGCCGAGTGCGCCCTCCTCTTCCCGGACGCGGTCGTGTCCACACGCCTGGCCGCCGCCCTGTCGTGGGATGCCGCGGTGTCCGGCGAGCCGTCGCCGGAGGCGGGCGTCGAGCCCTCCGCGACACCGGCCCCGGAGGCGCAGGCCCCGACGCCGGCACCCCAGACGCCGACCGTCAGCGCGCCGGCCGAGCCGCGGGGCGAGCCGAAGGTGATCAGCGGGCGCGTGCTCGATGCGGGCACCGGCTCTCCGATTCGCGGCGCCTCCATCTGGGCGGGTCGGGTCGAGGTCGTCACCGACGCCGATGGGCGCTTCACCACCGCCCCGGTCCAGGCCGGCTTCGCGGTATGGGTGAAGGCTCCCGGTTATGAGCGCAAGAAGCTGACGACCGAGAACACCGACGTGACCGTGAAGCTCCCCGCGCATCCGATCAAGGCGGCCTATCTCACCTACTACGGCGTGGCCGACCGGGGCATCCGGCAGCGGGTGCTCGACCTGGTGGCCCGCACCGAGCTGAACGCGGTCGTCATCGACGTCAAGGGCGATCGCGGCCTGATCCCCTACCGGACCCAGGTGCAGGCCGCGCTCGATGCGGGCGCGCAGGGGCCGGTCATCATCAAGGACTTCGACGAGCAGCTCGCCGGCTGGAAGGCGCAGGGCATCTACACCATCGCCCGGATCGTCGCCTTCAAGGACAACGTCCGCGCGAACGCGCGGCCCGACCTCGCCATCATCGACACCCGCACCGGGAAGCCGTGGATCGACCGCGAGAACCTGGCCTGGGTGGACCCGTTCCGCGAAGAGAACTGGGACTACCTGATCGCGGTGGCCAAGGAAGCCGCGGCCAAGGGCTTCGACGAGATTCAGTTCGACTACGTGCGCTTCCCCACCGACGGCAAGCTGGCCGCCGCGCGCTACTCGCAGCCCAACAACGCGCAGACCCGGCTGCCCGCCATCGCCGGCTTCCTGGCCAAGGCGCGCCGCGAGCTGGGCCCGACCGGCGTGTTCCTGGCCGCCGACATCTTCGGCTACACCGCCTTCAACACCAACGATACGGACATCGGGCAGCGGATCGAGGAGCTGTCCGTGAGCCTCGACTACATGTGCCCGATGGTCTACCCCTCGGGCTACCACCTGGGCATCCCGGGCGTCCGCAACCCGGTGCAGAATCCCTACGAGATCGTGAAGGAGAGCGTGCGGCTCACCCGCCAGCGCTCGCAGAACCCGGGCGCGCAGGTCCGGCCGTGGCTGCAGGACTTCAAGGACTACGCGTTCGACAAGCGCATCTTCGGCCAGGGCGAGATCCGCGCTCAGATCAAGGGTGCCGACGACGGCGGCGCGGCCGGCTGGATGCTGTGGAACCCGAAGAACGACTACACCGGCGCGGCGCTTCGCCCGAAGACCACCGCCATCTCCAAGTCGTCGCCGTAGCCGTGCGTCGCGTGCTCGCGATCGTCCTGGTCGCCGTCTCTCTGGGCGCCGCCGTCCTGGCCTCCGCCCAGGCTCCGGCCCGCGAGCCCAACGAGCTGGGCCGGGTCATGATCCTCGAGTACCACAAGATCGACAATCCCGAGGGCCGCTGGACCCGCACCCCCGAGAACTTCAAGCGCGATCTCACCCGCCTCTGGGAGCGCGGCTACCGCCTCGTTGCCCTGACCGAATATCTCGACGGCAAGATGACCCTGCCCGCGGGCACCTCACCGGTGATCCTCACCTTCGACGACTCGTCGCCCGGCCAGTTCCGCTACATCCAGCGCGGCGCCGACTGGGTCCTCGATCCCGAGTGCGGCCTCGGCATCCTGGAAGCGTTCGCGCGCGAGCATCCGGGCTTCGGGCGCGCCGCGACGTTCTACGTGCTGCCCGGCGCCAATCCCCCCAATCGCCTCTTCAACCAGCCCGACCTCGCCACCCGCAAGCTGCAGTACCTGGCGAGCCAGGGCTACGAGATCGGCAATCACTCGCTCTGGCACGCCGAGCTCGGGCGCTATCCCGGGCCGGTCGTGCGCGACCAGTTGGCCGGCGCGCAGGAGTGGGTGCAGCGCCACGTGCCGGGTTACCGCTTCCGGACCCTCGCGCTGCCCATGGGCAGCTATCCGAAGGAGCTCGGCTGGGCGGTCTCGGGCGAAGCCAAGGCCATGGCCTACAAGCATGACGCCATCCTCATGGTGGCCGGCGGGGCGGCCCCCTCCCCGCACGCGAAGAGCTTCGATCCCCTGCACCTGCCTCGCATCCAGGCCGTCGAGAAGGATCTCGACTACTGGCTGACGTACTTCGACCGCAATCCGGGCGATCGCTACGTGAGCGACGGCGATGCCGGCACGATCACGGTGGTCAGCGGCAACGCGGGCAAGCTGGGCGCGGTGCGGGCCGCGCGGGTGATCGAGCGGAAGTAGCCTACTTGTAGAGGAGGTAGGACGCCCGTCGCTGCAGGAACGAGGCGTGGGCGGCGTCGGCCCAGGCGAGCAGCCGCCCGAAGGGATCCCCCCGCAGGAACGACCACATCGTCGAGCGATTCACCAGCAGGTTCTGGATGGCAGCCGGGTGGAACTGGGCGCCGTAGCGCTCGGTCAGCTCACGGCCCAGCGCCAGCCCCACCGAGACCGCGCGAATGGCATCGCGGTCGGTCACGCTCAGCTGCACGCCGCCGACGCTGCGTCCCGCGTAGACGCTCGAGGTCGGGGTGAAGAAGATCGGCTGGAACTGCACGCCGGCCAGACCCCGGGCATTCATGGCGTCGGCCAGCACCTGGGGATCGCTGATCCACGGAGCGCCGACGACCTCGAACGGCAGCTCGGTGCCGCGACCGACCGACAGGTTGGTGGCCTCCAGCAGCCCCACGCCGGAATACAGCAGCGCCTGTGTAGGCGTCCGGATGTTGGGCGATGGATTCACCCACGGCAGGCCGGTCTCGTCGAACCACTGCCCGCGCTGCCACCGGTCGAGCGGCACCACCGTCAGCTTGACCGGCAGCTTCCGCTCGGCCACTACCATCTGGGCGAACTCGCCGATGGTCATCCCGGTCCGCACCGGAATCGTGTGCGGGGCCGTGAATGAGCGCATGTCGGGATCCATCAGCGGCCCTTCCACGACGCTGCCCGTGATCGGATTCGGCCGGTCGAGCACCACCACCTGGATTCCGCGTCGACCGCCCTCCTCGAGGGCGTAGACCAGCGTGGTCAGGTACGTGTAGTAGCGGACGCCGACGTCCTGGATGTCGAAGACCAGCGTGTCGATGCCGTTCAGCATCTCCGGCGACGGACGACGCGTCGGCCCGTACAGGCTCCAGATCGGCAGCCCGGTGGCCGCGTCTCGGCCGTGCGGGACGTTGGCGTCGACCTGCCCGGTGATGCCGTGCTCGGGCGAGAAGAGCGCGCGCAGGCGGACCTGCGGGGCGGCGGCCAGCAGGTCCACGCCCCGGCGACCCTGACCGTCGATGCCGGTCTGGTTGGTGATCAGCCCGATCGTCCGCCCGGCCAGCAGCGCGAAGTCCTCGGCGACGAGCCGGTCGAGTCCCGTCACCGTCGGGCCCTCCGGCCGCGCGGGCGGGTCGGACGCGGGCCCCGGCGTCTGGGTCTCCACGGTCGCGGTCTCCACCGGCGGCGCCTCGCGCGGAGCGAACCGGGTGCCGACGGCCGCGCTGATGCGTCGGCGCAGCTCCGCCACGGTCCCCTTGCCGTAGGGGTGCACGCGATTGGTGAGCAGGATCATGTACACCTGGCTCGCCGGATCCATCCAGATCGCGGTGCCGGTGTAACCGGTGTGCCCGACCGAGCCCGCGGGGAAGTAGGCGCCCAGCGTACGCGAGTACGGCGAGGCGATGTCCCAGCCCAGCCCCCGCGTCGACTCGCCGATCACGTGCGGCGAGAACATGGCCCGCACCGTGGCTTCCTTCAGGTAGCGCCGCCCGCCGAGCTGCCCCCCGTTGAGCAGCATCCGGCAGAATCGCGAGAGATCGGCCGCGGTCGAGAATACGCCGGCGTGCCCGGCCACGCCGTGGAGCAGCCGCGCGTTGCCGTCGTGCACGACGCCACGCAGCGGCCCGTGCGCGTTCACCACCTCGGTGGGCGCGATGCGCTTGCGCCACGACACCGGCGGGGCGAACGCGGTGTCGCGCATGCCGAGCGGCGTGTAGAACTGCCGCTGGGCGAAGCGGTCGAGCGGCTGGCCGCTCACGCGACGCACCAGCTCGCCCAGCAGGATGAAGCCGGTGTCGCTGTAGAGGAACGTGCCGCCGGGCGGGACCGAGAGTCCGACCTTGGCCTGCAGCTCCGCCGCCTTCGGGAAGCCGCGGGTCATCGCCTCGCGCGAGGGCAGGTCGGGCAAGCCCGCCGAATGGGTGAGCAGCCGGGCCACCGTCACGTCCTGGTAGGCGGGCGTGTTGAACTCCTTCAGATAGTGGCCGAGCGGCTGGTTGAGATCGATCTTGCCCATCTCCCACAGCCGCAGCACCGAGGGCGTCGTCGCCACGACCTTGGTGAGCGAGGCGATGTCGAAGATGGTGTCGGCGGTCATCAGCTCGGGCGCCGGTACGGTGGCGCGCCAGCCGAGCACCTTGCGGTGGAGGATCTGATCGCCCTGGCCGACGAGGAGCACCGCGCCCGGCACCTCGGACGCGGCGACCGAGTCACGGACCGCATCGTCCGCGGCCTGCGTCCATCCGGTGGTCTGCGCCCGAAGCGGAGAGGAGATCGACATCACGAGCGGCACGAACAGGAGCAGGACTGCCGAAAACCGCATGGCCCCATGATACGGGCTGACCACGGGTGCCGCCGACGGAAAATGGGGCGGCCCCGTGCTAGGATTCGCCCGTGGCGCAGCGGGTGTTCGTTACCGGTGGCACGGGGTTCGTCGGCAAGAGCGTCGTTCGCGCACTTCTTGCGCAGGGATTTCTCGTCCGGCTGCTCGTGCGGCCCGGGTCCGAGCACGATCTGAAGGGATTCGAGTCGATCGATCGCGTGCCCGGCGACGTGATGAGGCCGGACGGCCTGGCTCCGAGCGTCGAGGGCTGCTCCGCGCTCGTCAATCTGGTCGGCATCATCGAGGAGCAGCGCCGCCGCGGCGTCACCTTCGAGCGGCTGCACGTGCAGGCCACGCGCAACATGGTGGCGCTGGCCCGCGCCGTCGGCATCAAGCGCTACGTGCAGATGAGCGCGCTGGGCACCCGGCCCGACGCGCGCGCCCGCTATCACCGCACGAAGTGGGAGGCCGAGGACGCGGTACGGGCAAGCGACCTGGACTGGACCATCTTCCGCCCGTCGATCATCTTCGGGCGCGGCGACGCCTTCGTCTCGATGCTCGCGCGCATGGTCAAGCGCGCGCCGATCGTTCCGGTGCTGGGGAGCGGGCGCTATCGGCTTCAACCGATTCCGGTGGAGCAGGTGGCCGACGGCTTCGCGCGGGTCCTGCGGGGGCCGGTCGGCGTGCGCCAGGCGTACGACGTGGCCGGGCCGCAGCCGGTGGCCTTCGTCGACCTGCTCGACGCGATCGGGCATGCCCTCGGCCGCACGCGCGTGCGGAAGATGCACGTGCCACTCGGCCCGGTCAAGGTCATGACCCGCGCGCTCGACTGGCTGCCGTTCTACCCGGTCTCCACGGATCAGCTCCTCATGCTCGAGGAGGAGAGCGTCGGCGATCCCTCGCGGTTCTTCGCCGACCTCGGCATCAAGCCCGAGCCCCTCGCGGTCGGGCTGCATCGCATGCTCGGCCCGTCGTGAGCGAGTGGCCGCACCACGGCGCGTTCCCCCACCAGCACGGCGACGCTCGCGGCCTCATGGAGCGCATCGAGGCCCAGCTGCGCGAGCGCATCGAGGAAGCGCTCGAGATGGCCGCGCTGAAGCTCATGGTGGACGCTCGCGCGCAGACCGGCCGGCCGGCGCCGGAGAGCACGAGCGCCGCCGATCGCGCCGAGTTCCAGACCATCAGCGGCGCCCTGCTGTCGCGTCTGCGCGAGCAATTCTCGGCAGACCTGCCCGACGACCAGCGCGCGCGCCTCACGCAGGCTGAAGCCGCGATGGCGGACCCGGCCGCCCGGTTGCTGGCCGGCCAGGTCTTCCTCGCCCGCCACCTGCCCGACTACTGGCAGCGCCTGGAGCGCTATCAGCGCGAAGACGCCGAGCGCTATCTGGCCGAGGCGCGGCGACCCGGCTGGGTCAAGCGGCTCTTCGGCGCTCCGTAGCCTCCTCCGTCTCCCGGTGAAGCTCGGCCAGCACCCAGAGGTCCTCGCACTCCTCGATCGCCCGCGCCCATTCGGCGTACCCGTCGAGCAGGGCCGTGCGGAGTCCGCTCAGGTGGTCCTCGGATCGGTCGATGCGGGCTTTCAGCTCACCCGCCATCCCGGTGCCAGTCTCGGCACTCATGCGAGCAGCGATGCGGTCTACGAGACGGTTCAGATCGTCCTGCAGCAGTCTCTCCAGGGTGTTCATCCCAGCACCTCCTGTGGGATTCATATACTAAACATGTGAGGAGTGTGACTGTCAACCACGGATGCCCCACCTGGGCTCCCCTTTGCTTGACGAGCTGAAACACTCGACGTAACATCGCAACACATGTTGCACGGGTGGCTGATCCTGTTGCTGACCCTGCCGCCGCGGCCCTCGAGCCTCCGCGTGCGCGCCTGGCGGCGCTTGCGCGCCCTCGGTGCCGTGGCCCTCAAGAGCGGCGCGTATCTGCTGCCCGACAGGGGAGACTGCTACGAACAGTTCCAGTGGCTCGCCCAGGAGATCGACCGTGACGGTGGCGACGCCACCCTGCTCCGGGTAGATCGAGTGGAGAACATGCAGCAGCCTGAGATCGTCCGCCTCTTCCAGGACGTGCGCAACGAGGACTATGCCGCCCTCGCCGACCGCTATCGCAAGCTCCTCAAGGGCCGGCGCCCACGTCTCGGTGACGAGCTCGCTCGGCTCTCCCGCGAGCTCGGCCGACTGGCCGAGATCGACTTCTTCGAGGCCTCCGGGCGCCGCGAGGTCGAGCGCGTGCGCGAGGCGGTCGAACAGCGTACTGCCAGCGCGCGCGTCCGACCGGCCGGCGCGGCGCCGCCGCTCGATCTGGCGGCGCTCAAGGGACGGCGGTGGGTCACGCGGCCGCGGCCGCACGTCGACCGGATCGCCTCGGCCTGGCTCATCAAGCGCTTCGTGGACCCGGACGCCGAATTCGCCTTTGCGCCACCCGACCAGCTGCCCGCTGATGCCATCCCCTTCGACATGGCCGGGGTCGATCTCGGCCACCAGGGCGACGACTGCACTTCGAGACGCTGCTGCGACGCACCGGCCTGCGCGACCGGAAGCTCGCGATCCTCGCCGAGATCGTCCACGAGGCCGACCTGAAGGACGAGAAATTCGCGCGCGACGAGGCCCGCGGCCTGGACCTGGTCTTGCGCGGTCTGCTCGGCGCGATCAAGGACGACCATGAAGCGCTGGTCCTGGGCATGACCTTGTTCGATGGCCTCTACGCCACGATCGGAGACCGTCCATGACGGAGCCCCGTACGACCTGGGGTCTCGTTCGCTACTTCCTCTATCTCGGCTCGCTTGGCTTCGGCGGCCCGGTGGCGCTCATCGGGTACATGCAGCGCGATCTCGTCGAGCGCCGACAATGGTTCGACCCGGCGGACTACATGAAGGGCCTGGCGCTCTCCCAGCTCGCGCCGGGCCCGCTCGCGGCGCAGCTCGCCATGTGCCTCGGCTACGCGCACGGCCGGCTGGCCGGCGCGACGCTGGTCGGCCTCGCGTTCATCGGGCCCTCACTCCTCATGACTCTCGCGCTCGGGGCGCTCTACGTGGCCTACGGCGGGTTGCCGTGGATGCAGGCCGCCTTCTACGGCGTCGGGGCCGCGGTCATCGGGATCATCGTGCGGTCCGCCTGGAAGCTGATGCGTCTCACCATGGGTCGCGATCGTCTGCTCTGGGCCGTCGCCGGGCTGATGGCCGTGGTCACCGCGTGGAGCGAGACCGAGGTGGGCAGCTTGTTCATCCTGTGCGGCGTCGTCGTGCTGCTGCTGCAGGCGCCCCCGCGCCGTCTGCTCTCGTGGGCGGGGTCGGGCCGGACGCTGCCGGCGCTGGTGCCGCTCACCGGGATGGCGGTCCCGCCGACCGCCATCGTGCCGTTTCTGCATGGAGGGGTCGTGATGGAGTATCGATGGCTGACCGACAAGCAGTTCCTCGACGCGGTCGCGGTGGCGATGCTGACGCCCGGACCGGTCGTGATCACGGTGGCTTTCATCGGCTATCTCGTCGCCGGGCTCTCCGGCGGCATCACGGCAGCGATCGGCGTCTTCCTGCCCACGTACCTCTTCGTCGTCGTCCCCTACCCGTGGTTCGACCGCTTCAGCGACAATCCGCAGGTCAAGGCGTTCGTGAGCGGCGTGACCGCGGCGGCGGCCGGAGCCATCGCGGGCGCCTGCGTCGTGCTGGGCCGCCGGGCCATCGTCGATCCATCCACGGCCCTGCTCGCGCTCGGAACGTTCGGCCTCCTCTGGCGTTTCAAGACTCCGGAACCCGTCCTGATCGCAGCCGCGGGCGCGATCGGGCTGCTCGTCTTCTGGCTTCGAGGCGCGCCATGAGGGCGGTGCTCGCGCTGACCGGAGCCGCGGTCGCGCTGGCTGGCGTGGTCTGGGCTCAGCCCTCGCGGGACTGGCTGACCGGGCAAACCGGCCGCGGCACCGCGCGCAGGAGCCGGCAGGAGAGCGCTCACACCTATCGGGGCGGGGCCGCGTTCGGCTGGGCGGTCCTGGAGGGCACGGCGCTCCGCGACGGCTGGGTCGAGACTCGCTTCCGGCCGGTGGACGGCCGAGAGGATCGAGCGGGAGGCGTCGTGTGGCGCTGGCGCGACGCGGACAACTACTACGTCGCGCGCGGCAATGCGCTGGAGGGCAATGTCGTCGCGTACAAGATGGTGAAGAGCCGCCGGACGGATCTCGCGCCGGCCGGATCCCCGCGTGGCGCCTACGGCGTGAAGGTGGCGGTGGCCGCGGGAGTCTGGCACACGCTCCGCGTCGACTTCACGGGCCCCGAGTTCGTCGTCACCTACGATGGCCAGGACTCTTCACGGTCCGCGACGAAACCTTCCCCGACGCGGGCTCGGTGGGGATCTGGTCCAAAGCCGACAGCACGACCGAGTTCGACCAGTTCCGGTACGAGGTCAAGCCATGAGCACGACGACCCGAATCCTTTTTGTGTGCCTCCACGGCGCGGCCAAGAGCGTGCTCGCGGCAGCCGACTGCCGGCGTCTCGCACGCGCGCGCGGTCTCGACGTCACGGCCGCCTCCGCGGGCACCGAGCCCGACGTCGCGGTAGCCCCGGGGGTCGTCCGCACGCTGCTGGCGGAAGGGCTCGACCTGAGTGATCAGCAGCCCCGCAAGGTCACGAGCGCCGACACGGCCGCGGCGTCCCGCATCGTTGCCTTCGGCTGCGACCTGCGCGACGTCGCAGCGCCCGGCGTCGCGGTCGAGCAGTGGACGGACGTGCCGCCGGTCGGCGACGACCTGCCCGCAGCTCGAGCCGTCATCCGACAACATCTCGAGCGGCTGCTGGACGAATGCGCCGCCGGAGGACCGCGCCGATGAAATGGGTGGCCCGTCGCAAGGCCC
>Ga0209966_1000491_pt1 | contig 10556 bp, 30 predicted proteins | sample RhisoiCoNPM_FD_187575 | JGI IMG/M metagenome (GOLD analysis project Ga0209966, IMG submission 187575) | Arabidopsis thaliana rhizosphere microbial communities from the Joint Genome Institute, USA, that affect carbon cycling - Rhizosphere... | ecosystem: Host-associated > Plants > Roots >... | reverse complement strand
CGCGCAACACAGGACTTCCACATGGACACCCGCGGCTGGAGTGATTTTGCGTACAACTACGTCGTTTTCCGCTCCGGCAGGATCTACGCGGGCCGGACGTTCAAGGTCGTCCCCGCCGCGCAGGAGGGACACAACACGAACACGGTCGCGGTGTGTTGCGTGATCGGCGCGACGGACTCGATCTCCAGCGCGATGAAGGAGACGCTGCGGGAGGTTGTGAGGTGGGCGGAGAAGTACGCCGGCCATGAGCTCCGCGTCCGTGCGCACAGGGATGTGGGGTCGACGACGTGCCCGGGTCCGAAGCTCGCCGCGTTCGTCCCTTCGTTGGACAGGGTCTGATGGCTTCCACCCGGGTGCCCGCGAAGCCCGCTGCCGCCGGCTTGTCATCTCCGTTGTCTGTCGTCCTTGTGTGGGTGGCGGGGGAGTACGGGCTCGAGGTTCCTCCTGAGGTTGCGATTGCGTTCGGGTCGCTGTTGGCGACGGGCGCGTATTACTTCGCTCCGGCGAAGGAGACGTAGTGCCTCCTTCGCCGCTTCCTCCGCGGTTGGATCATCTCGTCAGGGACGCACTCGCGGGGGATGCGGATGCTGCGTTCGTGTTGGCGAAGGATTATCCGGGGGAGGGGTTCTTGCCGTTCCTGGTCCGGTTCGTCCCGAAAAGTGACCTCACGAAGGCGATCTTTGAGACGTTCGATGTGGCGTATCAGCGGATGGAGTTGGAGCGGCTTGAGGAGTCCGTGCGGACCTGACGGGGAGGCGGCGTGGCGGTCAGGGTGTGGATGTGCGTCACGGGGTCCTGCTCCGTCGTGTTCTTCCGTAGCCGCGATGACTGCTGCCCGAGATGCGGGGAGCCTGGCGCGTTGGCTCCGCTTGCGATTCGTCCACGACCAAGGGAGGACTAGATGCTCGCGTTACTCGCTGCGACGAACCTGAACACCGACCTGATCGTGGTGATCCTGGTCGCTCTGTTGCTCGCCGCGCTGGCGTTCTACATCACCGGCCATTTCCTGCCGCCGCCGATCCCGGTGATCGTCGCGTTGATCGTCTTCGTGCTGGTCGTCTTCGGCAGTGGCGGCGTCTAGCTGGGTATGCCGAGTTTGTTCGTCGCGTTTTGCCGTCGACCATGTATGGCATAGTTCGGCGTGGAGCGAGTAGCTCAGACGCCTGCATTGACCCCCGCTCCTGAGCTAGCCAGCAGCGGGCCGAGCGACAGAGCACCGGTAGACCGGAGGTCGCGGGAGTGGCAGCCCGCCTCGCTTTTCCTTCTCGTCCGCTGCTGTTGCGACACTCACGGAGGGACCTGACCTCGCCCGGTCCCTTCACAACAGCCGGCCCGTCGTCCTCCAACGGCGGGCCGACTCTCATCTAGGCTCTCGTCATTCGACGGGGGCTTTTCGTCGTTTCAGGGCCGTTTCTCCGCAAAATGGCCGATGGGGAATGCGCCAACTCGCCACGGGGTTTCCCGCTAAGAGCGAAGATTCGCCCTTGATCTGCGCAATCACTCAACGCCCGCGAGCGTTTCGTGTCTACGTCCAGGCGTTACGATCAGAGGGTTCCAGCCGGACTCCCTCATCGGCGGGCGCGGGAGGGCACTGATGTACCGTAGAGGAGGGAGACGGAAATGGCGGACGAGCTGCTTACCCTGGAAGAACAAGCATCGGAACGAGTCGGTCTGGAAGTCGCGCTCCGTGGTGTCCGGGAGGGCCTGACGTTCCTGCCAGCACGATCACCGTGGGTTAGGTGCTTCCGAGAGATTCGGGACGGTCTTGGCGCTCGGGTGGGGGAGCTGTCCGAGCCAGCGCGTCGCGAACTTCCTGGGCGAGATGATCTTGCAGCGTGATTCCATCAGCGCCGAGCAGCGTCCGGATCGTTGCAAGAAGCTGGCTCTGTTCCGCTAGTAGTTTCTCGACGTTCTGCGCGTGAGCGGCCCGCTCTACTAGTGCGTTGTCGAGCTTGCTCTCAAGGCCGCTGATCCGAGACTCGAGCCGGGCGAGCGATTCGACGACTTCGTCGGCGGGCTCGTTCTCGTAGAAGAAGGCGACCGGTACTTCGAGCGCGCGCGCGAGGGGCAGCGCCTCGTGGCGTTCGAGTGTCCGTTCGCCGCGTTCGATCTTGCCGATGTTCGCGGCGCCGAGCTTGGGGATGGCCGCGAGTGTGGCGAGTTCCTTCCTCGTCTTGATGCCGGCTCGCTTCCGTGCGGCGGCGACTCGACGGCCGACTTCTTTGTCGTCCATGCGGCGGACCGTAGGGCTTGGATCTTCGAAGCGAGTGGACGCGGAGTAACTTTTAGGGAAGAGGGTTGACTTTTAGGGACGTGCTGTCGATACTGGGGATATGGCATCCACTCAATCCCCCCCGACGGCACTCCCGCGGGACAAGTCGGCGGGTCGCCTGCTCAAGGAATGGCGGATCGACCGGGGCCTGTCTCCGGAGGCGCTGAGCTGGCAGCTTCGGCTCGCGAAGCTCGAGTCCGTCACCGGAAGGCAGATCCGACGGATCGAGAACGAGGGTGTCATCCCGACCCCGCGCGTGATGTTCGCGCTCGCGTCGTTCTTCGGTGCTCGCCCGTCTGAGATTTGGCAGCGGTCGATGCGGCGGGCGGCATGACCCGCGCGAAGCAGCTCCGCCTCGATCTCGGGCTTGGTGTTCTTGAGGCCGCGAATCGTGCGCGGATCGCTCCGAAGACGTTGCACAAGATCGAGGCTGGCGATGAGGTGTTGGCGAGTGCGCTGGCGAAGCTCGCGAAGTTCTACGGCGTCCGTCCGACTGAGCTTCTGTTGCCGGCCGTTTTCGAGACGAACGGCGAAGCGGCATGAGCGAGCCCGTCCGCATCCCCCTCGGAAGGAAGGTCGTCGTCGCACACGCTCTCGTTGACGCCGCCGACGCCGACCGAATCTCTGCTCACGCGTGGCGCATGACCGGGGGCTACCCGAGCCGAACGGAACTGGTCGACGGTCGCCCCCGGACCGTGTACATGCACCGCGAGGTGCTCGGGCTCGAACGCGGGGACGGCGTCGTCGACCACGTCAACGGGAACGCCCTCGACAACCGCCGGGCGAATCTCCGGGTTGGGACGCAGGCGCAGAACAACCAGAACAAGCCTCCGCGCGAGTTCAGGGGCGGGTCTGTCTTCCGTGGTGTCTCGCGTGGCAGCACTAACCGATGGGCAGCAGTCGCCGGCGGGAAGAATCTCGGCTACTTCCGTCTCGAGCTTGACGCTGCTCGCGCGGCCGAGGCGTACCGGCAGGAGCACATGCCGTTTGCGGAGCCCGACCCCCGGCTGGCGGAGTACGAGGCCGAACTGGAGCGTGCGGCATGAGCGTCACCACCCGCGAGTGGCGTGCATGCGCACGCGACGACGGAGACACGGGAACCGACCACACCCAGTGGACGACCGAGCCTGTCGCTCGCGCCGCGGTCTCCGAGTTCACGGACTGCGATCCGCCGTACGACGAGGTGTGGCTCGAGTACCGGGACGTGTTGTACACGGCTCCTAAGCGCGTGCCCGATCACGTTGCTGTTGGTGAAAGGCGGCTCCCGTGAGCGAACCGGTCCCGCATCACGCTTACGTCGCCAAGGACTGCTGGGTGACGGAACGCCAGAGCGACGGGGTCTACACGTACCTGTGGCATTACCGCGACCCAGGGGACGCCAAGCGCGCGACCCGTGACCTGAACACGCGCGGGGTGGCTGAGTCCCCGGCGTATTACGAGCGGACCCGGGGGCGGCGCGGATGAGTCCGTACATCGTCACAACGACCCGGCCGAGCGCGATCGACTGCATGCCGATCGTTCGGTCTCGTCTCGCCGTCGCCACATTGGAGGACGCGCATATAGCCGTGCTCGACGTGCTGGACCCGCACGACCCGCACACGACACAGCCCGCCATTTCTATTCCCGAATGCGGTGGCACGCTTGAACTCCCGGACGGCACCGCGCTCGAAGTCGAGCGTGCCGACCGCGCGTCTCTCTGTCATGCGCTTCTCCCGATCATGAGTGGGCTCGTTCGTATGACAACGCCCGAACTCGTCGCCGCTTTCAACGCCCAGGAGATGGGCTTGGAGCCATACGACGCTGAGGAGTTCAAGCGGTTCCGTGAGAGTCGGGTCGGCCAGCGGATCGCCGAGATCGCCAGGGAACCGCTGCCTGAGACGCGCGAGGGCACGATCAGCGCCGTGATCCGCGAAGTGTTGATTGCGGCGACCGACATCGTCCCGCACGGGTCCGAGCCGTTCGTCGGGTGGAGCGCCGTGCTCGCCGATCGGATCGCCGAAGCGCTGGTTGCGGGCTCTGTATGCGAGACATTCGAGGACACGATCGGGTGTGACATGTGCGGCGCGCACATCGACGACCCGTGCGACTGCGACGACCCGCAGAAGGAAAGGCGGTCGCGCTGATGCCCTACCTCGCCACGAAGAAGGCTTGGGCGACAGGCACGCTCGGCGAGTCCGGAGGCTTTGACTTCATCGAGAAGCGGCTGGCAGTCGAAACGCTGGATGATGCGCGCGAGTGGGTGTACCGCCTCCTCGACTCGCGCGCTCATGCGATGAACTCGGACGAACAGCGCGTCGATCGGTGGCTGCGCATTGCGACGCGAGACCTTCCCGAGTCGGGCGGGATCATCGGCCGGCTTCCCGACCGATCCGTCATCGAAGTCGAGCCGACGACCATCGTCGCACTGCACCAAGCGCTCGGGCTCACGGACTACGCGGCGGCAGGCATGTCCGACGTCGAGATCATCATTGCCTACAACGCGCGGCTGGGGGGCTAGATGCCGTACGTGGTCACCACGACCAAGCCCAACGGTGATTTCCATGGCGATGTGTCCCGTCGAGCGGTCGCCACGCTGGAGGAAGTCATCGACGCGGCGAAGGCGTGGCTGTGGGCGAACCGCGATGGCGTAACCGCCGTCGAGCTGGCGCGCATCGAAGCTTGGGATGGCTATGAGGTGCTCGAGCTTGACCCGCTCGCGGACGGGACCGTGATCGAAGTCGAGTACATCGCGCTTACTCGCATGTGGGACATGTGTGGGTACGCCGTCGGTCAGGACCCGCCGCTCAAGCCTGCCGAGATCATCGACGCCTTCAACGGAGACGCTTCCCCGAAAAGTGGGCTGGATCGATGAGCGCCCAGCGTTTCACGATCCGGTGGGACGACTCGATGCTCTGCTATCGGGTCAGCGTCCCGAACTTCAAGGGGCCGCTCGAGGTTGTCGACGCGACGGAGTACGACCGGCTCCGGAAGACGCTCGCCCGGATCTCGGACGCCGAGTCCGGCTACTGGGGGCGGATCGCTCACGAAGCTCTCCACCCGAAAGCTGGGGTGCCGTCGTGACGCCTGCGGATTTCAAAGGGCCGCTGTTGTCCTACTCGCCCGCGCCTGTACGTGAGGAACCCCCTGTCCTGTCTGGTCGTTCGGGTGTTGCTCGGTTCCCGTTGCTCCGGCTCGCGTGCCTGTTCTCGACCTTTTACTGCGCTGCGATCGTGGCGATCCCCGCGGTCCTGGAGTACGTGCGATGAGGTGCCACATCGAGTGGAAGATGGGGACCGACAACTACGACGTGTTCCTCTACTCGGTGAGCATGGGCCGCACCCGTCTTCTGCAATACGTGTCCGGCGAGGCGTGGCAGGAGGTCGACATTGAGGAAGGGGTCGCGATGTCGCCCACGTTCACGCTCCATTCGGAATGGCTCAAGGTGTTCGCGAAGGAAGCCGCGAAGCTTCCGACCGCCGATGACGCGACCGTGGCGCATCTGACCGACGCTCGCGAGACGCGTGACCGGCTTCTCCGGATTGTCGAGCACAAGATGGGAGTGCAGCCGTGATCCCTGCTCTCTGCGGGTTGCCGACCCTGACCGTGTTCAGCTACGCGATCCACCGTCTCGCCCTCAAGATCACGAACCGGCCGGCGAGCGAACTCGACGCGTATCTCGATCAGGTTGACGCTGATCTGCGGTCGGGTCGGTCTCGGCTTGTGACGCATCCGGTCGACGCAGGACTGGACGAGGACTTGCACTGGGCGGGTCTTGAGGGTGAATGGCTCCGGTTCGTGCAGGGCCTTCCGACGACCAGGGAGACGCTGTGAAGACCAGGCTCGACAGAACCCAGCTTCGGCTTGTCACAGCTTCCGAGAACCTTTCCCTCACGAGCGCTGAGCGGCACGGTGTCTATCCGTTGCGGGATGAACGGCGGGTGCGTGAGGCGTTGCGTCCTCGCACCGGCAACGTGTCGAATGTCATCCCGCTGCGTAAGCCGCCGACTCCCCCGGACGCGGCATGAGCGAGGACCGCTACCCAATCCTCGTCCCCGGGTGGAGTGACCTACACCCAGCCGACCGCGCGATCTGCGTCAAGTGCGAATTCGAGTTTACATGGAACCCTGAGGAGGGCGACCCGTACGACCTCTGCGCGAAGCACGGCAACCCGACCGTGCCGGGCGACTGCGGCGGTCAGATCGTCATGAAGTACGACAGCGGCGAGCAGTGCGCGGGCTGCGGGAAGCTCGCCTACAGCATGCCGACGGGTCTCGACGGGTGCTGCTCTCGCGTCTGCATGTTGCAGGTCGAGTACCTGCGCCAACTGCGAGGCGCGGCGTGACCCTCGGTTTCTACTCAGATCCCGACTGCCCTCGTGACCGGGTTGAGCATGAGCTCGCGATGCGGTACGGGCACCGCGACACCGACGAACAAGCGTACATGTTCGAGCAGGCCGAACGCCACCACCTGCTCGATTTCGATCCCTTCCTGCGATACGGCGCGCCTAGTCCCCCTCCCGCGCGCTTTGGAAGCACCACTGCCCCAGCCGTCCTGATGACTCCTCCGGCGGCTGGGGCGACGGTGCTCTCATCTTCGACCGAGAGGCCCACATGACGACCCTGAAGATCCTCCGTGGCGCGCGGGAGTTGCTGGCAGACGAATCCCGCTGGTACCAGGGCAACTACACGGACGACGAGGGGGACGCGTTCTGCGCGATAGGCGCGTGTATGGCAGCCAACGATGATAAATGGCCGGCGGGAGCCGAGATCGCTCTTGAGGCGGCCCTGCCGCAGGCCATCCTCGACGAAGCCAAGGCTCTGCAACAGAACCCCATCCCGTTCTTCAACGACGCGCCCGGCAGGACCTATGAGCAGGTGGTTGCGGTGCTCGACCGGGCGATCGAGATCGAGGAAGCGCGTGAGGCTGAGTTCACCGCCGAGCCCACCCGCGAGCTGGTCACGGCATGACGATCGCAGCGATCGAGAAGGCCTTGGAAGAGGCTCGCAATGAGGGCCGCCACGAAGGGATCGTCACGTTTTTCGATCAGTTGGAGATCGCGCTTGCGCATCACAAGACGATCGACGGAGTGCAGCGGTGGTACGAGTCGGCTCGCGCGGTCTACGAGGAGCACCGGCCGTGACCGAGCAGGAAGTCATCGACGTTGAACCGGTCACCGAGGACCCGCCGGAGCCGTCCCGCGAACTCGTCCACGCCCCGTCGCTTGCCGTCACGCCCCAGGTCGAAGCGGCCGAGCTCATCGCACGCCTCGCCGTCATCCGTGACGCGATGGACAACGCGATGGAGAAGGACGTCGATTACGGCGTCATCCCCGGCACTGACAAGCCCACCCTCTACAAGCCCGGCGCCGAAAAGCTCGGAGTCCTCTTTCAGCTCGACATTCAGCCCGAGAACGAAAAGACGTGGGGGCCCGGTGATCACCTGACGGTTGTCTCGCGCGCCGTCGTCTACCACGCCCCAACCGGGGCTCGGCTCGGTTCGGGTGAGGGGATCTGCACGACCCGTGAGAGCAAGTACGGCAAGCGCAAGCAGGAACGGCTCTGCCCGCACTGCAAGACGCCCGCGGTCATCAAGGGCAAGCAGGAGTTCGGCGGCGGGTGGTTGTGCTGGAAGAAGCGCGACGGGTGCGGTGCGAAGTTTCCCGACGGTGACGAATCGATCGAGGGCCAGGAGGTCGGGACGATCGAGAACCCGGACCTGCCGGACTTGTGGAACACGGTCGACAAAATGGCGTCCAAGCGCGCCCGGATCGACGCGGTACTCGCAGTCACCGGGGCGTCGGCGCTGTTCACGCAGGATGTCGCCGACTCGGATGAGCCGACAGGTGACCCCGACCCGGTGCCGCCGGCCAACACTTCACGGCGGACGGAGACCGGGGCGACGGAGGATCAGATCGCGTTCGTCAAGGCGCAACTCAAGGGGAAGACGGTCGCGGACATCCGCTGGTACTTGAACGCGATCGGCGTTGGTGGGGTGACGGCCGAGACCGTCGAAGCGAAGATCGAAGCGTTGGGGTTCGATGAGGCGTCTTCGCTGCTGGATCTGTTGAAGACGGGTCCGCATCCGTCGCCGCGCCAGTCGGATATCCCGGCGGACGATGACGGGTTCGACCATGAGCCCCAGAAGCCTTTGGACATCATCGCGTGACGGCCACGCTCTCACACCCGGGCGCCGTGATAGAGCGTCTTGAAGCGATCGAGCAAGACCTGGCGATCCGGCAGGCCGCGCTCGAAGCGGCAGCCCTGTCGTGGTTCCGTGCGAAGCGTGACCGTGAGAAGGAGTGGGCGCAGGCGTACATCGGTGCGTCGGGCCCGGTGCAGGAACGTAAGGCGAAGGCCGATCTTGCTGTTTCCGCTGTCGGGGTCTTGGAAGAGGCGGAATGGGAAGCGCTGCGAGCTGTCGTGCGGGTCCTTGAGACGCGGGCGACGATCGGGCAGAGCTTGCTTCGTAGTCAGGGCCGCGCATGAGCAGCCGCAGCGGCAACGCCCGCGAGAACCGCACCCTCGAACTCCTCCAAGAACAGGGTTGGTTCGGGATCTGTGGACGCGCGTCCCGTGGCCCCGCGGACATTCTCGCGATCCGCCGCGGTGAACCGCCGATGCTCGTTCAGGTAAAGGGCGACAAGGTAAGTCCGTGGGCGCACTTCCGCCGTGAGGAACGCGAAGCCCTCTTGCGGTCCGCGCTGGATTACGGCGGGGTTGCGTGGCTGTGCTGGATGCCCTCGGTCAGGAAGCCTCCGGTGTGGTACGCGTGGCATGAGTGGCCGGCGCCTGTGGAGGGAACGGCATGAGGTCCCGCGGGTTCTCCGCTTCCCCGGCCCAGCGTGTGAAGGTCCGTGACTCCGTCTGCCGGATCTGCGGCGCTTCTGAGGTTGATCCTGCGCATGTGATCGCTCGAGCCCGTGGCGGGTGCGAGGACGCGTTGTGCGTCATCCCGTTGTGCAGGCGTCATCACCGCGCGTACGACCACGAACGGACACTGGATGTGTTGCCTGCGTTGACCCGTGATGAGCAGGCTCACGCGGTCTCGCACGCCGGTCTTGTAAGCGCGCTCGAACGGACTACGAACGAGCGTTGGAGCCCACGTTTGGGGGTCGCTGCATGATGTTCGAGGAAGAGGGTCAGCTAGCCCATTTGACCGACCATGAGTGCCCGCATGGGGCGTTCCCGGACGACAAGGTCGCACGGTGCGAGTGCTGGACCGGATTCGACCTTCAGAGCCGCGTAGATGCGCTGCGTTCGGGTCGGGCGCCGCTCCCGATGACAGACGGCCAGGCGGCGTGGCAGGCACTACGGTTGCGGGCCAAGGGGATGACGTACTCGCAGATCGGTGTGGTGATGAGCCTCTACCACGGACACTGGTTCGAGGACCACCACTGGCGGCGTGTGTGCCGGCAGCTCGGAGCGGCGCCGGTCACTCGCGGATTCCCGGCAAGCGAGCGCGCGACGGCTAAGAGGGTTGCGCCGTCTGGGATCACCGCATCCTGCGGAACTTCAGAAGAAAAGTTCGGGGCGTGCGCACAATCGGAGAGTGCATGACTCGCTCCCAAGCGCTCACCGATATTCGCTTGAAGCTCGCGAAGATGGACGACCGTGAAGCCGCGTGCTCGTTGCGGCCGTTGAGCGAGCAGGACATGACGTGGCAGGAACGCACCGACGAGATCCATGCGCGCGTCGTGTTGTTGCTGGCGGATGGTCCGTCGCAGGATGTGTTGGACGCGATCGGCGCGCATGTCGTGGCGTACAAGGTCGCGCTCGCGGGCGCTGAGGAAACACGCATCGAATCGGGTGAGGCGGCATGACTTACCAGCAGGTTCGGGCAAACAGAGCCGCTCTTATCGCTTCCGCCGTTGAGGGACTCACTGTCATCGCATGACACGTCCTCGCATCCGCAGCCTCAAGCCCGAGACGTGGGCTGACGAGAAGATCGGCCGGCTCTCCCGAGACGCCCGGCTCCTGTTCATCGGGCTGATCACGATGGCCGACGACGACGGCCGTTTCCGGGCACTCCCGTCGGCGATCCTCGGGCACGTCTTCCCGTACGACGACGACGCAGCTCGCCGGCTCGATAAGTGGATGGGTGAGCTCGAGGCTCAGCGTCTTGTCGTCCGCTACGAGGCCGACGGATTCACGTACGGCTCACTGAATGGGTGGGCCCGTCATCAGCGCATCAATCGCGCATCGATCAGTGAATTGCCTGCACCGCCTTCAGTGAACGGTCATGGAGAGATCAATGAATGATCACGGAACGATCCCGGACGAATCACTGACGACTCACGACCTCGTAC
>Ga0209966_1000489_pt1 | contig 10582 bp, 9 predicted proteins | sample RhisoiCoNPM_FD_187575 | JGI IMG/M metagenome (GOLD analysis project Ga0209966, IMG submission 187575) | Arabidopsis thaliana rhizosphere microbial communities from the Joint Genome Institute, USA, that affect carbon cycling - Rhizosphere... | ecosystem: Host-associated > Plants > Roots >... | reverse complement strand
GCACGCCGCACGGCGCCGACATGGCCGCGTTCCTGCCCGCCGCGCCCGTCGCGACCTTCTGGGCTTGCGGGCGGGCCTGGACCGTCCCGCACGCGCGGAATCTGAAGGGCCTCCGTACCTTCGAGCACCTCGTCGCCGTCTTCACGCAGGCCGACGAGGAACTGCCGATGACTCAGCGCCATTTCGCCGTCTTGCAGATTCTCGTGGGCGGGACGTGGGACGGCGCGACGTGGGTCTCGGCCTTGCCCGCGGCGGCGGCGGATGAGCTCTCCCGCAACGAGGTCGACGAGCTGGTGCGGCTCGCCACCGAGGGCACGGGCCGCCCTCCGATGGGCGAGGAGGCGACGGCGACCCCGCCACGGTCGGCAGCGTCCTCGCCCTCTACCGCCGCTTCTATCCCGGAGACTCCTACCGGGACTTGATGGAGTCTATGACGTGGGCCGAGGTCGTCCACCAGCTGGCCCTGGTTCCCGAGGCCCACGGCTTCGTGGAGCAGGGCCGCCGTCCGCGTCGTAGCCGCCCGATCACCTCCTGGGAGGGCCTCCAGCAGCAGCGCCGCGCGCGCCGGGGCGGAGCATGGCTGACGCCAAGCTAACCCTCGGCTTCGATACCGAGGGCGCACTCGCGAGCCTCACGGCCTTCAGCCGGAAGGCCAAGGCCATTCTCTCGGAGCCCCTCGTCGGGCCCCGCGCGGACGTCGGCACCGCCAAGGGCCTCGAGGACGCCTTCGGCAATCTCCAGCGGACGCGGACGAGTCTCGACCAGGTGCGGACGGCCGCTGGCTCGACCCTGACTCAGCTCGGCGGCGTGGCGGGCGCGATCGCGCTCTTCGACCAACTCACCACGGCCGTGGGCGCGGCCGCCGACGAGCAGGTCCGGCTCAACACCACGCTCAAGGCGATGGACGTCGGCACGCTCACCGCCGCGCTGACGCAGTACAACAACCAGCTCGACATCATGGTCGAGCGCCAGCGCATGGCCGAGCAGGGGGGCTTGGGCGGCCTCTTGAGCAATCTCTCCGTGGCCTTCCTCAACACCAAGCAGGCCCTCGCGGAGACCCTCTCGGGGAGCACGGCGGAGGAGGACGCGGCGCGCGTCCGGGCGCGGCGGCTCGCGGTGATCGACTTCGAGGAAGGCCAGAAGCAGCGGAAGCTCCTCGCCGCCGGCGCGGCCACGGAGTTTCAGTCGCTCCAGTTCCGCCAGGCGGACCTCCTGGCGCGCGGCGATCTCGCGGGGGCGGAGGCCGGGGCCAAGGCGATCGAGGAGCAGCAGGCGAAAGCCAATGCACTGGCCAAGGAAGCGCTCAAGGCCGATCAGGAGCGCCGTCGCGCGGCTGAGCTTGCCGTCTCCGGCGCGACCCCGGAATCCGTCGAGATCACCTTTAAGCAAGAGCTCCTGAACCTCGACAAGGAACTGTTCCTCAGCGGGCAGCGCCGCCAGCAGCAGAATCAGCGCGGCATCGAGGACCTCCGCCAGCTCGTGGCCGAGACCGCCAACCTCCGCGAGCAACTCGAGCGCGACCGTACCACCCAGGAAGGCGTGGCCGATGCCGCCGAGCAGGAGCGGCAGGCCCGCCGGCGGCGGCTCGAGCTCGAGACCGTGGGCCAGCTCCGCGAGGCGGAGCAGGGCCTCGCCCAGGAGATCGCGGGCGCGCAAGGCCGGATTCTCAATGACATTAGCGAGACCAATGCGGCTCGGCGCGAACAGGCCGTGGCGACCGCGCGAGCGGAGGTCGAGGCCGTCCAGGCCGCCGCGACGGCGCAGCTCCGGGGCCTCGGGGGCCGCCAGGCGGCTGCCCAGAGTCAATTGGAGACGCTCTCGGGCCTGCCGTCGACGCCAGAGGTCGAGCGACGGCGCCTCACGCTCCTGAGCCAGATCCAGGACATTCAGGGGCAGATCACCGAGGCCGCCCGCAAAGGCGCGGCGGACCGGGCCGCGATCGAGATCAAGACGGCCGCCGAATTGCGCCAGCTCGCCATCAAGGATGCGGCCGACCGGATTGCCCTCCTCCAGAAGTCGATCGCGAAAGAGACGGAGCTGCGCACGGAGGCGCGGAACCTCTTGGCCGAAGCCCTCCGCGGCGTCGGCACCGGGGCCGGGCAGCAAGCGGTCAATGAGTTCAGCCTAGTCAGTCGCGTGAGCCTCCAGCGGGATCTCGATCAGCGGCGCCGCGAGAATGAGCGAGTGCTCGAGGAATTTCAGGCTGGGCAGGCCGTCAATCAGCGGCAGCTTGAGCAGGCCCTCCAGCAGCAGCCCTTTCAGGAGCAGCTCCAGCAATTCGGCGGGTTGGGTCTCGCGACCAATATTGCTGGGACGACGCCAACCCAGTTTCCCGGCCAACTCACGGGCGCGGAGCAGTTCCGCCAAGCCCAGGATCAGATCGCCACGCTCTCCACCCAGGTGACGGATGCCCTCGCGGGCATCAAAGGCAGCTTCGCGGACAGCCTCGGCCAGGTCCCCGCGCTCATGCAAGACACGATGGATCAGCTCCTCACCATCGTCGAGACCGGCAAGTCGAAGCTCGGCGCCTCGCTCGCCGACATGGTCCAGGGCCAGCTCACCCGCGCCTTCGCCGACGCGCAGCGGCGGATGTGATGGAGACGGCGATCCTCGGCGGCGTGACGCTCTCAGCCGGGCCCGGGGCGCTGGCCCAGCGCTGGCCGCCGCGCGAGACCTTTTTTGACGGGCCGGGCGGGTGGAGCGGCTCCCAGTGGTTTGACATGCCGGTCGGCGATCTCGTACTCGAGCTCGGCAGCGGGGCCAATGGCCAGATCACGCAGACGGAGGTCGTGGCGATCCGCGCCCTGCAGCGCGCGGGGGCGACCGTGGCCTATCAGGACTGGATGGGCAACGATTGCATGGTCCGCATCGTGGACTTTGCCCCCACGCATTTCGCGGCCGATCTCTGGAACTATAGCCTCGTCCTCCGCGTCCGCAGCGCGGTGACGCTCCTCGGCGTCCTCGAGTAGGCCATGGCCAAGTTCGTCATCTACTACGACGCCGATGGGGCGACCGTCATTACGGGGAAGACGCTGCCGAAGTTGCTCGCGGGCGCGACGGGGACCGCGCAGAAATTCGGCCTGAAGAACGTGGGCGACGTGGATCTGGGCCTCGCCGCGAGCATGCCCGCCGTCCAGCTCGCGCTCGCCTCCGCACTGGGGAGCGACGGCTTTGACCAGGCGCGGATCATGGCGGACCCCGATACCATTTCGCCCCCTTGGGGGCTCACCGCGCCGGTCACGGCCGGCGGCGGCAGCTTCAGCGCCACGGGCACCTACGGGTACGTCGTCGTCGCCAAGAAGGGCACGGGGCGCACGATCGCGTCCACCGAGGTGACGGCGACGGTCACGGTGGTGACCCAGACCGTCACGATCAACTGGCTCGCGGTCACCGGCGCGACCGGCTATCTCGTCTACCGCACCGCCACGCCGGGCACCTACGGGGCGACGACCCAGATCGCCGATATCGGCAGCGGCGCGACGATCACCTTTGCCGACACCGGGGCGGCCGCGACGAGCGGGACGCCCGCGGTCGAGAACACGACCGGGGGCGTCGGACCCACCTATGGCACGCCGCCCGCCGGACTCGACACCGCCACCGCCGCGTTTCTCCTCGGGCAAGCCGCCGGGACGCTCAAGGTCGGCGAGTCGGATTATTTCTGGTTCAATCGCGTGATTCCGGCGAATGCCTCGGCCGTCGGCAATCCCCGCACGGTCAATCTGGCCGTGACCGAGGGCTAAAGCCATGGCCGTCGAGCAATTCGCGAACCTCGCGGAAACGACGCTGGCGTCGGGCTATACCTCGGGCGGCAGTTCGATCTCGGTCGCGAGCGCCTCCGGGTTCCCCACGAGCGGCGTCTTCCGCGTACGCCTCGGGAATGCGGGGAAGACGATTTATCGTGTCGACTCCGTGTCCGGCACCACGTTCACCGGCGGGGCCGAATTCAATGACGCCAATGCGAACGCGGGCGAGACGGTCAAGATCGTCGCGTCCCGGCAGGTCGCCGAACGCTGGATCCAGACGCCGACCGGCTCGGAAGTGTTCGGTGCCGCCGGCGTCAGTGGCGCAGACCGCTGGGGCCCGATCCATAAAGTCGTCTATCCCGTCTCGGCGAGCTTTGCGTGGGGCAACCAGGGCGGCGCGGCGATCGACACGACCTTCGGCTTCACGCGCCTGACCTGTCCCAGCACCGGCACGAACGTGCGCCGCCGCGGGATGAGCGCGCCCGGCACGCCCTATCAGGTCGACGCGGTGATCCAGTACAAGGACTCCGGCTCGTCGTCCCGCTATGGTGGCCTGTTCTTTCGCGAGAGCAGCACGGGGAAGCTCCACCTCTTCCAGTGCCTCTCGACCAATAACCAATTTCAGGTCGTCAATTTCACGAACGATTCGACCTTCAGCTCGAACCCGGCCAACGCCACGCTGGAGGGCTCGATCCTCGGCTCGCTCGCGCCCTTCTGGATCCGCATTCGGGATAACGGCACCAATCTCTTTTTCACCGCCTCGCGCGATGGGCTCTACTACCTGACCGAGCTGAGCGTGGGACGCACCTCCTTCATGGCGGGCGGCCCGGATGAAATCGGCTTCTTCGGGAACGTCGATGGGAGCGCGGGCCAGTTTGAAGAAGACATCTTCGACTGGCTGGTGAGCTAGGCCATGTCGCCGTCCGCTGAATGGGGCGAGTTCGAATGGGGCGAGGCCGAATGGGGGTCCGTCGAGACGGGCGCGCTCGTCCCCGCCACGGCCACCCTGACGCTCAGCGGCGCGGCGCCCTCGGTCCTCCCCGTTACCCGCCAGCCGGCGGCGGCGACGCTCACGCTCGGGGGGGTCGCGCCCGTCGTGACCGTGACCGGCGGCGTCGCGATCACGCCCGCCGCTGGGCAGCTCAGTCTCACGGGCGTGGCGCCGACGGTGGCGCCCTCCTCGGTGCGCGCGGTGCCCGCGGGCGCGCTGACCCTCCTCGGGTTCGCCCCGACCCGCACCGAGAGCTTCCTCTTCCAGCTCACATGGGAGACCGACGCCGCGCTCCTCTCCCTCCTCCAGCTCGACTGGGAGGTCGGCGCCGCCGAACCGATCGTCGGCGGGACGCTCCCGCTCGAGTGGTCGCTCGACGAGCTGCTGGCGCGCCTCCGCCTCGACTGGGTGGTCTACCAGGTGGGCCTCGAGGCGGCGTATGAGGACGACCCGCAGCGGCCGTGGGCGCGGGTGACCGCGTCATGAGCGACCTCGTCTTTGAGACCGCGCGCATCGACTCGTCGCTCCAGGAGCCCGTCGATCAGTGGGAGTGCAGCGTGGTCGGCGCGACCGAGTATCAGAGCGTCGATCCCAATCGGGTGGTGAGCCTGGCGATCGGCTTTCTCGACGGGGCGGGGACGCCGCAGGTGATCCAGGCCATCACGGATGGGCCCATCGATGAGTACCGTCTGGAAGTCCAGAAGGCCGGCGTGACGAGCCATCTCAAGGGCTGGGGCCCGGCGAAGTTCCTTCACCGGGAGTATGCGAAGCTCTACGCGCGCGCGCCCGAGAAACCGACCCAGAGCGGGACGATCACGACGCCCAAGGTCGTGGGGATCTTCCGGGCGAGCCAGGTGGCGGCGGAGGTCGTGGACTTTGCGGGCGTCGCCGCGGGCGTCGCGCTCACCTGTGCCTGGCAGTGCCGCGACTACGAGCTCTGGGAAGACTTCGACGCCACCGGGCGCTGCCTCGATATCCTCCAGCGACTCATTGACCCGTGGTGCTCCGTCGAGCCCTCACGCGTCGACATCCTCGTCGACGGGACGACCGTCTATCTGCGGTCGCGCCGCGCCTTCCCGCCGACCGCGGACTACGTCCTGACGATCGACGCGACCGCCCCGCCACCGCGGCTCAAGGTCACCTCGCCGATCAACATTCGGAAGCGCCGGCTCCCGCTCTATGCCGATCTCACGTTGACGGGGCGGGAGGAAGCCGGGGCGACGCCGAACGCCTTTACGCCGCTGACGATCTCTGGCGTGTTCAGCCAGAACATCGAGATCGTGCCGTTCGAGCGCACGGTGGACCCGGAGGGTGGCGTCACCTTCACGCCGGGCACGATGGAGCAGCGGCAGGGGACCGTCAGCAATGACCCACTGACCGGCACCCGCCAAACCCGCGTGGAGATCCGCTCGACGTATCAGATCCCGAACCAGGTGCTCCTGCGGACGGTCAAGGAAGAATACATCACGACCAATGGCAAGGAGCGGCTCGCCAAGCGCGAGACGAAGACATTTACCTATCAAGAATTCACCTACGACGCCAAGGGCCCGACGAACTCGCCGATGTGCATCGAAGAGCTCGGGCAGACCGAGACGTGGCAGGTCAAGACCGATTCGGCCGGGACCGAATATGAAGTCTTCACGCTCCTGACCCAGGACCGGACCGACTACACGTACGACGAGGACAACTATCTGAGCGCCGTTACGACGCTCAAGAAGAAGAATCGCACGCGCGAGGGGGTCAACGAGCTCGTCCCCGACAGTTACATCGTGAAGGTCTACCAGGATACCGGGCCCCTCACGTATCAGATCCAGTCCTCGGTCTACGGTTACCAGGAAGCCCGCGATAGCCAAGGCATCATCGTCGGCCAGTTCGTCCCGATCTATAAGTCCGGCGACGTGACGCCGGCCTCGGGGCACCGCCCCGGGGGCCCGAATCGGCCGCCGACGAAACCGCTCGGCGCCGACACCGCGGGCGTGATCACGGCCCCGCTGCGGGCCGCGATTCATCTCGCGGCCGACGGCGACCCGGCGAGCGCCGGCAGTCCACATATGAGCGCGGAGGATCTGGCCTATATCCGCGCCCAGCACGAGGAAGCCTCGGGGCTCTACGAGTGCGTGATCGAGTTTGAGGCGCTCGCCATGCCCTGGCTCCGACCGGGGACGATCGCCCAGATCGAAGGGATCGTGGATCGGGACGAGGATGGCACGGTGCTCACGACGATTACGACCGGCAATGCGCTCGTGTATGCCCGCATCCTCGACCATGACATTCCGGCCCGCCGGTCGCTCGCGATGCTGCGCGCGGTCTGGTACGAGCACCCCGCCTGATGGACGAGAGCCTCGTGCGCGAGTTCCAGAAGTTCATCGAGAAGGTCGTCGAGACCCGCGCGAGCGGGGCGCTCGCCGCGCCGGCGCCGATTCAGGCCGTGCGCGAGGATGGGAGCGTCGTCGCCATCGTCGACGGGCGTCCCGTGGAGGCCGCGATGGCGACGGAGGAGCCGCTCCGCGCGCAGGAGCTCGCCTGGGTGACCCGGACGAAGGATGGACGCTATATCGTCCACGGGGGCGCCGCGTGACGACCCCGCTCCCGCCCTTTACAGTCGCGGCCGCTGGCTACATCGAGGCGCTCGCCGATCACAAGCGTCGGCAAACGCTCGAGGTGATTCAAGCGGTGCGCAGTGACGGCTGGGTTCGCGTCGTCAATACATGGATCCCGGTCACCGGCAAGGTGGCCCTCCGTGCGGGCGAGTCCGTGGCTGTCATGTGGCGCAATGGAACGCCCCAGGTCGCGATGATGAACCAGGCGCGCCGGACCGGGGTCGATAGCCCACCGATTCCCGTGGTCGGCGCTGTCGTCGAGGAACTCTTCATTGCCACGGCGGCCCCATCGGGGCGCGTGGAAGTCTGGTTCCGGAATGACCAGCAGGTGACGAACCTCGAGCTCCGGACGCAGCTGGATGCGGATCCCGTCTATGTCAAATGGGGCACGCGTTCCGATGCCTTCGTGGTGGCGACGGCGGCGCATCACTACTACATCTGTACGCTTGCCGGCGCAGAGAACACGGTCCGCGGCGCGACGCCCGCGGTGGCCACGATTGTCCGCGATGAGCAGCCCTTGGACCAGAATCTCCCGCTCGTCGCCGCCCAGAGCGCCTTCACGCTGACCGGCGAGGAAAAGTATTGGACGATGAGCTGGGACGGGATCAATGGCTCGGCGGGCACGCTGAGCGAGGCGGCACCGAATGCGATCAGCGGCAGCCAGAGCGCGAACGGTCAGCTCCTCCTCACGCGCAGTGCGGTCGAATTGCTCACCTCGCCCCACATCCTGATCACCGACATCCAGCTCGACGACCGGCTCGACCTCCTCTTCGTCCTGTCGGCGCGCCTCCAGAGTTTGCCGATCGTCCCCGCCGCGGCGCCCGCCGTCTTCAGCGATCCGATCGAGCAGAGCGATAACTCGGGGAGCGTCGAGCGGCCCGGCTTCGCCGCGGATGGCGGCCTCAACTCGACGGTCGGCACCTTCGGCACCCACGTCTTCGTGGTCAATGTGACGTCGGGCGTCGTCCTCTTTAAGACGTGTCGCGACACGATCGTCCAGAATGTCCAGACCGAACTGACACGCTTGCATACGTATCGCAACGTGGCGACGAGCGCGATCGCGAGCCTGCCGACCTTCGCGCATACCGGCAAGAACGGCCAACTCCTCGACGGCTGGTCCGTGGGGACGACCCCGCTCGATTTCACCTACACCGATCTCGTCAGCGACTTCACGAATGCGGCGCTGCCCGGCGTCGCCTCCTATGTCTATGACGAATTCGACGCCACGCGGACGCCCTATCTCGACCTCACCAATCTGTTCGGGCAGGAGACGAGCACCCTCACGGTGGGACCGTCGAAGATTCGCGCGATCGACGGCAGCGGCAACGCCTCGCAGACGCATAGCATCCGGGCGACCTTCGCCGGCCGACGCATCTGGCAGCGGAAGCGCTACTTCATGAGCGGCACCTATTTGCCGCGCCGGGCCACCGCGAGCGGGTTCCCGCTCGGGCTCGTCCTCGTCAAGGTCAAGCTTGAGGTGCGCGACACGGCGACGACGCTGATCCCCGCGAAGAGCTACGGCTTGTTTCTCCATGATCTCGCCGCCCAGACGACGACCGCGCTGGCCCCGCTCACCCCGAACTTCCACGGCACGCAAGGCGTGACCCATCCCGTGAGCCACAACACCTTCGTCAATAGCCCAGAGACGGATGGCGTGTTCGTGGTGCTGGGCTTCAATGGCACGCATCTCCTCTGGGTCCACGATCATCAAGATTCGCCCGGCGGCCCGGACGTGGTCGACATCCTCCTGACGAACGTGACGACGGGCGCCTCGACCGTCGTGCTCAGTGGGGCTGGTGACGTCATCGTGTCGGGAGATCCGACCTACGCGCCAGCCTTGCAGGAGTTCCTCCTCCGGAACTTGCAGACCCTGCGCCCGGATTTCTTCTACGACCCCGCAGAGACGGAGGCCGGGCATCAGTTCATCCGGGCCTGGGATGCCCACGGCGTCCCGACGCTGGATGCGACCGCTGCGGACTTCCCGAGCGCTGATCCCGACCTCGTAAACCTCGGGCTACTCCAAGCGCTACCGACATCCGTCGTCCCGCAAGACGATCGGGTCATCGCGAAGAACCAGGGGCCGGTGAACATCGAGGATCTCACCCAAGTCGGGCCCGTCTGGCATGTCGTCCAAGATGCCGCGGTCCTCGGGGCTGAGCTGACGACCGATCCATGAGGAACAGGCCAATGCTGCGATCATGCCGAGTGCTTGTCGTGCTCGTGCTCTGGCCGTCGCTCGCCTGGGCGCAGATGCCGAACACCTGGACCGAACACGCCAATAGCAATTTCGCAGAGTGGGCGAAGACCAGTGGGGTCGATGCTGAGCATCGGCTCTGCAATCCCTCGTCCGGCGTGGGGGCGATTCTCGGGGCGTGGAACTCCGGCGCGTATCACGCGGGGCGTAAGCAGTTCCTGGTCTACCGGACGGGCGGCCATGCGGATGGTTGCTGGAACGGGGGCGCGGCCTTTGATCCGGCCACGAGGACGTGGTCACGGCTGACGACGGCCTCGCCCAATGCGACGCCGATGACGAGCGCCAACCCGACCGACGATAACTTTCTCGTCAAGTATGCGGACGGGACGCCGGCGGCCGTGCATTCATACGGCACGCAAGTCTGCATCACGAGCGGTGCCGCGACGGGCCTCTGCGCAAGCTCCGGGGGCATCTACTGGAGCCGTGCGGGGAAGTCATCCCCGGAAACTCCGTTTCTCTACGATCCGACGCAGGCGACCGCCGCGACGGCCTACACCGAGCGGAAACTGCGGCCGGGCGGCTACGGCACGGTCATGGCGTGGAACGGGACTCGGCAGCGGGCCTTCGTGGCGGGGTCGGCCGGAGCTTACGAGTGGGAACCCGTCGCCGACGTGTATATCCAACTCTTCACCACGACCGGCCCCGGCACCGGCACCTCGGCGGCGATTGATGAGGCGGCTGGGCGCGTCTATCTCCTCTTCGGTGGGGGTACGCCGGGCACGCGCCTGAAGTACGCCGATTACGCGACGGCCTCCACGACCAAGTATCAGACGATCACCACGACGGGGGGCGAGGGACTCGAGAATCTCGCCGCCCCGGGCTTCATCGTGGCGGGCCGTGATGAGGCGAACCGCCTGCGCCTCGTCGGACTCGGCAAGGCGAGCGTGTCCATCCCGAACCCGGCGGGCGGTACGGTGACGGGCGAGCGGGCGGCGATCTTCGTCCTGCTCGATGACAACCTGTGCGGGCGGGGGGCGGCGGTCGCCTGCGCCTG
>Ga0209966_1000484_pt1 | contig 10695 bp, 8 predicted proteins | sample RhisoiCoNPM_FD_187575 | JGI IMG/M metagenome (GOLD analysis project Ga0209966, IMG submission 187575) | Arabidopsis thaliana rhizosphere microbial communities from the Joint Genome Institute, USA, that affect carbon cycling - Rhizosphere... | ecosystem: Host-associated > Plants > Roots >... | reverse complement strand
GACAACAAAAAAAAGACGAGCCTGAAGGCGGGATTCCCTCTTGGCCAAACGGAATCGGGATTACAGAGGCTTCAATATTTCTTTTTACAACTACGCACAGCGTAGTGTCGCGTAGTTGACAACAAAAAATAGAGGAGCCTGAGGGCGGGATTCCCTCTTGGCCAAAGGGAATCGGGATTACAGAGGCTTCAATCTTTTCTTTTTACAACTACGGAACCGCGTAGTGCCGCGTAGTTGACAACAAAAAAATAGAAGAGCCTGAAGGCGGGATTCCCTCTTGGCCAAAGGGAATCGGGGTTACAGAGGCTTCAATCTTTCTTTTTACAACTACGGAACTGCATACTTGCGTAGTGCCGCGTAGTTGACAACAAAAAAATAGAAGTGCCTGAGTACGAGATGCACTTTTTACGGCCAAGCCTGCTGACCTCACCGGTCTCACCGGTCTCCCGCTGCTAAACCTTAAGTTGGAATAGTGGCGGCTTAGCGAGACTGACTTCGAGGGATACCACCCCAGGCATTCACAATGGCCTCGCCCATTCGACCGATGACCAGGTGAGCTTCGGCATCTGGTGAATAGCGCTGGTCGACATTCTCCTTCGTGAGAACGCACGCGACGACCCGGTTTCGCAGGTAGAACAATGCGCAATCAGTGCGGACCTGATCGGTTTCGCCGCTCTTGTGAGCTGCGTGAACACCGTAGACGTATCGCAGCAGCTTCTGATCGTTCTCGTTGTGCTCGAGGATGTCCAGCATCGCCGAATCGGCCGACGGACTCACGGCTTTCCCTTTCGCGAGCAGCTCGAACAACCGGGCCATCTCATTCGGAGTGGTGACGCCGAGCCCGTACTTTACCGAGCTGTCCATCGCGATGCTCGAGACTCTGAGAAACGATTTCGAGTGGACGCGGGTGTCCTTCAGTCCCAGTGAATCCATCTTGTTCCACACGCGCCTGATGATGATCCGGTCGAGAAGAAGATTCGTCGCGGTGTTGTCGCTGATGGTGATCATCAGCCATGCTGCGTCACGAACGGTGAGAATCGTTCCGTTGTGCAGGTACTGGGTGATCCCCGATCCAGGCACCTGATCGATCTTGAGAACCGTGATGGGGTCGTCGAGCGAAAGCTGGCCCTTTGCAACCAGGTCGTAGACGGTGACGAGAATCGCGACCTTGATGAGGCTCGCAGTCGAAAATTTTTCATCTCCGCGACGCGACAATCGCACGTCGTTGTCGATGTCGATTACGCTGTAGCCGACGACGCCATGATGCGTTGCCGCGATCGAATCGAGCTTGTGTCGCAGCGCTGCCGTGTCGGCGCGAAGTGGTGGAAGCTTCGGAGGGGTTTGTCCATTGGCGGCAGTCGCTCGTGAACAGCCAAGCGCCGCCGTGAAAACGGCGGCGCTCGAAAGAATCCTGACAGCTCGAATCATCCGAGCGGCAGACAGCCCGATGCCTTTTGCTCCGGTGTGAGCACCCCGAGGATGCCCTGATGAAGCGCTCTTCGTGCGAGCTCGAGCCGTACCATTGCGGGCGCCGCTTTCATGAGAATCTGCGCGACCTCCTCGCGTGATTTGCCGGCCTGGATGGCTGCCTGTGCTTCGGCGAGCGTCGCTCTGACGAGCTCGAGATCAGTCCTGTTATTTTCACGGAACGCTGTCTCGAGAGCGCGGATTTGCGCTTTCTGTGCATCGCTCAGCGGCGGGAACCTGTCGGCGCGGCACGCGCGCGGTGAGTGAGCGGCGATCCACGCGCGCTGTTCGGCAGTCAGAACCGCATCGATGTCGGATTTGAGCTTTGCTTCCGCCGTTGCGAGGCGGCGTCGAATGTCGGCGCCCCTGGCGAGGATGGCTTCGACTTCGGCCCGCGTCTTTCCGGCCTGAGCGGCCTGATGTGCCTCGCGAAGAATGGCGCCCAGCGCTTCGCGGTCTGCTCTGGTGGATTGCACAAACGCATCGACGAGCGCCTTGATCTTTGCCTGCTGCTCACTCGTGAGCTTGAGCTCGTCGGGAAGCGCATTTCCCAGGCGGTCCTGATAGACGTTCGCATCGTATCCACCCATCGAGGTAAGCGCCGTGCCATATGCGCCAGCCTCGAGAAGCGTCAGGTCGGGCGCGCGTGGCGCCGTGGAGTCGGAGCAAGCGGCCAGTGTAAGTGCTGCAGCTGCAAACAAAGCGGTCCTGCGCATCGTGCCTCCCTCGGAGTGTTGCCGTCCTTTGCTGCTGCGGTTGGACGACACCAGCACCAATACGTTAAGACAAAGGCACCGTCAGCGCGACAGAGGCCTGACAATTGCCCGTTTTCCGACACCGGAAAAGCACACGCGAGGGCACAGTCCTCGGGAGGAAAACATGATTAGGCGCGCAGGTGCAGTGCTTGGGTTGATTGCCGTGTTTGCCGGGTGTTCGAAGAAGGATGCCGGAACTGCTGACACCGGGATGGCGATGAACAGCGATACCGGCGCAGTTGCTCAGATGTCCGACACCGGAATGGCCCCCGCGCCGGGGCTGACGGATCCGAACATCGTATACATCCTCGACAACGCGAACAAGCTCGACAGCGCGGCGGGATCGATCGCGGCGACGAAAGGCACGAATACGGAAGTTCGCGATTACGGAAAGCGCATGATGCGGGATCATCACTCGCTCAGACAGCAGGGGCAGGAGCTGGCGACCAAGCTGGCGGTGACTCCGGCGCCTCCGGCGAATGACGACAGCCAGGCGCAATACGACAAGACGATGTCGATGCTGAATGGCGCGGCAAAGGGCAGGGACTTCGACAAGGCATACATCGACAACGAAGTCACGTATCACAAGGCAGTGCTCGAGACCGCGACTGCCGCGATGAACGCGGCCCAGAATGCCGAGCTCAAAAACCTGATACAGAAGGCTGCCCCGGCGATTCAGGCGCACCTCGACATGGCTCAGTCGATACAGACCAAGCTGAAGTAGGGAGTGCTGCGAGGGGTAATCTTCGATATCGACGGCACGCTCGTAGACAGCAACGAGGCGCACGCCCGGTCATGGGTGGATACGCTTCACGAGGCGGGCTACGACGTGCCGTTCGACGTCATATGGCCGATGATTGGGATGGGCGGTGACAAGCTCCTTCCATCGGCGACTGGAATCGAATCCGATAGCCGGCTCGGGAAGGACCTGTCGAAGAGAAGGTGGGAGATCTTTCAGCGGGATTACCTGCCGCGGCTGAAACCCATGCCTGGCGCGCGCGAGCTCGTCGCCCGCGTGAGACAGGACGATCTCGCGATCATGGTCGCGTCTTCGGCGGGCGGAAACGAGCTCGGTGCGCTGATGGAAGCGGCGGACGTCGCCGACCTCATGGAGGAGACGACTTCAGCGAGTGACGCCGAGGACTCCAAGCCTGACCCCGACATAGTGCAGGCAGCGGTTCGAAAGAGCGGACTCGAGCCCGACGAGCTCATCATGCTCGGCGACACACCTTATGACGTTCAGGCTGCAATCGGTGCGAACGTGAAGCTCGTCGGTCTCCTGTGCGGCGGCTGGACGATGCTCGAGCTTTCCGGCGCGACAGCGATCTACGACGATCCGGCGGATCTGCTCAGGTGGTACGATTACTCGCCGTTCGCGGTGAAGGCTCTAGCGGGGAAAGGCTCAGGGCGCTGAACTACGCAGGCGCGGAGATTCTTGCAACTGTCTCCGCAACTTCGTGGTCGCTGACCTGAGATCTCGATTTCGTGGCTCGCGCAAGATCAGCCTGCGACACGATCCCGACGCATCCACCGTCAGCATTCACAATGGGAACGCGACGCACCTGTCGTTCGCTCATTACACGCTCGACACTGTGAACATCGTCGTCTTCGCCGCAGCATTGGGGTGATGCTGTCATGACCTCACCCACTGTAGCTTCGCCGGTGAGGCCCTGCGCAAGGGCGCGGACGGCAAGATCCCGGTCGGTCACGATGCCGACGACTCTGCCGGCCTCGACAACAGGAACGCTGCCGCAATCGTTGTCACGCATCATGCTCGCAACCTCGGTGAGGGAATCGCCGGGCGAGCAGCAGCAGGGCGACGGCGTCATAAGTTCTCGTGCTTTCATTTTACTTCCTCCATCGTTTGCAATCCGGACCATGTAAAGCAGTGTCTGTGCCAGAAATCGATCATCTCTTTTCGAGAGTCATCTTCATGCCGTGTTTCGGGCGAAGAGTTATGAGCGGTTGCACTTCGACCGGATGGCCCGGGACGAGACGCATTCTCCAGCTCTGCGCGAGGGCCGCAATCAGCAGTACTCCCTCCATCCATGCGAACTGCTCGCCGATGCAGACGCGGTTGCCGCCGCCGAACGGGAAATAGGAAAACTTCGGCCGGCCGGCGATCGCTTCGGGGCTCCAGCGATCGGGGTCGAATCGTTCAGGCTCCGGAAAGAAGCGCGCATCGCGGTGAACTATGTACTGGCTCATGATCACGACGGATCGCCTCGGGATCGTGAATCCACGCGCGTCGAACGGCTGTAGCGCCCTTCTGCCGATTGCCCATGCCGGCGGGTAAAGCCTCATCGATTCAGCGAACACCATTCGCGTATACGGAAGCGCCGGCATGTCGCCATACGCGGGCGCTCTGCCATTCAATACGGTATCGATCTCATCGTGAAGCCGCGCTTCGACGTCAGGATGCTGCGACACCAGATACCACGTCCACGTGAGCGCGTTCGCCGTAGTCTCGTGACCTGCAAGAAAGATCGTAAGCGCTTCATCACGGAGCTGATGATCGCTCATTCCACTTCCGTCACCTTCGGTGTCGGTTGCCATCAGCAGCATCGACAACAGGTCGCCTTTGTCTTCACCGGAGCGGCGGCGTTCAGAGATCATTCGGTAGATCGTGCGATCGAGTGTGTCGCGCGCGGAATTGAACCGTCTCACGGAGGGGAGCGGCAGCCTCTCGAGGTACTCCGTGAAAGGCAGCATCGCGAAGTTGAACGACTCGAACGCCATCGTCAGGGCGCGGCCGATTTCGGCCGCCTCATTCTCGACGTCAGCGTCGAACAGCGTGCGCGAGACGATGCCGAGCGTCAGGCGCATCATCTCGGTGTGCATGTCGAGCGTATCGCCGTCACGCCATCGCTCGCTCGTTCGCGCAGCGTAGTCGCTCATCGTGACTGCATAGGCCGCGATGCGGCTCCTGTGAAATGCAGGCTGCGCAAGGCGGCGCTGTCTCAGGTGAAACTCGCCTTCACTCGTCAGGAGACCGTTGCCAAGCAGCCGCTTTGCGCGCTCGAGTCCGCGGCTCTTGTGGAAATTCCGGCCGTTGGTGACGAGCACATCGCGGATGAGATCGGGGTGGCTGAAGAGGTAGAGGTTCTGTGGCCCGATTCTCCAGTGCGCGATGTCGCCGTGCATCTCTTTCATCGCGATCATCATCGCGAGCGGATTCCGGGCAATCTCGACCATGAACTGGCCGGGATACCGGATTCCAGATGCCGGAGGCCGGTCATTACTGGCGTTTCTTTTCGCGCGGAAACGGGGAATCCGCAGGGGTGTCACTTCACTCATCGACCCATAATGTTAACATTTGAGCCCCGCACCAATCACACACCAGCGTTCTCCATGTCGAAAGCACTCCCGCTCGTGAGGATCGTCGCACTATCGGCGACGACGCTCTCCTTCTCGCTATCCGGCCTTGGCGCACAGGGCACAGGCAAGTCCACCGAAAAGAATGCACCCAAAACCGCATTCAACGCTGCGAGCTACGATTCGGCGATGCTCTCGGAGTTTGCATGGCGGCCGATCGGTCCGGCTGTCACGAGCGGGCGCGTCGTCGACCTCGCGGTCGCGGAAGGTCCCGAAGGCCGGATTGGGACGCAGCTTGGAAAGCTGCTTTATGCGGCTTCGGCATCGGGAGGGGTGTGGAAGAGCGTCAACGCGGGCACGACGTGGGAGCCGATCTTCGACAAGCAGTCGACGTCGTCGATTGGTGACATCGCCATATCGCCGTCGAATCCCGAAGTGATATGGGTCGGCACGGGAGAGGCGAACAACCAGCGCAGCTCGTCGTGGGGGGATGGCGTTTACAAGTCGGAGAACGGCGGAAAGACGTGGGAGCACATGGGGCTGCGCACGTCACAGCATATCGGACGCATCGTGGTGCACCCGTCGAACTCGAACATCGTGTTCGTCGCCGCGCAGGGTCCGCTCTGGGCGAGCGGCGGTGAGCGCGGACTCTACAAGACCGTCGACGGTGGGAAATCGTGGAAAGCAGTGTTGACGATCAGCCCGCATACAGGCGTGACTGATGTCGTCATGGATCCGGCCGATCCGTCGATCATGTATGCCGCCGCATTTCAGCGCCAGCGAAAAGCGTACAGTTTCGTCGGTGGCGGACCGGAGAGCGGCATCTACAAGTCCACGGACGGCGGAGATACGTGGCGACGCGTGACTGAAGGGCTTCCGAATCGTGACATCGGTCGTATCGGACTCGCGGTTTCGCCATCGCAGCCTCGAACTGTGTACGCGACGCTCGAGACGAACACCACCGAGGTGTATCGCTCGGACGACTACGGTGCGAGCTGGACGAAGAAGGGCACGTATTCCCAGTTCCCGTGGTACATGGCGCAGATCCGCGTCGATCCAAGGAACCCCGATCGTCTCTACGAGCTCGGCGTTCCACTTTTCGTTTCCGAAGACGGCGGGGCAACGAATCGCGCGATCGGCCAGTCAGCGCACGTGGACTACCACGCGATGTGGATCGATCCAGCGGATCCGGATCACTTCATTGTCGGCAACGACGGCGGCGTCTACATCACGCACGATCGCGGTCAGACGATGGACTTCGTCACGAATCTTCCGATCGCGCAGTACTACGCGATCGACCTCGACAACCGTCAGCCCTTTTACTACGTGTATGGCGGGCTTCAGGACAACAACAGCTGGGCCGGCCCGAGCCAGACGCGCAATCGACAGGGAATAACTAACAGCGACTGGTACGTCACCGTTGGCGGCGACGGATTCTATTCCGCTGTCGATCCCACCGACCCGAATACCGTCTATGCCGAATCGCAGAACGGCGGAATCATTCGCTACGATGTGAAGACGGGTGAGCAGAAGAGCATTCAGCCGCAGGCGAAGTTCGGCGAAGTGAATCTGCGATACAACTGGAGTGTTCCGATCGTGATCTCTCCGCACGATCACAACACAGTCTATTTCGGATCGCAGTACCTCTATCGCAGCACGAACCGCGGCGACGCGTGGCAGCAGCTTGGCGGCGACATGACGCGCGCTCTCGACCGGAAAAAGCTGCCGTTGATGGGAAAGACGTGGCCCGACAACGCGGTCGCGCGACATGCGGGAACCGCGGACTTCGGCAACATTTCGACAATCGATGAATCGCCGCTGCGGCAGGGCCTGCTGTATGTCGGAACGGACGACGGATTGATTCATGTAACCCGCGATGGCGGCGTGACGTGGACGAAGATCGACAAGTTCCCGGGCGTTCCCGAGATGACTTACGTGAGCCGGGTGGTTGCGTCCGCTCAGAACGAAGGGACGGTGTACGCGACATTCGACGGCCACCGAAGCAACGACTTCAAGCCGTACGTTCTGAAGAGCACGGATTACGGAAAGACATGGGCGTCGATCGCCTCCAATCTGCCGGTTTCCTCGATCCAGGTGATACGAGAGCACCCGCGCGCTGCGTCGCTGCTCTTCGTCGGAAACGAGATCGGCGCCTATTACTCGGGGAATGGAGGAAGAAGCTGGTCGAAGCTGCAGTACAATCTTCCCACCGTGCCCGTGCATGACATTCGCATTCATCCGCGCGAGAACGATCTGGTGATCGGGACGCACGGACGGGGAATCTTCATCATCGACGACATCACGCCGCTCGAGCGTCTCGCTGAAGCGGAGCGAATGTCGGCTGCGATGTACCTGTTCCCGGCAAAGCCGGCACTGCTCTTCAATTACAACAACTCATATCCAGGCGGGTTGCGCGGAGCAGGATCACTCGGTGAGAGATCGTACAGCGCGCCGAATCCGCCGTTTGGCGCGACTCTGACCTACTACGTAAAGGACAGCCTGCCGAAGGGGCGGACGCTGACCCTCGCGATCTTCGATTCGACGAACAGGAGGATCCGCGATCTCACTGTGAACACGAAGAAGGGATTGCATCGCGCAACGTGGGACCTGAGGCTTGCAGCTCCATACTTCAATCCCCGTCCCCAGGGGAACCGGGGTCAGCCGCAGGGTGCATTCGTGCTTCCCGGCCGGTATACCGCGCGACTGACACTGACTGGTCGCGGTGACAGCGTGATGGCGACGTCGGTCGAGACGCAGGTGACGGTCAACGCGGATCCGCTGGTTCAGCTGAGCGCGGCAGAATATCGCTCGCTGCACGATATGCGCTTGCGGGCTGCGTCGGAGCAGGCGCGAGTGCAGGGGGTGGTTCGCACCGCTGAACAGCTCAAGGAGCAGATGACCGAGGTGAAGAATGCCCTCAAGAACCTGACTGGCGCGGACAGCCTGTCGCGACAGGCAAACGCCGTGGACAGCGATCTGGACGACATTCTCGAGAAAGTACGTGGACGACAGGGACCCGACGCGAATGACGCGGATGACAAGAATCGCTTCCGTCCCTCGATTCAGGAGCGGGTGAACGGCGTTGCGAACGAGATCGGCGACGTTACATCGCCGCCTACGCAGCTGCAGCGTGAGACGCTCGATCTGGCAATGAAGGACCTCGAGCGGGAAGTCGCGCGGCTGAACGCGATTCTCGCGACGCGCGTGCCTGCACTGAATCGCGCGCTCGACGCGGCGGGCGTGCCGTGGACCGTCGGCCGGGCGATCAAATAGATGCCGATGCACCTCGAGGATCTGCAAACGCCGTGTCTCGTGCTCGACAGGCGCATCCTCGAGCGCAACCTCGCCCGGATGAGCGAGAGGATGCACAGGCTTGGCGTCTCGCTCCGTCCGCATCTCAAAACCGCGAAGTCAGCGGAAGTTGCGAGGATGGCTGTAGCGGGTGAATCAGGTGGCATCACCGTCTCCACGCTGGCAGAGGCGGAGTATTTCGCGGATCATGGTTTTCGCGACATTCTCGTCGCCGCTTCTCAGCCGCCACAGAAGCTCGATCGCGCGTCGGCGTTGCTGGATCGTGGAGTGGATCTGGCCCTCATCACGGACGACACGGATGCGGCGCGCGCGATTGCCGCGCATCGCGGTCGATTCAAGGTCCTGATCGAGCTGGACTCCGGGGACAGGCGTGCAGGAGTCAGGGCCGAAGGTGATGTGTTGCTTGAGATAGCACGCATTCTTGGCGACAGGTTCGCGGGCGTGATGACGCACGCCGGACACTCGTACGGCTGCAGAGATATTGAATGCGTCAGGCAGGTCGCCGCCAATGAGCGCGCGACTGTCGTGAGTGCTGCCGAGCGTCTCTCCTCGAACGGGATCGCCTGCGGCGGGGTCTCTGTCGGATCCACGCCGACGATGACGCACGCGGACAATCTCGATGGTGTCACCGAAGCCAGGCCTGGCGTGTACATGTTCCAGGATCTGTTTCAGGCGGAGATCGGATCCTGTTCGAGAGACGACATCGCAGTCACCGTGCTCGCGTCAGTGATCGGACGGAATGAGCTGGAGAATCGATTTCTTCTCGATGCCGGCGCGCTGGCGCTCTCGAAGGATCGAAGCACGCAGGCCACGCCGCATGACGCAGGGTACGGCGAGGTGTGGGACACGGAATGCAAGCCGGCATACGGCGATTGCCGGATCGAGCGTGCGTATCAGGAGCATGGGGTCGCAGTTTCCGATTCACCAATCGACTTCCGGAGAATCGCCGTTGGAACGAAGGTTCGAGTAGCTCCAAACCATGCGTGCATCACCGCGGCAGCATATGACCGTTACTACGTGGTGGATGGCGGAACGGAAATCATTGCGGAGTGGGATCGCGTCAACGGATGGTGAAAAATAGTATCAACAGGATACTATTTTATTCCGTCCGCTCCGCGTTCCGCTCATGCCCGGCAAGCTTTACAGACTTGATGTTGACGAACTCCATGATTCCGAAGTCGCCGAGCTCCCGTCCGTAGCCGGAGTCCTTCACGCCGCCAAAGGGAAGGGCAGGCTCGGATGCGACCATGCCGTTCACGAAGACAAGCCCCGACTGAATATCACGTATGAAGCGCTCGCGTTCCGCCGTGTCTTTCGTCCAGACGCTCGCGCCCAGGCCGAAGCGGCTCGAGTTTGCGATGTCGATGGCGTGATCGATGTCGTTCGCTCTCCAGACTGACGCCACCGGACCAAAGAGCTCTTCCTCATCGGCCGGGCTTCCGCTCGGAATGTCCACGAGCACGGTGGGCTCGTAATAAAATCCCGCGCGCGCGATCTTTTTCCCACCGCACAGTGCGCGCGCGCCAAGTGACAGAGTCTTCTCGACCTGTTGAGCGAGCTCGTCGCGGATAGCCGCGGTTGCAAGCGGTCCCAGCTCGGTAGCCGCGTCCAGTGGGTCGCCGACCTTTACACTTTTGACTCCCTTCACGAAGCGATCGAGAAACTCGTCATATATAGCTTCGTGAACGATGAATCTCTTTGCGGCGATGCATGACTGGCCGTTGTTGATCATTCGCGCAGTCACTGCGGTCTCTGCTGCCGAAACGACATCGGCGCTCGGCATCACGATGAACGGATCGCTCCCGCCGAGCTCGAGCACTGTTTTCTTGAGCGCGCGGCCGGCTGC
>Ga0209966_1000482_pt1 | contig 10788 bp, 8 predicted proteins | sample RhisoiCoNPM_FD_187575 | JGI IMG/M metagenome (GOLD analysis project Ga0209966, IMG submission 187575) | Arabidopsis thaliana rhizosphere microbial communities from the Joint Genome Institute, USA, that affect carbon cycling - Rhizosphere... | ecosystem: Host-associated > Plants > Roots >... | reverse complement strand
ACAGTGCCGAAGATGATCTCCGCGTCTTCGCCAACCGCATCCTTCACGATCTCGACGATCTGGTGAACATCCCCGAGCGTGAGGTCATCGCCACCGGTGATGTTGACGAGAACGCCGGTCGCCCCCGATACTGATACGTTGTCGAGGAGCGGCGAAGCGATCGCCTGCTGAGCCGCATCCGTTGCGCGATTCTCGCCGCGGCCAATGCCCGTCCCCATGAGAGCGGAGCCGCCTTCCTGCATCACCGTGCGGACGTCGGCAAAGTCCACGTTCACGAGTCCGGTGACGGTGATCAGAGTGGAGATGCCCTGCGTGGCATGCAGGAGAACTTCATCGGCTTTCTTCAGCGCGTCGTGGAAAGGGATTCCCTTACCGACCACTGCGAGCAGACGCTCGTTCGGCACGACGATCATCGTGTCGACGTACTTCCGCATCTCCGCGATGCCGAGCTCTGCCTGGCGAAGGCGCTTACGGCCTTCGAAAAGGAATGGACGGGTGACGATACCTACGGTGAGCGCGCCGGCTTCACGCGCCAGCTCACAGACTGTCGGAGCCGCACCCGTACCTGTTCCGCCACCCATGCCGCAGGTGACGAATACAAGATCTGCGTTGGTGAGAACCCGAGCGACTTCCTCCCGGTTCTCTTCTATTGCCTGCTTTCCAATCTCGGGACGCGCTCCCGCACCGAGTCCGCGAGTGAGCTTCTTCCCGATCTGAATCTTGACGTCTGATTTCGAGTTGAGCAGTGCCTGGGCGTCAGTGTTGATCGAGATGAACTCGACACCGGACAGACGCTCCTCGATCATGCGGTTGACGGCGTTGCCTCCGCCTCCGCCAACGCCCACGACCTTCATTCGTGCGTTCTGGGACGCGCTCTCCTCGAACTCGAAATTCATCAGGCGGGGTGCTCCGGTTCTACTTGGTGTGGTACCGCGGTCGGCCAATATATATGCGCTCCCCCGCGCCATCCAATAGCGAATCGCGCCCGCAGCCGGAATTTTTTCGAGGTGTTACAAACGGCGCTTTCCCACAAAGCGCGGACTGCTGAAAACTATTTGATGTGGACAGACTCAAACCGCGACAGCATCACGCTTTGCTGTCGCAACAGCAGATTCTAGAAGAAGTCCTGCAGCCATGTCTTCACGCGCTGCGCAAAACGGTCCATGTTGGGTGAAGAAATGGCTCGTCTGCGTCCGCCCGCGGACGCTCCGCCGAGAGCCATCCGGTTGGCTCCGTACAGGGCGAGGCCGACCACTGTGGCGAATCGCGGGGCCTCCACCGAGTCACTCAGGCCGCCGATATGCTCGGTCGGAATTCCGATGCGCACACCTGTTCCAAACACATCGGTCGCGAGTTCCGCTACACCCTGCATGGCGGCCGCGCCACCTGTCACCACGATGCCGCCGCTCAATCTGTTGGCGTATCCCGCGCGCTGTATCTCCGCGTGAACGAGCGAGAAGATCTCGTCGATGCGCTGATGAATGATATGGGCGAGCACCTCCCGCGGGATGTGCCGCTCGCCCTGCGCCACGGTGCTCGGCAGCTCGACGACGTCATCGGGATTCACCATCGGCTCGTACGCGCAGCCGTATCGCTCCTTGAGCCTCTCGGCGTCGGCCTGTGTGACGCCGATGCCCTGCACGAGGTCGCTCGTGACATTGCTTCCGCCGTAACTCACAGTCGCAAGATGACGGATTTTTCCCTCGTGGAAGATGGCGATGTCGGTTGTTCCCGCACCCATCTCGACGAGAGCGACACCGAGCTCCTTCTCGTCCTCGGTGAGAACTGCAAGGGCGCTCGCCAGCGGCTCGAGAACCAGCTCCTTCACCCGGTATCCTGCGCGCTCGACAGACTTGCGCAGGTTCATCGCCGGTGACGTCCCGATCGTGACGAGATACATCTCGGTCTCGAGACGGGTGCCGATCATGCCGATTGGATCACGGACTCCGTGATTCTTGTCGACCGTGTATTCCTGCGGAATTGCGTGAAGAAGCTCCCGATCGCCGGGAATCGGCTGAGCGCGCGCAACGTCGTTTGCGCGCGCTACGTCTGCGCGGGAGATCTCATCGCCGTTGACTGCGACGATTCCAGTGCTCGTCATCGCGCGGACGTGCTCACCCGCGATGCCTGCGTAAATCGATTCGATCTGAGTGCCGGCCATTCGCTCGGCGTCTTCGATCGCCTTCTTGATCGAGTGCGTCGTCTCTTCGATTCCGGACACCATGCCTCGCCGGAATCCGGTGGTCCGCGTCTGGCCGACTCCGAGAATCTTGAGCGTCGTCTGACGGTGGAGATCGCCCATCGCTTCAGCGATGACTACCGTTGTTTTCGCGGACCCTATGTCGAGCCCGGCGATGACACGTTCAGGATTCATTGCAGCCTTGCGATCACCTGATCGCGGTATCGTAGGTCGAGCTCGGCGACTTTTGCCCGGCGCCGCATCAGGTCCGACTCGACGGGAAAGATATCGGCCAATCGCGAGACGGACACCCCCATCGATGCCCGAACCTTGAGAGTCGCATGCTGTGGCACGCTTTCGACCGCGTTCGAGTCACTCGAAGCCTCCATTGTAATGGACCGCATGCCTTCGAGAGGTGCGAGCTGCATGATCACGGCGTCCTTCCCGTCTCTCGATATCTCGCTGATGCGATGATACAACATGGGATTCTGCGAGCGGGCTGCGGTGAGAAGTGAGAGAATGGCTTTGTCTCGCTGATTGGCGACTGGAAGGTCCACGTCATGATATGCCGGATCGATGGGAAGAACGACGCCTGCACTGTCCACTGGCTCGAGACCGCGCGGACTTGGCGCCAGCGCGACAGGGAGGTTCTCGCGGATAGCCACCACGAGAGTTCCAGGCAGCCTTCGTCTGATTTCGACTTCGCCGACCTGAGGCATCGTTCTCAGTCGTTCCGCCAGCGGCTCGGTATCATCCCAGACCGAGCGGCTGGTATCCACCGCAAGTCGCTCGACGACGGTTTCGGGCGAGAGGTACCGCGTGCCCTCGACCGCAATCGACCTAAGCTGAAAAAAATCCATGCGTGACGCGGCGCGTCGCGCGAGCCACGAGGCGGGCGCGAGCAGTACCAGCAGGAGCAGAAACGCCATGAACTTCCATCTTCTTGGCGGCGGCTCAGGCGCCGACTCGGTGACGCCCGGCTCCGTCATGATTCTTTCACCAGGAGTTGAGCGAGCTCGGGCCCCGTGCGCGTGATGTCGCCGGCACCGATGGTGATGACGACATCATTCTCCCGAACAAGCTGCGCTATGGCCTGCGCCGCGTCGCTTCGGGGTCCTTCCCATACTGGCGCCTTGCCCGACTCTCTCATGCTGCCGGCGATGAGCGCGGATGTCACGCCCTCGATCGGCTGCTCGCGTGCTGGATACAGATCACAGAGGAAGACGACGTCCGCACGCTGCAGGGCGGAAGCGAATTCAGGAAAGAAATCGCGCGTACGCGAGTAGAGATGCGGCTGAAATACAGCAACGATGCGCTTTCCTGGAAATGCGCTGCGCGCTGCCTGGAGTGTCGCCTGGATTTCCGTGGGATGGTGCGCGTAATCATCTATTATGGTGACGCCTTTCACTTCGCCAATCTTCTGAAAGCGGCGCTCGACTCCGGTAAACGAAGCCAGACCCGCTTTCATCGCCGGCAGCTCGATCCCGAGAGCGAGGCCGGCGCCGATCGCGCCGAGCGCATTCCTGACGTTGTGCATCCCGGGAACGGACAGCTCGACGTCGCCGAGTCTCTTGCCGTCGTAGTAGCAATCGAACCGCGACCCTCCGCCTGCCGCCTCGATTCCTGTTGCGACGAGGCGCGCATCATCGGATTCCGTTCCGTATCGGATCACCTCCGCCGAGCTGGGCGTCGGAATCGACGTCGCGCCTCTGTCATCCGCGCAAAGAACAATCGCACGAGCGCCGCGTACGAATTGCGCGAATGCCTCGCGGATCTCATCGATGCCACCCGGATAGATGTCGAGATGGTCCGCCTCCATGTTCGTCACGACTGCGACGTGGGGTGCGAGCGCAAGAAAAGACCGATCGTATTCATCGGCCTCGACGACGAACATCTCCTCGCCGCCCGCGCTCAGATTGCCGTTCCATGCCCCGACTCTTCCGCCGACTATGCCGGTTGGATTCAATCCCGCAGCGGCAAGCGCCTGCGTCGTCATCACCGTCGTCGTCGTTTTACCATGGGTGCCGGCAATCCCGACAAGCTGGCCGACCGATACCGCAAGACCGAGAGCTTCAGCCCGCCGCGTAACCGGGATACCGAGAGCGCGCGCACGCTCCAGCTCTGGATGATCGCGCTTCACCGCGGACGTGACGATCACTTCGCGCACGTTTTCGACATGAGAGGGATCGTGCCCATGCATAACGTGAATTCCGAGCCGCTCGAGGTCCGCGGCGGCCGCTGTCGTCGTATCGCAGCCGCTCACCGGAATTCCGCGGCGCACGAACAGCTCGGCGAGCGCGCTCATTCCCGCGCCGGCAATGCCGACGAAGTGAATCGTGCGTGAATTGGACTGTGGGGGCTCTGGTGTCATTCGGAGGGAGTCAATCTAGAGCCGACCGCACAGCGCTCAAATAGTGAGTTGCAACGGCGTCAGTGAAAGTATGCTCCTCGCTATCGTCTCAGCGGCATCAGGTCTCGCTCTCGCCATAACAGCCTTTGCGCGATCCTCGATCAATCCCGGAACATTCAATAGACGCATTACCGCCGCGTCGAGTGCTTCAGCCGACAACTCGCTCTGGGGGATGAATTCGCCCGCGCCCGCTGCACTGAGCGCGCGGGCATTTGCCGTCTGGTGATCGGCAGCAGCGGTTGGAAGCGGCACGATGATCGGCGGAATTCCCCACGCGCACAGCTCTGCTGTAGCCATCGCGCCGCCGCGCGAAAGCGCAAAATCCGCTGCGGCATACGCTTCTGAAACGGGAGAGAGATATGGCTTGATTCTCACTCGATGATTCTCCAGCGCCGCATAATCGGTGAAGGTCTTCGGTCCCGTTGCCCAGATCAGGAACATTCCGTCGGGAAGTCCACGTCGAATCCATTCGGCTACGACATCATTGATGGCTTTCGATCCCTGGCTTCCCCCATACACGAGCATCACCCGTCCACCCGACGCCGGAAATCCCCAGCGCGAGCGGCATGCGGCGCGATCGGGACGAATCGCCGGCGGCCGCTCGATTGGATTCCCGGTGTCCATCACTTGCGTAGCCGGCCCGGGGTGCAATCGCGCTGCAGCCTCCGGGAATCCGAGGTGTACCTGGCGCGCATGTTTGGCGAAGAATCGCGTCGTGAGGCCCGGGAAGCTGTTCTGCTCCTGAACGACATATGGGATCCCATGCAATCTCGCGTAGCCAAGCGCGAGTCCTGACGCATATCCGCCAGTGCCGACGACGACCGCCGGGGGCGAGGAGTGAACGGTTCGCCCGATTGCCCGCCAGGCGCCGAGGGCGCCGCGCATCGTCTTCCAGTTTTCCCACGGTCGGGAGCGGTATAGCGGGTGGAGATCCAGAAGCGCGTAGGGGAACTCCGTTTTTGGCAGAACGTCCTTCTCGATCCCGCGCCGTGCCCCGACGAAGAATGGATCGATCTCCGCCGACAACTGCTTCATCGCGCGCGCGATTGCCAGACCGGGATAGAGATGACCGCCAGTCCCGCCGCCCGCGAAGAGGACACGCATCTATGCGCGGCTTAACGCAAAAGAAGGATCGGTGGCACGCGATCCGATGACCTTCTCCCGCGCGCTTCCGATGTTGACGAGAATACCCGTCATGAGGAGCGACAGCACCATGTTGGATCTGCCGTAGGAAATGAACGGCAGAGTGAGCCCTGTCGTCGGAAGAAGGCCGATCGAGACGCCAATGTGCAGAAAAGCGGTGATCACCACCGTCGCGGTGATTCCAACCGCCGTAAGCTGAAGAAATGGCGACCTTGCCTTTCGCGCAATGCGGAACCCGAGAAAGGCGTACGCCGAGAAAGCGAGAATCAGCACAGTCAGTCCCACGAAGCCCCATTCCTCGCCGATCGATCCGGCAATGAAATCGTCGTATGCCAGCGGCAGAAATCCGAGCTGCTGTCGCCCCTGTCCGAATCCAAGACCGAACTTCTGGCCGGAGCCTACCGCGATGAGTGATTGCCTCAGCTGATCACTCACGTGAGTCGGCGCTCCCTTCGGATCGAAGAACGCAGTCATTCGAAGAAGAGCGTAATTGAGGCGCTGCATCTGTCCCCAGAGGAGGGGGAAGGCGACTATCGAAAGGACGACGAAATGACCGATACGCACGCCGCCCGCGAAAAGAATTATCCCCATGATCAGCGTGTACATCATTGCAACCGAGAGATCGGGCTCGAGGGCCACGAGAACGTCCATGATCCCTATGATCACGAGAAACGGCAGCAGACCCTTGGTCAGACGGCGGAGCGTGTCGCCCTTCTTGACGATGAGCATCGACGTCCAGACAATGACTGCGAGCTTGCCGAACTCCGACGGCTGGAGTGACGAGCCTATCAGAAACCGGCGGGATCCGCGAATGCGCGGCGCGATCGACTCGGTGAACGGCAGGATGATGATAATCAGCATCACGATCGCGAGCAGCATGATCGGCCAGGCGTATTTGCTCCACAGCTCCGCGTCGACTTTCGCAAACACCGCGAGAGCGACCATCCCGACGAGAATTCCGAGAAGCTGGCGAGTGAAGAAGTACGTGCTTCCGAGGTCCTTGCTCTGGGCGTATATCGCGCTCGCGCTGTAGACCGTCGCCAGGCCGAACGCGAGAAGACACGCCGTGATGAGGAGGAGAAGCCGAGCCTCGGGTCCCATGTACCAGCGGTACCTGACGTCGGCGACCGTCGTCGCCATCTACTTCTCGAGCGCGATCTTTCGGAATCGCTCTCCACGTTCTTCGTAGTTGCGAAACATGTCGTAGCTCGAGCACGCAGGCGACATGAGCACCGCGTCTCCTGGCGCCGCGCTCGCCCGCGCGTGATCCATTACCTCATCGAAATCGGATCCCAGCCTCTCTAGCGGGACAACGTCCTTGAGATCCTTTTCGATTTCATCGGCGGCTTCGCCATAGGCGATGATTTTTTTTACGTTCTTTCGAATCGGCTCGGCGAGTGATGTGTACGGCTCTCCCTTGTGCCGGCCCCCCAGCAGAAGAACGGTCGGCCTTCGCATTCCGGCAATTGCGACGAGCGCGGAGCTGACGTTGGTCGCCTTGGAATCGTTGATCCACTGAACTCCATCGACTTCGCCGACAACTTCGAGGCGATGATGCAGCGGTTCGAACGCATTCAGCGCGGAAGCGATCGCCTCGCGGGATTCCGCGTCTCTGAATCGCTCGTCGGCAACTGTCACGGCGAGCGCAGCGGCAAGAGCATTGGCGACATTGTGGTCGCCGAGGAGATTGAGCCTGCCGCGCGACATCAGCGTCGCGTCGCCCAGCATGAGCGTCTCCGCTTCGTCGTCGTACCATGCGTCAGCCTTCTCGCGCAGCGAAAAAGTGAAGTGCTTCCCCTTCACTGGTTTCGCCATATCCTGGACGCGAGCGTCATCATGGTTCAGGACCCACTTCGATCCGCTCCCTGCATTGGAAAAGAGCAGCGCCTTGTCGGCGTAGTACTCGTCTTCACTCGGATAGCGATCGAGATGATCGGGACTCAGGTTCGTCAGTACTCCGACGACCGGGTCGAGACTCGGCGTATCGTGAAGCTGGAACGAGGACATCTCGAGCGCGATCCAGTCGGGCCGCGCATCGCGGCGCGCGAGATCCGACAACGGCGTGCCGATGTTTCCCGCATCGACGGCGTCCTCGCCGAGGCCGCGAAGAATGTGTCCGACCAGCGCTGTCGTCGTGGTTTTTCCGTTGGTGCCGGTAACAGCGATTATCCGGGTACCCGTGAGATACCCGAGCGCGATCTCGATTTCGCTGACTAGCGGAACTCCGGCATCCCGCGCCGCTGCAATCGCAGGAGCGGAAGGGTCTATCCCCGGGCTCGCCACGACTTTGGATGCGCGCGCAATCCGCGCAAGATCATGGCCGCCCGTATCTACTGCGGCTCCGATATCCCGCAGCTGACGCGCAACGTCCTCGAGGTGAACTACCGACCCCGAATCGGAGACGTATACCCGCTTGCCGTCCGCAAGCAGCAGCTTCGCTGCCGCTGCGCCGCTTCTGCCAAGGCCGAGTATCGCTACTTCGGCCTCTCGCTCACCCTCCTGGCTCATCTCAGTTTCAGTGTGCTCAATGCGACGAAGGCGCAAAGTATTCCGAGAATCCAGAATCGTACCACCACCTGACTTTCGTCCCAGCCGCCCTTCTCGAAATGATGGTGGAGTGGCGCGAGTCTGAACACGCGATGCGACTGCGCATATTCGAGCCCTTTTCTCTTTCGCTGAACCTTGAACACGAATCGCTGAAGGATCACCGACATCATCTCGGCAACGAATACGCCGCCGACGAGCAGAAGGACAAATTCCGACTTCAGAAGAATCGATATGACCCCGAGCGCGCCGCCGAGCGCGAGTGATCCCGTGTCGCCCATGAACACCTGGGCCGGATGCGTATTGTACCAGAGAAAACCGATGCACGCGCCCATGATCGCCGCGCAGAATACCGTGAGCTCGCCCGCGCCGCGGAGGTAGAACACCTGGAGATACGCCGACGCGTCGATGCGGCCGATCACGTATGCGAAAAGCGCCAGCGTCAATACGGCGATCGCAGTGAGACCGGCCGCAAGGCCGTCGAGACCATCGGTGATGTTCACCGCGTTGCTCGTGCCGGTGAGAACGAACGTGACGAACAATACGTAGAGCCACGCGAACGCAGGCTCTATCAGTATGTACTTGTAGAAAGGCAGAGTAGTGGACGCGCCGGGCAGCGTTGACAGCGGGTAGTGCCACAGATACCAGCCAAGCGCCACGCCAATCGAGATCTGGCCGAGAAGCTTGTAGCCCTCGATGAGTCCGGTGTTCTTCTTTCCGGCCTGCCGCTGCTTCAGCTTGAGAAAGTCATCGAAAAATCCGATGAAGCCCATCCAGAGCATCACGAACATCGCGAGCAGCACGTACCGGTTGTTGAGCTTCGCCCAGAGGAAGGTCGGAATGAGCGTTGCGGCCAGGATGATCAGTCCGCCCATCGTCGGAGTGCGCTTCTTCTCCTGATGACTGTCCGGCGTTCCCTCGCGAATTACCTGGTGCAGGCGCATGCGCCGTAACCGCCGGATGATTGCAGGCCCGACGATGAACGAAACGAGCAGCGCAGTGACCGCCGCGCCCGCCGCCCGGAACGATATGTAATTGAAGATTCTGAGAAATCCGAAGTCCCTTACGAGGGGAACGAGCAGATAGTTGAGCACTAGGGATTGGCCCAGGTAGTGATTTGCGGTACGAGCTGCTCGAGCTGAACGCCTCGTGAAGCTTTCAATAGAATAACCGCGTTTGGCCTGATGCGTGGTGCAAGCTTCGGCCAGAGCTCCGGAACAGTCGCGGAAAGAACGAGCCGCTTGTCATTCGGAGCAACCCGCCCGAAAGATTTGACATACTCGCCCACCCCCGCAATCACGTCGGCTCCGGACGCAATCGCCAGACGACTTATCTCGTCGTGACAACGGTCGGACGATTCGCCAAGCTCACGCATCGTGCCGAGGACCATCACTCGCTGCCGATCACTTCCGACGGCTTGCAGCAGCTCGATCGCCGCACGAGTGGAGCCCGGATTGGCGTTGTACGCATCGTTTATGAGCGTCACCTGGCCAAGCTGCTCCCATGCGGTCCGCATCCTCGGCTGCGGCATCGCGGCAATGCCCGCCGCCGCTGCTTCGTCGCTGACGCCGCACGCGCGCGAGACGGCGAAGGACAGCATTGCGTTCCGCATGTTGTGAATCCCGCGAAGCGGCAGGCGCACCCTTACGTCCCCGAGCACGATCGTGCCGATGCCGTTAGGCTCGATCGACCATGAGTCAGCTTTCACGTCTCCTTCGTCGAGTCCGGCTGTCACCACTTCGATCGCCCGATCGCGCGCAGCGGCCGCAATCTCCGGCTGCGACGATGGCGTCACCGCGATACGCACCCCGTCGAACGCGGCGACTTCTTCCCGCAGAACGCCCTCGATGTCGCCGAGCCCCTCCAGATGCTCTTCGCCGACAGACGTCACAACCGAGATGTCGGGATCGATCATGGCTCGAAGCATACCGACTTCTCCGGGCAGATTCGTTCCCGCTTCGACGACGGCAATCTCGGAGGTTTGCGGAATCGCGAGAAGGGTGAGCGGAACGCCGATCCGGTTGTTGAGATTTCCGGTAGTCGCGTGAACCTGCATCGTGCGGGAAAGCGCGGCACGAATGATGTCCTTGGTCGTCGTCTTCCCGTTACTGCCGGCTATCATGACGACCGGACCGCCCCATGCTCGACGCCAGGCATTGCCGAGCTGGCCGAGTGCGACGAGAGTGTCGGGTACCCGAAAGATTGCAACACCGGGGTCTTTTTCCGGTGGCCGCGACACGACGATCGCCGACGCGCCTTTCTCGACCGCCGAGTCGATGAAGTCGTGGCCGTCGAAGTTTTCACCAGCGAGAGCGACAAAGACCTGTCCCGGCTTTACCGCGCGTGAGTCAGTCGTAACTCCCGACAGCTCGCCGGGATCGTCTGGTGGTCGTGTGTCAATCGCATCGACGAGAGCCTGGGCAATGCGATCGAGAGTCCAGTAATTCAAGCCGCGCTTCCGGCCAGAAGCTCGCGCACTATCACCTTCTCATCGAAGGGAAGCTTTGTCGTG
>Ga0209966_1000480_pt1 | contig 10863 bp, 15 predicted proteins | sample RhisoiCoNPM_FD_187575 | JGI IMG/M metagenome (GOLD analysis project Ga0209966, IMG submission 187575) | Arabidopsis thaliana rhizosphere microbial communities from the Joint Genome Institute, USA, that affect carbon cycling - Rhizosphere... | ecosystem: Host-associated > Plants > Roots >... | reverse complement strand
CATCGCGTCGCCGGCCGCATACATGCCGCTGGACGCCTGCGCGTCGGGGCCGCTCGTGGCCGCGATGCGCACCGCGACGACCGCGGAGGCGATGACGAAGGCCGCGACGTACCCGGCGGCGACGAGGCCGATCTTCGGGAGCAGCGTCACGTCCGCCGGGCGCTCGACGCGTCCCGCTTCACGACGGCCAGGAAGGCGCGCATCTCACGTGGCGACTGCAGATGATGAACGCTCTGGTGCGGCCGCGTCTCCGCGACCAGCTTCCGGTATCGGGGCGTCAGGTGTTTGTGGCAGCGCCACAGGACCCGATAGCTGTCGATGGTGCTGCTGATCATTGGACTGCCCTCCGGCCAGCCTTCGGGCGTTCTGATGATGCCCTGCATCAGACGCTTCGTGACCCAGCGAAAATGCGTCGAGAGCGGGAGATCGACGTAGACCAGCGTGTCCGCCACGTCGAACCGCTCCCACGCCGACTTCACGGACCCGTAGCCATCGATGATCCACGCGTCACGTCTCAACAGCTCCGCGTGCGCCTTCGCGTACTCATCGGGTGGCACCGCGCCGCCCCCCGGGCGGAACTGGATCAGGTCCAGCGGGTAGAGGGGCAGCCCGGTGAGCTCGGCGAGCTTCCGGGCCAGGGTGGATTTGCCGCCCCCGGCGTTGCCGAAGACCGCGACCTTCTTCATCTCATTCCACGATCCGGTCCGCGCGCAGCACGACGGGCTGGGGAATCGTCAGACCGATCGCGCTGGCCGTCCGGTTGTTGATCGTCAGCTCGAACGTCGTCGGCTGCTCGACGGGCAGGTCGCCCGGCCTGGCGCCCTTCAAGATCTTGTCCACGTAGACCGCGGCCCCCTTCCACAGCTCCGGCACGTTCGGTCCGTACGACGCCAGGCCGCCGGCCTCCACGTACACCCGGGCCGGGTAGATCGCGGGCAGCCGGCTCTCCGCGACCGCGCCGACGAGTCGAGCGCGATTCGTGACGAAGAGGGGCGTATCCGCATTCAGCACGCCGTCGACGCCGCGCAGCGCCTTCAGGGCCGGCCCGAGATCCGCCCCCGTGCGCACGGGGACCGCCTCGAGCTGCACCCCGATGGCGCGCGCGGCGGCCTCGGCCCCCCGCAGCTGCACCGCGTTGGTCGGATGCGGCGGGTGCGACAGCATGGCCACTCGCTTCAGCGTGGGGACGAGCTCCTTGAGCAGCTGCACGCGCTTGCCGGCCATGTCCGAGGCGTTGACCGCGGTGCCCGTGATGTTGCCGCCCGGGTGCCCCAGGCTCGGGACGAGACCAACCTCGACGGGAGCGTACACCGCGAAGAACACGATGGGGATCGACGAGGTCGCCTTCTTCGCGGCGGTCGCGCCCGAGGACGCGCGGGCCAGGATGACGTCGACCTTCAGCCGTACCAGGTCGTCGGCGAACTGCGAGAGCTGATCCAGGCTCCCGTCGGTCGAACGCATCTCCCACACGAGATTCCGCCCTTCCACGTAGCCGCGCTCACGCAGACCTTGACGGAGCGCTTCCATGTAGGCCTTGGGCGGCTGTCCCTGGCTGAGGAAGCCGATGCGGTAGACCTTGCCGGCCGGGCGCTCCTGCGCTTGCGCGTCGCCCACCCGGGCGGTCGCGGCACCGATCAGCGCGGCCAGGAGCGCGAGCAGGACCCGCGCCCCGGCCCGCGCCGACCAGGTGGTAGTCGTCCTCACTCTCGCCTCGGTCTTCGTCACGTCGGGGGATTGTACATGGGAACGGGCCGCCCGCGTTCGCGGGGGCAGCGATACAGCGCGCCCGCGCCTCGCCCACGCGTTCATCCATCGGCGTTATCGGGCGTCTCGACACGGAGCGGCGGAAACGCGCCCGGCAGGTCCGGGACCGTGAGCTGCCAGATCGATTCCAGGCCGGGCAGGCCCTTCAACCCGAACGCGCCGAGCCGCTCCAGGGTCGCATCCGGCGGCAGCCCCGCTTCGAGCTGCCGGCGGGTGGCCTCCGACAGGAGGATCTGTCCGCCGTGGCCCGCGGAACCGATCCGGGTGGCGCGATGTACGTCGAGTCCCACGTAGCCCTCGTCGGTCATCTGCGGATGCCCGCGGTGGAGCCCGATCCGCACGCGGACGCGCGCGTCATCGGGCCACGCGTGATCGCGCAGGCGCCGCTGGATCTTGAGCGCCGCGCCCGCCGGATCGGTGCTCGCGGGAAACACCGCAAAGAACTCGTCGGCCCGGGAATCGATCTCCCGGCCGCCGCGCTCCCGGACGATGGCGCGAAGCAGGCGGCGTTCCTCGGCCAGCACGTCGGCGTAGCGGTCGCCCAGCCGGTCGAGGAGTCGCGTCGAGCCTTCGATGTCGGCGTACAGGAAGGTCACCGGTCCGCTCGGCAGCTGCCGCGCCTCGGCGGCCTGGGCGCGCACGCTCGAAGCAAGCCGGTCGCGCTCGACGGCCAGCGCGAACGCGGCCGACACCGCGTCCAGGAGCGCCTTGTCGTCATGCAGCGCCGCATCGTGGAGGATCACGCCGAGGGGCGCGTCGGCTCGCTCCACGAGGGCGGCGGCCCGGCCCGATCCGGCGCGGGGCATCTCCAGCACCTTGCCGCCGCCATCGACGTACTGTCCGGCCGCCGCCGACCAGTACCCGAGCTTCACCGCGGGGTCGTGGAGGGCATCGGCGATCGCACGCTCCAGCGTGTCCGGGGTTCGATCGCCGTGGATTCCCACGACGAGATTGGCGACGGCCGCCTTGTCCATCCTCATCCGCAGCAGGCCGACCAGGAACCCGATCGGCACCGCCACCCGGGCCAGCGACAGTACCCAGCCCAGCGCGCTCGCCAGCGCGGTGCGCAGGGCCAGCATGACCGAGAGGACGTTGAAGGCGAAGATGAACAGCGCGACGAGCGCGCCGAGGAGCACCGGCCAGAGAGTGCGACGCATCGGGGGCGTCGCGCGAGCCAGACGGAGGATCACCAGCGCCATGATCAGCAGCGCCGACGCCACCGAGAGCATTCCGGTCCACAGCTCGATGGTCGCGAACAGGCGAGGGGCTGGCATCACCCCGAAGGGATTGGCGCAGCCGCAGCCGACCATGGTCACGCGATCGGTGTGGTCGAGGACCGCGGGGATTCGATCCACCAGGAGCAACCGCGCCGGTGTCTGGACGGCCGCGATGGCGATCACGAGGCCCATGGCGAGGCGCTGGGGGCGGTTGCCCAACCGACCGGACGGGTACGCGAGCAGCAGGTACGCGGACAACAAGTTGACCAGTCGACGGGTGGCGAATGCCAGCCCGGCGACGGCCCCGATGTGGGCGGCCTGGAACTCCGGGATGTACCAGCTGTACCCGATCGTGACGAGCAGCGGGCCGGTCACGTTGTCGGGGCGACGGCGCCAGGCAATCGCGCCCGCGATGAGGTGGGCAACCCCGACGACCTGCACCTGCGCCACGACGCCGGCGGCGGTGCCCGCGCGAAGGGAGACGAGCGCGGCCAAGCCCGCGACGATGAGGCCGACGAAGGCCGCGATCAGGGGCGTCACCGGCTAGCGATAGGTCGCGGGAGGCGGCTGCACCACCGGGGCCGCGGCCGCGAGGATCTCCTGCCGGTTGCCGGTCAACGGCGGATAGATGCGCTGGCAGTTGATGATCTGCTTGGTCTTCTTCGCCGCCTCGCCCTTGGTGACGACATGGCGATCCCAGCCCTCGGTGTAGACGGCGCCCCACGCGCCCAGATCCAGCACGGTCACGTACCAGTCGATGCGCAGCGGCAGCATCGGCAACCCGAAGAGGTCACAGACCGCATTGTGCCCGGCGAACCGTCCCATCGGCCGTCCGTGCTGACAGGACATCACCGACGCGTGGTGATCGTCCACCATGGCGCGGGCGACGTCGCCGGCCGCGAACACGTTGGGCACGCCGGCGACCCGCATGAACGCATCCACCGGCATCCGCCCGGATCGGTCGTGCTCGACCGGGAACAGCCGGGTCAGCGGATTCGCGAGCATGCCGGCGCACCAGACCACGGTGGCCGCGGGAATCTCTTCTCCCGATTCGAGTCTCACGCTCGAGGGCCCGATCGCGACGATGCGAGCGCCCAGCCGCGTCTCGACGCCGAGTGCCGCGAGGGCTTCCTCGATGACCGGCCGGGCCGAATCGCCCATGTCCGAGCCGACCCGCGGGGCATGGTCGGCCAGGATCACCCGGAACGGCCGCGTCGTGTCGACGGGAGCCGACAGCGCCCGCAGCTTACCGGCCATCTCGGTCGCCGCTTCGACGCCGGTCAGGCCGGCGCCCACGACGACGACGGTCCACTGTCCGGCGAATGCGGGCCGGCCGACCAGCGCCTGCAAGTGACGGTCGAGGCGGGCCGCGCTGTCGTAGGTGTCGACGTCGAAGCCATGCTCGGCCAAGCCGGGAACGTCGGGGCGGACGACCTGGCTGCCCGTCGCAAGAATCAGCCGATCGTAGCGACACGTCTTCTGCCCGTCGGCGGTCGCCACCATGACGGCTTGCCCGACGAGATCGATGCCGGTGACCGTCCCTTCCACACGCCGGACGCCGACCGGGCCGAGCACCTCATCGAGGGGAACGCGGACCCCGCTCAGATCCGCTTCGTAGTTGCGAACCCGGATGCCGTGGTAGCCGTCGCGATTGACGAGCGTGACTTCCGCGGCGTCCGGCGTATGGCCGAGCTCATCCAGCTTGCGGGCGGCGCCGAGCGCGCTCCAGAGCCCGGCGAAGCCCCCGCCCAGCACGACGATCTGCTTTGCGCTCATGCGGCTCTGGCATACCTCACTTCTTGCCCCGGCGCCAGCGAGGCGGCTCGCCCCTGGCCCAGCACACGGCGATGAGCAGCACGATCAGCACGCCAGCCATTTCTGCACTCTCACCCAGCCGGCCAGCTGCGGTACCTCTCCCGGCGACCATCGCCGTAGCCGGCGCCGTTCCGTCCGAAGCTCTCGCGCGACCCTCGTCACGATCCGCCGGCGAGCCGGCTATTCCTTCGCCTTCGTTCTCGCTCGCAAAGACGAAGATCGGATCGCCCTCGGCCTTGATCGCGAAGGTCATGCCCCTCGATCCTGCCGCGGCGGTCGCTTGCCCGGTTCTCCCGGGCGTCGCCGGGCCAGTAGCTCAGTCGCGGACTTGTTCCGCGCCACCGCGGCTCGAATGAGCGCCTTCAGAGCCTTCGCGTCCACCTTGTCGCCTGCTCGGAAATCGATGGCACGCCTGGTGTTGCCTTCGAGGCTGGCATTGAAGAGGCCGGAAGGGTCCTTCAGCGAAGCGCCCTTGACGAAGGTCATCTTCACGACGTTCTTGTACGTCTCGCCGGTGCAGAGCAGGCCGTGGTGCGACCAGACCGGGGTCCCTCTCCACTTCCACTCCTCGACCACGTCGGGGTCCGCCGCCTTGATCAGGGCGCGGAGCCGGGCGAGCATCTGGCCTCTCCAGTCGCCCAGCTCCCTGATTCGCGCGTCGATCAGTCGAGACGGAGACTTCCGGTCACCCGCCGTCCGACTCACCGGCTCACCTTCAGGAATCGTTCGGTCTGCGCCCGAGCGGCCACGGTTACGAGCACACACGCCACGAGGACACGTGCCGTTCCGGTCCGAGTCTGCGCGGTCATTTCGACGAGTCGGGCCGCTTGACGCAGCGAACCTTGCGCGGAACCGATTTGGCCTGACTGCCGCCGGTAATCTCCTTGACCTCGCCCTGCGGACAGGTCCCGTCGTCCACATAGACGATCTTGCGGTACGGCACCGAGCCGGTCGGCGGCTCCTCCTTGAGGTACTCGACCTTGCGCTCCCCTTGAGCGATCGCAGATGTGGCGAAGCACAGGATCGCGGCCATGGCCAGCGCGGTAGGGCTCATACGCAGGTTTTCCTCAGCACAACGCGGGTGGCTTGGTCGGAGGCCACATGCTAGTCGGCCAGCGAGAAGAGGCGCCACTCCCCCGGCGTGCCCTTCAGGGAGTGCGGCCCGCGAACCTCGAAGCGCGTGTCCGATCCCACCACGATGTCCTTCACCGTGCTCGACACCAGGATGTCACCCGCGCCGGCCAGCGCCTGGATGCGCGCGGCAACGTGCACGGCCATCCCGGCCACCGTGCGCCCTTCGAGACCTCCAGCTCACCGGACTCGATCAGCGACCACCCGGTGGCCGGCATGATCCAGGTGCCCGACCCGGGCCCCACGTGGCCGGCGCGTATGCCGAGCAGCCGAGCGATGGGGGGCGCCGGCAGCTGCGACAGATCGAACGCCCGAATGCGCTCGATTCCGGGCAAGCGCCCAGAACCAGGCGGGCGGCACGTGCCCCCGGACCGCTTCGTCGACGGTCACACCGGTGGCTCCCGGTGCCTCACCGCGCTCATTCGATCACCTGGTTCGCCCGCAGGAGAAGCGCCGGCGGAATGGTGAGCCCGAGGGCCTTGGCGCTCTTCAGGTTGACCACGAAGTGCAAGCGGTCCGCCTCCTCCACCGGCAATTCACTCGGCTTCGTGCCCTTGAGCACGCGCGCCACGTAGTGGGCCGCGCGTCGGTACACGTGATCGAGATCGGGCCCGTACGCGAAGAGGCCACCCGCCTCCGCGAAATCCTTGTAGATCGAAGCGACCGGCAGCGAGCGCTGTGACGAGAGCTTCAGGAATGGCCCGCGCATCTTCGTCATGGCCCCGTCGTCCATCACGAACACCGCCTGCGCGCCGGCGCGAGCCGCCGCGGTGAACGCGTCCGGGAAATCACCCGGATCTCGGACGGGAAACCGCTCGAACCGGACGCCCAGTTCCGCGCTGCGACGTTCCGTCTCCGTCACCACGAGCAGCGCGCCGGGATTGTCGCCCTTGTAGAATGCCGCGACGCGAGCGAGGTTCGGGACGACCTGAGACAGCGCCTCGATCGATTTGGCTCCGAGGACATCCGGCAAGAAGCTCACTCCGGTGACGTTCGCGCCGGGATGGGCGAGGCTGCGGACGAGCCCCGCCTTCACGGGATCGGCCACCCGCATGATGACGATGGGGACGGCCTTGGTGGCGTTCTGGGCTGCCTTGGCGGCGGGGGTGTTCACGGCCACGATGACGTCGACTCGGAGGCGCAGCAGGTCGCCGACCAGCGCCGGGAGGCGGTCACTCCTGCCGTCGGCATTCCGGACCTCGGTGACGATGCCCTTGCCCTCGACATAGCCCAGATGCTCGAGCTCATCGCGAAGCGTCTCCAGCAGGCCGGGTTGCACGTCCTGGGCGAGCACGCCCAGGCGTGGCACCACACTCCGTTGCTGCGCCACCGCGGCGAGCGGGGTAGCGAGGACGGTGGCGCCGATCAGGAAGGCTCGCCGGCTAATCATTCGATGGGCTCAGCATCATAGACAAAACGGACTGCAGGCGGTCGAGGTTCTGCTCGTTCGCGGGTTCGACGAGGTGCCGCATGCGGGCCGCCACCGCGGCGTCCTCGAACTCCTGGACCCAGCGGATCGCGGTGCCGCCCTCCTGCCCGGTCAGGACGACGGTGAGGACGAAGCGCGGCGGCGCGTCGCGGTTCGCCCAACGAAGCCGGATCGGATGCAGTCTTGGGCGTCAATGTGACTACACGGTAGCCACGGACCGTTCCCTTGGCAAGATCCCCTGCGGCCGGACGGGGGCATCCACCGAGAAGGCCCGCCATCCCTTGCACTTCACGAGCATGTGGTTTGCGCGCTCGTTGCCGAGATAGGGAGCGGCGGACACCCAGTCTCCGTCGACGACGATATCCGTCCCGGTGATATACGAGGAGTCGTCGCTGGCGAGGAAGAGCGCCGTCGATCCTCTCGTCCCCGGCTCGTTCTGCCGCGCGCGGACGTTAGCGTTCACTCTTGCCTGACTACATCGACCGAGATCTCCACCGCCGGAATCGTTCCTCTGTTCTCGAGCCAATGGGTGGTGTTCCGGTCCTCCGGCCAGCCCACCCCCGGCCCATATTCCCTAGCCGTCCCATTTCGATGGTCGGTGATCGTTCCTTGCAGTATGTAGACGGTGCCTGGCCGGCCTCTGTGGTCGTGAATCGGGCCAAAGACGCCGCCAGGCTCGATGGTCACCATACGCATTCGAAGCTGGCGCCCGGCCATGCCCTCGATCTCAGGGCCCAGGTCGACCGTTGCCAGCAACTGCACCGTCACACCCTTCGTCACCGGTGCCGCCCCTTCGTTACTCATCTCCGCCTCCTCTCGGCTTCCAGGCCTGCCGTCCGCTGTCAGCTTCGAGCAGCACCACGGCTACCTTCTCGGCTCATACTGCATCGCCACTGCCCCCGAGCCGAGCTCCCGCCGACTCACGAGCCTCAAGTCGATGTGCTTCGATAGCCCCGCGAACAATGTCGGCCCGTGGCCCGCCAGCCTTGGATGCACGACGAACTCATACTCATCGATCAACCCCAGCTCCGCCAATGCCATCGGGAGCTTCACGCCACCCGTGAACAGCCCCCTACCCGACTCCCGCTTGAGCTGCTGAACGGCCTTCCCCAGATCCCCGCGCACGAGCTCCGCGTTCCAATCGACACGGTCCACAGTGCTCGACACGACGTACTTCCTTTTCGCGTCGATCGTCCGGGCGAAGGGCTCCATCCAATCAGGCCTCGCTCCCGGCCGCGCCGGCGGCCGCCATGCGGCCTCCATCATTTCGTAAGTCACTCGGCCAAAGAGGAGGGCATCGGCCCGATCGAGGTTCTCGGTCGCGTGACGGTGCAAGTCCTCGTCCGCAACCATTGCACGGTGATCGCAGCACCCGTCCAATGTGACGTTGATGGAATACCGAAGAGGTCGCATCGCGTGCTCCTGAGACGGCCTCTTAACTGAGCTGCTGGGCAAGCGCGACGATGATGCCCTCGGGGCCGCGGATGTAACAGAGCCGGTACTTGTCCTCGTACTGAACGACTTCGCCGATGAGCTCCGCGCCATGGGCGCGCAAGCGCCCGAGCACATCGTCGATGTCGTCGACGGCGAACATGATGCGCCGTATGCCCAGCGTGTTCACTGGTGCATTCTTCTGTTCAGCACCGACCGCCGCGGGTGTGTGAAACTTGTCCAGCTCGAGCCGACCATGGCCGTCCGGGGTCCGCAACATCGCGATCTCGCATCGGACGTTCTCGAGCCCGACGATACGGTCCACCCAACGCCCCTCGACGGGCATCTCGCCTTCCAGCTCCATACCGAGCTCGACAAAAAACGCCTTCGCAGCCTCGAGGTCCTCGACCACGATGAGAACGTTGTCCATCCGCCGAAGTACCATCTACCTACCTCCCGCTACTTGACTGGTGCCATCGTGGCAGATTCATTCTCGGAGACGCTGTCGTTGTGAGGCGTGAGCAGCCCGATGCAGGCGCACGAGCCCCTCACGCCAGCCCTTCGCGCGGTTGTAGCAAGTCCCATAGGTTCCCGTACAAATCCCTGAACACGGCCACGCGCCCGTACGGCATGTCTTGCGGCGGACGCACGAACTCGACGCCTCTGAGCTGGTACGCCGCGTAGTCGCGTTCGAAGTCGTCTGTGTACAAGAACAGGAAGACTCGGCCTGCTGTCTGGTTCCCCACGTGCCCGATCTGCTCCGGCGTAGACGCCCGCGCCAGCAGGATAGCGGCGTGCCCCGCACCCGGTGGACGAACGACGACCCAGCGCTTGGTTTGCCCGGGTACTTCGGAGTCCTCTACCAGATGGAAGCCAAGCGTCCCGACGTAGAACGCGAGAGCTTCATCGTAGTCACGAACGACGAGTGTCACCAGACCGAGAACCTGTGCCATGCTCGTTGATGCCTGCCTCGACAGTGCCGCCTAACGCTCGCATACCTGCGGCCGAGCCGCGCTCGCGAGCCCGGGCGTCGGGTGCGGGTGCAATGCGTGGTCAGCCGGCTCGCCATTCACCGTGACTCGTATTGCTTTGCGTAATCGACGGTGAGCCATCGTTCTGGCCGCATACGAACAAGCACATTCCCGACCGCGTTTCTCGTACTTTCGATGTACGAGTCGCCCACTTCGGTGCCGAGATAGCGGCGGGCGAGGGGGCGCCGATCACGCTCAAGATCCGCTGCTTCGACCGCGATGATCGGCCCCTCCACGCTGACGTACTTATACGGCGGCGTTTCCGTTTGCACGCACAGACTGAATCGGCCCGCGCGCTCCAGCAGCTTCCCCTTTCGCGACGTCCGTCCAGTTATGATTCGCACCTGGCCTCCCGGCTCGTAGGAGTACCACATCGGAACCACGAGCGGCCCACGACCATGTTCTGCAACGCTGATGACGGCCACATGAACGTCGGCCAGGAATGCCTCCCGTTCTTCCTTCGTCATCGTGAGCGACATCGTCGTCCCTCCCGGCCGGCACGCGCCTCTCGCCAACGACGCAGTTCAGCAACAGCTCGCTGCCGTATGAAGCGCCCCGAAGAGCGCACAATGACATGACGCGCTTGCGACGCGTCCGCGACACCGTTTCGGCGTCCGCTGCAACTGCTTGTTAGGCGACTCTGGCACTAGCGGCATTTCTCAAACGCCACGATGACCCCATCTCCCAATTCGCGCGGCCTGGAGCTTGCAGACACCGTGACACTCCGTCACGCGCGAATAACCCTCTATCCGCACGTGTAGGTCATTGTGTGCTGTGTCGTTGTCACGAAACCAAATGAGCAGAGACTCCATGCGCGTGCTGGAACGTCTCAACGCTCGGGAAGGTAGCCAGCCCTTCGGCGCCGCCGCTGTTGAACGTCTTCCCAGAGTGTTCGCGAGGTGTCATGACGGTGCTCAGCCTTGTTCTGCGGCTCAGGCGCTCACAAGCGCACCGATGGAAAGCGCGGCGATGCCGAATTGCCGCCCGAAGGTTCGCGGCCGCAGCTTCAGTTCGACAGGTGCCACGTAGCCGCGCGCGATATCTG
>Ga0209966_1000479_pt1 | contig 10864 bp, 4 predicted proteins | sample RhisoiCoNPM_FD_187575 | JGI IMG/M metagenome (GOLD analysis project Ga0209966, IMG submission 187575) | Arabidopsis thaliana rhizosphere microbial communities from the Joint Genome Institute, USA, that affect carbon cycling - Rhizosphere... | ecosystem: Host-associated > Plants > Roots >... | reverse complement strand
CGAGGGGGAATCGCTTCGCGAGAGGCTGGATCGGGATCGTCAGGTTCCTGTCCCCGAGGCGATCAACATCGCGCAGGGAATCGCCTCGGCGCTCGACTATGCGCATCGGCAGGGAATCGTTCACCGGGACGTAAAGCCCGAGAACGTGATGCTGTACGAGAAGATGCCGATGGTCATGGATTTCGGTATCGCCAAGGCGGTCAGCGCTGCCGGCAGCGAGACGCTCACGCAAACCGGAATGATGATCGGCACTCCGGCTTACGTGAGCCCCGAGCAGGCGGCGGGCGAGACGAACCTCGATGGACGGAGCGATCAGTACAGTCTGGCGTGCATGCTCTACGAGATGATCTCGGGAGAGCGCCCGTTCAGCGGCAGCACCCCGCAGTCGATAATGGCGAAGCGTTTCACGGAAAGCCCACGGCCACTGCAATCCCTGAAATCCTCAGTTCCGGCGAGCGTGGACTGGGCGGTGACCAAGGCAATGGCGGTGGACACGTCGAACAGGTTCTCGACGTCGGCATTGTTCGCGCAGGCACTGGTTTCCGGGCAGACGGCAACGCCGACCGACACCGACACGATTCCGAAGACGCCGGTATCGGCCGCAAAGTCGGTTGCCGTTCTCCCGTTCGCGAACATGAGCGCCGATCCGGAGAATGAGTACTTCGCCGATGGCATGGCGGAGGAGATCATCAACGCGCTCTCGCGAATCCAGTCTCTTCGCGTGGCGTCGCGCACCTCGTCGTTCGCGTTCAAGGGAAAGAACGAGGACATCGGGGAGATCGGCCGCAAGCTCAAGGTATCGACCGTTCTCGAGGGAGGCGTGCGGAAGCTCGGCAACAAGCTGCGAATCACAGCGGAGCTGGTGAACGTTGCCGATGGATATCACTTGTGGTCGGAGAGGTACGATCGCGAGATCGAGGATGTGTTCGAGATTCAGGACGACATCTCACAGGCGATCGTGAAGGCCTTGCGCGTGATTCTGAGCGAGGGCGAGAAGAAAGCGATCGAGAACAAGCCGAGAACCAACATTCAGGCGTACGATTACTATCTTCGTGGCCGCCAGTTCATCCACCAGCTTCGCAGGCGCAGTCTCGAGTACGCGCGGCAGATGTTCAACAAGGCGATCGAGCTGGATCCGGAGTATGCGCTGGCGTACACTGGAGTCGCCGACGCAAGCTCTCTCCTGTACACCTATTTCGACGCGCGCGATTTCAATCTTCGTCAGGCCGACAAGGCGAGCAAGAAAGCGCTCGAGCTCGAGCCCGAGCTGGCTGAAGCGCACGTATCGCGGGGAATCGTGGCGTCGCTGACTCATCATTTTCCGGAGGCGGAAGAGTCTTTCACAAAGGCGATGAGGCTCGAGCCGAAGATGTATGAGGCGGCGTACTGGTACGGGATGGGGCTTCAGGCGGAGGGACGGTTCGACGACGCGGTGAAAATGTTCGAAAGGGCTTCGATGCTGCGGCCCGAGGATTATCAGGCTGCCCATTTTCTCGGGCAGGCGTACAGGTCGCTTGGCCGCAAGGAGGAAGAGGAAGCTCACCTTCGCCGCGGGCTCAAGCTGATGGAAGGAAGTCTCGAGCTCAATCCGGATGATGCCCGGGCCGCGAATCTCGCGGCGGGTGTCTTCGCCAGTCTCGGCGAATCGGAGAACGCAATCAAATACGCGGAGAGGTCACTGGCGATAGATCCCGAAGATCCCATGCTTCTCTACAACGTCGCGTGCATGTACTCATCGCTTGGCAGGCTCGACCAGGCCATCGCATGTCTCGAGCGCGCGGTAGACAAAGGATTCGGTCATCGTGAGTGGATCGACAACGATCCCGACCTCACGCCGATCCGCGACAATCCCAAATTTCAGGCAATAGTGGACGCAATCTGATGCAGCAGTCTGCAGCACTTCCAATTCAAAGACTTCGCGACGCGCTGTCGCAGTCGTACAGCATCGACAGGGAGCTCGGCCGTGGCGGGATGGCGACCGTGTATCTCGCCCAGGATGCGAAGCATGATCGCGTCGTCGCGCTCAAGGTGCTTCATCCCGACCTTGCGGCATCGCTCGGTCCGGACCGGTTTCTGAGGGAGATCAAGCTTGCGGCGCGGCTCAATCATCCGCACATCCTGCCCCTCTTCGACTCGGGCCAGGCGGATGGGTTCCTGTATTACGTGATGCCGTATGTCGAAGGCGAATCACTGCGTGAGAGGCTCGACCGCGAGCAGCAGCTTTCTATAGAGGAGGCTGTTCATCACGGTCGCGCGATCGCTTCCGCGCTCGACTACGCGCACAGGCAGGGAATCGTCCATCGGGACATCAAGCCTGAGAACGTGATGCTGTACGAGGGCGAGGCGATGGTGATGGACTTCGGTATCGCCAAGGCAGTGAGTGCCGCGGGAAGCGAGACCCTCACGCAGACGGGAATGATGGTTGGGACTCCCGCATATGTGAGCCCGGAGCAGGCTGCGGGTGAAGCCAATCTCGACGGGAAGAGCGACCAGTACAGCCTCGCCTGCGTCGTCTACGAGATGATCACCGGAGAAAGGCCATTCGCGGGGGCGACGCCGCAGGCGATAATGGCGAAGCGCTTCAGTGAAACGCCGAAGCCGTTGCGGGATTTGCGAAGCACCGTTCCGGAGAGCGTCGAGAAAGCGGTGTCGAGAGCGATGTCGACCGATGCGGGCGGCCGTTATGCGACGACTGCGCAGTTCGGGCAGGCGCTCGCCTCCGGCAGTCTTGCAACTCCGACGAACACCGCGGCAGTCCCTGTGGCGCCGGTCTCGGCTGCAAAGTCGGTGGCGGTTCTTCCGTTCGCGAATCAGAGCGCTGATCCGGAAAACGAATATCTCACTGACGGAATAGCTGACGAGATAATCAGCGCGCTTACAAAAATTCAGTCGCTTCGGGTGACGTCGCGAACGTCGGCGTTCGCGTTCAAGGGTAAGAACGAGGACATCGGCGAGATCGGCCACAAGCTCAAAGTGTCGACAGTGCTCGAGGGAAGCGTCAGGCGGCAGGGCAACAAGCTTCGCGTCACGGCGCAGCTCGTTAACGTCGCTGACGGCTCGAACCTCTGGTCGGAGCGGTACGACCGTGAGATCGAAGACATCTTTGAGATCCAGGATGACATCTCGCAGGCGATCGTGAAGGCGCTGCGCGTGATCCTGACTGAAGGGGAGAAGAAGCAGATCGAGCAGCCGCGGGTCGTTAATGTGAAGGCGTACGACTATTACCTGCGCGGCAGACAGTACCTGCATCACTTCCGTCGAAAGAGTCTCGAGTTCGCCCGGCAGATGTTCAATCGGGCAATCGAAATCGATCCCGATTACGCGCGAGCGTACGCGGGGGTCGCTGATGCATGCTCGCTGCTCTACAAGTACTTCGACGCACGTGACGCGAATCTGAGGCAGGCGGATTCAGCAAGCCGTAAGGCGATCGAGCTGGAGCCGGAGTTCGCCGAGAGTCACGTCGCACGCGCGGTTGCGATGCTGATGGCGAGGAAATTCGACGAGGCAACTGCTGAGTTCGATCAGGCCCTCAAGCTCGACCCGAAGAATTTCGAGGCATCGTACTGGTACGGACGAATGCATCTGACCGAGGGCGACTTCGAGGACGCCGTGCGGCTGTTCGAGCGCGCTGCGGTGATTCGTCCCGATGACTACCAGGTCCCCGGCTTTCTTGCTCAGGCACTGAATCCACTGGGCAGAAAGGACGAGGCGGAAGCGCAGTTTCGCCGCCAGGTGAGACTCGTGGACGAACACCTGGAGCTGAATCCGGACGATCCACGGGCCTGCATCCTGGGAGCGATCGCGCACGCGGTGCTCAAGAATGAGGAGCAGTCGATGGGTTTCGCGGGACGAGCGATCGCAGCGGATCCCGACGACCCGATGCTCCTGTACAACGTCGCATGCACGTATTCCCAGCTCGGCAGAATCGATGAGGCGATCTCGACGCTCGAGCAGGCGGTCGATCGTGGCTACGGTGACCGAGCGTGGATGGAGCACGATAGCGATCTGGAGCCGCTGCGGACTGTGCCGCGGTACAGAGCTCTGGTGGAGAGGATGTGATGCAGGCGATCCAGCTGGAAAGAATACGTGATGCGTTTGGTGAGAACTACTCCATCGATCGCGAGCTCGGAAAGGGCGGAATGGCCACCGTTTACCTTGCGCAGGATGTAAAGCATGACCGCATCGTGGCCTTGAAGGTTCTCCATCCTGATCTCGCTGCGACCCTGGGCCCGGAGCGGTTTCTGCGCGAGATCAAGCTGGCTGCGCGGCTCAATCATCCGCACATCCTTCCGCTCTTCGATTCAGGTGAGACGGGCAGCTTCCTCTACTATGTAATGCCGTATGTGGAGGGGGAGTCGCTCCGTGAGCGGCTCGACCGCGACCAGCAGCTTCCAATCGATGAGGCGGTTCATCACGGACGCGCGATCGCATCAGCGCTCGATTACGCGCACAGACAGGGAATCGTTCATCGCGACATCAAGCCCGAGAACGTGATGCTGTACGAGGGCGAAGCGATGGTCATGGACTTCGGGATTGCAAAAGCAGTGAGCGCAGCCGGATCGGAGACGCTGACACAAACAGGGATGATGGTTGGGACTCCCGCGTATGTCAGTCCGGAGCAGGCAGCGGGCGAAGCGAATCTCGATGGCAAAAGCGATCAATACAGCCTTGCATGTGTGGTCTACGAAATGATCACCGGGGAACGGCCATTCACGGGTGCGACGCCGCAGGCGATAATGTCGAAGCGCTTCACCGAAATGCCAAAGCCGCTACGCTCTCTTCGCAGCACGGTTTCGGAGAGTGTCGAGAAAGCGGTGACGCGAGCGATGAGCACCGATGCGTCAGGACGCTACTCGACGACCGCGCAGTTCGGACAGGCGCTGGCATCCGGAAAGCTGGAAACTCCCACAAACACACAAACAGTCCCCGTTGCCGCTGTGTCTGCCGCGAAGTCGGTCGCTGTGCTGCCTTTCGCAAACCTCAGCGCCGATGCGGAGAACGAGTATTTCACAGAGGGCATGGCTGACGAGATTCTCAACGCGCTATCGAAGATCCAGTCACTCCGTGTCGCATCGCGCACCTCATCGTTCGCGTTCAAGGGGAAGAACGAGGACATCGGGGAGATCGGAAGGAAGCTCAAGGTCTCGACCGTCCTTGAAGGCAGCATGAGAAAAATGGGCAACAAGCTGCGCATCACTGCTCAGCTGGTAAATGTTGCGGATGGATATCAGCTCTGGTCGGAGCGATACGATCGAGAGATGGAGGACGTTTTCGCGATCCAGGACGACATATCGCAGGCGATCGTGATCGCGTTGCGGGTAATCCTCACCGAAGGCGAGAAGAAGCAGATCGAGAAGGCACATGCCGTCGATGTAAATGCTTACGACTTTTATCTACGCGGCAGACAGTACTTCCACACCTTTCGCAGAAAGAGTCTCATCTACGCGAGGGAGATGTTCAACCGCGCAATCGAGATAGATCCCGAGTACGCGCGCGCGTACGCGGGTGTGGCGGATACGTGCTCGCTCCTGTACACGTATTTCGATGCGAGAGAATCCAATCTCCGTCAGGCGGAGATTGCAAGCCGCCGGGCGATCGAGCTGGCGCCGGATCTTGCTGAAGCGCGCGTCGCCCGTGGCATCGCTCTATCCATGGCGAGCCGCATCGACGAGGCGGTGTCAGAGTTCGAGCAGGCGATGAAGCTGGACCCGAAGCTCTTCGATGCTGTTTACTGGTTCGCTCGTACCCGGCGCACTCAGGGGGAGTACGAAGAAGCAGCCAGGCTTTTCGAGCGGGCGGCGGCGATCCGGCCCGACGACTATCAGGTGCCGGGATTTCTTGGGCAGGTTTTGATCGCGCTTGGAAGGCCCGAGGAGGCGCAAGTCCAGTTCCGGAGGCAGATCAGGGTAGTGGACCAGCATCTCGAGCTCAACCCCGATGATCCCCGGGCATGCATCATGGGCTCGGCTGCCTATGCCCAGATTGGTGACGCGGAGCGTGCAGCGTTCTTCGCCAGCCGGGCCATGGCAGCCGATCCCGAAGATCCAATGCTGCTGTACAACATTGCGTGTACCTACGCGGTTCTGGGTCGTACCGAGGACGCGCTGAATGCGCTTGAGCAGGCGGTAGACAGAGGGTTCGGCGACAAGGGTTGGATGCAGCATGATAGCGATCTCGATTCGCTGCGTACGAGTCCGCGTTACGACGCACTCATCCAGCGACTGTGATGCAGACGCCGCTGGTGCTCGACCGCCTTCGGGGCGCATTGTCGCAGTCGTATACGATCGATCGCGAGCTTGGAAAAGGTGGAATGGCGACCGTCTACCTGGCGCAGGATACGAAACACGATCGGCTCGTTGCGCTGAAGGTGCTTCATCCGGATCTCGCGGCGTCACTTGGACCTGAGAGATTTCTCCGGGAGATAAAGCTCGCCGCGAAACTGAATCACCCGCACATTCTCGGGCTGCATGACTCGGGTGAGGCTGATGGCTTTCTCTATTATGTCATGCCGTATATCGAGGGTGAATCGCTCCGTGAGCGACTCGATCGGACGCAGCAATTCGGCATCGACGAAGTAATTCACCACGGTCGCGCAATCGCCTCGGCGCTCGACTACGCACACCGGCAGGGGATCGTCCACCGCGACATCAAGCCCGAGAACGTGATGTTGTACGAGGGCGAAGCGATGGTGATGGACTTTGGAATCGCCAAGGCGCTGAGCTCCGCGGGTCCGGAAACGCTGACGCAGACAGGAATGATGATCGGCACGCCGGCTTACGTGAGCCCCGAGCAGGCGGCAGGTGAAACGAATCTCGACGGAAAGAGCGACCAGTACAGCCTTGCATGCGTGATCTACGAGATGCTGAGTGGAGAGCGGCCGTTCAGCGGCGCAACTCCGCAGGCGGTAATGGCGAAGCGTTTCTCGGAGATGCCGAAATCTCTTCGAAGCATCAGAAGCTCCATTCCCGAATCAGTAGAGAAGGCGGTCACGAAGGCGATGGCGATCGAGCCTTCCGGCCGATATTCGACTGCCGCGCAGTTCGCTCAGGCGCTTGCATCGGGAAGTCTCGTGACGCCGACGGATACCGCGTCACTTCCGCAGACAGTGGTTTCCGCCGCCAAGTCCGTCGCGGTGCTGCCGTTCACCAACATGAGCGCCGACCCCGACAACGAGTACTTCACTGACGGGATGGCCGAGGAGATCATCAACGCGCTGAACAAGGTGCAGTCGCTGCGAGTGGCAGCCCGCACGTCGTCGTTTGCGTTCAAGGGAAAGAACGAGGATGTCGGCGACATCGGGCGCAAGCTGAAAGTTTCGACGGTGCTCGAGGGAAGCGTGCGCAAGATGGGAAACCGTCTGCGGATAACCGCGCAGCTCGTGAACGTCGCTGACGGCTATCATCTGTGGTCGGAGAGATACGACCGCGAGATGGAAGACGTATTCGCGATTCAGGATGACATCTCGCAGGCGATCGTGAAAGCGCTGAAGGTGATCCTGAGCGAGGGCGAGAAGAAGCAGATCGAGAAAGCGCGCGTCGAGAACGTGGCCGCCTACGACTATTACCTTCGCGGAAGGCAGTACTACCAGATACACCGCAAGAGTCTCGAGTACGCACGGCAGATGTTCAACCGCGCCATCGAAACCGACCCCGAGTATGCACGCGCGTATGCGGGTGTCGCCGATTCCTGCTCGCTTCTCTACATGTACTTCGATGCGCGCGACTTCAATCTCAAGCAGGCTGACATTGCGAGCGCAAAGGCGCTCGAGCTGGAGCCTGATCTTGCGGAAGCGCATGTGGCGCGTGGCCTCGCTGTATCGCTCAGCAAGAGATTCAACGAGGCCGAGGCGGAATTCGAGACCGCGATGAGGCTGGACCCTAAGCTTTTCGAGGCGTCCTACTGGTTCGGCAGGGCTCTTCTGGCCGAGGGCCGTTTTCAGGAAGCAGCGAAAATGTTCGAGCGCGCGTCGGCATTGCGGCCCGAGGATTACCAGGCGCCGAACTTTCTTGCGCAGGCCTACAACTCGCTTGGCATGACTGACGAAGGGGCCGCGGCGAACAAACGGTCGATCCGTCTGATGGAGGAGCGACTCGCGCTCAACCCGGCGGATGCGCGAGCGTCGAATCTGCTCGCTGCTACGTATGCAAACTTTGGCGAGGCGGAAAAAGCGATGGACTATGCAGAGCGATCGCTCGCGATAGATCCTGACGATGCGATGCTGCTATACAACGTGGCGTGCACGTATTCACTGCTCGGCAAAGTAGACGATGCCATCGGCTGCCTGGAGCGAGCGGTGGACAAGGGGTTCGGGCACAAGGAGTGGCTCGATCACGATCCGGATCTCAATGCGTTGCGCGAGAATCCGCGTTTTCAGACGATAGCGCGAGCGATGTGATGGCTACTCAGCTTCCGCTCGACAAACTGCGCGCAGCGCTCTCGGGCTCCTACACGATCGACAGGGAGCTCGGTCGCGGCGGGATGGCGACTGTGTATCTTGCCCAGGATGGCAAGCACGAGCGGCTTGTCGCGCTGAAGGTGCTGCATCCCGATCTTGCCGCGTCACTCGGTCCGGATCGGTTCCTGAGAGAGATAAAGCTCGCAGCCCGGCTGAATCACCCGCACATTCTGCCGCTGCACGATTCAGGCGAAGCTGATGGATTCCTCTTTTACGTGATGCCGTATGTAGAGGGAGAGTCGCTTCGGGAGCGTCTCGATCGTGAGCATCGTCTCAACGTCGACGAAGCGGTTCATCATGGGCGCGCCATTGCGTCGGCACTCGACTACGCGCACAGGCAGGGAATTGTTCACCGCGACATCAAGCCTGAGAACGTGATGCTGTACGAAGGCGAGGCGATGGTGATGGACTTCGGCATCGCGAAGGCAGTGAGCTCGGCGGGAACGGAAACGCTGACGCAGACCGGCATGATGATCGGAACTCCGGCGTATGTAAGCCCGGAGCAGGCAGCCGGCGAAGTGAATCTCGACGGGAAGAGCGATCAGTACAGCCTTGCGTGCGTGATCTACGAAATGCTGACGGGTGAGCGGCCGTTCAGCGGGGCGACGCCGCAGGCAATAATGGCGAAGCGGTTCACCGAGCTGCCGCGTCCGCTGCGATCGATTGTAAGCTCCGTTCCTGAAAGCGTCGAGAAAGCGGTGACGAAGGCAATGGCCACTGAATCGTCCGGCCGTTACTCGACTGCCGCGCAGTTCGCTCAGGCGTTAGCGTCAGGAAGCCTGATCACACCTACTGACACCGCATCATTGCCCCAGACGACCGTATCGGCAGCAAAATCCGTCGCCGTGCTTCCGTTCACGAACATGAGCGCCGACGCTGAGAACGAGTATTTCACTGATGGAATGGCGGAAGAGATCATCAACGCGCTGACCAAGATTCAGTCGTTGCGTGTTACTTCGCGCACGTCTTCGTTCTCGTTCAAGGGCAAGAACGAGGACATCGGCGAGATCGGCAAGAAGCTCAAGGTCTCGACTGTGCTCGAGGGCAGTGTGAGGAAAATGGGGAACCGGCTGCGCATCACCGCGCAGCTCGTGAACGTCGCCGACGGATCGAATCTATGGTCTGAGAAATACGACCGGGAGATCGAAGACATCTTCGCGATTCAGGACGACATCTCGCAGGCGATCGTGAAGGCGCTGCGCGTCATTCTCACCGAGGGCGAGAAGAAGCAGATCGAGAAGGCACGCACCGAGAACGTTCAGGCGTACGATTACTATCTTCGCGGCCGCCAGTATTTCCATCAGCTTCGCCGCAAGAGCCTCGAGTACGCGAGGCAGATGTTCAACAAGGCGATCGAGATCGACCGCGACTATGCGCGCGCGTATGCTGGTGTCGCTGACTCGTGCTCGATGCTCTACACCTATTTCGATGCGCGGGAATTCAACCTCAGGCAGGCCGACATCGCGAGCCACAAGGCGCTCGAGCTCGAGCCCGAGCTCGCCGAGGCGCATGTTGCGCGCGGTCTCGCGGTTTCGCTGAGCAAGCGGTTCGACGAGGCGGAGCAGGAGTTCGAGAAGGCGATGAAGCTCGACCCCAAGCTGTTCGAGGCGCCCTACTGGTATGGCCGAGCGCTTCAGTCAGCGGGGCGGTTCCAGGAAGCGGTAAAGATGTTCGAGCGGGCGTCCTCGCTGAGGCCGGAAGATTATCAGGCACCCGGATTTCTGGCGCAGGCGTACGGCTCGCTTGGCATGACCGAGGAGCGTGATGCGGGGCTCAGGCGTGCGCTGAAACTGATGGAGGACCGGCTCGAGCTGAACCCGGATGATGCGCGTGCCGCAAATCTCGCCGCCGCGTTTCTTGCACGCCTTGGAGATCTATCCAAGGCCGTCGAGTACGCGGACCGCTCGCTGGCGATCGATCCTGAAGATCCGATGCTCCTCTACAACGTGGCGTGCACTTACGTGGCGCTCAAGCGCCATGACGATGCGATGAATTGTCTCGAGCGCGCCGTCGACAAGGGATTCGGGCACAAGGAGTGGATCGATCATGACCCGGATCTGGACCCGCTTCGGGAGAATCTCAGATTTCAGGCTTTATCTCAGGCAATGTGATGCAAAGCACGCCGCTTGGCAGAATCAAGGAAGCTTTCGAGCAATACTATACGATAGATCGCGAGCTTGGCCGTGGCGGAATGGCCACCGTCTATCTCGCTCAGGATGCGAAGCACGAACGCCTCGTTGCATTGAAGGTTCTGCACCCGGATCTAGCGGCGACGCTCGGTCCTGACCGGTTCCTTCGCGAGATCAAGCTCGCCGCGCGTCTCAATCACCCGCACATCCTGCCGTTGCACGACTCGGGAGAAGCGAGCGGGTTTCTCTATTACGTGATGCCGTATGTCGAAGGCGAGTC
>Ga0209966_1000477_pt1 | contig 10883 bp, 15 predicted proteins | sample RhisoiCoNPM_FD_187575 | JGI IMG/M metagenome (GOLD analysis project Ga0209966, IMG submission 187575) | Arabidopsis thaliana rhizosphere microbial communities from the Joint Genome Institute, USA, that affect carbon cycling - Rhizosphere... | ecosystem: Host-associated > Plants > Roots >... | reverse complement strand
CGCGTCGTCGGGCGAGGAGTCCATCGCGTGAAGCGATTCACCGGGATGCTCCCTGACGCGCTGATGATCGCTGGCGCTGGCGCCGTGGCATTCGGCGTCGGTCTGGTCCACGTGCCGGCCGGCTTCGTCGTCGCGGGCCTCTTCATGCTGGGGGCCGGCTGGCTGCTGGCGCGAGGTCATTGATGGGAGCCTTGGCAGCCGCGCTCGCCGAACGGAAGTCCGGCGACGTCTATGCGCGCTGGTTGGAGCTGCTGAACTTCGGCGCCAAGTCGAAGGCCGGCCCGCCCGTCACGCTGCTCACTGCTTTCCGTGTCTCGGCCGCTTTTGCCTGCCTGCGCGCGATCGCTCAGGGCTGTGCGCAGGTGCCGTTCAAGCTGTACCAGGACTACGAAGACGCTGGCCTGGCTCGCAAGCGGGTCGCCCGCGACCACCCGGTCTACGACGTGGTCACCGCCAAGCCGAACGCCTGGCAGACGGCCTTCGAGTTCCGCGAGACCCAGGCGCTGCACGCGGCGATGGGCAACGCCTACGCCTTCAAGGGCATGTACCGCGGGAAGGTGGCTGAGCTGATCCTGCTCAACCCGGCCCAGGTCAAGGTCGAGCAGAAGCCGGACTGGACCATCACCTACAAAGTGACCGGCCGCAACGGCGAGCAGCGGGAGATTGATCCAGGGCTGATCTGGCATATCCGCGGGCCGTCGTGGGATGGCTTCCTGGGCATCGACACCCTCAACGTCGCCCGCGACGCTCTCGGCCTGGCTGTCGCCCTCGAGGACAGCCAGTCGAGCCTTCATGCCAACGGCGTGCGGCCCAGCGGCGTGTACTCGGTCGAGGGCACGCTCAACACCCAGCAGCACAAGGAGCTCACGGCCTGGTTGAAGCAGCAGGCCGGCGCGAAGGCGGGTGCGCCGATGATCTTGGATCGCAATGCCAAGTGGCTGCAGCAGTCCATGTCCGGCCGCGAGGCGCAGCACAAGGAAGTGCGCGATCAGCAGGTCGAAGAGGTCTGCAGGTTCTTCGGCATCCTGCCGATCGTCATCGGCTACAGCGGCGACAAGGCCAACACGTATGCCAGCGCGGAAGCGATGTTCGCGGCGCATCGAGTGCAGAGCCTTGCGCCCTGGTGGACACGCATCGAGACGTCCGCTGACGTGAACCTGCTGACCGACCAGGAGCGCGCGAAGGGCTACTACTTCAAGCACGTCGCGAACGGCCTGTTGCTGGCGTCCGCCAAGGACCAGGCGGAGTACCTGGCGAAGGCCCTCGGCTCTGGTGGCGCGCCGGCCTGGATGACGCAGGACGAAGCGCGCGGCCTGCTCGACCTCGACCCGTTCGGCGGCGCTGCCGCGCAGTTGCCAGAGCGGCTCGTCGCGGCCGCCGCGCCGGCGCCCAAGCAAGACACCTGAAAGGCAGCACATGGAAATCCGCTACATCGAGCGCCCGTTCGAAGTCAAGGCCGTGCAGGACGACGGCGTGTTCGAAGGCTTCGGCTCGGTCTTCGGCAACGTCGACGCCTACAAGGAAGTGGTCGCGCCTGGCGCGTTTGCCGAGTCCCTGTCCGCGTGGAAGTCCGCCGGCCGCCTGCCGCCGGTGCTGTGGCAGCACCGCTCCGGCGAGCCGATCGGGCCCTACCTAGAGATGGAGGAGCAGCCGGTCGGCCTGTGGGTCAAGGGCAAGTTGCTGGTCGACGACGTGCAACGCGCCAAGGAAGCGCGCGCCTTGATGAAGGCCAAGGCCGTGAACGGCCTGTCGATCGGCTTCGTCACGCGCGAAGACAGCTACGACCGCGTGACGGGCATCCGCACGCTGAAGAAGGTCGACCTGTGGGAAGTGTCGGTCGTGACCTTCCCGGCCAACCCCGCGGCGCAGATCAGCTCGGTCAAGAGCGCGATCGACGCCATTCAAACCCTGGCGGATGCCGAGGCCTTCCTTCGCGATGTCGGACGGCTCAGCAAGTCGCAGGCGACGGCCTTCATCGGCCGTTTCAAGTCACTGTCTGGTCAGAGGGAGTCTGACGAGCTGGGCGACCTGGTCGCCGCGCTGAACAAGCGCGCCGCCCCCCAACTGTCCAACTGAAAGGAATCATCGTGGACCTGTCCGAAGTCAAGAACCTGGTCGAGAAGCAGGGCGCCGACTGGGCCCTGTACATGAAGACCAACGACGAGCGCATCGCCAAGCTGGCGAAGGGCGAGTCGGTCGAAGCCCTCGAGGCCAAGCTGGCCACCATCAACACCGAGCTGAACACGACCGGCAAGGAGCTCAAGGAGCTGACCCTCAAGTCCAACCGCCCGCAGCTCTCCGCCGAAGCCGAGGAGAAGTCCGCCAAGGAGCTGAAGGCCTTCAACGCCAAGGCCCAGGCCGTGGCGATCGAAAGCGGCAAGTCCTTCGCGCCGCTGTCGGCCGAGGCCTACACCGCCTACAAGGCCGCGATGGCGGTCTACATCCGCAAGGGCACGGAGAAGCTGTCGGCCGAGGAGCAGAAGGCCATCAACGTCGGCACCGCCTCGCAGGGCGGCTTCCTCGTCGGCGAGGAGATGGAATCCGGCATCGATCGCGTCATGCGCCGCTACAGCGCCATGCGCGAGATCGCCACCGTGCGCAGCATCGGCGCGGCGACCTACAAGAAGCTCGTCAAGACGTCCGGCACCTCGGGTGGCACGCGGGGCGGCGAGACCACGGCGCCGACCCAGGGCAACACGCCCCAGTGGTCGGAGCTGGAGTTCAAGCCGGGCACCTACCTGTCCGACCAGCGCATCACTTCCGAGGCGCTCGAGGACGCGGTGCAGGATGTCGAGTCGGACCTCATGGAGGAGATCGGCATCGAGTTCGCCGAGATGGAGGGCTCCGACTTCATCACCGGCGACGGCGTCAACGGCCCGCGCGGCATCCACAGCTACAGCATCGTGGCGAACGCCTCGTATGCCTGGGGCTCGGTCGGCTATATCGCCTCGGGCGGCGCGGCCGGCTTCGCCGCCAGCAACCCCTCGGACGCGCTGATCGACCTGCAGCACGGGCTGAAGCGGCAGTACCGCGGCAACGCGGTCTGGACGATGAACGACGCCACGCTGGGCACGATCCGCAAGTTCAAGGACGGCCAGGGCCTGTACCTCTGGGCGCCCTCGATGCTGATGCAAGGCGCCGTCGGCCAGCTGCTGGGCCATCCGGTCGTCACCGACGACTTCATGCCCGACCTGGGCAGCAACACCTACCCGATCGCGTTCGGCGACTTCAAGCGGGCCTACTACGTGGTCGACCGCAAGGGCATCGCCGTCCTGCGCGATCCGTACACCGCCGTGCCGTACGTCAAGTTCGTCGCGCGCAAGCGCGTGGGTGGCGGCGTCGCCAACTTCGAGGCCTTCAAGGTCCTGAAGTGCGCGACCTCCTGATCTGCTGAAGCAATCCGGCCGCCGGCGATGTCGGCGGCCTCCTGAACACCCGGAAGGAACACATCATGAAAGACATGACGAGCATCGTCGACGTGAAGCGAGTCATCTCGCCCGTCTCAGTGGCCGACACCACTGCGCAGGTCGGCCAGATCATCGACCGCAAGGGCTTCCATGCCCTGACCTACCTGATCGCCACCGGCTCGATCGCCGACGCCGACGCGACCTTCACGGTCCTGCTCGAAGAGAGCGACGACTCCGGCATGAGCGGCGCGAACGCCGTGGCCGATGCCGATCTCATCGGCACGGAGGTGCTGGCCGGCTTCCAGTTCGACGACGACAACGAGTGCCGCAAGCTCGGCTACAAGGGCTCGAAGCGCTACACGCGACTGACCATCACGCCGGTGGCCAACGCCTCGGCCGCGCTGCTGGCTGCGGTGGCCGTGCTCGGTCACCCGGCGGTCGCCCCGACCGCCAACCCGCCGGCCTGAGCGCTGACGCACTGAGCCTGGAGGCCGCCCGAGGGCGGCCTCTTCCTTTTCCGGTCGCTCACAGCCAACGGACATGACCACCGCCCTCGTCACCCTCCGCAGCATCTGCGCCGGCGGCAACCACCTCACCTTCGGCGTGGCGGTGGACGGCGGGCAGGAGCTGCGTCGCGTGCTGGACCTGGAGCACATCCAGGAGCCGCTGACCGAGGAGGAGGCGCAAGCCTTCCTCAAGATCGTCGCCAAGATGGCCCTGCGCGGCCGCACCCTCAACCAGGCCCGCACGCTGCTGCAGGCCGGCGTGACGCTGGTGGTCTGAGATGGCGCTGGTCGACATGGGTCTCGCGTTCTGGCCGCCGCTGCAGCTGACGGGCGGTGTCGTCGCCGAGGCCTTGGGCTCGCTGAACCTGACCTTTGACTCGGCGACCGATCGCATTGCGTGGGTCGGCCGCAGCACCGTCACCGACACGCTGACCGCGCTTTACCTTCGCACGGGCACCGTGACGACGGGTTGCACGATCGAAGTGCGGATCGAGACGGTCGTGAACGGTCGACCGAGTGGAACGCTGTGGGCGGCGGGAACGAGCGTTGCCGTCGTGATCGACAACGCCGACGACAACGTCTGGAAGACCGCGACGCTCTCGACGCCCGCCAGCCTGAACGAAGGCGACGAGTATGCGGTGGTCGTCGTCGTGTCGAGCGGCACGCCCAACCTGCAATTCAAGGGCAACCCGGGTGGCTCCGTCAGTTGGGCTATCTCGGGGCACTACCCCCTGCGCCTGCAAGACACCGGCGCCGGCGCCTGGGCGAACGTGGGTTCGGCCTTGGCATGGGTACAGCGGTTCGGCACCGCCGGCGTGAAGCACGTGGTCGGGCTGACGCCGGCCGACACGGGCGCAGTCGTGTCGTTCAGCAGCGGCACCAACCCGGACGAGCGCGCGCTGCGGTTCCGGGTGCCCTTCAAGTGCCGCGTGATTGGCATCCGTGCCTTCATGCTGAACATCGCCGCGGGCGCCGACGCGACCTTCAGCCTGTGGGACGCGGCAGGCGACGCGGACGGCGAAGCGCTCGGCCAGGCCTCGATCGACGGCGACTTTGCGCTTTCAACGACGCAGGACGGATACGTCGACCTGCTGTTCGACGCGCCCGTGACGCTCGATATCGGCACGACTTACTACGCAGGCATTCGCGCCGATACGGCCAACAACATCGGCCTCGGCGAGCTGTCGAATGCAAGCCTGACCGACGCCATGCTCGCCTTTCCTGCCGGGTCGGCGCAAACCTACCTGGCAGCGCGGCAATGGACGGCCGGCGCGGCGGGAGCGTGGTCGGACACCACGACGACGCTGCCGATGATCCACCTGATCATCGACAGGCTGGATGACGGCACCGGTAGCGGCGGGTCTGCAGCGTTCACCGCCAACACTCGGGGCAACATGCAATGAGCGAGATCAAGGCCGGCGCGACCGACCAGAGCATCTATCTGGCGCTCGAAACAACCGCCGGGGCTCCCGCCACCGGCCTGACGATCGCCAACCTCGACGCCACCTACACGCGCACCCGTGCTGCGGCGGTGAAGAACGACCTGACCGCGCTGGGCGCGGCCGACTCGGCGCACGCCGACAACCAGGCCATCGAGGTGAACGCCACCAACGCGCCGGGCCTGTATCGGTTCGACATCCCCGACGCGGCCTTCGCATCGGGTGCAGCCGGCGTGGTGGTGACCATCAACGGTGCGGCCATCAAGCCGGCGCACAAGGACATCCAGCTCGTTGCCAACACGGCCGAGGACGTCCACACCCGCCTGGGTGCCCCCGCAGGGGCGAGCGTCTCGGCGGACGTGGCCGCCGTGAAGGTCGAGACCGCCCTCATCGTGGCCGACACCAACGAGCTGCAGACCGACTGGGCCAACGGCGGAAGGCTGGACGTCATCCTCGACGCGCGCGCATCGCAGGCGAGCGTGGACACGATCGACGGCATCGTCGACGCGATCCTGGTCGACACCGGCACCGACATGCCGGCGATCCTCTCGACGCTGGCGACGGCTGCCAACTTGGCGGCGGTGGCCGGCTACTTGGACACCGAGATCGCGGCAATCCTCGCGATCGCGCAGAAACTCGACACCGCGCTCGAGCTCGACGGGGCTGTCTATCGCTTCACCCTCAACGCGCTCGAGCAGGCGCCCACCGGCGGGAGCGCGCCGACTGCGGCGCAGATCGCCGATGAAGTGCAGACGCGGACCATCGCGGCAGTGACGACGGTCAACGGGCTTGCGGCAAACACCATCACCGCCGCCGCGGTCGCTGCCGATGCGGTGACCGAGCTGCAGGCGGGTCTCGCGACCGCAGCGGCGCTCGCCGCCGTCGGCACGGTTGTCGACGCGATCCTGGACGACACCGGGACCGATGGCGTGGTGGTCGCTGACAAGGATGGCTACCGCCTCGGCGCGACGGGCGTGAACGACATCCTGCGCACCGAGCTGACCGAGGGCTATGCGGCCGACGGCGCGACGTTCACGTTGGAGCAGGGCCTGTTCATGCTTTGGGCGCTGCTCGCTGAGCGTGCGGTGGCGGGCACCACGCTAACGGCCAACCGGCTCGACGGCAGCACCGCTGCGATGACTTTCACGCTCGACGACGCCGACGCGCCGACGAGCCAGACGAGGGCTGCATGAGCTTTGTCACCATGGGCCTCGGCGCGGGGGCGAGCGCTGTTCGGCTGCTGCTGATGGGCTTCGTTATCGGCGAGGTGGTCCTGCCGGTCGTCCGTGGCGCGCGTGGCGTTGCGCCTGGCGCCGGCTTGGAGCACGCCGCGCCGCGCCGAAGCAACGAGGCGCGCACTGGGCGCCGCATCGAGTCCGGTGCTCGCCGGGCCAATCACGCCACCGGCAGCCGCAGGAACTGACATGGGCCTTCGACTCATCACCGCGCCGGCCACCGAGCCGATCACGCTGGCCGAGGCCAAGCTGCATCTGCGCATCGAGGACGGCGTCACGGCCGACGACGACCTGGTCACCGCGCTGATCGTCGCCGCCCGCGAGCAGGCCGAGCACGAGACCCGCCGCGCGCTGATCCAGCAGACCTGGGAGCTGACGCTCGACGCCTTCCCCGCCTGCGCGATCAGCCTGCCCTGGCCGCGGCTGATCGACATCACCTCCGTCACCTACGTCGACGCGGCGGGCGACAGCCAGGTGCTCGACCCGTCGCTCTACACCGTCGACGGCGAGAGCGAGCCCGGCTGGCTGCTGCCGGCCTTCGACACCGACTGGCCGGACACCGAAGACTCCGCGAACGCTGTGCGCATCCGCTACCGCGCCGGCTATGGCGACACCGCGGCAAGCGTTCCCGAGGCCATCAAGGCATGGATGAAGCTGCACATCGCCGCCATGTACCGACATCGTGAGGCCGTGGTCGCGACGCAGAGCAACGAGCTGGCCGGGCGCTTCACTGACCGCTTGCTCGACCCGTTCAGGATCCACGCCGTATGAGCCTCGCTGCCGGCCAGCTCGACCAGCGCATCTCGATCGAGCAGCGCATTTCCGTCGTCAACGATCTGGGCGAAGAAGAGCCCACCTGGTCGACGCTCGCCACCGTGTGGGCGCGCGCCGAACCGCTGCGGGGGCGCGAGTACTTCGCTGCGGCGCAGCTGCAGGGGGAAGTCGACGTGCGCTTCACCATCCGCCACCGCACCGATGTCGATCGCACGATGCGCGTGCAGTGGCGCGGCCAGGCCTACGACATCGTCTCGCCGCCGATCGAGCCGCAGGGCGGGCGCGAGTACCTCGAGCTGATGTGCGTGCAGGGGAAGCGCGATGGCAGGTAGCTTCACCGCCAAGGTCAGCGGCCTTGACGAGCTGCGGGCCGCGCTGAGGGCTCTCCCGCCCAACCTGCGCCGCCGTGCGCTCCGCAACGCCCTGAGCGCCGGCGCGCGTGCGTTCAGGGACGAAGCCAGGCGCCTCACCCCGGTGCTGAAGCTCTCCACCTTGTCCGGCGCGTCGGCCTTCAAGCGCGGCGTCCGCAGGCCCGGCACGCTGCGCAACGCGATCCGCGTGCGCACCAGCAAGCAGGCTCGGCGGGCCGGGGACGTGGGCGTGTTCGTCAACGTCCGGCCGGCCAAGGGAGCGGACCGCGGCTCGAAGAGCCCGAACGACCCCTTCTACTGGCGCTTCGTCGAGTTCGGTACCGCCAAGAAGCCGCAGGGCGCGCGCATGCTGCAGCTCGCAGCGGTGAACAAGGCCGGTGAGGCCCTGCGCCGCATCGAGCAGACCCTGGGCCCGCAGATCCAGCGCCTCAACACGCCGAGGGCCCGATGAGCGCCGAAGCCGATCTGAAGGAAGACCTGGTTGCCTACGCGCCGCTGACGGCCGTGGTCGGTACCGGCAACCGCATCGCGCCCGACAAGGTGCCAGCCGGCGCGGCGCGGCCCTTCGTCGTGTACGTGCGGCAGGAGACCGAGCCCATCACCAACCTGCTGGGCGAAAAGCTGGCGGCGCGCATCACCTTCGAGCTGCAATGCTGGGCCGATACCCGGCGCGAGGCTGAAGAGCTCGGCGACCTGGTCGAGGCCGCTCTGGCCGCGTCGACGCGCGAGCCCGCCGGCATCCCGATCTCGGACCGATCGTCGGCCTATGACCCTGACCTGGACCTCGAGGCCGTGCGCCTGGTGGTCGAGTGGTGGGAGGGCGCGTAGGCGTCCAGGCGCCTGCACTCCCCGGCCACCAGGCCCGCTTCGGCGGGCCTTTCTTTTCCTGCAACCACCCGGCACCGCCGGTTCCTACCGTCTGAAAGGACTGAATCATGTCTCTGTACAAAGGACGCGGTGTCCGCCTCGAAGTGGCGCTCACCTTCGACGCTGCCGACGCTCTGACGGCCATCACCCAGGCCAACCCGGCCGTGCTCAGCGCCGCTGCACACGGCTGGGCCAACGGCGATTACGGCTACGTCGAGGAGACGGGCAACGGCATGGCCCAGATCGACGGCCAGGCTATCCGCGCAGCCAACATCGCCGCGGGCACGCTCGAGGCCGAGGGCCTGGACACTGCCACCTACGGCGCCTTCGTCAGCGGCAACATCTACCGCGCCGCGACCTGGGCCACGCTGTCGCAGGCGACCGACTTCACCATCGGCGGCGGCGACGCCGACAAGCTCGACGCGACGACGCTGCTCGACTTCATCAAGAAGGAAGAGAACGGCCAGCTCGCTGCCGAGACGGTGAACATCAACATGCTCGCCGACCCGCTGAGCAACGCGGTCGCCCGCATTCGCGCGCTGGCGCTGTCGAAGGGTGGCACGGGCTACCAGGCGAACAAGTCGCTGTTCCGCATCACCTACCCGGGCTCGATCCTCGAGATCTTCTGGTTCGGCGAGCCCAGCATTCCCGGCTTCGCCCAGCAGAAGCAGCAGATCGCCACCGCGTCGCTGCAGGTGTCGGTCAAGGGCTTCATGTCCTACCTGTGAGCTGAAGCGCCATGACTCACGAGACCCTCATCGGGAAGATGCGGCGGCAGCGCCAGGTCCGCGCGGACCTGGCCGAAGGCAAGTCGATCACGCTGCTCAGGCCGCCGGAGGCGGAGTTCCCGTCGCTCGCGCGCGGTGTCACGCTGGACCACGTGCGCCGCTACGCGGTGGGGTGGGACGGCTTCACCGAAGCCGATCTCCTGACCAGCGGCGGCAGCGACCCGGTGGAGTTTCACGTGGAGCTCGTGGCCGAGCTGCTGAACGACCGGGCGGATTGGCTGAGCAAGGTCTCGAACCGGCTCATCGAGGCCTGCAACCAGCGCTACGAAGAGCGCAAGGCCGCACTGGGAAACTGACCGAGCACCTGGATGCCCAGGCCGACCAGGCCGCGGGCTACCAGGTGCTCGGGCAGCTTGCCCCGCTGTCCAGCGCCAACGCGCTGGCCATCCGCGCGTGGAACCTGCTGTCCAACGGCATGGGCGGCATCGATTGGAGCGGCCTCGGCTTCGTGGTCGAGCTGCTCGGCATTGAAGACGTCGAAGCGCTCACCGACGCGCTGCTCGCCATACGGCTGCACAAGCCGCCCACCGGGCTCGAACCGCCCGAAGAGGAACCCTGACCCATGGCCATCGCCACCCTGAGCGTCGACCTGGTTGCGTCGATCGCGCGCTTCGAGGCCGACATGGGCCGCGCTGCGCGCGTGGCGGAGCTGGCTGCGTCGCGCATGGATCGGTCGTTCACGGGGATCGGCGCGGTCTTCTCGGGCACTGTGCTCGCGGAGGGGGCGCAGCAGGTCGTGCGGTCGCTGGTCACGCTGGTGCCGGAGCTGGTCAACGCCGTTGCCGGCTTCCAAGACCTGGAGGAGAAGACCGGCGCCAGCGCCGGGGCCTTGGCGTCCTTCCAGACCGCCGCCGACGTGGCCGGTGTCAGCGCCGATCAGATCGCCGGCTTCATGGTCAAGCTCACCGGCACGCTGAGCAAGACCAATGACGAGACGAAGGGCGCCGGGGCGGCGCTCAAGGCGCTGGGGCTCGATCTCGAGGAGTTCAAGAGCCTGGCGCCCGAAGACCAGTTCCTGACGCTGGCGCAGCGGCTCAACGGCTTCAAGGATGGCGCCGGCAAGACCGCGGTGGCAATCGCGCTGCTGGGCAAGAGCGGTGCGGAGGCGCTGCCCTTCTTCAAGGAGCTGGCCGAGAACGGTCTCTCGCAGATCAGGATCAGCAAGGAGCAGATCGCCCAGGCCGATGCTCTGGCCGACCGCAACGCAAAGGTGCGCAGCGAGTTGCGACAGCTGGCCCAGGTCGCGGCGCTACAGACGCTGCCGGCCTTGACGGCATTGACCGAGGAGCTGGGCAAGGCGATCTTCGGCACCAACGACTTGGGGACTGCGGCCAGCGGTCTGCAGCGCAACAACGGCATTCGGCAGTTCGCCGAGGATGCTGCGGTCGCAGTGGGTGCTCTGGCGGATGACATCGCCACGTCGCTGAAGGGCTTCCAGCTTTTCAAGGCCAGCACCGACAAGGAGATCGCGAATGTGCGCTTCGTGGGCGAAGCCG
>Ga0209966_1000476_pt1 | contig 10911 bp, 11 predicted proteins | sample RhisoiCoNPM_FD_187575 | JGI IMG/M metagenome (GOLD analysis project Ga0209966, IMG submission 187575) | Arabidopsis thaliana rhizosphere microbial communities from the Joint Genome Institute, USA, that affect carbon cycling - Rhizosphere... | ecosystem: Host-associated > Plants > Roots >... | reverse complement strand
CCGCGTCGACGTTGTTCGCGTGGCCGGTCGAGCGGTCGCGGATCTCGTTGACCACCTTGCTGAGGACCAGGAAGGTGAAGAAGACCATGAGCGTGCCGACGATGGCTTCGACGTACAGGCCCATGCCGATGGCGGTGCCGACGGCGGCGACGACCCAGAGGGTGGCGGCCGTCGTGAGGCCGATGACCGACGAGCGGTCCTTCTCGAACAGGATGGTGCCCGCGCCGAGGAAACCGATGCCGGTGACGATCTGCGCGGCGATGCGGGTCGGGTCGATGGCTTTCAGGTCCGGGAAGATGTCCGCCGCGCGGATGGAGACCAGGGTGAACAGGCACGAACCGAGTCCGACCATGACGTTGGTGCGGAGGCCGGCCGGCTTCTGGTGGTACTCGCGCTCGATGCCGATGATGCTGGAAAGCACGGTGGCGAGGATGATCCGGAGCACGATATCGGTCTCCGTGATGTGCGTGACGGCGCCTTCAAGCATGGAAGCGGCTTAATTTGTTGCGTGGTGGACGCGGGTGGAGTCGAACCACCGACCTTCACATTATCAGTGTGACGCTCTAACCAACTGAGCTACGCGTCCGCGTGGCTTTAATGAAAAGCAGGCGGAACAGGGCTAATTTAGCAAAGGGGCCTCGTTTTGGCAAGTGGCCTGGGCTTGACCGCTCCGCCTTATTTTGATGGAATATCCCGGTCACGAGACCCCGAACAGGAGCTCTTTCATGGGTAGAAAGCGACGCAGAAGCGAGCCCAGCGGCCGCCAGGTGGTCCAGGCCCTGCAGATGTTCCAGAACCTCATCGTCGGCCTGGACACGGCCGGCGTGCAGAGGCTCCTGGAGAGCAGGGAAGTCCTCTTCGCGATGGCCGACGGCCGGCTGACCCCGAAGAAGGCCATGGCCTCCCTGGGACTCACGGTCGCCGTCGACCGCAAGAACGTGAAGATGGACTTCTTCGGCCTCCGCAAGGAATCGACGGACGAGGAGGTCCGCGAGACGTTCCGGCGGCAAGGCTTGCGCCCCGCCGATCACGGCGAGTTCCAGGCGTTCCTCTCCCAGCATCCCGAAGCCGTCCACGACGTCGTCGTCCGCAGCCGGCTCACCCTCGTCCTGATGGGGGAGCAGGTCCGCATCGCCAGCCGGCGCCCGCAGGAGATCTACTGGGGCTACCCGGTCTACTACCGGTCCCGCGACGGCGGCCTCGTCCGCGACGCGGAGTGCGCCGACACGCGCTGGGACAAGACCTACCGGTTCCTCGGCGTGCGGCTCGACCGCCGTCCCAGGGCCGCCGCGATCCCGACCGTCTCCGTCAGCCACGTCAGCCCGAAGGTCCGGCCCCAGGCCTGACCGCCCCCGCGCCACCCGGCGCGGTTTTTTCGTCGACGCAAAAAACGCCTTGCGGCGCTTTTTGGGTCGTCTTTGACCACTTGATCGAGAGAAGATCCGGAACTACATCAAGCCCGGAGTAACTTACAATCCATCGTTCGATGGAAGGTGTGCGCGCTCTTTCGAGCAGCGCCCCCGTGGGACTTTCGTCCTTTACGGGGCGACTTGGGATTGGCCCAGCATATGCTTGCGCGATATGCGTGGCAATAACTCCCTAGAAAGGAGGTGATCCATCCCCAGCTTCCGCTAGGGATGCCTTGTTACGACTTCGCCCCTATCATCGATCCTGCCTTGGTGACCCCAAAGGGCCGCGTCAGGCATTACCGACTCTCTTGGCGTGACGGGCGGTGAGTACAAGACCCGAGAACGTATTCAACGCCGTATAGCTGACCGGCGTTTACTAGCGATTCCAGCTTCACGAAGTCGAGTTGCAGACTTCGATCCGAACTGAGATTGGCTTTGGTGGGATTAGCTCCGTCTTGCGACTTGGCTGCCCATTGTACCAACCATTGTAACACGTGTGTAGCCCAGGACGTAAGGGCCATGCTGATTTGACGTCATCCCCGCCTTCCTCCTCGTTGACCGAGGCAGTCTGTCGTGAAAGTACAACACGACACAGGGGTTGCGCTCGTTACCCCACTTAAGGGTACACCTCACGGCACGAGCTGACGACAACCATGCAGCACCTGTCATAGGATCCGATTTAACGGTCCGCCCGACTTTCATCAGGCATACTCCTACAATTTCAAGCCCTGGTAAGGTTCTTCGTTTACCGTCGAATTAAACCACATGTTCCACCGCTTGTGCGGGTCCCCGTCTATTCCTTTGAGTTTTAGTCTTGCGACCGTACTCCCCAGGCGGTGTGCTTAACGCGTTAGCTTTTTTTGACGGCACTAGAAGGGTCGATACTTCTAATACCCAGCACACATCGTTTAGGGCGTGGACTACAAGGGTATCTAATCCTTTTCGCTCCCCACGCTTTCGTCCATGAGTGTCAGGACCATTCCAGCAAGCTGCTTTCGCCTTTGGTGTTCTTACAGATATAAACGCATTTTACCGCTACACCTGTAATTCCGCTTGCCTCTACTGGCCTCGAGTTCATCAGTATCATGGGCAGTTACGGGGTTGAGCCCCGGGATTTGACCTATGACTTAATAAACCACCTGCGGACGCTTTACGCCCAATAAATCCGGATAACGCTTGAGGTCTCTGTATTACCGCTGCTGCTGGCACAGAGTTAGCAACCTCTTATTCATTTGGTACCGTCAGCTTGCGCTTCTTCCCAAATAAAAGCGGTTTACAGGCCGAAGCCCTTCATCCCGCACGCGGCGTCGCTCCTTCAGGCTTTCGCCCATTGAGGAAGATTCTCGACTGCAGCCTCCCGTAGGAGTGTGGACAGTGTCTCAGTTCCACTGAGGCAGGTCGCGCTCTCACGCCTGCTACTCGTCATAGCCTTGGTGGGCCATTACCCCACCAACTAGCTGATAAGCCATAAGTTCCTCCCGAAGCGCCTTTTGGGCTTTCCTCCAAGGACATCATCCTTGGATCACGTCCGGTATTAGCGGTCCTTTCGGACCGTTATTCCGAACTTCGGGGCAGATTACTAATGTGTTACTCACCCGTTTGCCACTAGTCACTAAAATCATTGCTGACTCCAGTAACCCGTTCGACTTGCATGCCTTAGACACGCCGCCAGCGTTCATCCTGAGCCAGGATCAAACTCTCAATATAGTATCCCGCGGGACATATTGTCTTGCGGGACCTCTGTCATTGGATTTGATGTAGCTCTACCTGCCGACAACCCAGGGAAGGGCTTCGGCAGATGTGGATCATTCTCTCGATCAAGTTGTCAAAGACTGGAGCATCATAGGCGAGGTCTTTTTTGTTGTCAAATCCCCGTTTTCGCGGGGATCGACAGGCCTGTACCTTTTGATGATGGGCCTACTATACAGGGGCCGAAAAAGGCTGTCAAGGGCGGCCTCCCGGCGGTCGCGGAAGCCCCGACACCTCCGGAAATCCCTATAAAACGGCCTTTTCTGGAATATGGGGTCTGATTGACACCGCGGGCCTTTTCTGATGGGATAGGCCGTTCGGCGCTCGTGCCGATGTCCTTTTCAGAAAGAGAGGCCTCCATGCGACAGGTGCATGTCCGCTTCGGCGTTTCGCCGCGTTCGCGGAAGGAGCTCGACTTCGCCATCAACCTCGCGGTCCGGATTTCCGGGAGCCTGTTCGTGTGGACGGAGGTCGACCGCGCGGCCCGCGCCTTGCTCGACGGGCTCGATCCCGACGCCCAGGCGCGCGAGCACGCGCACGTGCGCGACCGCGTCCATCTGGCCGTCGGCCGGCAGGAAACGGGACTCGTCCCGACCTTCTGCCAGGGGGATCCGCATCGCGCGGTCCACGACCCCCGGGCCATCCTCGTCGGACCCCGGAGCGACCGGGAACGGTCCGTCGCGGCGATCGTCGCCACGATGGGCGAGGCGTCGATCGGCGCGCGCGGCGCGTCCGAGATCTGCCTGCCGTTCGCCAACGGCGAATCGGCCCTGCACGCGGCCTCGGCCGCGATCCCGCTGGCGTCCGCGCTCGGCGCGCAGCTCCTCCTCTACCACACCACGTGGCGCGAGGACGGCCTGCCCACCGAGGCGCCCGCCGAACGGCACATGACCGCCGAAGCCATGGAAACGCTCGATCGCATCGAAGAGATGTGCGTCGCGGCCGGCGCGCGCCGCCGGGTCGTCATCGAGACGGCCACGGCCATCGCGGAAGGCACGGTCCGCGCGGCGCTTAACGAGCGTTGCGCGCTGATCGTCGTGGCCCGCGGCCGGCACGTCGGCCGGGGGAGCTACGTCGACCAGATCCTGGAGCGTTCCGTCATCCCGGTCCTCGTGGCCGGAAGGAGCAAGGCATGAAGACGCGCAGTCGATGGCTTTCCCCGTATGTCGTGATGGGCGTCGTCCTCGCGATGTACGGCCTGAAAGTGGCGCTGAAGCTGACGGTCGGACGGGAGATCAACTCCCCGACGATCACCGGCGACGGCTTCCACAACGTGGCCGACCTCTTCGAAGCCCTGCTCGTCCTCGCGGTCGTCGCCATCTCGCGCATGCCTCCGGACGAGCGGTATCCGTTCGGCCGGAAGAACGTCGAGAGCATCGCCCGCGCGGCCATCGGGGCCGGCCTCCTCGTCACGGCGCTGCATTTCGCGGCGACGTCGGTGATGGGGCTCCTCGGCTACGCGCCCGAGCTTGAACGCGCCGTCCGATCGTACGCGCCGTTCGCCCTGCCGGACCCGCCGCCGCTCCGCATGGGCGGGGACGTCGTCTGGTGGGTGCTGGCCGTGACGGCCGGCAGCGCCATCGTCTCCTTCGCCGTCAGCGCCTACGAGATCCGCGCCGGCAAGGCCAGCGGGCATCCCAGCATGGTGGCCGACGGCCAGGAGACGCGCGGCGACGGCATGATCGAAGCCTCGATCTTCGTCGGCATCTGCGCCGAGTACGCCTTTGCGGCGGCTTGGCTCGAGTACCCGCTCGGCCTGGGCGTGGCCTTCCTGGTCGCGCGCACCGGGCGCGAACTGCTCTCGGACGGACTGGCTGGATTGCTCCAGCGCTCGCTGGGCGCGGACGTCGAGAAGGCCATCCGCGAGACCTGCCTCATGACGCACGGCGTCCGGGAGGTCGAACAGGTGAAGACCTTCCGCGTCGGCAACGCCGCGGTCTGCATCCTCAAGCTGCTGACCGACGCGCCGGCCTGCGCCCACGACGACGTGAAGAAGGCGCTGAAAAAGCGCCTCGCCGCCAGGCTGGCGGAGCTGGAGATCGAAGACGCGGAATTCCATCTGCGCTTCTCCCGGTTGGCCCCGGCCCGCGCGCGGGTCGCCTACGCGGCCCTGACCGACGGCAAGGCGATCGCCGTCGCGCCGGAAATCGAGGCCGCCACGCACTTCCTCATCTGCGACCTCGACAACGGGGAAGCCGTGCGGTGGACGCTCGAGGAGCTCCCGGCACCCTGCCAGGACCGCCTGCTCGACTGGCTCATCGCCAAGCGCGTCACGGTCCTGTACGTCTTCGGCGACCGCCAGGCGACGAGCCTCGGCCCGATCCGGGTCTCCGGGGTGCCATCCTACGAGCTCCGGACGCTCGGCCTGCTCGAACCGCCCACCATCTGACCGCCCCGACCGGGCGGTCTTTTCTGTCCGGCGGCCGCCCACTGGCGGGAAGGGTCCCGGCCCGGGTAGCATGGGAACGCCTGTAAGAAAAGGGCCGAACCTGCGTCTTGGCTGATGGAGACGCACTTATAACTCCACGTACCTGTATGCAACTCAAGAAACGGTATTCCGTCCGTAAGAGCGTGGCCGCCGGCGCCATGGCCGTGGCGATGTTCGCCACCTCCATGCCCGCGATGGCCTCCAACGGCTTCGGCCTCGGTCTGGGGCTCGATGGCCGCGTGAGCGCGCGTGTCGCTCGCGGGGATGACGAAGGCGAGCGCGGCCGCAGCGACGAGGCTAAGGGCCTCAAGGACCAGATCAAGGAACAGCTCCAGGCCATCAAGGCGGACATCAAGGCCGCCAAGAAGTCCTCGGCGAGCGTGACCGCGAGCGCCTCGGGATCGGCTTCGGTCGAGACCCGCAAGCAGTGCCGCAAGGAGGCCCAGGCCGACTTCGCGGAAGCGCTGAAGGACGCCCGCGCCGAGCGCGACGCCGGCCTCAAGCAGGCGCGAGAGAAGTACCTGGCCGCCCTCAAGGCCGCCCGCGACGCCTTCCACGCGTCGATCAAGACCGGCGTCACGGTCTCCGCGACCGGCACGACCGGCTCCGCCTCCGGCACGGCGTCCGCCACCGGAACGGCCAACGTCGGCTTCAGCGCCGCCCGCAAGACCTACCAGCAGGCGGTGAAGAAGGCCCAGCACGACTTCCGCGACGCCAAGAAGGCCGTGTCCGCCGCCTACCGCGCCGACACCAAGGCCGCGCGCGACGCGCACAAGGCCGCGTACAAGTCCTGCAAGCCGTAAGACGAGCGACGAAAACCCCGGGCATGCCCGGGGTTTTTCGCGTTCAGGATTCCGGTTCGGCGCCGCGGTCGCGGACTTCCTTCTCGAGGCGCAGGACTTCCTCTTCCAGCTCGCGGAGCCGCGCGAGCCGCGCCTCCCGCGACTTGTTGTAGATCGCCAGGTCGCGCAGCTGCGCCTTCAGCTCTTCGCGATGGCGCGAGATCTCCGTGACGTCGGTGATGAGGATGACGTAGTGCTCGATCTTCTGGGCGCTCGACCGCAGGGCGTAGCAGATGACGCGGATGGAAAGGGGGTCCTTGCGTTCCGCGAGGACGCGCGTCTCCACGTCTTCGGGGCGCGGGATGTCGATGACGGTGTCGATGACTTCGCCGGAGCGCGCGCGGCGGGAGATGTCCTGGAGGCCGAGGGATCCGTTGGACGGGTCCTCGAAGAGGTTGAAGCCGAGCGCGCCGGACGGATGTTCGGGGATCTTGAAGAGCTCGTGGATCTTCCGGTTGGCGAAGATCGAGACGCCGCGCGAATCGGTGATCCAGACGGCGAACGGCGCCTGCGCCGCGAACTGCTCGATGAGATGGACGGCCTGCGTCGTGGTCATAGGCGCTGGAGCTTGGCGAGCTGGACCTGGAGCGCCTGCTGGCGCCGCTTCAGTCCGGAGATGCGTTTTTCCCGGTCGACGATGTCGCGGTTGGCCGTCTCGAGCTCGTGCGCGGTGCGCGAAAGCGAGATGTCTTCCAGGTACTCCTGCGTGATGTTCTCGACCATCATCACGATGTACTCGAAACCTCCGTTGTCGTCCTTGAGCGGGAAGTACAGGCAGCGCACGTAGAAGACCTTCGGTTCCGCCGCGTTCTTGGGGCCGAAATCCTCCTGGCTCAGGTCCATCATCACGACCGTCTGGATGACCTGGCCGTCGAGCACGCGCTTGATGTAGGGGATGAGCCCCTGCGAGGCGGCGATGGGGTCCTTGAAGATGTTGTAATGGCCGAGGATCCTGGCCGGGTCGTCGATGTCGACGAGATTCCGCATGGCCTCGTTGAACAGGAAGACCTCGCCCCGGCGATCGGCCATCCAGAGCGCGAAGGGCGCCTGCGCGAGCATCTGGCCGAACAGGTCGAGCGGCTCGGGCAGCGCGGCGGACGTGTAGAGCTTCGGGATCATTTGGCGCGCTTCGCGTGCGTCCTCCGCCACTCGGCGATCTTCTTGTGGTCGCCGGAAAGCAGGACCTCCGGCACGTCCCAATGGACGCCCTTCTTGGGGGAGAAGCGTTCGGGCCGGGTGTACTGCGGATGCTCGATGAAGCCTTCGCTCGAATGCGATTCCTCGACGATGGAGGCTTCCTTGCCGACGACGCCGGGCACGAGGCGCGAGACGGCGTCGAGGACCGTCATGGCGGCGAGCTCGCCGCCCGTCAGCACGTAGTCGCCGATCGAGATCTCCTCATCGACGAGATGGTCGGTCACGCGCTGGTCGACGCCTTCATAGCGGCCGCAGATGAACGTGATACGGCCGTGCTTCACGAGGCGTTCGGCCACGCGCTGGGTGAAGCGGGTGCCGCGGGGGGAGAGGAGGACGACGTAGGGGCGCTTCTTCGCCTTCGATTTCAGGGACTTGAGCGCTTTCAGCGCGCGGTAGATCGGCTCCACCTTCAGGAGCATGCCGGGGCCGCCGCCGAAGAGCCGGTCGTCGACCTGGCGGTGCTTGGAGGTCGCCCAGGCGCGGAGGTCGTGGACGCGGATATCGATGAGTTTCCGGGCCTTGGCGCGCTTCATCATGCTCTCGTCGAGATAGCACGAGAACATGCCGGGGAAGATCGTCAGGATGTCGAAGCGGAGCGGCGTGTTCTTCATATGAGGGCATCATACCAAAACTCCGCCGGAAGGCGGAGTTCATGCGGCGCGTTCGCCGGTGACATCGTCGTCTTCGGGCTCTTCCTCGCCCTGTCCAAGCGGCGGCTCGATCCGCCGGGTCTCTTGGGGCATTCCTTCCTTGCCGAGGCCGCGCCCGTCGTCGTAGGCGCGCATCAGGCGCTCGTAGAGCTCCCGTTCCGACGCGGCCGCTCCAGGGGGACGGCCTTCCTTGCGGCAGGCTTCCCTGAACGCCTCGTGTTCCGAGGCCAGGCGCGCGGCGAAGCGTTTCGCGATGCCCGCGACCTCTTCCGGAGCGAGTTTGCCCTCGGCAGCGATGGCGAGGAGATCCCGTGCGGCGGAGGCGCTTTCGCGCTCCAGCCGAAATGCGGGGCTATGGTCCTCTTCCATCTCCCGCCGCAGCATATCGCTGAACGCGTGGGTCTCCTCGAGCTCGCGCTCGTCTTCTTCGGTGACCTCTTCGGAGGCGTCGCTCACGCGCTCCGGGTCGTGCGGCCGCCGGGCCGCGATGTCGTCGTGGATCCGATCGAGGCGTTCGACGGCGTCTTCGGATGAGAGGTCGATGCGCTCTTCGGGTTCGACCGACATCCCCTCCAGCGATTTCGGAAGTTTCATGCGGATGCGTTACGGCGGGGCCGCGTTCAGATGAGGTCTTGGAGCTTTTCGATCAGCTCGCGCGTCTTCGCCTTGCCGAGCGCGGAGGCACCTTCGAGGCTCTCCTGCAGGCGGACGACGGCAGCCGCGGCCTTTTCCGAAGCGTTCCTTCCGGGTTCTCGGAAAGCGATGGTCATGTTGCCGTACGCGAAGGCGTAGTCCCGCGCCTCCTGCATCTGGTTCTCGGGGATCGATTCGCCTTGGGCTTCGTCCGACTCGAGCTTCTCGAGCGCTTCGTGGTAGCGGTCGGCCTTCTCGGAAACCGTTTTTTCCAGGTCGTCCCACCGCTGTTCCTTGTCGCCCTCGCTTTCGGGGGAGACGGCGCCTTTCGCTCTCGCCTCGGCCATCAACGAGGGGTCGATCTGCACCTTCTCTTCCTTCTTGCGCCATCCGAGCCTTTCCATGAATCCCATAGGGTCCGTTCAGAGTAATTCGCGAAGCCGGTTGGCGATGTCGCTGAGCCAAAGGTCGCGTTCGCGCTTGAGCGTCGGGTCGAGGTCGCTGCGGTCGAGCTCGCGGCGCAAGGCGTTGAGGCGGTCGAGAATCGCGCCGGCGCGCTCGCGCGGGGCGTCCATGACGGTGTCGTCGAAGATCTGGCCGAGCATCGCGTCTTTACGGGCCTCGGCTTCGACGTGCCGCAGGCGTTCGGCATCGGGCGACTCGACTTCCCGCTCGTCGTGCTCGGCCCCTCCGATCTCGCCGGAGACGACCCCTTCTACCGTGACGGACGGCGGCCGATCCGGCCGCTCAGGCTTGATGGAGAAGCGTTCACTCATAATGAACGTATTTTAGCATTTTTTCGGCCTTCCGTCAAACGAAAAACGGCTGAGGTAAGCCGTTTTTCGCTGAACTTAGCCGAAGGTGAAAGCGTAGGCGGCCGTTCCGGACTCCGGGAACGTGAGTTCCAAGAGATGTTCTTCGTAGGCGCTTCCGGCGTCGACGATCTCGTAGAGTTTCGCGTCCTGCACCAGCAGGTAGGTCGTCCCGTCTTCTCCGACGTTGAGGTCGGCGCCGCGCAGCGCGTCCGGGACGGGCTTGCCGTCGAGCGTCACGTCGACGCGGATCGCGCCGTCGCCCGGGTCCTCCGACGAGAGCACCAGGTTCGCGACGGCCGACGCGTAGCGGTAGTGGAGCATCGCGCCTTGGTATGGGAGGGAGCGCTCAGCTTCGACGCGCCAGTCGCCGGAGAAGGAGAAGACGTTCGGGGCGTACGGCGGCGGGGCCGTGTAGGCGGCGATCTCGTCGCGCCGCACGGGTTCGGGGCTGGCGAGCAGTTCCATCCTCGCGTAGCCGAGATAGGTCTCGCGCGAGCCGATCTTGGAGAACTCCGGCAGGCCCTCGGCTTCCGTGATCGCCATGTCCGCCTCGCGTCCCGCTTCCTTCAGCAGGTCTTGGATGTGCCGCTCCGTCTCCTCGTAGGCGCCCTCGCCGAATTGGTAGTGCCGGAGGCGCCCTTTCGCGTCGAAAAGATAATGCGCCGGCCAGTAATGGTTCGAGTAGGCGTTCCAGGTGCCATAGGCGTTATCGAGGGCGACGGGGTACGTGATGCCATGGCGCACCATCGCCGTGGCGACGTTCGCTTCCTTCTTCTCGAAGGCGAACTCCGGAGTGTGCACGCCGACGACGGTGAAGCCCTTGTCCTTGTACTTCTCGTGCCACGAGGTCACGTAGGGGAGCGTGCGGATGCAGTTGATGCAGGAGTACGTCCAGAAATCGATGAGGACGACCTTGCCCTTGAGGCCTGCGGCGGTCAGCGGCTCGGAATTCAGCCACGTCTCGATGTCCGTGAACTCCGGCATCGCCTGCGCGAGCACCGGCAGGGAGGAGCCTTGCGCGACGGCGGCGTCGTACGGGCGGCCGAGCGGGTTCGAGACGAGATCCGCCTGGCCGCGCGTGCGCGTGCTGACGGTCCAGGCCGCCAGGAAGAGCATGGCCATGCCGACGGCGGCGAGATAGAGGGCGCGGGAGCGCATATCAGAGCTTGAGGATGGATTCGACGGGGA
>Ga0209966_1000475_pt1 | contig 10912 bp, 9 predicted proteins | sample RhisoiCoNPM_FD_187575 | JGI IMG/M metagenome (GOLD analysis project Ga0209966, IMG submission 187575) | Arabidopsis thaliana rhizosphere microbial communities from the Joint Genome Institute, USA, that affect carbon cycling - Rhizosphere... | ecosystem: Host-associated > Plants > Roots >... | reverse complement strand
GAGCGCGGCGTCCGGCCGCCGGCGGTCGTCGGCGAGCCGGAGCAGCGTCTCCTCGCCCTGTCGCACGAGCCGCCGCTCGCCCGAGGCGAGGCGATTGAGGCAGAGCCGCGAGGTGATCGCGTACAGCCACGTCGACAGCTTGGCGTCGCCGCGGAACTCGCCGAGCGCGCGGTGAGCGCGGAGGAACGCCTCCTGGGCCACGTCCTGGGCTTCCGCCGCGTTGCCGAGCATCCGCAGCGCCACCCCGAAGACGCGATGCTGGTACGTGGTCACGAGCTCCTCGAAGGCGGACGCCTCGCCGGCCCGCAGCCGGTCCAGGAAGCGCGGCGCATCGCCTGCCTCCGCCTCTCGCACGGTTAGACCATACCGCGTCCCGGAAGTTCCCTCCGCACAAAACCCGCCGTCCCGCGCGCGGCGCGAGGCCGCGCGACGGCGTGGTAGACTTCGCGGCGTCATGGACAAGCGCTCTCGCGTGATGGCCGCGCTCCGACGGGAAGCCGTCGATCGGCCTCCGGTCTCGTTCTGGCGACACGTTCCCGACGTCGACCACACCGCGGCGGGGCTCGCCGAGGCGATGCTCGCGTTCCAGCGCCGCTGGGATCTCGACTTCGTGAAGGTGATGTCGAGCGGCGTCTACTGCGTGGAGGACTGGGGCTGCCAGGTGGCCTACCAGGGCTCCCCCAACGGGGCCAAGCAGTGCACGAAGCACGCGGTGCAGGACCGCGCCGACTGGAGCCGCATCCGCGCGCTCGACCCGGGGGCGGGCGCGCTCGGCCGCGAGCTCGAAGCGGTGCGGCTGATCGCGCGCGGCCGCTCCGACGACGCGCCGATCCTGCACACGCTCTTCTCGCCGCTCACGGTGGCGCGCAAGCTGGCCGGCGATCGCGCGGTGGCCGATCTTCGCGACGAGCCGGCCGCCGTCGAGCCCGCGCTCGACGCCATCGCCGAGACCATGGCCCGGCACGCGCAGGCGGCGCTGTCCGCCGGGGCCGACGGCCTCTTCTTCGCGACCCAGGCCGCCACGCCCGAGGTGGTCACCGCCGAGGAATGGTCGCGCTTCGAGCAGCCCCGGATCCGACGCATGCTCGACGCGGTGGCCGCGACCTCGGCCTTCACGCTGCTGCACCTGCACGGGCGCGACGTGTACTTCGACCAGGCCGCCCGGCTGCCCGTGCACGCGATCAACTGGCACGATCGGCTCGCCGCGCCGAGCCTCGGCGACGCCCGTGCGCGCTTCACCGGCGGGCTGGTGGGCGGGCTCGGGGAAGGCCGGACCCTGCTGCGCGGGCCGGCCGACGCCGCCGCCGCGGAAGCCGGCGAGGCGATCGCCCAGACCGGCGGGCGCGGCATCCTGGTCGGCCCGGGCTGCGTCCTGCCCCTGGCCACTCCGGACGCCCACCTGTCCGCGGTCCTCGCCGCGGTGAAGGCGGCGCGATGAGCGTCTCCGTGGCGCTCCGCCGGAGCGCGCTCGTCCTCCTGCTCCTGCTCGGGGCCCCGGTCCCGGCGCCGGGGCAGTCCGCGGGGGAGCTGCGCGTGGGCCTGCCGTGGACGCCCGAGAACCTCGATCCGACCATGAACCTCTCGTCCATCCGGGCGAAGGTGGGCGTGAGCATGTTCGACTCGCTGGTGGGCCGCGACGCCGAGAACCGGATCGTGCCCCAGCTCGCGGAGTCGTGGAAGGCGCTCGACGACCTGACGCTGCAGCTGAGGCTCCGGCGCGGGGTGATCTTCCACGACGGCGAGCCGTTCAACGCGGAGGCGGTCCGCTTCACCTTCGACCGTGTGCTCGATCCCAACCAGAAGTCTCCCAACCGGGCGAACATCGGCGAGGTCGCGCGCGTGGACGTCGTGGACGACCACACCGTCAACCTCGTGCTGCGCCAGCCCTACGCGCCGCTGCTGAACCGGCTGGTCGATTTCCCGATGGTGCCGCCGAAGTACACCGCCGAGAAGGGCAACCCGGGGCTCGCCCTGCGGCCGGTCGGCACCGGTCCGTTCCGGTTCGTCGAGCTGGTGAAGGACGATCGCCTGGTGGTCGAGGCGTTCGATCGCCACTGGCGCGGCGCGCCCCGCATCCGCCGCATCGTGTTCAAGCCGATCCCGGAGCCGTTCACCCGCGCCGCCGCGCTCCGGAACAACGAGGTCGACCTCATCGACACGCTGCCGCCCAACCTGGCCAGCGAGCTGGAGCGCGTCGGCGGCATCCGGGTCCAGCGGGTGCCCAGCACGTGGATCATCTATCTGGGACTGAACGCCTTCAGGAAGCCGCTCTCCGACGTGCGGGTGCGCCAGGCCCTGAACTACGCCACCGACGTGGAGGCGCTGGTGAAGAGCGTGCTCGACGGCAACGGACGTCGAATGGACGGGCCGTTCACTCCGCAGATGTTCGGCTTCGATCCGTCGGTGAAGGGATACCAGCCGGATCCGGCGCGGGCGCGGCGGCTGCTCGCCGAGGCGGGCTATCCCGACGGGCTCGAGATCTCGCTGGACGCGCCGGCCGGACGCTATCAAGGCGACAAGGAGATCGCGGAGGCGCTGGGCGGGCAGTGGCAGAAGGCCGGCGTCAAGCCGCGCGTGCAGGTGGCGGAGTGGGGCGCCTACTTCAAGCGCTACCTCGGCAAGCAGTTCTCCGACGCCTACCTGCTCGGGCTCGGCGGTCCGATGCAGGACGGCGACGAGCTGTACAACCTGGTCTCGTCGAAAGGCCGCGGCCTCTACTACAAGAACGAGAAGATCGACGCGCTGTTCGACGCGGGCCGCTCGACTATGGACCCGGCCCGGCGGAAGAAGATCTACGCCGATCTGGCGCGCGCGATGGTCGAGGACGCCACGTGGGTCTTCCTGATGCAGCAGGTCGACATCTACGCGACGCGCGACCGGGTGACGTGGACACCACGAGCGGACCAGTGGCTGCTGCTGCACGAGGCGAGCCTGAAGTAGGAAGTCGCGGTGCTCACCGGAGCGGCGATACGCTCCTAGTAGCTGAAATTTATCGACGAGCGGTCAGCGACCCACCGGGTTATCCACGGCCGACCCACACGGTTTGTGGGTTGTCCTCCCGGCGACGGCGACGAGTCCGGGCTCGCAACGTCGCGGAGCGGCGACGATCTAGGCTTCACGGCGCGCGCGGCGGCGGGGCGCCGCGGTCAGGGCACGCCACTCGGCGTCCGAGAGGCTGAGCGGTCGGCTGCCTCGCCTCATGGCGCGCACCTGGGCCATGATGCGGCGCGATACCGCTTTCATCGGCGGCTTTCTGCTCGACCGGCCTCTGGCCCGGCTCACCGCCGCGGGATCTCCTGGCCGGTGCGCCGCGGTGACGAGATCACGTGCCGGGGTCCGCCTCGTCGCGCATATAGGCGACCGCGCTGATGGCGAGGTACCAGAGCGGCCCCTCGATGAGGACCAGGAAGGCGCCGAGGCGTGAGAACGACCAGACGGTGAGGAACAGTCCGACCAGGCTGCACGACAGCGCGATCGTGATGACGGCGCCGCGCACGATCCGGCACGCCGGCTCGGGCCCCATCCAGCCGCTGGATTCGATGTAGAGCCAGGCGACGAGAGCGGGCAGGGACACCGCCAGCAGCCCGACGATGGCTCCGGAGCGCGCGACGGCGCCCGACGACACGATCACGGTGAGCAAGAGCGCAACGACGAAGACAAGGTAGCCGAAGATCGCCGACCGCCAGCCCGGCTCGAGGATCGCCATCTCGCGCATCTCATCCTCCGTTTCGACGCCGCGAGTATAGGCGATGGCCGCGAAGCCAGGCAAGGGCGGGTCGGCGGGGCCGACAAAACCAACTCGTGAGAGACTGAGGCATGCGCGAACACTGGTGGATGAACACGGGTGACAAGGCGGTACGACTGGTGTGGAGGTTGCTCTGGAGCTGGCGACGGTAGGACGCGGCGGCCGCGCCTGATCCGCGCCGCGTAGAAGCAGCCGAGGACGCCCGGGCCGGCCGCCGGCCCCGGACCGCTGTGCTACTATTCGTCGGTGCGTATGTCATCGACGAATCTGCTCGATCTGTTCCCCGCCGAGATGGAGGAGCTGGCCGAATCGCTAGGCGTCCCACGGTACCGGGGCCGCCAGCTCGCGGGCTGGATCTTCACCCGGGGCGTGGCCGAGATCGAGGCCATGTCCGATCTCCCTCGCGACTTCCGCGCCGCGCTCGCCGCCTCGATGCGGGTCGAATTACCGGAGGTCGAGCGGCGCACGCCCTCGCAGGACGGCAGCCAGAAGCTGGTGCTCCGCTACGCCGGCGGCGCGCGCGTGCAGTCGGTGCTCATGCCCGATGGCGACCGCCTCACCCTGTGCGTCTCCACCCAGGTGGGTTGCGGATTCGGCTGCGCGTTCTGCTTCACCGGCACCATGGGCCTCGAGCGCAACCTGAGCGCGGGCGAGATCGTCGGGCAGGTGATGGTGGCGCGACGCGGGCTCGGCCCGGGCGAGCGCATCACTCACATCGTGTACATGGGCATGGGCGAGCCGCTCGCCAACTACGGGGCGACCGTGAAGTCGCTGCGGCTACTCACCGACCCGCGGGCCTTCGGCTTCTCGCCCCGTCGCATCACCGTCTCGACGGTGGGGCTGGTGAGCGGAATCGAGCGGCTGGCCAAGGAGAGCCTGAAGGTCAATCTCGCGATCTCGCTCCACGCCACCAGCAACGAGATCCGCGACCGCATCATGCCGATCAACCGCGGCTTCGCGATCGAGGAGCTGCTGGCCGCGTGCCGGCGCTTCCCGCTGCCGTTCCGCCAGCGGATGACCTTCGAGTACGTGCTGCTCGACGGCGTGAACGACGCGGCGGAGGACGCGCGGCGACTGGTGCGGCTCCTCAAGGGGATCCGAGGCAAGATCAACCTGATTCCGTTCAACGACTGGGAGGGCTCGGGCTTCGGCCGGCCGTCCCTGCCGCGCATCCTCGCCTTCCAGGCCATCCTGCTCGAGCACGGCATCACCGCGACCATTCGTTGGAGCAAGGGAGAAGATATCGGCGCGGCCTGCGGCCAGCTCCGCGAGGAGGTCACCGCGTGACCGCTCCGGTCACGGTGGCCCTCGGCACCCTCGGCTGCCGGCTCAACCAGGTCGAGTCGCAGGAGATGGGCGCGCTCCTGGAGCGCGGCGGCTTTCGCGTGGTCCCGTCCGGCGAGGCCGCGCAGGTGTACGTGGTCAACACCTGTACGGTCACCGGGCGCGCCGACTTCTCGGACCGGCAGCTGATCCGCCGCGTCGCCCGCGAGCACCCGGGCGCGTTCCTGGTGGTGACGGGCTGCTATGCGCAGACGGACCCGACCGCGGTGGCCGCCATTCCGGGCGTGGATCTGGTGGTGGGCAACCACGAGAAGTACCGCCTGCCCGACCTGCTGGGCTCGCTGATCAAGCCGCCGCGGCCGGCCATCGAGGTCGGCGACATCGCGGCCGTCCGGACGGTGCCCGTCGCCCCCTTCGCCCGCATGGCCGGACGCTCGCGCGCCTTCGTGAAGATCCAGGACGGCTGTCAGCACCGCTGCGCCTTCTGCATCGTGCCGACGGCCCGCGGGGGCAGCCGGAGCCAGGAGCCGAAGGTGGTGATCGACCAGGTGCGCGGCCTCGTGGAGTCGGGCTACCTCGACATCACCCTGACCGGCGTGGACATCGGCCACTACGGCTGGGATCTCTCTCCGCGCACGTCGCTGGCCGGGCTCGTGCGGAGCCTGGCCGAGATCGACGGGCTCGGCTGGCTGCGGCTGTCCTCGGTGCTGCCGGCCTACTTCACGCCGGACTTGATCGACGCGGTGACCACGCTGCCGGCGGTCGCGCCGCACCTGCACCTGCCGCTGCAGAGCGGCAGCGATCGCGTGCTCCGGCTGATGCGGCGACCGTATCACACCGGAATGTACCGCGACCTGGTGTCGCGCCTCGCCGCCGCCATCCCGGCGCTGGGGCTCGGCGCCGACGTCATCGTGGGTCATCCCGGCGAGACCGAGGGGGACTTCGAGGCCACGCTCGCCTTCGTCGCGTCGCTGCCCTTCTCCTACCTGCACGTCTTCCCGTATTCGGACCGCCGCGGCACCGAGGCGGTGCGCCGGCCCGATCACGTGCCGGCCGCGTCCATTCGGGAGCGGGCCCGCCGCCTGCGCCGGCTCGGGCGCGAGAAAGGCCTCGCGTTCCGGGGCGCGCTCGCCGGATCGCGGCGCCCGGCCCTGGTGCTCGACGCACGCGACCCGGCCAGTGGGCGGCTGGTCGGACTCACCGCCAACTACGTCGAGGTGCTCTTCGACGGGCCGGACGGACTCGGCCGGCGCATGGTCACGCTCGAGATCGGCGAGACGCGCGGTGACCGCACCCAGGGGCGCCTGATCGGCGAGGCGGAGGCGTGAGGATGGCGCCGGCGTCGCGGCCGTCCGAGCCCGCGCTCGGCATCATCGGCGGAAGCGGGCTCTACGAGATCGAGGGCTTCGAGGACGTGCGCTGGGTCCGGGTCAAGACACCGTTCGGCCACCCGTCGGACGCCTACTGCACCGGCCGACTGGGCGATCGCCGAGTCGTCTTCCTGCCGCGCCACGGCCGCGCCCACCGGGTCACCCCGAGCGAGATCAACTACCGCGCGAACATCTACGGGCTCAAGTCGCTCGGCGTGCGGTGGGTCATCTCGGTCAGCGCGGTGGGCAGCATGAAGGAGGAGATCCACCCGCTGGACCTCGTCATCCCCGACCAGTTCTACGACCACACGAAGCGACGGATCTCGAGCTTCTTCGGCGATGGGATCGTCGGCCACGTCGGCCTCGCCGATCCGGTGTGCCCGGCGCTCGGCGACCTGCTGGAGACCGGTGGGCGCGAGGCCGGCGCCCGGGTGCACCGTGGCGGCACCTACATCTGCATCGAGGGCCCTCAGTTCTCCACCCGGGGTGAATCGCAGATCTACCGCCGCTGGGGCGTCTCGGTGATCGGCATGACCAACATGCCGGAGGCCAAGCTGGCCCGCGAGGCCGAGCTGTGCTACGCCACGCTGGCCCTGGCCACCGACTACGACGTCTGGCACGAGACCCACGCCGCGGTCAGCGTGGAGGCGGTGGTGGCGAACCTGCTGAAGAACGTCGCCACCGCCAAGGTGGTGCTGAAGCGGGTCATCCCGCGGGTGGGCAAGCCCTGCCACGCGGGCTGCGGCGACGCGCTGGCCAGCGCGGTGATCACCAATCCGGCCGCCTTCCCGCCGCGCACGCGGCAGCGCCTCGCGCTGCTGCTGGACCGCTATTTCCCCCCGAAGGCGAAGGCCCGCCGCCGTGGCTAGCCCGGGCGACCTCGACGTGGTCGGCATCGGCAACGCGCTCGTCGACGTGCTGAGCCACGCCGACGACGCGATGCTCGGCCGCCAGGGCCTGGTGAAGGGGACCATGCACCTCGTCGACGAGGATCGGGCGCGCGCCCTCTACGACGCGATGGGCCCGGGCGTCGAGATCTCGGGCGGCTCCGCGGCCAACACGATGGTGGGCGTGGCGTCGTTCGGCGGCCGCGCGCACTACGTGGGCAAGGTGCGCGACGATCAGCTCGGAGAGGTCTTCGGTCACGACCTGCGCGCGACCGGCGTGGGCTACGACACCCCCCGGGCCACCTCCGGGCCGGCCACCGGGCGGTGCCTCATCCTGGTCACCCCGGACGCGCAGCGCACCATGGGCACGTTTCTCGGCGCTTCCGTGCGACTCGGCCCCGCCGACGTGGACCGCGCGCCGATCGCCCGCGGCCGCATCCTCTATCTGGAGGGGTATCTGTTCGATCCGCCCGAGGCCCAGGAAGCCTTCCGCGCCGCCGCCGCCATCGCGCACGCGGCCGGGCGCAAGGTCGCCCTGACCCTGTCGGATCCCTTCTGCGTCGATCGACATCGGGCCGCGTTCCGCGACCTGGTCCAGAATCACGTGGACATCCTCTTCGCGAACGAGGCGGAGATCCGCGCCCTCTACCAGGTCGGCGACTTCGACTCAGCCCTCCGGCACGTCCGCGACCAGTGTGAGATCGCGGCCCTCACCCGGAGCGCGGACGGGTCGGTGCTGATCGGCGGCGGCAAGGTCCATACGGTCCTCGCGCACCCGGTGAGCGCGGTGGTGGACACGACCGGGGCCGGCGATCTCTATGCGGCGGGGGTACTCTACGGCATGTGTCAGGGACTCGACCTGCCAACCTGCGGACGGCTCGGATCGCTGGCCGCCGCCGAGGTCATCGGCCACGTGGGCGCGCGACCGATCGTTCCGCTGGCCCGGCTGGCCGGGCCCATGCTTGCCTGAGCGGATGACCCGCGAAGCCGCGCTCGCCGACAAGTACCACCGGCTGCTCGACATCGTCCGCGGCATGGGCCGCGTGGTGGTGGCCTTCTCCGGCGGGGTGGACTCCACCTTCCTGGCCCGCGCCGCGAAGGACGCGGTGGGCGCCGACGCGCTGCTGGTCACCGCCGACTCCGAGACCTACCCGGCCGCCGAGCTCGAGGAGACGCGCCGCCTCGCCGCGCTCCTGGGCCTGCGGCACGAGGTGGTGCGCACGCACGAGCTGGACCGGCCCGAGTACGCGCGCAACTCGCCGGACCGGTGCTTTCACTGCAAGGAGGAGCTGTTCTCGCGGCTGGAGCCGATCGCCCGTCGGGCCGGCGTCGCGCAGGTCGTCTACGGGGCGAACATGGACGACCTCGGCGATCACCGGCCGGGCATGAAGGCCGCCCAGGCCCGCGGGGTGCGCGCGCCGCTGATCGAGGCCGCGCTGTGGAAGGAGGAGATCCGCGCGCTGTCGCGCGATCTCGGCCTGCCCACGTGGGACAAGCCCTCGTTCGCCTGCCTGTCCTCGCGCTTCCAGTACGGCGATCTCATCACGCCGGCCAAGCTGCGGCAGATCGACGAGGCGGAGGCGTTTCTGCGCGGGCTCGGCTTCCGCCAGTTCCGGGTGCGCCATCACGACCGCCTGGCGCGCATCGAGCTGCCGCCCGACGAGATGGGCCGGCTGTGGCAGGAGGACCGCCACACCGCGATCGTGCGGCGGTTCCGCGAGCTGGGCTATCTCTACGTCACCCTCGACCTGCAGGGCTTTCGCAGCGGCAGCGCCAACGAGGCGCTCAAGTGGATCGGGAAAAAGTAGCCGCGCTGCTCGAGGCGGTCGCGCGCGGGACGATCAGCCCCGCGCAGGCGCTGGCCCGGCTGCGCGACCTGCCGGTCGAGGACCTGCGCTTCGCGCGCGTGGACGTGCATCGCTCGCTCCGTCACGGCGTGCCCGAGGCGATCTTCTGCCAGGGCAAGACGCCGGAGCAGGTGGTGGCGATCGGGCGCCGGCTCGCCGAGGGCCACCACAACGTCCTGGCCACCCGCGCCTCCGCCGACGTGATCGAGGCGCTGCTCGCGAGCGGGCTGCCGTGCCGGGTTCACGAGATGGCCCGGCTGGTCGTGGTCAATCCGGCGCCGTCCGAGGGCGTCGGCCTCATCGTGGTGGTGAGCGCGGGCACGTCCGACCAGCCGGTGGCCGAGGAGGCCGCGGTGACCGCCGAGGCGATGGGCAACGCGGTCGAGCGGCTGTTCGACTGCGGCGTGGCCGGGCTGCACCGGCTGGTGCCGCACCTCGACCGCTTGAACGAGGCCAACGCGATCATCGCGGTGGCGGGCATGGAAGGCGCGCTGCCGACCGTGCTGGGTGGCCTCGTGGACCGGCCGGTCATCGCGGTCCCGACCAGCGTGGGCTACGGCGCCTCGCTCGGCGGCGTGGCCGCGCTGCTCGCCATGCTGAACTCGTGCGCGCCCGGCGTGTCGGTGGTCAACATCGACAACGGCTACGGCGCCGCCGCCCAGGCCAATCAGATCAACAAGCTCGCCTCCAAGTTGCGGTGACCCACCCGGCTGCCCGCCGATGGGGGGAGTGGCGGTGACCGACGCACCCGGCTGCCCGCCGATGGGGGGAGTGGCGGTGACTGACGCACCCGGCTGCCCGCCGATGGGGGGAGTGGCGGTGACTGACGCACCCGGCTGCCCACCGACCGACGCACCCGGCTGCCCGCCGATGGGGGGAGTGCGGGGGCCACGTCGGGGCCCCCGCAGATGAAGATCGCCTACTTCGATTGCCCGAGCGGCGCCTCGGGCGACATGATCCTCGGCGCGCTCGTCGACGCCGGCGCCTCCTTCGACACACTCGAGCGCGAGCTGGCCGGCCTCAGCGTGGCCGGCTACCGGCTGGAGCGCCGCGAGGTCATGAAGGCCGGCTTCCGGGCCACGAAGGTCGACGTGCACCTGGACGGCTACGAGCAGGACCCGGGCTACATGGGCCGGGCCGCCCAGGGCGCGCGGCCCGCGCACTCCACCGGGCATCGGGCTTCCGGGCACCGGGGGCTCGAGGAGATCCTCGGCATCCTCGACGGTAGCCGCCTGGCACCCGCGGTACGCGACATGGCCTCGCGCGTCTTCCGCCGGCTCGCCGCGGCGGAGGCCCGCGTACACGGGACGACGCCCGAGCGCGTGCAATTCCACGACGTGGGCGCCGTCGACGCCATCGTGGACGTCACCGGCTCGTGCATCGGGCTCTACCTGCTCGGCATCGACGCGGTCCACTTCAGCGCGTTGCCGGTGGGCGGCGGCTTCATCGAGGGTCCCCACGGCAAGATGCCGGTGCCGGGTCCCGCAACCGCGGAGATGCTGAAGGGCTTTCCCACGCTCGACACCGGCATCCGGCGCGAGCTGGTGACCCCGACCGGCGCGGCCATCCTGACGACGCTGGCCGCGGGGGCGGGGGCGATGCCGGCCATGCGGGTCACCGCGGTCGGCTACGGCGCCGGCACGATGGAGCTCGACACTCCGAACGTGCTGCGCCTCTTCGTGGGCGAGGCGGCGGTGACCGCGCCGGCCGAGACCATCGTCCAGGTCGAGACCACCATCGACGACATGTCGCCACAGCTCTACGAACCCCTCCTCGAGC
>Ga0209966_1000474_pt1 | contig 10943 bp, 14 predicted proteins | sample RhisoiCoNPM_FD_187575 | JGI IMG/M metagenome (GOLD analysis project Ga0209966, IMG submission 187575) | Arabidopsis thaliana rhizosphere microbial communities from the Joint Genome Institute, USA, that affect carbon cycling - Rhizosphere... | ecosystem: Host-associated > Plants > Roots >... | reverse complement strand
GAGCGCCTTGATGGGATCCTTGAGCTCTATCTGCCGCTTCTCCACCTCGTATCCCTGCTCGGCGAGCTGCTGCGCGATGTCGGCCGACGTCACCGATCCGAAGAGCTTGCCCTCATCGCCCACGCGCGCCGAGAAAGTCAGCGAGACCTGCTCGAGCTTCGCGGCGTATTCCTGAGCTGAGCCGCGGCGCGCTTCCTCCGCCGCCTCGAGGCGCTGGCGCTCCTGCTCGATTCGCTTCTTGTTGCCCGGGGTCGCTTCGTACGCGTAACCGCGGGGAAGAAGAAAGTTGCGGGCATAGCCGGGAGACACCTTCACGATGTCGCCGGGATGACCGAGCTTTTCCACTGCCTGCCGAAGTATCACTTCCATTGTTGAATTACCAGTTGAAGGTGGAACGCGACGAGCTTCCTGTCGTCGCCATGAAATCTATTCGTGATCAACGCGGCTTCGCCTGCGCCCTCGTGCGCAGGTCGAGCCATGTGTCGCCGAGCCCAAGCCCAAACGCCAGCGCGGTGACGAACGGCCATGCAATTACGGCGAGAGCGATGATGAAGATCGCCAGCGCGCGCGTGCGTGATGCCCATGCCAGTATTCCCATTCCGCGCAGTGTATACAGTGCTCCAAAAAAAACGAGCAGATTCAGCCCGGCATTTCTCCCTTCCGCGAATGCGGGAAGCAGGAATATCGACCCGCCAACCGCAACGCCCCAGATGAGCTGATCGTTGAATCGGAAGTCACGCAGCTTTCCCAGTGGCGGGCCGATGGCGACCCTGCTCATCCTGTGAAACAGCGCCCATCCAAGACCCATCGCAGCAAGCGATTCGAGAGCGAGAAGCGCAGGGACGAGTATCGACGACCATTTGGGGATCGCTTGAAGCTGTGCCTCGGTTTCATCGGTCACGCGCTGAAGCGTCGGCGATTCGTCCACGATTGCTTTCCAGCCTGGCGTGTTCCGGGCCTGCCGGAGCTCTGCAACCGATTTGTCGTTGCGCCGGTTGAACTCCGTCATCATTGCGTTGGAGATTCGGGTCGGGCCGCCTGGTGAAACGAGAACGAGTGAAAAGCTGAGCGACGTCGCTACCGCAAGAGCCGAAAGCGCGCGCGGGAAAAAAGCCTCCGTCGCGGCGACGATGCTCACGAGGCCGAAGCTCGCCGCGAGCAGCAGCGCCCACCCGCGCGCGAGCCAGTTGTAGGAGCTGTCCGGCGGACCTGCGGGCGACATGAGGACAGTCGCCGCTATTGCCACCCAGAACAGCGCCAGGAACAATCTCCCGCCGTTCTTCCACGCCACCAGCGCGCAGGCGGCGACGATGACAACCACGAGCATTGGGGTTTGCTCTATCGGCATCATCGCGCGCATCATCGGAAAGAAAGGGGCGATCAGGAACGCGCTGAGCCCGATCGCGAGCCGCCGCCACGATCCCCGCGCTGGAGCCGGTGCGGCGGGTGCGGTCATGCTAAGCTGTGTGACCCTTCAGGTACGGAATGATCGCGAGATAGCGCGCGCGCTTGATTGCGGTGGACAACTGGCGCTGATGGCGCGCGCAAGTTCCGCTCAGCCTGCTCGGAAGGATCTTCCCCTGGTCGGTGATGAAGCGTCCGAGAGTGCGGTCGTCCTTGTAGTCGATCCAGCGGACGCGTCCCTCGCAGAAGGGGCAGCTTTTCTGTGGTCTTCTCATTGTGTGTTAATCCTCGTCGTCGTCGTCATCGTCAGCGCGCCGCGCGGCCTGCATCGCGAGCTCCTCTTCACTCATTGCGGGAGCGCCGACTTCGTGCTCGTACAGCGTGATGAGATAACGAATGACGCCGTCGTCGAGCTTGAGTGCGCGCTCGTACTCGGGAAGCACCGAGGGCTCCGCCGAGAAGCGCGAGACTACGTAGTAGCCGTTTTCCCTGGTTCCAATGGAATACGCCAGCTGGCGGCGTCCCCAATGACTCACTTCGGGCTGCTCGGATGCGCCGAGGAGACCGTGAAAGCGTGAGAGTTTTTCGTTGATTGCGGCGTCTTCGAGAGTAGAGTCGAAGATGTACACCGCCTCGTAGTTCCGAGACATCGGCAGGCAATCCTCCTTGTGGTCCAAGTTTCCGCCCCCCGCTGGTTGCCGGAGCGGGGGGAAGGTTGTGAAGGCCGCGGTTCCGGCCGTTTTTGAGAGAAGGGAAAGCTAATCGACACGCCCCTTTCAGGGAATTGCCGCACGGGAAAGGCTGCGCGCTGGTTGCACTGCGCACCGGAAAGGCACTGCTCACTGCTCACCCGACTGCGTACTAGTCACTTCGCACGGGAAGGCGAGAGTGTATCGGTATCCCGACTCGAAAGCCGGTGCCTTCGAGGTCGTCTCGCGGATGCAACCGGCCTCGCAGTGCGCAGTGGGCCAGTGCGCAGTCAGGTGAGCAGTGAGCAATGCCTTTCCCGTGCGCAGTGCAACCAGTGCGCAGTGAAACCACTGCGCACCGCTGCGGACCACTAATGATTGTGCAGCCGTTTGCAGCGGATGCTCTCGTTGCTAGCTTGCAGAATAACGCAAAAAGGGAGAATGATGGATCGTCGATCGTTGATTGCCGCTGCAGCTTCGATTGCACTGCTGGCGGGTTGCGGGAGCGGCAGCTCCACCGGCGGCCTCGATGCCGAGAGGACGTACGTCGTCGATCTCACCACCGCTCAGGTCGTTCCCGCTCCGAACCCGTCGTCTGCTACAGGCGCGGCCCTTTTCATCCAGTACTCGGACAAAATCGAGTACGAGATTGGTGCGCAATCGATCGTCAATGTCACGGCGGTGCACATCCACAGCGGCGCGCCGGGTGTAGCCGGAACGCAGGTGGTTACGCTCTTTTCAGCAACGAGCCCGATTTCACCGATTGGGAGTTTCGCATCCGGCGCAATGCTCACCGCCAATCTGCCGGCCGGAGTGACGCTCGACTCGCTGAAGGCGCTGCTCGCCAGCGGCAACGCCTACGTGGACGTTCACACGTCAGCCAATACCGGTGGTGAGCTGCGCGGGCAGATCAAATGACGCGTGAGCTCAAATGGACACGCACGGTGACCCTCGCGGCCACCCTTATAGTCGCCACCGCTGCAACACTCGGCGCGCACGATCTTTTTTTCCAGCTCGGCGATTATTTCGTGGCGCCGGGATCCACACTCAAAGTCCGCGCGCTGAACGGAACTTTCAGCTCAAGCGAAAACTCGGTCGCTCGTGACAGGCTCCGCGACCTAAGCATCGCATCGCCTCGCGGACGTATTCATCCGGACACGATGCAGTGGTCGTCCGATGGAGACACGAGTGTGCTCACGATTCGCACGTCGGTGCCCGGCACGTACGTGATCGGCGCCTCGCTTCGCGCGCGGGAGATCACGCTCAAGGCGTCGGAGTTCAACAGTTATCTCGAGGAGGATGGCATACCTGACGTCCTCGTTACCCGCAGGAAAAACAACGAGCTTGGCAAGGATGCGACGGAGCGATATTCCAAGCACATCAAGGCGATCGTCCAGGTCGGCGGCGCGCGCACGGGAGATTTCAGCGCCGTGCTCGGTTACCCAGCCGAGCTGATCCCTCTGGACAATCCTTATTCGCTCCGCGCCGGGGGAACGCTGCGTGTAAGAGCGATGGTCGACGGACGCGCAGTGCCCAACCAGCTCGTCGTTTCAGGCGGACGTTCCCGATCTGGTGCTCGATTCCCCGAAGCGCGAACGCGGACGGACGCATCGGGCGTTGCCAGAGTGCGACTCCGATCCCCGGGACAATGGTACGTCAAGTTCATCAACATGACCCCCTTCAGCGGGCCCGAGCGCATCGACTATGAATCGAAATGGGCGACGCTTTCGTTCGGAGTCCGCTAGAGCCGGGATCTAGACGTTGAATCGGAAAAGGAGAACGTCGCCGTCGGCGACTACATACTCCTTTCCTTCCGAGCGTACGGCTCCTTTTTCACGGGCGCCCTTCCAGCCGCTGTTGTCGACGAACTCGTCGTATGCGACAGTTTCGGCGCGAATGAAGCCGCGCTCGAAGTCCGTGTGAATTACCGCTGCCGCTTTTGGCGCTGTGTCTCCGCGGTGAATCGTCCAGGCTCGAACTTCCTGTTCGCCCGCCGTGAAATACGTCTCGAGCCCCAGCAGGTGGTATCCGGCGTGAATCAGCCGGTCGAGGCCAGCTGACTCGAGACCCAGTGACGACAGGAACTCGGCGCGATCATCCGGCGGAAGCTCCGCCAGCTCCGCTTCGATTTTGGCGGAGAAGGGTACGATCTCGGCGTGCTCTCCGCTTGTGCGCACAGCTTCCCTGAGCGCGCGAAGGTGCGGGCCTTCGTCGCCATGCAATTCCGAATCGCTGACATTGGCAGCGTAGAGCACAGGCTTGCTCGTGAGCAGTGAAAGCGGCGCGAGCGCGGATTGTTCCTCCGCTGTCAGCTTCGCTTCCCAGAGCCCTCGACCTTCCTTGAGAAACTCGTAGGCGCGCTCGAGCACCGGCAATTCTGCGTTCGCTTCCTTGTCGCCGGTTCGCGCTGACCGGCGCGTCTTGTCGAGTCTCTTCTCGACGGTCGCGAGATCCGAAAGCGCGAGCTCGAACTCGATGACTTCGCGGTCGCGTACAGGATCCACCTTTCCCATTACGTGCGTGACGTCCTCGTCCTCGAAACATCGAACAACATGAACGATCGCGTCGGTCTCCCGGATGTTCGCGAGAAACTTGTTGCCCAGGCCTTCGCCTTCGGCTGCGCCTTTCACGAGTCCCGCGATGTCCACGAATTGAACTACGGCCGGAACTGTCCGTTTCGGTTTGACTATTTCCGCGAGCTTGTCCAGTCGCTTGTCGGGAACTTCGACCATTCCGACGTTCGGCTCGACCGTGCAGAACGGATAGTTCGCAGCTTCTGCCTTTGCAGCAGTGAGCGCGTTGAATAGAGTCGACTTGCCGACATTCGGCAGACCCACGATTCCAAGCTTCAGCATTCCCTATTGATCAGGCGCGCTATCGCCGCCCTTGTTGTGTGCGTTCATGGCGCGATCGGCTCCTTCGCGCACCCATGTCTCGATTGCTGCTGCCACGCGCGGCATCAGCGCCAGAATGTCCTCTCTCTCGTCACGCGCGAATGGCGCGAGCACGAAATCCGCGAGGTCATCATATACGTTCTTTCTTTCTTCGCTCGGCCCGACTCCAATGCGGAGCCGCGGATATTCCTGATTGCCAAGCGCGGTCTCGACACTGCGTAGCCCGTTGTGGCCACCCGCGCTTCCGCGCGCCCGTATGCGGAATGTTCCAACGGGAAGCTGAACCTCGTCGACCACAACGAGAAGATCTTTCGATGGTGCCCAGAAAGGCCGGCGCAGGTAATTCTTGAGCACGGCTCCGCTCAGATTCATGTACGTGAGCGGCTTGATCAGGCGCACGCGAGACCCACCGATGGTGGCATTCGACACCATCGCATCGCCGTCTCGCTTCCATCCCTCGAAATGCCAAACGTCGGCCAGGTGGTCGAGTACCCACCAGCCGACGTTGTGCCGTGTTGCCTCGTATTGCCGCCCGGGATTGCCGAGCCCGAGAATAACCTTCAACGGTTATCCCGGAACTACTTCTCGGTGCCTTCGTCCTCGTCAGGCTTCTTCGCGCGGATGACTTCGGGCTCCGCCGCCGCTTCGGTCTCTGCCTCGACAGTCGCTGTTTCCTCGACCGCTGCTCTCGGCGCCGAAACGACGCATACCGACGCATCCTCGTCCTCGAGCACTTCGACTCCCTCGGGAAGAGGAATATCGCGCACGTGAACCGAGGAGCCGATGGTCAGGCTCGTGACGTCGAGCTCGACGTGGTTCGGAATGTTGGAAGGGTCGACCTCGACCTCGAGCTCGCGCATCGTCTGGTCGAGAACTCCGCCGTCCATGCGGACTCCATCCGGCACTCCGATCAGCACGATCGGCAGCCGGACGGTGATCTTCTCACCGGCGACCAGCTCCTGGAAATCCACATGGAGAATCTGGCGCTTGAACGGATGACGCTGAATCTCGCGGATGAGCGTTCGTGAGCCTTTTCCGTCGATATCCAGATCGATCACCGTGCTCTCGGCAGCGATGCGATCGAGCAGACGCTCGAGCTCGCGAGTGTTGATCGAGAGCGGCTGCGGCTCGCGGCCGTGGCCGTAAACGACGGCCGGAACCCGGCCCTCGCTGCGAAGCTTGCGCGCGACGCCCTTGCCGCCAATGTCTCTCGCGCTCGCTGAAAGTTGTGCTGACGCCATTTTCCCTGATCCTCTTCTATTCGCCGAAAAGCGAGCTCACCGATTGCTCGCTGTGTATGTACCTGATTGCCTTCGACAACAAATCGCCAACTGACAGAATGTGGAGCTGTGCAAAATGCTTCTCATCCGGAATGCGAACGGTGTCAGTCACCGTCACCTCCGTTATCGGCGCATCACTCAGTCTTTCGACTGCGGGGCCCGAAAGCAGTGCGTGCGTCGCGCAGACGTATACGTCCCTCGCGCCAAGTTTCCTGAGCGCGCGCGAGGCTTCTGCGACAGTCCCCGCGGTATCGATCATGTCGTCGGTCAGGATGCAATCGCGTCCGTCCACCTCTCCAACGACGTTCACAACTTCCGAATGATTCGGCCGGGGACGCCGCTTGTCGATGATGGCGAGTGAGCCATTCAACCGCTTTGCGAATCCCCGCGCCATCTTCGCCGACCCTACATCGGGCGCGACTACGACGACGTCGTGCAGGTTCTTCTTTCGATAATGCGATACGAACACCGGCGCGGCGTAGAGATGATCGACTGGAATGTCGAAGAACCCCTGCAGCTGATGCTGGTGAAAGTCTATGCCGACCACGCGGTGCGCTCCGGCCGTGACGATCATGTTCGCCACGAGCTTTGCGCCGATTGCGACCCGGGGCTGGTCCTTCCGGTCCTGCCTCGAGTAGCCGTAGTACGGCATCACACAGGTAATGCGAGCAGCCGATGCCCGCTTTGCCGCGTCGATCAGGAGCAGCAGCTCCATGATGTTCTCGGCCGGCGGATTGGTCGGCTGCAGGATGAAAACGTCGTTGCCGCGGACGTTCTCGTCTATCCGGACGAAGATCTCACCGTCAGCAAACCGCGAGATCGTCGATTTGGCCGGGTCCACTCCGAGCGACCGGGCGATCTCCTCGGAGAGAGCGGGGTTGCCCGATCCAACGAGGAGCTTCAGTCCGTGACTCGGTACGGATAGTCCGTCCATGCCGCGATAGCCTTTAAAGTTAAGTGAACACGGACCTTAGTTCAATCGGCCCGACGGTCCATGCTGGCGCCGAGGCACGAAACCTAATCTCACTGATTGCCCCCGGTGGATTCGAACCACCATTCTCGGATCCAAAGACCGATGTCCTGCCATTGGACGAGGGGGCAGACGCGCTAAAGCTAGCCGACCCTTACAGGTGGTACAACGCCGATCGATGTCCGCGTAATCGAGACGCGGTCCTGAAGCTCGCGCGAAAGCTTCGGGGGAACGGGTGGCGAACCGAGCACCGCGAAAATGGCGGAGCCCGATCCCGTCATTCCCGCCAGCGTTGGCTGCGAGCTCCTGAGCAGCGCGATGTATTCGTCGAGCTGCCGATGCCGCGCCGCAACGACGGGCTCGAAATCATTTTTCGCGAACCTCGCAATTCCTTCCCAGCTCGATAAATCCCTCGCCTCGAAGACTGCCGGTTGCGGGGATACTCCCGCCGATGCCGTATCATCGTCGATCCATCGGTAGGCGTCGGCGGTCGAGACGGAGAACGATGGCGTCATCAACAGAACGTCACGCTCCGGGAGGGCCGGCAGGGAGAGCATTCGCTCGCCGCGTCCCCATGCGATTGCCATCACTGCGTCGCTGGCGAGAAAGGAAATGTCGGATCCGAGTCCCGCCGCTAGTGACAGCAGCTCGCGCGTTGGCATCGGTCGCGGCGCGAGAAAATTCAACGCGCGGAGCACCGCCGCTGCGTCCGCGCTTCCACCGCCGAGCCCGGCGCCGACTGGAATGCGCTTGGTGAGCTGGACGTCGAAGCCGCGGGGCCATTCGTTCTGTGCCGCGAACGCGCACGCAGCCTTCCATGCGAGATTCGACTCGACCGGGCCGGTCCCGGCGCCGATGACGTCCAGGGTTCGCCCGCTTTCTCTGATTTCCAGGACGACGTCGTCGGCAAGGTCGATGCGATGAAAGATCGTCTCGAGCGCGTGATATCCGGTTTCCTCCCGTGACAGCACTCGCAGATGGAGATTGAGCTTCGCCTGCGCGGCGACTCTCACCGCGAGACGGCTCATGCCGATGACTCGCGAGCCGTGTTGATCTCCTTCATGTGCAGGCCGAGGCGGGCGAAATACCACATTCCGATGAGAGTGATTGGAATGAAGCTGAGGATGTGGAACCCGATCGCCCAGCTCGTGGCCTGCGCAGCCGATACGCCATAGATCGCGAGCCCGACGGTCGCGAATTTTTCGAAGACGCCGAAGAATCCAGGCGCGGATGGAAGCGCGACGCCAACCGCGATGAGCGTCTGCAGAAAGAGCGCGGCGGAAAAAGGAAGATGAACGCCAACCGCCATGAAGCCGAGCCAGAACCCCAGCGCGTTGAGGAGCCAATGTGCAATCGTCCACGCGAGCACGGATGCGAACCGGCCCGGATGCCGAAGTACGCTGAGCCCGTCACTGAATTTGATGAGCACTGACTTGCCTCTCGCTTCGAGCGCCGGCGAAATGCGCCGCGCGAAAATCTCGAAGACCCGGACGATGTACGCCGGAAAGAACGCAAGGGCGTAAAGTCCGGCGAGCAGCACCACGACGAGCACCACCGAGCCCTGCGCGAGATTGCCGAGTGACTGGCCCGCGATCTGTGCGTCGCGGGGAAATGCCGGATCGAAAAACGCGGCAACGCCGAGCAGCAGAAGCACCACCATGTCGAACAGGCGGTCGACTGCGAGCGAAGCGATCGACGTCGCGAAAGGAACGCCGGTCTGGCGCGTCAGCGCGTAGGCCCGGGCGATCTCGCCCGCGCGCGCGGGAATGAGGTTGTTCGTCATCATCCCTACCGCTGTCGCGCGCCACAGCGCGCCCATCGGCTGATTCGGTGCGACAGGCTCGAGGATCGTCCTCCAGCGCCTTGCGCGCAGCGGGAAGATCAGCGTTGCGCAAAGCGCGGAGAGCGCGAAGAGAGGGATGCTCGCTTGTGATAGCTCGGCCCACACGATCGTGAGCGAGACGTCGCGCAGTGTCCACCACAGAAGAACAGCGCTGAGCGCGATTCCGATCGCGCTGCGCCAGCTTGGCTTCAACCCCTACTCCGTTGCGGCGAGTGCGACGAGATCGAGCAGCTCCTCCACTCGTTCCTGCATTCCGTGCGGTCCGCTCTGCATTATTTCGTCACGCACTTCCAGCGCGCGATCGAGCGCTGCGCGTCCGCGATAAAGGAGCGTGTCGATGGCAACCGGTGGCGGAAGTCGAACCGGCGTCTTCCTGATGTTCTCGCCCGACACGGCGCCGAGCTTGGATATGCTCGTGTTGAGAAGCGCCTGTAACTCCTGTCCGCGGGCAGGCGTATACGTGGATGCCGCGCCTCCGCGCGGGGCGAAGCCTGCGCGAACTATGTGCGGCCCGGGACCGTCGAAGAACAAGCTCGATATCGGAATGATGTCGTCGCCGGTTGTCATCGCCTAAATGTCGGCATCGGTCCGCGCCGCGTCCATCTCCTTGCGCACTTCGCGTACGGCCGCGACTAGCCCGATGAATACTGATCTCGAGACTATCGAGTGTCCGATGTTGAGCTCCTCGATCTCGCGGATGGCCGCAACGGGGCGAACGTTTCGCACACTGAGCCCGTGGCCTGCATGAACGGCGAGTCCCGCTGATGCGCCTTCGCGCGCTGCAATCTTTAGCGCGGTGAGCATTGCGGGGTTGTCCGGATAATTCGCGTATTCTCCCGTATGAAGCTCGACAGCGTCGGCTCCGAGCTTCTTCGACTGAGTGACGGCTTCCGGTGTCGGGTCGATGAAGAGGCTCGTGCGTATTCCGGCCGCCTTGAGCCTGGCAACAGCTGCTTCGGTGCGCTCGGTCTGGCGGAACACATCCAGCCCGCCTTCGGTAGTAATCTCTTCACGCTTCTCGGGCACGAGCGTGACCTGCTGCGGTCGAATTCGAAGCGCGATGTCGATCATTTCGTCGGCGCACGCTGCCTCGAGATTGAAGTAGGTCGTGATCGACGTTGCGAGTGCGTCTATGTCGGCGTCCTGTATGTGGCGCCTGTCCTCGCGCAAATGCGCGGTGATCCCATCGGCGCCTGCGAGCTCACACATCGTGGCAGCTTCGACTACGCCTGGCTCAGTCCCGCGACGCGCTTGTCGCAGCGTCGCGACATGATCGATGTTTATGTACAGTCGAAGATGTCTTGCTGGCATTTGCATGGCCCGTTAGGTTCGCACCATCTCTCGTGGAGTTCTGCGTGAAGAAACAACTTGCATTGCTCGTCCTGCTCGCGGCATGCGCGCCGAAGGTAACGACTACCACCACTACGGTGCCTGTCGGTGAGACGCCTCCGGCAAACGAGCCTCCGCGCTCCTCGAATGTAACCGGAGCCGGGACCGCGCGGTCCGCTGTGGAGGACTTTCTGGCCGCTGTCCGGGCGCAGGATATTCAGGCCATGTCCGTGATTTTCGGCACGAACAGAGGGCCGTCGCGCGACAACATGAATCGCGAGGAGCTGGAGAAGCGGCTCGTCATTCTCCAGTGCTACTTCAATCACGACAAATCGCGATTTCTCAGCGAATCGCCCGGTACCGACAATCACCGGATCATCGAGATGGAGCTGACGAAGCAGGGCATATCGCGCACGCCCAACTTCTACGCGGTTTCCGGTCCGAACAACCGCTGGTACGTCGACAATATGGAGATCGCCGCAGTGCAGGATTTCTGCCGGCGGCCGGGAAGCTGAGTAAAGCAAAATCAAAGTC
>Ga0209966_1000468_pt1 | contig 11049 bp, 10 predicted proteins | sample RhisoiCoNPM_FD_187575 | JGI IMG/M metagenome (GOLD analysis project Ga0209966, IMG submission 187575) | Arabidopsis thaliana rhizosphere microbial communities from the Joint Genome Institute, USA, that affect carbon cycling - Rhizosphere... | ecosystem: Host-associated > Plants > Roots >... | reverse complement strand
CGTCCGAGAACGTCACCACGGACACCCGGTGCCCCTGGGCGGCCCAGGCCTCCGCCAGCGTCGAGACGGACGTGGCGGGTCCTCCGATATCGGGCGGGAAAATGCCGGTTGCGAAGACGACTTTCATGCGTGATATAGTGTACCTACCGCGCTTTTAAGGCGCAAACCCTCATGACGCCTCCCCGGACGAAACTTCTCCTGCTCGTGACGTCGTCCGCTTGGGGCGGCGCCGAGCGTTACGTCATCCGCCTGGCCGCCGCGGCGTCGGGCGAGTTCGACGTGACGGTCGCCGCGGGCCCCTCGAAGTCGCGGGAGCTTTTCCGTCGCCTGCCTCCGGGCGTGAAGGCGTTCGAGCTCGAGGATCTCGTCCGCCCCATCGCGCCCTGGAGCGACCTCAAGGCGGTCCGACGCCTTCGCGCCTTCATCGACGAGGAAGGTTTCGACCTCGTCCACGCCAACAGCAGCAAGGCGGGACTGGTCGGCGCGCTCGCCGCCCGCCTTTCCCGTGCGCGGCCCCGCGTCATCTACACGGCGCACGGCTGGGGCTTCACCGAGCGGCGCGCGCTCCCCTTCCGGCTGGCCGTGCTCTGGAGCGAGAAGCTCGCTGCCCGCTGGCGCGCGGCGACCGTCGTGCTGACGGACGCCGAACGCGCCGTCGCGCTGGAGAAAGGCTTGTCCGCGCCGCAGCGCCTGCGGCTCATCCCGCTCGGCATCGACCGCGACGAGATCGCGTTCCTCGATCGCGAGGCCGCCCGCGCGGAACTTTCGGACGCCTGCGGCGCCCCGCTCGCCGGACGCGTCGTCGGCGCCATCGCCAACGCGTATCCGGCCAAGGACCTGCCGACCCTGCTCGAGGCCTTCGAGCGCCTCGCGCCGGCGGTTCACGACGCGGAACTGGTCGTGATCGGCGACGGTCCGGAGATGCCGGCGCTCCTCGCGTTCCGCGCGACGCTTCCCCACCGCGGCCGCATCCATATGCCCGGCGCTCTGCCGGACGCCGCGCGCCTCATGAAGGCGTTCGACGTCTTCGCGCTGTCTTCGTCGAAGGAAGGCCTGCCGTGGGTCATCCTCGAAGCCTCGCTCGCCGAGGTCCCGATCGTCGCCACCAGGGTCGGCGCGCTGCCGGAACTCATCGAGGACGGCGTGAGCGGCAAGCTCGTCCCCCCGGGCGACCCCGGCGCGATGGCTTCGGCCCTCCGCGCCCTCCTGACCGACGCCGATCTCCTCATGAGACTCAAAAGCGGCGTCCCGCGCGTGGCGGAACGCCGCTCCGGTTCGTCCATGGTCCAGTCGACGCTCGAACTCTACCGTTCGCTCAGCTTCCCGTCCCGGTGATCTGCGCGCGCGAGTTGGCGATCTGCCGGACGAGTTCGGCGCGGTCGGGATAGAGCGTGAGCGCTTCGGCGATGAGGGCGTCGCTCTTGGCCTTGTCGCCGAGCGCCCAAGCCGCGATGGCGCCCGTCAGGTCCCATTGGATGTTGCGCACGTCCGCCTCGACGGAGGCCTTCTGCATGGCGGCGAGCGCGTCCCAACGGCCCGCGTTCATGACGTGCAGGGTCGCGTATTCGACCATGCTCCAGGCTTCGGGGTTGGTGATGACCCCGCGGTGCGCGGCCACGTGCTTCACGCCCTCGACCGGGTCGCCGAATTCGATCTGCCAGCGCGCCCACCAGCCGTCGCCGTACGTGTTGGCCGGGTCCAGATCGCGGAGGCGGCGGACATGGCCTTCGGCCTTGGCGAGATCGCCCTGCTCCCAGGCGGCCTGCGCGAGCATCGCCTCGACCTCGTGGCGGTTCGGCGAACGCGCGCTCGCGATCGCGAGCGCGTCGTCGAGCGCCGCCTGCTGTTCGGCCGTGCGCGGCCAGAAGCTCAGGTAGCCCGAAGACGTGACGAGCGCGTGCACGTAGTCGTTGCGGTTGGTCGTGAGGCGGCGGTACTCGTCCTCGCTGAGGTCGATGAGCACCTCGCGGAACGGCCCCTCGATGTACTCGCCGCGCTGCCGGCTGAGATGCGAGGTCAGCGCGCGGATGTCGCGCTCGTAATACGGAGTCCGGAGGGCGCGGAGCTCCGCGAGCTTCACCTTCCAATCTTCCGCCGACACGTTCTGCGAAAGGGCGACGATCATCTCGGAGGTCAGCTTGGCGGCGCGCATCGTGCCGAGGATGGCGTAGCGGACGCACCAGAGCGACAGGAACGCGACGATCAGGAAGAGCGGCACGGCCGCGGCGGACGTCTCGTCCGGACCTTCCTCGCGCGCGTCATGACGTCCGCCCTCGTCGGCGGCGACGAGCGCCAGCATGAAGAAAAGCGCCAGGTAGGACATCGGCGTCTCGAAGATGAAGAGGTTGGTGGCGATCTGCGAGAAGGCCGCGATGATCAGCACCGCGCCGGCGGCCGGATCGGGGCGTTCCTTGCGGAGCGCCAGGCGGATGGCGAAGAAGAAGACGGCGGCGTACGCCAGGAATCCGATGACGCCGACGTTGTGCAGCATCTCCAGGACGAGGTTGTGCGGGCGGTCCTGCCGCGTCTCGTAATCCGAGTAGCGCAGGGTGACCGGGTCGTAGTTGAAGTAGAATCCGTCCTCGAAGTTCTCCGGACCCCAGCCGAGGAGCGGCCGCTGTTTCACGCCCTTCACGGCGTTCTCGAGCAGGAGCTTGCGCGAACCGGACGTCTCCTGCACGTACTGCAGGGAGAGGCGGTTCTCATAGAGCCAGCTGTGGACGGACGGGATCCTGTCTCCGACGAAGTAGCCGACGACCGCCAGGACCAGGGCCGCGATGCCGAAGCGCCCGAAGGTCCGGACCTTGCCGGAACCGCGCAGGGCGGCGACGAGCGCGGCGATGGTCGCGCCGACGAAGACGCCGATCAGCGCGCCCTTCGATTTCGTCATGAAGACGCCGACCAGGATGAGGGCCGCGGACGCGAGCCAGAGCCAGCGCAGGCCGGTCTTCCAGTGGCGATAGATCAGCCAGCCGCACAGGAAGAGGTGCGGGACGAGATACTGGCCGAGATAGCTCGGGTTGCCGAGCGAGGCGCTGCCGCGGCCGTCGCTGCCTTCCGCCGGATTGGCGACCTGCGAGATGGCGTGGAGCGAAAGGATGACCGCCGAGACGATGGAGGCGACGATCGGCACCGTCATCGCGCGCCGCCAGACCGCGCCGGCCATCAGGAAGAAGGCCAGCAGGTGGTACTGGAAGAACATGCCGGTGATGCGGTCGGGCTTGTCCCAGAAGCTGCGGTGCGGGTTCTCGCCGAGCAGCATCGAGAGCGTGGCGACGGCGAAGTACGCGAGGAGCGCGTAGAGGAACGGGTTCTTGGAAGGGCGGAATTCCTGGCGCCGGAAGGCCAGGAGGACGTAGAGCGGGAAGAGGATCTCGATGATGAGCTGGAAGCCCCAGATCTTGCCGGACACCCACGGATAGAGATGCTTCAGCACCACCACGAACGGCAGGGCGAAGACGAAGACCAGCCCGTACCGGACGACGGTCAGGAGGAACGAATCGAGGGGTTTCATCTGGACGTTCGGCATAGCGGGTAAGCGATGGAATAGATGTCTCCGGCTCCCATGACCAACATGATAGCACCTTCCGCCTCGAGCGCTTCGAGCATGGCGAGCGCGGCCTGTGGACCGGCGGCATAGCGGACGTCCTTCACGACCCCGCGCGTCCGGACCGCGTCGACGAGCGAGCGCGAAGAGATCTCGCCTTCATGCTCCTTGCGGCCGGCCACGCCGTAGATCTCCGCGATGATGAGCGCGTCCGCGCCGTCGAAGGACGGGACGAAGGCGTCGAAGAGCCGGCGGGTGCGGTCATGGTGGTGCGGCTGGAAGGCGAGGAAGACCTTGCGGCCCGGGTAGAACTCGCGGGCGGCCTTGAGCGTGGCCTCGATGGCGTCGGGCGTGTGGCCGTAGTCGGAGATGACGGGCGCGCCGTCGCGCTCCCCCACCTTCTCGAAGCGGCGCCAGATGCCGGCGAATTCCGCCAGCGCGGAACGGACCGCGTCTTCCGACGCGCCGAGCGCGCGCGCGGCGCCGATGGCGGCCAGCGCGTTGGAGACGTTGAACGCCCCGGGCACGCGCAGTTCGAGGCCGCGCCAGGCGACGTCGTCCTTGAAGACCGCGTCGAAGCGCTGGAGGCCTTCCTCCACGGAATGGTTCTCGACATGGAGGTCGGCGTCCGGCGCGAACCCGAACGTGCCGTTCGGCTGGGAAAGCCCGGCGTAGGCGACGCGGCTGCCTTCGTCGTCCGCGTTCCAGATCAAGGGGCCGTTCGGCGGCAGTTTCGCCGCGAAGGCGCGGAAGGTCTCCTGGATGTGCGCGAGGTCGCGGTAGTAATCGAGATGATCCTCGACGATCTTGGTCGTCAGCACGATGGAGGGCTGGAGGTGCAGGAACTGCGCCTGGTGCTCGCAGGCTTCGACGACGAAGACCTTGCCGTTCCCCGGGCGGAAATTCCCGTACTCGAAGGACGGCACGCGGCTGCCGACGATGACGAGCGGATCGAGTCCGGCGCGTTCGAGGATGAGCGCGAGCATCGCGGTCGTGGTGGACTTGCCGTTGGTGCCGCAGACGGCGACCGTGCGGTAGCCGCCGGAGACGAGCCCGAGGAACTCGAAGTAGCTCAGCTGGGGGATGCCGAGCCGGGCGGCCTCGGCGCGCTCGACCTGCGTCTCGGGCGCGGCGGAAGTATAGATGAGGAGATCCGTGTCCGGGTCGACGTTGGCGGGCGAAGGCGCGAGGACGCGGATGCCGGCGCGTTCGGCGTCGGCGGTGACGACGCTCCTGGCCTCGTCGGAACCGCTGACCTCCTTGCCCTGCAGACGCAAAAGCTTGGCGGCCGCGGAGACGCCGATGCCGCCGATGCCCACGCAGTGGACGCGGTGAAGATGGTCGAGATCGATGGGCATTTCCAACACAGCCTACAGGTTCGCCGCCCGTTTTTCAAGGAACGAAAAGAGACCCTCGTGAGGGTCTCGGAGCCGCGTTCAGGCCGCGCGCGCGAAGCTCTGTGCGTCGGTGCAGCCGTCCCAGGCCGACAGGTCGTCGACGTCCGCGACGCAGAGCACGCCTTGATCGGCGCGCCCGATCGGTACGGCGTCGCCGGCCAGGAACACGACGAGCTGGCGCGTGCGGATCTCGCCGTCGCGCTCGGACAGCGTGTATCCCGCGTGGAAGAAGACGTGCTTCCCCCCGGAGTAGACGTCGTGCGGGATGAGCAGCATGATCATGCGCTTCCTCTTCCGCAGGCGCTCGAACCAGGCGAAGACGTACTCCTCGCGCTCCTCGCGGGAGCGGTAGGCTTCCGGCGAACGGAAGGTCACCGGCGCGACGTCCTCGCGGTAGAACGCCGGGAACGTCAGGCGGTCGCCGTCCAGCAAGGACCGCCCTCGTATGAGCGGCGGGTCGCCGGTATCCTGCGGCGCAGTCTTCCTGGCGGTGAAAGAACGTTTCGGTCCAAGGCTCGGCATCAGGTATCCTCCCACCCCTTTCTTTACACGATTTTCCGCCGGTGTCAAGATGATTTCAGGTCATTTCGAAAGGAGCCGCCATGGCCGACGACAAGAAAGCGGGAGGCGATCTGGCCGCCGACGAGGCCGCCGCTCCCATCAAACCGGAAGAAGTCGTCGTGACGGTCAAGCCGCGTCACGAGAACGCCCCGCCGAAGCGCGACCAGAAGGCGCGCGACGCCTACGAGAAGCGCAAGAGCGACCGGGACGACCTGGCCGACAAGGCCAGCGACGGCGCGACCAAGGAAGTCCGCGAGGCCATCAAGAAGGCCGCGCCCAAGGGCCGCGAGGCCCAGAAGGACGCCGCCGACAAGGCCGCGCAGGACGTGGGCGAGAAGCTCCCCCAGCGCATCTTCAAGGAGGTGCAGGTCGACATCCCCGGCGAGCATCCCATCACGAAGCCCGCGACCGAAGGGCCGCCGCCCGATCCGCCTCCGCCCAAGAAGGGCATCTGATCCCGTACCGACGCCGCGCGTCGACGGGGTCTTTTTTTACGCCGTGCGTTTCCGCGCGACGGTGACGAGGTTCTCGCCGTGGATCCAATCGACGAGATCGCCCTTGCGCACGTAGTGCTGTTCGACGACGTCGAAGCCGGCGTCTTCGCAGAGACGCGCCAGCTCCTTCATCCGGAAGGCGTGATAGTAGCGAGGGAAATGGGGCTTCTTCCAGGAGATCTTCAGGTCGCCGAAATCCCAGCCGTTCTTCTTGCCGAACATCTGGTGCAGGAGCACGCCCCAGTGCCGCGGCTGCCACAGGTTCCAGACGGCGATGAGGGCGTAGCCGCCGGGATGAACGGCGCGGGCCAGCTCGGCGACGGCGCGGGCGCGGTAGGCTTCCGACGGGATGTGGTGGAGGACGCCGGCGGCCACGACGACGTCGAAGCGTCCGTCCTCGACAGGCAGGTCGAGCAGGTCGCCGGTCTCGAAGGCGACGGCCCCTTCCGCGACTTCCTTGGCCCAGCGCGTCTTGGCGCGCGCGATGACGTCATCCGAAAGGTCGACGCCCGCGTAGGAGACGCCTTTCGCCTTGAACGTCTCGAAGACGCGCCCGTCGCCGCAGCCGACGTCGAGGACCGATTCGCGTTCGCGCACGTAGTCGACGAAGCGCTTGATCTCGTCGGCGTACAGTTTCTCGCGCACCGGCGCCTCTTCAGCCGCCGCCGTGCGGTAGCCGGAACGCATCGAGGCGAGGATGGCGTCTGCCTGGTGCTTCGTCATATGCCGGCATTGTACCGCATGGCCCGGGCGGAGAAAACCGGAGACGTCATCGTCCTCCGACGAGCGGCAGGAAGACGCCTTCGCGCATGTCGCGCGCGATCTTCTCCCAATCGTATTTCGCGAACGCGAGCGCGCGGGCGTTCGCGACGATCCGGCCGCGGAGCTCCGCGTCTTCGGCGAACCGCTGGAACTGCCGCGCGAGCGCTTCGGGATCGCGCGGGTCCACCGCCAATCCCGTCGACGGCTTCTCGGGATTCCGGTCCGGGTCGAACAGGAAGTCGGCGATGCCTCCCTCCTGCGTGGCCACCACGGGCAGGCCCGCGGCCATCGCTTCGACGAACGAGTTGCCCATGCCTTCGGAAAGCGAAGGGCGCGTGAAGATGTCGGAAATCCTCAGGTACTTCGGCATCTCCTTGTGGTCGACTTGTCCGAGGAAGAGGACGCGCTCGCGGAGGTCCAGGCGTCCGGTCTGCGCCTTCAGTTCGGCTTCGAGCGGTCCGATGCCGAGGATCACGAAACGGTATCGCTCCGGCAGGAAGCGCAGGGACTCGATGACGTCGCCGACGGCGTTCTTGGCGACGAGGCGCGAGGTGGTGATGATGAAGACGTCGCCCGCCTTCTTGCCGAGCTTCGCCTTCAAGGCGTCGAGTTCCTCCGCCGGATATTCGCGCGAGAAATGTTTCGTATCGACGGCGTTCGGGATGACCTTCACGTCGCCGCGGAACCCCATCTCCTTCCCCCACCGGGCGAGGAAGGTCGAGATGGCCTGGATGGCGTCGGCATTCCGGAACCCGCGGACGAACAGCGGATAGACCGGGCGCATCGTGCGCTTGATGTGGTCGATGGGGTCGCCTTCCTGCAGGGTGAGGAGGTACGGCACGGAGGGGTGGAACGTCTTGAAGAGCCCGGCGGGAACGGCGCAGGCGTGCGCCATCATCGCCCAGATGGCGTCGTACCGGTATTTCCGGTGGAGGCTCCCCGCTTTCAACGCGGCCAGGAACTGAAACAGGAATTTGTTCAGGTGGAGCGGGAACCGCTTGAGGTCCGCCATCGACGGGTTCGGCTTCGTGAAGCCGATGCGGTGCACGAGGACGTTGCCGATCTTCTCCGTCTTCGGGAGCGTGGAGTCGAACCGGAGCGTCACCATGTGGAACTCGATCTCCTCCGGCGGCACGCGGTCGGTGATCTCCTTGATCGCAATCTCGGCCCCGCCGACGTGCTTGGGATGATAGGCGAGCGAAAAGATGAGGACGCGCTTCGGCATCTATTCCAGGGATTTCTTGAAGCGCTCGATATGGTCCTTCACGTCGATGCTCGGCGACCAGCCGAGTTCCTTCATCTTGGTCGGATCGATCTTCGAATAGTTGCGGTCGCCTTTCTTCGCGGGCAGCATCTCGATCGCGCCGCCGAAGAACTTGGCGATCTCCATGACCGAATAGGCCACGGCGTTGCCGATGCAGTAGCCGTCGCCCTTGCCCTTCTCGCCGACCAGCATGAGTCCGCGCACGGTGTCGTCGACGTGCGTGAAAGCGCGCAGCTGCGTGCCCGGGGCGACGACGGTGAGCGGCTCGCCGGCCTTGTGCTTGCGGCTGAAGATGCCGATGAGCGTGGCGTATTTCCCGTCGGTCAGCTCGCGGCCGCCGTAGACGTTGTAGAAATAGGTGATGGCGTAATCGAGCCCGTACCAGGCGCCGTAGTTGTTCACGAGGTTGGTGTTGGTCGCCTTGAAGTACGCGTACGGCGTCTGGTCCTGGCCGTCCGACTTGTCGTCGAACTCGCCGAACTTCGTGCTCGAGCCGGCGTAGATGAGGCGGACGCCGTTGATCCTGCAGTACTCCAGCACGGCGAACGTCCCCTGGACGTTCAGGCGCCAGACCAGCGGGATGTCGTCGAAGCTCGTGAGGACGCGCGAATACTCGCCGAGGTGATAGATGATATCCGGCTTCTCGGGCAGGAGCTCCGCGATGTCCTTCGTCTCGCCGCGGAGATACGTCGCGCCCGGATGATGGTTCGCCTCGCTGCCGGTGAAATAGTTGTCGAGCGAGACGATCGTGTCGTTCCCGGATTTCAGGAGCGCTTCGACGAGATGCGAGCCGACGAAGCCCGCGCCGCCCGTCACGAGGATGGTCTTGGAAGTTTTCATGTCCATCGTCAGTAGTGCATTCAACGCGGGTCCGACCCGCTTCCGTGACCTCACGATACATCCGGAAAACGTCCGCTGTAAATGCCGGCGGGTCGGGCGGGTGCCGCACGGCCGCGCATCTGCTACAGTGGTCGGAGCACTTTCCACAGGAGGCTCCGATGCGTGTTCTCGCCCTTGTCTTCGCCTTGGCGGCCTGCGCGTCGCCCAAGGGGACCTTCGATCCGACCGTCACCCCCCGCCCGGCCGACGCGGCCCCTGCCGCCGTCATGGCCGCGCTCCCCCATGTCGTCGCCGTCTACGTCAACGCGACCTGCGACACCCTGACCGACGCGCACGAGCGCGGCACCGGCTTCTGGGTGAACTCCGGCACGGTCGCCACGGCCGGCCACGCCATGAACGTCCGGAGCCAGATGTTCCCGGACTTCGCGATCGTCGGACCCGAGGGCTGCATGAACGGCCGGTACGCCGACTGGTTCGAGCACGTCGACCTGCTGTTCATCATGGTGAGCGGACGCCACGAAGGCGCCGTCTCGCTCCGGACCGAGGCGCCCGCGCCCGGCGAGCCGCTCTGGCAGTTCGTGTTCCAGGGACGCAACGACCTGACGAAGTCCGGCATCTTCACGCCGATGCGCGTCGTCGCGGAGGATCTCGAGGACTCGGACATCAGCTTCGGCTCCCGGCCGGAACCCGCGCCGGGCGATTCCGGAGCGCCGGTCTTCGACGCTTCCGGCCGGCTCGCCGGCATGACGCAAGCCATCGGCTGGTACGACAAACGCCCCGACTTCGGACGGATCGGCGTCCACCTCCGTTCGCTCATCGTCCGCCACTACCTCGCCCAGTGCGCGGGCGGCGGGCCGTGCGGCGACGACTGACCTCCTGCGCGGGGGTCTTTTTCGTCTTTCCAAACGCGGCCCGTGCTGGTACGCTGGCCGCACGACCTTTCAAGGAGGCCACGATGGTGATCGCGATCCGGAACGAGACCGGGATCGATCTCTATCTGGCGATCTCCGCCAGCGAGAAATCGATCCGCTTCCGCGTCACCCAGGACGCGCCCGTCCTCGCGGAGGACGAACACGCGGAACGCCTGCGCGCCGGCCGGGGCTTCGGCATGACCGGATGCCCGGAACGCGTCGGCGTGAAGGTCGACGTCTCGCGCGCCGGCCTGGCGATCCGCGCGGCCCGCCGCCGCGAGGCGATCGACCGTCTCGACGACTTCGGCCAGCTCGACGGCGAGGAGACCTACATGGAGTTCACGCTCCGTCTCCTGAACTGACCTCATCCCGCGCCTCGCGGGACTTTTTTCTCCCGACCATGCTGAACCACCTGACCGCACAAGACCCGGACCTCGCGCGGATGCTCCGCGACGAGGCGCGCCGCCAACAGGACGGCCTCGAACTCATCGCGTCCGAGAACATCGTCTCGGAGGCGGTCTTGGAGGCGCTCGGTTCTCCTCTCACCAACAAGTATTCGGAGGGCTACCCGGGCAAGCGCTATTACGGCGGCAACCTGTTCATCGACCAGATCGAATCGCTGGCCATCGCGCGCGCCAAGGAGCTCTTCGGCGCGGAGCACGCCAACGTCCAGCCGCACGCCGGCTCGCAGGCCAACATGGCCGCCTACCTCGCGCTGGCCGCGCCCGGCGACACGATCCTGGCGATGGACCTCGCGATGGGCGGACACCTGACGCACGGCTCCCCCGTCAATTTCTCCGGCAAGCTTTTCAAGTTCGTCCACTATGGCGTGCGGCAGGACACGCATCGCATCGACATGGACGAGGTGCGGAAGATCGCGCTGGAGACGAGGCCGAAGATCCTCGTCGCCGGCTTCACCGCCTACCCGCGCACGCTCGACTTCGCCGCCTTCCGGAAGATCGCCGACGAGGTCGGCGCGTACCTGATGGTCGACATGGCGCACTTCGCCGGGCTCGTGGCCGGCAAGGCGTTCCCCGATCCCGTCCCGCACGCGCACGTCGTCACCACGACCACCCATAAGACGCTCCGCGGCCCGCGCGGCGCGATGATCCTCTGCACGGCCGATCTCGCCAAGAAGATCGACTCGGCCGTCTTCCCCGGCATGCAGGGAGGACCGCTCGAGCACGTCATCGCCGCCAAGGCGGTCGCGTTCGGCGAGGCGCTCCGGCCGGAGTTCGCCGCCTACCAGGCGCAGGTCGTGAAGAACGCCCGA
>Ga0209966_1000464_pt1 | contig 11091 bp, 8 predicted proteins | sample RhisoiCoNPM_FD_187575 | JGI IMG/M metagenome (GOLD analysis project Ga0209966, IMG submission 187575) | Arabidopsis thaliana rhizosphere microbial communities from the Joint Genome Institute, USA, that affect carbon cycling - Rhizosphere... | ecosystem: Host-associated > Plants > Roots >... | reverse complement strand
TACGCGCCGCGCAACACGCCCGCCCCGGTGCTCACCAAGCTGAACGACGCGCTCCGCGCTTCGTTGAAGGATCCCGACCTCATCAAGCGCCAGGAAGCACTCGGCATCAGCGTGGTTTCGGACGCACGTGTCGAGCCGGCAGCGCACAAGAAGTTTGTCGAGGGAGAGGTCGCCCGCTGGGCGAAGGTGATTCAAGCGGCCGGTGCCTACGCCGACTGAGCCGTCCGCCGGGTGACTCGCGAGAGGTAGCCGACTTCCCCCAGGGGGAGTCGTCCGGTTTGCCCTCACGTGGCAGGCTGCAGTGGGTCGCGAGCCGTCAATTGGCCCGAACGCGATGCAGTGCAGCCTAGTGGGATGACGACGGCGAGGAAGTCGTGGCCAACGTGTGTGCCACCACGCCCAAGGCCTGCCAGCGCGGCCTGTTCGGCGGGTTCAGCGGTGTGATCATGAACTGACCCGTAGGCCGGCGCTCGGCTTCAGCCCGTCGCCTGCATCCTCAGCTTCTTCGCCACCTCCTCCGCCCGCGCATCGTCGATCTCGCGCAGCACCCCACCCAGGTCCACCGGCCCTCGCGGCCCCTCGTGCCGCCCGGTCAGCACGCTGTCCACCCGCAGCAGCCCGCGCTCGTACAGCGCCCAGATCTCCGGCCCGTAGCGCGTGGCCAGCAGCGCCGGCGCGTAGCGGCCGAAGAAGTCGCGCAGGTTGTCCACGTCGCGCAGCAGCATCCGTTGCGCGTGGTTGTTGCCCGCGGCGTCCACCGCCTGCGGCAGGTCGATGATCACCGGGCCCGGCACATTGCCGTCGGGTCCCTCGTGCACGCCCAACAGGATGTTGAACTCCGACAGGTCGCCGTGCACGACGCCGGCGCACAGCATGCGCAGCACCTCGCCGAGCAGCGTGGCGTGGTGGGCGACGGCCTGCTCGGGCGTGAACGCGCAGTCGTTGAGGCGCGGTGCGGCGTCACCCTGCGCGTCGGTCACCAGTTCCATCAGCAGCACGCCCTCGAAGAAGTGGTGCGGCTTGGGCACGCGCACGCCGGCGGCGGCCAGGCGGTAGAGGGCGTCGACCTCGGCGCTCTGCCAGGCGGCCTCGGTGGCTTGGCGGCCGTAGCGCGTGCCCTTGGCCATCGCGCGGGCCTGGCGGCTGTTCTTGACCTTGCGGTTCTCGGTGTAGTCCACCGCTTGCCGGAAGCTGCGCGCGTTCGCTTCCTTGTAGACCTTGGCGCAGCGCGTCTCGCCGCCGCAGCGCACCACGTAGACCTCGGCCTCCTTGCCGCTCATCAGCTGGCGGACCACGGTATCGATCAGGCCTTCGTCGATCAGGGCTTGCAGGCGCGCAGGGGCTTTCATCGGTGGATTGTCCGCTGCGACGCTGCCGCCCGGCCGCGGCCGGCGGGGCCACGCCAGAATCGCGGCATGGGGCCACCCGTCGTACCGCCACCCGTCTGCGGCAACTGCCGCGAGCCGATGGAAGCGTTGGTGCTCGCCGGCCACTACGGCCGCCGGGTCGAGATCGACCTGTGCGCCGGCTGCCACCTGGTCTGGTTCGACCACATCGAGGCGGCCGGCCTCGGCGGGCCGGGGACGCTGGCGCTGATCACGCGCATGGCCGAGGCGCAGGCGCTGGCGCACCGCACGCTGGACCCGCGGGCCGGTTGCGCGCGCTGCGGCGGCGCGCTGAAGGCGGTGCACAACCGCTCGCGCTGGGGGGCGTCGGTCCACCTCGAATGCCGGGCCGGCCACGGCGCCTACCAGTCCTTCGGCGAGTTCCTGCGCGAGAAGGGCCTGCTGCGCGCGATGAGCGCGACCGACCGCGAGACGCTGCGCCGCCGCGGAGTGGCACTCAGTTGCGTGAACTGCGGCGCCGGCCTGGCCGACGGCGACGCCGCCTGCCGCCACTGCGGCTCGGTGCCCAGCCTGTTCGACGTGGCCCGGCTCGCGCGCGCGCTCGACCCCGAAGGCGCGACCGAGGCGCATGCGGTGCACGGCGCCGAGGCGCACCGCGCCGCGCTGCAGTGCCTGGCCTGCGGCCAGGCGCAGCCGCGCGGTTCGGCGCTGCAGTGCACGCAGTGCGGCGCCACGCTGGCGGTCAGCCGCCTCGCCGACGCGCAGGCGCAGGTGGCCACGCTCGGCCCGGCGCTCGCCGCCCATGCCGAGCGGCCCGCGCCGCATGTCGTGAAGCGGCGCCTCGACGCGCATGCCGGCGCGCTGGCGCGCGACCGCGAGTTCGTCGAACGCCTGCGCGCCGAGAACGACGCCCAGCTCGGCGGCGCGGAGCGGGAGCTCGACCTGTCGTGGCTGACGAACGCCCGCACGAACCCGCTGCGCGCGGTGTTCCTGGCGCTGGCGGTCTGGTGGCTGTGGTGGTTCTGGGGCTGAGGCGCTAGGGCCTGTTCACCCTACGGGAAGGGTCGCGAAGGCCCGCCGAAACGGGCCAATCTAGGCGCAGCGCGCCGCCCGCACTCGCGTGCGGGCCAGCGGTGCAACGACGAGTGGCCCGTTTCGGCGGGCCTTCCCGCAGGGTTGAGACCACAAAGGCCGCATGCGGCGTTGCAAATCCTCGCCGGGTATCCGACCCGGCTGCGGTTTGCGCCTTGCCTGCGGCCTTTGTGGTCATCAACGCGATCCCTGCCCGTAGGGTGAGCAGGCCCTAGCCGCGGCGGCGCTCGACCGTCCAGCGCGCGACGGTGCTGCGCAGCTGGCTGGGCGTGAAGGGCTTGGACACGCAGTCGTTCATGCCGGCGGTGGTGGCGGCGTCGAGGTCCTCGCGCAGCACGGCGGCCGTCAGGCCGATGATCGGCAGCTCGTCGGCGCTGCGCCGGCAGCGCAGCGCGACCGTCGCGTCCAGGCCGTTGAGCACCGGCATGTGCACGTCCATCAGCACGGCATCGAAGCAGCCGCCGGCGCGGTCGAAGGCGGCGATCGCGGCGCGGCCGTCCTCGGCCGTCGTGACGCTGGCGCCCCAGTCGGACAGCATGGTCTGCGCGATCAGCAGGTTGACCGGGTTGTCCTCGGCCAGCAGCAGCCGCACGCCGGCCAGCGAGGGCGCGGCATCGGCCTTGGCCGGCGGCGGTGCCGCGCACGCGGGCAGCGGCAGCTCGGCCCAGAAGCGGCTGCCGCCGCCCGGCGTGCTGTCGACGCCGACCGTGCCGCCGAGCAGCTGCGCCAGCTCGTGGCAGATCGCCAGCCCCAGCCCGGTGCCGCCGAAGCGGCGCGTCGTCGAGTCGTCGCCCTGCGTGAAGGGCACGAACAGGCGCTCGCGCGTCGCCGCATCGATGCCCAGGCCGCTGTCGACGACGACGAAGCGCAGCGTGTCGCCGGCGCCGCGCTCGACGTGCAGCTCGATACCACCGCGCTCGGTGAACTTGAGCGCGTTCGACAGGTAGTTGGAGAGGATCTGCCGCACCCGCGTCGGGTCGCCGCGCACATGGCGCGGCACCTCGGGCGCGACGGCCAGCGTCCAGTGCAGCGTCTTGAGCTTGGCCAGCCCGCCGAAGCTCTCGCCCAGCGAGCCGAGCAGCGCGTGCAGGTCGAAGGCCAGGGCCTCGGTCCGGATCTCGCCGGCCTCGATCTTGGACAGGTCGAGGACGTCCGACACCAACCGCGTCAGGTGCTCGGCGCTGTGCACCAGCGGCGACAGCAGCTCGCGCAGCCGTGCGGCATCGAGCGGGCTGTCGAGCGCCAGCCGCGCCAGGCCGAGCATGCCGTTGAGCGGCGTGCGGATCTCATGGCTCATGTTGGCGAGGAAGCGGCTCTTCGCGCGGTTGGCGACCTCGGCCTCGTCCTTGGCGCGGGCCAGCGCCTGCTCGACGGCCTTGCGCTCGGTCAGGTCGATGAAGACCGACAGGATGGCCGGCCCGCCCGGCGTGGCGACATGCACGCCGGAGGCCTGCACATGGCGCTCGCCGCCGTCGCGGCGCAGCAGCGCGATCTCGATCGGCGGCACCGCGCTGCCCACCGGCGAGGCGGCCAGCGAGGCGATGCGCTGCGCCGAGCGCTCGCGGTAGGCCGGCTGCAGCAGCGCCAGCAGCTCGACGCCGACCATCTGCTCGGCCGACTCGTAGCCCAGCAGCGCGACCGCCGCCTCGTTGGCCTGCAGCACGCGGCCCTCGCGGTAGAGCACGAAGGCGCTCGAGGCGCGCGCGAACAGCTCGCGGTACAGCGACTCGCTGTCCTCGAGCTTGCGGCGCGCCTCGATCTCGCTGGTGACGATCGTCGCGATGCCCCAGAAGCCGGTGAACGCGCCGCGGCGGTCGAACACCGGCTCGCCGCAGACGTTCATGTAGGCGGCGCTGCCGTCGGGCTGGCGCAGCGTGGTGACGAGGTTGCGGAAGGCGCGGTGGCCTTCGAGGTCGCCGCGGTGCGCGGTCCACTGCTCGGGCGCCAGCTCGATGCCGGCGATCTGCCAGGGCTGCAGGCCGACCACGTCGCTCGGCACGACCGCGGCGGCGGCCGGATCGGTGGCGGCCATCTGCGTGAAGCGCTGCGCGGCGTCCTGCTCCCAGTAGCAGTCGGTCGCCAGGCCGAGCAGCTTGCGGAAACGGTGCTCGCGTTCCTTGGCGCCGTGCAGCGAGCGCACCAGCGCGCCGGCCAGCAGCATCGCGACCAGCGTGCTGAACAGCACCAGCACGCCGTACAGCACCAGCGCCTCCATCGCCGGTGTCGGGGCGATGCCGGCCGGCGGCCCGAGCAGGCCCTCGAGCTCGGCGGCGAACATCACGCCGAGCGTCGCCAGGCACAGCCCGCAGAAGGCGGCCGCGGCCTTGCTGTTGGCGAACACGCCGGCGACGATCACCACCAGCGCGTAGTAGCCGAGCATGTTCGAGCGCAGCCCGGCGCCGCTGGCCAGCGGGATCAGCGTCACCGTCGTGTAGCCGGCCAGCAGCACGACGGCCGTGCCGAGCGCCTGCCGCCCGCGCTGCAGCAGCACGAGCCCGGTCGCCACGGCCACGGCGACGGCGAAGGGCAGTGCCAGCATCGCCTGCCGCCACGCGGGCAGGAAGGTGCTGAACTGCGAGGTCACCAGCAGCGCCACGGTCGGCACGCCGGCCAGGCCGATGACGACGAAGGCACGCGCGATCAGCGCGTTGACCTCGTCGAGCGCGGACAGCGCAGGCGCCGGGGCGGGGCTGGGGGCGACGTCGGACAAGGCAGGCTCCGCGCGTGCGCTCACCAGCGCCGCCCGACCATCACATGGCCGGCGAGGTAGGCGCTGGTGGCCCGCGCATCGGGGCCGAAGGGCAGCAGCGGGTTGGTGTAGCGCACGGTGATCGGCTTCAGGTACTCGAGCGTGCCCGACAGTTCCCAGCCGGGCGCGAAGCGCCAGCGCGCACCGCCGGTCAGGTGCCATTCGCCGATCGGCGCCAGCAGCGGGCTGGTCGTGTGCGCCGGCACCGGGTTGGCGGCGTGGTTCAGGCCGGCGTAGAGCCGCCAGCGCTCATCGAGGTCGTGGGACACGCCGACCGCGAGCACGGTCTGGTCGCGCCAGTCCAGCGGCTGCACGAGTTCGAGCACCGGCGGCGCCGCGGCGTCGCTCGGCACCGTGGCGCGCAGCGTCGCGCGCTTCAGCGCGCCGGACCATTGCATCCGCGTTGCCTCGACCGACAGCAGCGTGCGCGGCGTCGCCTGCCAGGCCAGCCCGGCGCCCCATTCGGCCGGCAGCGCGAAGCCGGTGAAGCGGACATGCCGGTAGCGCACGGTGCCGAGGCCGAGGGCCGACTGGTCGGCGTCGAGCCGGCCGCCGTCGAGTGGCAGCGGTGTCTTGCTGCCATAGACCGCGGCCAGCGTCAGCGTCGGCGTGGCCTGGTAGCGCGCCCCCAGCCGCACCGACACGCGCCGCGCCTGCAGCCCGGTGATGTCGAGCCCGAAGAAGCTGGTCGCCGCATCGCCGGTGAAGACCGAGGTGCGCGGAAAGAACTCCTGCTTCGCGCGCGCCAGCGTGATCGGCAGCGCGAAGCCCAGCGACAGCCGCTCGTTGACGCGCCACCCGAGGGCCGGCGTCAGCCGGCCGATGCCGAACACCAGCGCCGTCGAGTCGCGCGTGCCGAAGGCGGTGGCCAGGCCGCGGTGCACGAAGCCCGCGCCGCCCTGGCCGAACAGGCCGATGCCGGCCACCAGCTCGGTGCCGGCGATCGGCCGCGTCCAGCCGAAGCCGCCGAGGCCGATGAACTCGTTGCTGACGCCGTTGTCGTTGCCGAAGCTGTCAGCGTGGCGCTGGCGCGAGTTCGCGACTTCGACGAAGACGTCCAGCGCCTCGCCGCGCAGCAAGGCGATGCCGGCCGGGTTGGTGTTCAGCGCGGTGGTGTCGCGCCCGACGGCGATGTCGGCGCCGCCCATGCCGACCGACTCGGTGCCGAAACCGATCAGGTTCAGGCCGTTGTTGGCGGCCGCCGGCGCGGCGGCCAGCGCCGCGAGCAGGGCCGTCGCGGCGGCGCGGGTCGGGTGAGGGCCACCCATCGCGGGTCCCCTGGCGGTTGGTGCATACATCGTAAGGGCCGCGCTCGCGGCGCGAAGACATGAACTGAGCGGCAAGGGCAGGGGTGTCCTTGCGTCGCGGGTGCACTGTGCACTGTGCCAGCCGGGGCCGCCGCGGCTGTGCGGGTCATCCCCGAGCGGGCACGGCCTCGATGCAGGGCTCGCGGCGCCGCCGCGCGGCGCTCAGCCGAGCACGCCGCGGCTGCGCAGGAAGTCGTCGACCAGCTGCAGCCGCACCAGCGGGTCGGGCAGTTCCATCAGCTTCTGCTTGGCGGCCAGCGGGATCGGCAGAATCTCGCACCAGCGGTTGGCCAGCCAGCCGGCGTCCTCGAAGCGGTAGGGTTCGAGGAAGGGCGTGTGGCCCTGGGTGCGCAGCGTGCTGATGGCCGTCGCCAGGCCGCGCGCGGAGCCGAGCAGGGGTTCGGTCGGCAGCACGACGGGGTCGTCCGGCAGCAGCTCGGCGTCGGCCAGCCACAGGCCGTCGGCTTCCTGGCGCAGCTGGCGCGTCCGGAAGCGCTGCGTGCCGCGGCCGCGCACCTGCAGCAAGCCGGCCTGGGGGGCGTCGACCTCGTCGAGCTCGGCCAGGCAGCCAACCTCCTCCAGCACCACGTCGGCCGCGCCGCGCACCTCGCTGCCCTGGCGCAGCGCGACGACGCCGAAGCCGCTGCGCTCGCGCAGGCAGCGGCCGATCAGGTCGAGGTAGCGCGCCTCGAACACCTTCAGCCCCAGCTTGCCGCCGGGGAAGAGCACGGTCTGCAGCGGAAACAGCGCCAGTTCGACGCTCGGCGGTTCAGCGTGCATCGAGCTCGCGGTGGCGCACCAGCGTCGCGCCATGGTCGGCGAAGCGCCGCGCCAGCGCCTCGGCGAAGTAGACCGAGCGGTGCTGGCCACCGGTGCAGCCGAGCGCCACGGTCAGGTAGGCGCGCTGGTCGCGCTCGAAGGCCGGCAGCCAGCGGCGCAGGAAGGCCTCGACCTGGTCCAGCAGCTCGCCGACCTCCGGCTGCTGCTCGAGGAACTCGACCACCGGCGCGTCGCGCCCGGTCAGCGGCCGCAGCTCGGGCGTGTAGAAGGGGTTGGGCAGCACGCGCAGGTCGAACACCAGGTCGGCATCGAGCGGCACGCCCTGCTTGTAGGCGAAGGACTCGAACACCAGCGTCAGCGCGCCGGCCGGCGCCTGCACCTGCTCGAGCACCCAGGCGCGCAGCTGGGCGGCGCGCAGCTGGCTGGTGTCGATCACGCTGGCGTTCTCGCGCAGGCCGGCGAGCAGGCCGCGCTCGAGCTCGATCGCCTCGGTCAGCGCGCGGTGCGGGTCGCCGGCGCCGCCGTCGCGGCTCAGCGGGTGGCGGCGGCGCGTCTCGGAGTAGCGGCGCACCAGCGTGTCGGTGCTGGCGTCGAGGAAGATCGCGCGCACCCGCACCCCTTCGCCGCCGAGGCGGCCGAGCAGCGGCTGCAGCTGCGGCAGCGCGGCGGCGCTGCGCACGTCCACCGCCACGGCGAGCGGCCGGTCGGCGCGGTCGGCGCGCGTGCGCTCGAGCTTCAGCAGCTCGGGCAGCAGTTCGGGCGGCAGGTTGTCGATGCAGTAGAAGCCGGCGTCCTCCAGTGCGTTGAGCGCGACCGACTTGCCCGAGCCGGAGATGCCGGTCAGCAGCAGGACTTCCAGCCGGCCGTCCATCACGAGCCCTCGGCCGCGAGCAGCGAGCGCGCGTGCGCGAGCCGCGTCTCGCCGGCGCTGCCGCCGAGCATGCGCGCGAGCTCCTCGGCGCGCGCGTCGCCGGTGACCGGCAGCACCTCGCTCTCGGTGGCGCCGCCGCGCGCCGCCTTGCGCACGACGCACTGCGCGTCGGCGCAGGCGGCGACCTGTGGCAGGTGGGTCACGCACAGCACCTGGCGGTCGCGGCCGAGGCGCTGCATCAGCCGGCCGACGCTGTCGGCCACGCTGCCGCCGACGCCGGCGTCGATCTCGTCGAAGATCAGCGTGCCGGCCTCGCCGAGCGCGCTGGTGGTGACCGCGATCGCCAGCGCGATGCGCGACAGCTCGCCGCCCGAGGCCACCTTGGCGAGCGCGCGCGGCGTGCTGCCGGCATGGCCGGCGACGCGGAACTCGGCGCTCTCCAGGCCATGCTTCTGCGGCTCGGCCAGCGGCTCGAGCGCGACCTCGAAGCGCCCGCCGGCCATGCCGAGCTGCTGCATCGCGGCGGTGATCGCGGCGGCGAGCTTCGGCGCCGCGGCCCGGCGCTGCTTCGAGACGGCCTTGGCGGCGGCCTCGAAGGCCTTGCGGGCCACCGCGGCGGTGCGCTCGAGCGCGTCGAGGTCGGTCGCCGCGTCGAGTTGCGCGAGCTCGCCGCGCCATTGCGCCAGCAGCGCCGGCAGCTCCTCGGGCGCGCGGCGGTAGCGGCGCGCCTGGCCGATCCAGGCCGCGAGCCGCTCGTCGAGCGCCTGCAGGCGCTCGGGGTCGAGCTCGCCGCGGCGCAGTGCCGCGGCCAGCGTGTGCGCGGCATCCTGCAGCTGGGCCTGGGCGCCGCGCAGCACCTCCAGCGGCTCGGCGAGCGCGCCGTCGTGCGCGACGACGCCGTCGAGCGCGTCGATCGCCTGCGCGGTGCGCGTCTCGGCCGAGGCCTCGTCCTCGGCGATCGCCGCGAGCGCCGTCTGCAGCGCCTCGAGGATGGCCTGCGCATGGCTGAGCCGGCGGTGCTCGGCGTTGAGCTCGGGCCACTCGTCGGCGCCGGGCGCGAGCCGGTCGAGCTCGCCGATCTGCCAGGCCAGCCGCTCGCGCTCGCGCGCCAGATCGGCCTGTTGCGCGCGCGCGCGCTCGAGCTGCTCCTGCGCCGCGCGCCACGCACTCCAGGCGGCGGCGAGCGGCGCCGGGTCGGCGCCGGCATAGGCGTCGAGCAGCGTGCGCACCGCGTCGGGCCGCGTCAGGCTCTGCCAGGCGTGCTGGCCGTGGATGTCGACCAGGTGATCGGCCGCCTCGCGCAGCTGCGTGATCGTCGCCGGGCTGCCGTTGATCCACGCGCGGCTCTTGCCCTGGGCGTCGAGCGTGCGGCGCAGCAGCAGCGCGTCGCTGTCGGCTTCGAACCCGGCCTCGGCGAGCCAGTCTCGCAGCGAGGCCGGCGCGTCGAACTCGGCGGCGATCTCGGCGCGCGCGCTGCCCTCGCGCACGACGCCGGCATCGCCGCGGCTGCCGAGCGCGAGCTGCAGCGCGTCGACCAGGATGGACTTGCCGGCGCCGGTCTCGCCGGTCAGCGCGGTGAAACCGGGCGCGAAGTCCAGGTCGAGCGTGCGCACGATGACGAAGTCGCGCAACGCGAGGCGTCGCAGCATCTCAGCCCCGCACGGCCGCCCGAAGGGCCTGTGGCGCCCCCGCGGGGGGCAGGGAGCAATGCGACCGTCGGGGCCGTTTCATCTCAGCCCCCGTGCTCGGGCAGCACGCCCTCGTTCCAGTGCAGCTTGCGGCGCAGCGTGCCGTAGTAGCTCCAGCCGCGCGGGTGCAGCACGCGGATGCGGTGCTCGCTGCGGCGCACGCAGACGCGGTCGCCGTGCAGCAGGCTGGCCAGGCCCTGGTGGTCGAAGTTCACGCTGGCATCGCGGCCGGCGACGATCTCGATCACCACCTCGCCGTCGTCGGGCAGCACGATCGGGCGGTTGGTCAGCGCGTGCGGCGCGATCGGCACCATCACCCAGCCGGCGATGCCCGGATGCAGGATCGGCCCGCCGGCCGACAGCGCGTAGGCGGTCGAGCCGGTCGGCGACGACAGGATCAGCCCGTCGGCGCGGAAGTTGGCGACGAACTGCTGCTGCACCGACACGCGCAGCTCCACCATGCCGGCCGTCGCGCCGCGGCTCACGACCACGTCGTTGACCGCGAAGCTCTCGTGGATCACGTCGAAGCCCTCGCCCAGCGGCCGCTTCACGCAGCCGGCCAGCATCGTGCGGTGCTCTTCCTCGTAGTCGCCGGCGATCATCGGCGCGAGCGTCTCGCGCAGCTCGGTCAGCGGGATGTCGGTCATGAAACCGAGCCGTCCCTGGTTGATGCCGATCAACGGCAGCCCGTGGCGCGCCAGCGCGCGTGCCGTGGCGAGGAAGGTGCCGTCGCCGCCGATCACCACCGCGAGGTCGCATTGCCGGCCGATGCCCGCCGAATCCAGCACGGTGTAACCCTGCAGGCCCGAGGCCAGCGCGGTGGCGGTGTCGAGCGATACCTCGAGCCCCTGGCCGGACAGGAACTCGGCCACATCCGCCAGCACCTCGCGGCTGCCCGGCGCCTGGTACTTGCCCACGAGGGCAGCGTGTCGGAAGCGGCTCGGCATCGTCTGGAAATTACACCACAGGGCCCGCGGCCTAGAATCGAAAGCACGATGCTGGACGAACGCGCCAAGACCCTGCTGAGAACACTGGTCGAGCGCTACATCGCCGACGGCCAGCCGGTCGGATCGCGCACGCTGTCCAAGGCCTCCGGCCTGGACCTGAGCCCCGCGACGATCCGCAACGTGATGGCCGACTTGGAGGAGTTGGGCCTGATCGCCAGCCCCCACACCAGCGCCGGGCGCATCCCCACCGCGCGCGGCTACCGCCTCTTCGTCGACACCATGCTGACCGCGCGGCCGCTGGACCTGGCCAG
>Ga0209966_1000463_pt1 | contig 11092 bp, 7 predicted proteins | sample RhisoiCoNPM_FD_187575 | JGI IMG/M metagenome (GOLD analysis project Ga0209966, IMG submission 187575) | Arabidopsis thaliana rhizosphere microbial communities from the Joint Genome Institute, USA, that affect carbon cycling - Rhizosphere... | ecosystem: Host-associated > Plants > Roots >... | reverse complement strand
GTCATACACCGAGATCCAGATGTTGAGGTTGCCGTCGGGGACGGGGACGCCGGAGGAGTTCGTGATGCGGGCTTGGTAGTTGAGGAGCTTGGGGACGGTGGACGAGGCGGAGGCCGGACTCGCTATATAGGTATAGGGGCCGAGCTGGGCGATAAGCACAAACAGGACCAGGACGGTCTTCAAGACCTTCCGGCCGAATAGGCGGAATACCCGCGGATCGCGCAGGTTGTGCGTTATGCGTTCCATGACTCTTTTCGGGTGTTTCCACCCGATCCGGTCTCCCGTCCACGGGGCTCGTGCAGCAAGCTCCGTGTCAGAGGGACCGGACCGGATGCCCCACGCGGGTGTGGGGACCGGTCCTCCTTATGACGGCTTCGTCGGCGGAGGGGTCGGTGGGGGCTCGGTCGGCGTCTGCGACGCCGGCGGAGCGGCCGGCGGCATCGACGGCGGCGTCTGCACCGTCGGCGCGTTTTTTTCGCGCATCGGGATGTCCATGTCCACGACGGCCTCGCCCTTGCTCTTGCTCGAAAGATCGATCTCCTTCGTCTTCTGCGCCTCGTAACCGGGTTTCTCGACGGTCACGACGTATTTGCTGTTGCCGACCAGGAAGTTGTAGCGACCGCGGGCGTCCGTGACGCGCGACTCGAGCACCTTGTTGTATTGGGTCTCGATGATGCGGGCGACGGCGAACGGGATCGGCTTCTTGGTCTTCTCGTCGTAGATGATGCCCCAGTTCTTCGGACGTTTCGGACGAGCGAGGCGGCGGAAGAGGAGGAAGAGCACGACCTGCACGCCGGTCAGCACCCAGAGCCAGGACAGGCGGTACAGCAGGGCGGCGACCAGGGTCAGGATCACGCCCGAGAACGCCAGGACGCTCTGCAGCCTGCGACCGATGACTTCCCAGTAGAGGCGCCTCGTGGATTTCACGACGTCGAGCGGATCCATCGGGACGTTGGCGGTGATGATGGCGCCCTTCTCGCCCGCGCGGATCGTCTCGCCGTGGTAGAGGTCGAGATACTGCGCGTCTTCCTTCTTGTCCTTCAGGTACTGCGACGGGAAGGTGTAGCCTTGCTTGGACGTCTCGATGCGGTACTCGCCCGGATCGACGAGGAAGGCGTAGCGGCCTTGCTTGTCGGTCGCGCTGGTGCGCACCAGCTTCCCGCTCGTGCGGAACAGGCGGACGATCGCCAGGTCGACCGGGAGCTTCGTGAGCGAGTTGAAGACGACGCCGAATTCCTTGCGCTTGCGGCGGCCGAGCAGCAGCAGCGGCTGGGTGATGAGGAAGTACAGGTAGCCGATGAGGCTCGTAGCCTGGACGGCGGTGGCGACCACGGCGGTCGTGATGGCGGCCGCGGCCGGCACCACGAAGCCTGTCGCGGCCGTCTTCACGCGCGGGTCCTCCACGATCTCGTTCTGGAAGACCTTGGTGATGTACGCGCCTTGCGCGCCGAGGGCGTTCGCGATGTTGCCGAGGTTCTCGATGATCGGCGCCCCGGGAACAATGACGTCAACGAGCGACGGCGGAAGCTTGATGAGTTCGATCTGCGGATTCACCACTTCCGTCGTCAGGTCGAACGGCGCCGTCTCGTGCGTGCGGTAGCCGTCTTTCTTCACTTCGATGTAGTACGTGCCGGCCGGCGCCATGAAGGCGAAGCTTCCGTCGTTGCCGGTCGTCACCGGGTTCACCTGGAGATACTGCGACGCGTCCCAGACGATCCACGGGTTGATGCTGCGGTACAGCGTGACCACGGCTCCGCCCACGGACGCCTGCACGCCTCCCTCTTGCGCCCTGACGCGCCCTTCGCCTTCGACGTTGATCTCGAAGGGCACGATGTCGTTGGTCGCGTCGTCATACGTGATGATGATCGTCCCGCTGACCAACCCGATTTCGGACGGCGCCGACACGTCCACGGACCAGAAGGCGCTCTCAGCGGTGGGACGCTGGAAGAAGTACGAGCCCGCGCCGAAGTTCAGGACCATCTGCGTCACCGCTTTGGGCGGGGCATCTCCGGGGATGAGGATCGAGAGCGACCGGCTCGGCAGGATGCGGAAGAACCCGCCTTCGTCGCGGTGCAGACGGAGGCGCCGGCTCAAGGCGTAGTACTGGACGAGTTCGGGGTCGATCGCCTCCGGCGCCGTCTGAGGCGGAGGCACGACGGGGGGTTCCGTCGACGCCGGCGGGCAGTCGGCCGGGCAGTTCTGGGTGGTCTCATTCGTCTCGCAGACGGCGTTCCCGCAGACAGGTCCGGGCGGAGGCGGAGGTCCCGCGGGGCAGTCCGCCGGGCAAGAGGCGTTGTCCTCGGGAGGTTCGCACGCCGCGTTGCCGCAGACGGGACCCGAGGGCGCGCAGTCGGCCGGGCAGGAGGTCGCGTTTTCCGGCGCCTCGCAGGCGTTGTCGCCGCAGACCGGAGCCGGCGGCGGGACGGCGGCCGGCGTCGCCGATGCCTGAGCTCCTGTCGACATGTTTCCGGAGGTGTCCCGCGCGAACGCCGAGTAGTAGTACGTCGTGCCGTTCACGACGCCCGTGTCGGTGAAGCTGGTTCCCGCGCCGACGTAGACCGTGGTGCCCGACCCCGGCGTCGGCGGGAAGCCGGTCGTGGAACGCTCGATCTGCGTGTTGGCGAAATCCGGATCTCCGGGGTTTGACCAGCTCAGCGAGACCTGGCCGTCGCCACCGGTGGCGGAGAAGCTCGTGACCGGACCGGGCGGCACGGTGTCGAACGGCGTGCCGTCGTCGATGGCGCCGGAAGCGAAGTTGCCGGAAGCGTCGTACGAGAACGCCGTGTAGTAGTACGTGGTGCCGTTGGTGAGGCCGACGTCGATGACCGAAGTGCCGGTCGCGTTATAGATCGTCGTGCCGGACGTCGGCGTCGCCGGATAGCCGCTGGTGGAGCGCTGGATCTTCACGCCGGCGAAATCCGCGTCTCCCGGGTTCGACCACGAGAGGCTGTTCTGCTGGTTTCCGGCCGTCACGGTGAAGCCGCTGACGTTGGCGGGCGGCGTCGTGTCGGAAAGCGTCGTGAAGGTCTGGTCCGTCGACGTCGCTCCGTTGCCGGCCGCGTCGTGCGAGCTGACGCTGTAGTGATACAGCGTGCCCGGCGCGAGGCCGCTCAGCGTGATCTGGTGGTTGGAGACCATGCTGGCGCTTCCGGCCGACGAGCCGTAGGCGTCGGTCAGGCCGTAGCGCACCGTGGAGTTCGCGAGCTCGTTCGTCGTCCAGTTCACGCGGGCGGAGTTCTGCGTGATCGAATCGACGAAGATGCTCGAGATGACCGGCGCGACGGTATCCAGCGTCGTGAAGGAAAACTCGACGGACGTCGAACTGTTGTTCGACGCGTCTTTCGATGTGACGCGGAACCGATAGATCGTGTTCGGCGTAAGGCCCGTGAGCGTCAGCGAATGCACGTTCGTCATCGTCGGGCTCGACGTGCTGAAGGCGTACGGCGGGCCCGACGCCGTGTCGTAGTCGACGCGGGAATCGGCGTCCTCGTCCGTGTCCCAGGTGACGCGCGCGCTGGTGCCGGTGATGTCCACGGCCTGCACGCCGCTGATGACGGGCCCCGTCGTGTCCAGGGTCGTGAACGTGTTGTCGCCGGACACGCCTTCCATGCCCTCGGCGGTCGATCGGACGCGGAAGTGGTACAGCGTGCCGGGCGTGAGTCCGCTCAGATGCACGCTATGGTTGAACGTGTTGCCGCCCGTGCTGGCATTGCTGCCGTACGACACCGTAGTGCCGTAGTTCACCGTGCTCGACGACGAGATGTCCGTGTCCCACAGGACGTCGGCTTCCGTCTCCGTGATGTTCTGCACGCGGATGTTGAAGATGCTCGGCGTGGGGCAGGTCGGCGGACACGTCGGTCCCCCGCCGCCTCCTCCTCCACCGCCGCCGGCGACCTCGGCCGTGACGGTGACCTGGTCGTCGTCGTTCAGGAACAGCTCGGTGGCTCCCGTATCGCCGAATCCGCCCGCGAGCGTCAGCGCGTTGGCCAACGTCGACGCCGGGTTGGTGATCTGGTGGTCGCCGGCCGTCGGCACGGCGGCGTTCGTGCCGATGAGAAGCCGGACGCAATCGCCTGCCGGCACCTCGCCGACGATGGCGTCGGTCGGAGGGGTCAGCGTGATCGTCGTACCTGAGACCGAAGCCCCCCAGACGCCGAGTCCGGCGGAAGCCGCAAGGGTCTTGTCCGTGAAGGCACCGCCGCAGTCGTTCGTCGGACCGGACGTGTCGACCGCGAAGTCCATGTCATCGAACGAGACGGACCCCATCGAGAAGCCGGCCGCGAAGGTGAACGTGATCGTATCCCCCGTCAGCTGGACGCCGGTCGGCGTCACGAACTTGATCTCGTGGTTCGACGCGGTGCTGATCTTGTTGCGGCTCATGATGTCTGAGAACCCCGAGACGGTGGCGGCCCTCGCGACGAGAGACAGCGTCATGAAGAGTCCTACGGCCAGGATGAGGATCGGCGTCGGCGAGTGAAGCGGATTGTACGGTCGGCGTTCGTTCTTCATGGCTTTATGGCTTGCGGACGTGTGGTTAGGTCTGCGTGGCGTTCGACTTAGGCCTGGGTCCGGTCCCGTGCCCTGCCCCGGATCGGTCGGCTGTCGCCGCTCGTGCAGCAAACGACGACAGAAAACCGCCACGGCCTCAGGGAGGACGGACGTCAGGCGATGAATCAGATTGTACGAGCGAGCATTCGACATGCGCTTGCACAAGCGCGCAGCTGTCGACCGTACGCGAAAAAATTCCGCTAGGCGCGTAAACGCGACTGCACGAAATGAGCTTCACGCACGCGGGCGCGAATCTGTTTTCCCCCTCGCAATACCAGAGCTGCCGCCCGCTGACCACGGGTGGCCGTCCTGTTTCCGATTGTCTTGCGAGCGGTAAGACTCGCGATCCGGACTGTCAGGTGATCAAGCCCGACATGTCTCACATAGCGAACCCGCCGATCGGGCTCGAGAGAGAAGAATGCTGCACGATATATCCTCCTCCCACTATGCCCAGGAAGTATACCAAATTTTAGCCTTAATGTCAATCAAATATATGGCTAAGGTTAGCTAAATAATCTGTGGATTAAGCTCAGCAAGCTTATTTGTGCACAGAATAAGCACAGTTTTTCCCATGTTATCCACATTTTGCCTTACTAGCTTTGTGGATGTGTACACTTGTCAAGATTAACGTGGACATATGTTGAGTATATTTTCAGTAAACTGTGTGCAAGCTGTGTGAAACGTTTTTTAGACACTTGTTTCACGTGAAACACATGAGAGACGATCTAAGCTCTTTCTGCCTGACATGGGCTCTTTGAATTGGATTTCGGTTTCACGTGAAACATTCTTGGGGAAGAATACAGATTGGGTATTGGCAGAAGTCACGTGAACTGTCGCTGGTGTTTCACGTGAAACAAATACTGATTGACTTGTAGCAACGAGACACGTAGTCAGCACTTACGGAAATCGCTCAGCCGCACTCATCCTGTGTTTCACGTGAAACAAAAATCCACCTCGCTGAAGGTGGACTTTTGGTGGACCGCAGGAGACTCGAACTCCTGACCTCTGCAATGCGAATGCAGCGCTCTACCAACTGAGCTAGCGGCCCATGATGGATCTCATCTTACTCACACCTGGGCACAACATGGGGATGAAACCACGCGTGCTTGATGTGTCGTACATTATTGTTTGTCAAGGATTTCACGGACAAGCACGCCTTCATTTTCGCCTGCACACGCTCATGCCCCCGGCATGAATCGAACATGCATCCTCCCCTTAGGACGGGGTAGTTCTATCCGTTGAACTACAGGGGCTCAAGCCTGGGCAGGCGGTCGATCCGTCGTACGAGGAGCTTGCTGGCGACATTCTTGCGGCTCGCGCTATAGTATAGGCACGAAAAATTTTGCGGTCAATCCTCCCCATGAACACCACCCTCCTTGTCGCCGGTCTCGTCTTTCTCGGAGCCCTCGCTGCGGTCTATTTCGCCCTCTCCAAGAAACTTGAGCGCCTGAACGAGGACTCCGGAACGAGGATCATCAACGACAACATCCAGAAGATGAACGACCGCCTCAACGACCGTCTGACCGAGGCGGCCAGGTATATCGGTTCCCTGGGGCAGGAACTGCGCTCCATGCAGATCATCGGCAAGAACATCGATGACCTGCGGGCGGTCTTCATGAATTCCAAGCTGCGCGGCAACTTCGGCGAACAGGTCCTGAACGACATGCTGGCCAACAACTTTCCCAAGGACCAGTTCATCCTCCAGCACAAGTTCAAGGACGGCCAGACGGTCGACGCCATCGTCATCACCAAGGACGGGAACATCGCCATCGACTCCAAGTTCCCGGCGGACAGCTTCCGGAGGATGCTCCAGGCCCCGTCAGAGGAGGCGCGGGAGGCCGAGCGGCATGAGTTCCACAAGGCTGTCCGGAAGCACATCGGAGACATCGCCAAGAAGTACATCCTGCCCGGGGAGGGGACGGCGAACTTCGCCATCATGTATATCCCCTCGGAAGCCACGTTTTACGAGGTCATTTCGGGCCCCGATGAGTTGGCCGAGCTGGCCCAGCGGAGCCGGGTCCTGATGGTCTCGCCCAACACCCTTTCGTATTTCCTGCATATCCTGCGCCTCGGCCATGAACGCATCCGCATCGAAGAGAACGTCCAAAAGGTCTGGGAGCTCCTGGCGGGTTTCCACCAGGAAACCATGAAATTCGGGGAGCAGCTCAGTGTCATGTCCCGCCACATCACCAACGCCAAGGGGGCCATGGATACGACCCAGGCCGCCTATGACCGCCTGGCCGGGAAGGTCGAACAGATCAAGCAGCTCCAATAGGGAACTTGACGGTTTTGCGGCTATCCCGTATAACTTGAGCCATCAACTAACGCCCCCAACGCACGTATGCCGATCAAAGCCGCCGCGTTCAAGGCGCTTCGCCAGACCAAAAAGCACGCCGAGCGCAACAAGCTCGCCAAGCTGAAACTGGCCGACGCCCGCCGCGCCGTCCGCAAAGCCCTCGACAAGGCCGAGGTCAAGAAAGCCGAAGAGGCCGTGAAGGACGCCATCAAGATGCTCGACAAGGCCTACAGCCGCGGCATCATGAAGCTCAACACCGTCTCGCGCCGCAAGTCCCGCCTCATGGCCGGCCTCGCGAAGCTCAAGGCTTCCAGCAAGAAATAAAAAAGTCCCGGCTCAGGCCGGGTCTTTTTTTCGTTCAAGCGGGTTCTTTGGCGATGTCCGCCAGGAAGAGGTCCAGGGCGGCGCGGGCTTTTGGCCAGCCGCCGCGCTTCAGCTGCTCGTCGGCGTCGATCAGTTTCACGTACAGGCGCTCCAGCTCATGCGGCTTGAAATACCGGCATTGCGATATCAGCTTGGCGGCGGCGAACGGGTGGACGCCGATCTCGCGCGACAGGCGCTCCTTGGTCGCTTGGCCGAGCACCGAGAGGTCTGCGGCGACCAAGAGGCCGCGGACGTGGGCCTGGAGGCGCGAGAGGATGGAGACCTCCGTCTCACCCTGCTCGAGCAGGATGTCGAGCTGGCGGGCCGCCAGATCGGCCCTGCGGCTCCCCACGGCGTCCAGGAAGTCGAAGACGCTCTGCGCGGCCTGGAGGTGCGCGAGGCTGCGGACGGACTCGGCACCGATGCGGTTCGTGCCCTCCGCCCTCGCGGTGGCCGCCAATGCGTCCAACTCTCCGCTGACCTTCCAAGCGTCGTTTCCGGCGACCGGGAGATAGGCCGTGAGGCCGTCTTTCAGGAACTCCACCCCGCGCGCCTTCGCTTCCTCCAAGATCCACGCCTGGAGCTCTTTGGGGCCGAGAGGCTTGAATTCAGGGTAAAACTTGCCCTTTTTGAGCTTATCGAAGGCCGGTTGGCCCTCCAGTTCCGAAGCGCCGACGCGCTCCCGAAGGACCAGGATCGTCTCCTCCGGAATCGAATCCATGAGTTCGGCCAGGGGTTCGGCCTCCTTCTTGCCGGCGGAAGCGACCGCATCCTGAAGGACGAGCATGCGCTTCTTGGCCAGGAAGGGAGAGGCCGAGACGGCCGAACGGATCTCGTCGAGCTCCGCCTTTTCCCCGTCGAGCTGGTGGAGGTTCAGCCCGGAAGGGTCGATGTCGCGCAAAAACTTGGCCTTGATCTCATCAAGCTTCTTCTTCGAGCGGTAGGTATCTTCGCCGTACAGGAACAGGATCATGCGGATCGCCCGGAACCGAGCTTCACTTCCAAAACATCTCGTAGAGTACCAAAACGATGTCGATGACGAAAAGATAGATGATGGCCCATTCGAGCTTGTTGGCCTTCCGGCTCTGCAGGACGTCGAGCACCACTTCGGAGGTGTCCTGGATGAAGTTCAGGCGGAACTCGACCGCGCGGAAGCGGTCCTCCAGCTCGAACATCTTGCGCATGGCGACGAACGCGGTTTCGACATCCTTGTCTTCCCACGTGCTGTCGGGTTTGTCGAGCAGGGACATCTGGGAGATGACGTATTGCGTGATGCTGCGGCCGGCGCCGATGGTCTTCAGCACGTCCGCGTCCTTCATGCGGATGCGGCCGCCCTTCTCGAGTCCCTCGGTGACGTGGCCGAAGCGCTGGACCGTCCGGTTGACGCGCTCCTCGACGTATTCGATGGCGACGGATTGGGCCAGCACCTCGGCGATGACGTAGACGAGGTCGGGATCGAGCTCGTCGATGATGACGTTGTCGAACTCGACCGAGATCTTGCTGGCGGGGTCGACGACGACGGCATACTCCTCGACCTTCGGCGAATCGACCGGCTCCTCGCCGTACTTCGCGATCTGCTTCAGGACGCGTCCGGCGTGCTTGCCGTCGAACTCGAAGAGGACGACCACGCCGAACGAGAACACGATCATCATCTGCTCCTGCGGGCGCCCGAAAATCAGCGCGTTGCGGCGCTTGGTCATCAGGGCCAATTCGTTCCGCTTCTCGATGAGCGCGAGCGGCAGCGATTTGGCGAGATAATGGGCTGAAATCGCGTGTTTCCTGGCCATACGCACCCATTATACCCCGGATACGAAAAGGCCGCCCTGCGAGGGGCGGTCTAGCGGTTCTTGAGGCCGCGCTTGGCGCCGCGGTAGACGAGGTAGCCTCCGCCGGCCAGCGCGATCATCCAGCCGACGCCGGGGATCAGCAGCGTCGCCGCGACGGCGGCTCCGCCGATGCCGGCGGCGACGAGGTCGTTGCCGACGGAGTTCACGACGCTCGATCCGGCGTCCTTCTTGGGCACGAGGCTCTTGCTCATTCGTCCTCCTTATCGTCCTTGGGGTTCTTGGGCTTGCCGAACACGAGTTCGACGCCCTTGCCTACGATCTTCTCGCCCGTCCTGCCGAGGCGGTCGACGACGCCGTTGCTGCCGGAGGGTTTCCCCGCGGCGGCGTCCGTCTCCTTGGCCTTGGCCTTGCCCCAGCGCATGAAGCGCGGGCGGCGTTCCCAGAAGCTGCGGAGCTTCCAGCCGACGACGATACCGATGAGAAACACGCCGATGGCGATGGCGCTCAGCACGACGGACCTCCTTGAAAGAGCCTATTCCCCGATGCGTTCGAGGCTTCCCCAAGTCTTGCCGACTTTGGGCTGGACGTCAATAGGCACCTTCAGCGCGACGGTATTTTCCATGATGTCCTTGATCCAGACGGCGCACGCCTTGGCCAGGCTTTCCTTCACCTCGAAGACGAGTTCGTCGTGGACCTGGAGGAGCATCTTCATCTCGGCGTCGGGACCGAGGCCGAACTCCTTGGAAATCTTCTCGTGCAGGCGGACCATCGCGAGCTTGATGATGTCGGCCTGCGTGCCCTGGATGGGCATGTTGATGGCCATGCGCTCGGCTTCGGCCTTCAGGTAGGGGACGCCGGAGTGGATGTCAGGCAGGAAGCGGCGGCGGCCGAAGAGCGTCTCGACGTAGCCGAGACTGCGCGCCTGCGCCTTCGACTGCTCCATGTAGCCGCGCAGGCCCTTGAAGGCGTCGAGATAGCGTTTGATGAAATCGGACGCCTCCTCGCGCGAGAGTCCCGCGGAGGCGGCCAGCGAGTTCGCGCCCATGCCGTAGAGGATGCCGAAGTTGATGGCCTTGGCGGCGCGGCGCTGTTCGAACGTGACTTCCGATTCGCTGATCTCCCAGATCTCCGCCGCGGTGACGGCGTGGATGTCGGTGCCCTTGCGGAAGGCCTCCATCATCTTCGGGTCTTCGGAGATCGAGGCCGCGATGCGGAGCTCGAACTGCGAGTAGTCGGCGGCGATGAGGACGTTGCCCTTGTCGGCGACGAAGGCCTTGCGGATCTCGCGGCCGAGTTCGGTGCGGATGGGGATGTTCTGGAGGTTCGGATCGGACGACGAGAGGCGGCCCGTGGCGGCGACGGCCTGGTTGTAGCGCGTGTGCAGGCGCTTGGTCCGCGGATGGATCATCGAGGGGATGGCGGCGACGTACGTCGAGACGAGCTTCGAGTATTCGCGGTACTCGAAGATGTCGGCGATGATCGGGTGCGCGCCGCGGAGCTTCTCGAGTTCGTCGGCGCCTGTCGAGAGCTGGCCGGTCGAAGTCTTCTTGATGCCCTTGGTCGGAAGCCCGAGCTTCACGAACAGGATGTCCTGGAGCTGGGCAGGGGAGTTGAGGTTGAATTCGCCGCCGGCGGCCTTCACGATCGCCTTCGTGAGCTGATCGATGCGGACGCGCATGCGCGTCTCCATGTTCTTCAAGAAGACGTCGTCGACCTTCACGCCGTGCGCTTCCATGGCGGAGAGGACGGGGAGCAGGGGACGCTCGATCGTCTCGTAGACCTTCAGGAACCCTTCCTCTTCGAGCTTCGCGCGCATCTTCTCCGCCAGGCTCCAGACCTGGACGGCTTCGTCGGCGAGCGAGCTGACGTCTTCGCCGAACAGGGAAGCCTGCGCTTCCTTCACGCGGCCGGTCGCCTCGAAGACGAGGTCCGCGAGCCCGTGCGCGCGGCTGCCGGGGTTGAGGAGATACGAGGTCAGCATCGCGTCGTCGAGCAGGCCGCCGAAACCGGCGCCGACGGACATGAGCGCGATGAGGTCGTTCTTGAGGTCGTGGCCGATCTTCACCGCCTCGTCCGCGAGAAGCTTCAGGATCGGCGC
>Ga0209966_1000453_pt1 | contig 11386 bp, 11 predicted proteins | sample RhisoiCoNPM_FD_187575 | JGI IMG/M metagenome (GOLD analysis project Ga0209966, IMG submission 187575) | Arabidopsis thaliana rhizosphere microbial communities from the Joint Genome Institute, USA, that affect carbon cycling - Rhizosphere... | ecosystem: Host-associated > Plants > Roots >... | reverse complement strand
TTGAGGCGCGCGCCGCGTTTCGGCATCGACACGCCGCGCATCCGGTCGAGGATGGCGAAGAAAAGCTTGAGGTCGGTGACGTCCTCGCCGAGCCAGCGATGGGTACGCACGCCGGGCGCGCCGCCCAGGACGTCGACCTCGAGGCCTGCGTCGTCGGCCAGGGTCGGAAGACCCGAGGCGGCGGCGTAGGCCTTGGCTTTCAGGACCGCGTTCTCCTCGAACGTCTCGCCCGTCTCCTCGACCGAAGCGATCTCCAGGTCGCGGAGGGTGACGATCTCGAAACCGAGCTCGCCCATGTATCCGGCGAGTTCAGCGGCTTTTCCCGGGTTGGACGTCCCGATCAGGAGCTTCATGGCGGTCGAGCAGGGAGGACTTATACGTCTCCGGCTTATAGGGGGTGATACGCACGATGGTAGCGGACAAACCGATGGCTGAACAGGCCTGTTCCAGCCGGTCGGTGAAGGCCTGCTGGTCGTAGCCGAGACAGATGAAATCGGGGCGGATTTCCGCCAGGACGGCGTAGCGGTCGGTCAGCGAACCGAGCCGGGCGTCGTAGCCGGCCTTCTTCAGGGTCGCGAGGCGTTCGTCCTCGTTCCGGATCGGCAGGCGGCCTTTCACCTTATAGACGGTGGCGTCGCGGCCGACCACGACGGTGAGCGCGCCGTAGGAAGCGGCCTCGTCGAGATAGTGCTTGTGGCCGGGATGGAAGCCGTCGAACGTGCCGAAGGCGATGGCCTTAGGCATACAGCTTCCGGATGAGGCGGATCATGTCGGACACGCCGTATTTCGTGCGCGTCGAGACGGGGGCGATCCAGTCGCCCTGCAAGAGCATCTTCTTGGAGTGGTGCAGGTACCAGCGCGCCTTGGGTTCCTCCTTCATCACGAGCTTGGCGAGCTTCGAGAGGTCGACGCGGGTGCCGGGCGTGGCGCGCACGTGCAGGAAGCCGTTCTCGGGATAGCGGAGCACGACCAGCGCGTAGCCGAGTTCGGCGATGCGTCCGGAGACCATGCCGGGGACGGCTTCGACGGAGATGCCGACGCCCCTCCCCCACTTCGTCGCGAACTTCGTTCCGCGCGCGATGGCGGCGTCGATGCGGGCGCGCTCCTCGTAGAGCACGAGCATGGCGTCGAGCAGGCGGAAGCCGACGCGCGTGGCGCTCTCGGACGTCTCGCCCGGAAGCTTCGCCAGCGCGCGGAGCGTCGTGGCCATGGCGATGCCGGGGCCCTCCTTGCCGATGTATTCGCCCATGTCGCCGCGGCGCACGAAATCGACCAGCTCGGCGAGCGCCGCGCCCGCGAGCCCCTTCGGGGTGCGGCCTTTGCGCTTCAGGTCCTTCCAGACGAGGCTGACGGCGCTGTCCTTCTTGTCGCCCTTGTGCTCGTCGTAGATGCCTCGGCCGACGCCGACGCCGACGGCGCCCTTCGGGAGCTTCACGCCTTCCGGCGAGGTCTCGACGAACTTCAACGGCGCGCGCTTGGCGGAGGGATCGAACCGGACGAGCAGCCAGAGCGCGGCGATGTCGTCGAGATGCGGGATGACGTGCGTGACGAGGGTCTTCATGTCAGCGGAGATAGAGGTAAAGGGGCTTGTCGTCCAGGAGCGTGCCGCGGTCGACGGCGGACGGCTCCCAGCCGTCGACGCGGAAGGCGTAGGTGACGACCCGCGCGCCGGGCTTGAGTTCCGCTTCGAGCTTGGGCTTCAGGTCGCGCGCGTTCGTCTTCGAGGTGCCGTAGACGTAGACCGCGTCGGCGTCGCTGAGGTCTTGCCGGTACAGGCTCTTGAGGCGGTAGGTCGAGCGCGGCGCGGATCCGAGCGCTTGCCGCAGGCGGCAGACGGACCACATCGCGAACGAGATCTCCAGTCCGACGGCGTCGGCGCCGCGGCGGGCGGCGGCCGCGACCACGCGCCCGTCGCCGCACCCCAGGTCGTAGAACCGCTCCCCCGCCCGGAGCCGCGCCAGGTCCAGCGCGCGCCTGATGTCCTGGTCGCGCGTCGGGAGCCAGGGCGCGAGCGACAGGAACGGGAGCAGCATGCTCGCCGCGAGCGCCAGGAGCAGGATGAGGAAAAAGATTTCCACGTCAGGAAATCTCCTCGTCGCCGCTTTCGGGGCGGAGCGTCGGGAACAGGATGACTTCCTTGATGGAGTGCGCGCCGGTCAGGAGCGCGGTCAGGCGGTCGATGCCCATGCCGAAGCCGGCCGTGGGCGGCATGCCGTATTTGAGCGCCTCGACGAAATCCGCGTCGGCGGGCATGGCCTCGCCGGAACCGGCTTCCTTCTTCTTCGCCTCCTCGGCGAAGCGCGCTTCCTGCTCCAGCGGATCGTTCAGCTCGTTGTAGGCCTTGGTGACCTCGATGCCTTGCACGAGGAGCTGGACGGTGGCGATGCGGTCCGGCTGGTCAGGCTTGCGCTTGGCGAGCGGGATCATCTCGGCCGGGTAATCGATGACGAAGGTCGGCTGGACGATCTTGGGGCGCACGTACGTCTTGTAGAGCGTGTCGACCATCTCGCCGTAGCCGAAGAGGCCCTCGAGATCGATCTTGAGGCCCTTCTCTTCGATGGCGTCCTTCAGGTCGGCTTCGGTGCGGACCTGCTCGAGATCGATGCCGGCGCCTTCCTTCACGAGGTCGTAGAACTTGCGGCGCGGGAACGGCGCGGTGAAATCGAGCGTCACGCCGTCGCGTTCGACGGTCATTGTTCCGCCCTGCGACGCCGAGACGACGCCGGAGACGAGCCGTTCCGTGAGGTCCATCAGGTCCTCATAGGTGGCGTAGGCCCAATAAAATTCGATCTGGGTGAATTCGGGGTTGTGCTGGAAACTGATGCCCTCGTTGCGGAAGCAACGGGCGATCTCGAAGACCTTCTCGAAGCCGCCGACGATCAGGCGCTTCAGATGGAGCTCCGGCGCGATGCGGAGCTGGAGGTCGATATCGAGCGCGTTATGGTGCGTGACGAACGGGCGCGCGGAAGCGCCGCCGGCCTGCGTCTGGAGGATGGGCGTCTCGACTTCCATGAAGCCCTCGGCGTGCATGAAGTCGCGGATGGTGCGGACGATCAGGCTGCGCGTGCGGAAGAGGTTGCGGACCTCCTCGTTGGCGACGAGGTCGAGATGGCGCTTGCGGTAGCGGACTTCGACGTCCGAGAGGCCGTGCCATTTTTCCGGAAGCGGAAGCAGGGCCTTGGCGAGCGGGTGCCAGGCTTTCACTTCGAGCGTCTTCTCGCCGCGCTTGGTGATGAAGAGCGTGCCGGACGCCTCGATGAAGTCGCCGAGGTCGATCATCGACGCGAAGAGCGCGAAACTGCCTTCGCCGATGACGTCGCTCTTGATGTGGAGCTGCAGCTTGCCGGACTCGTCGGTCAGGTCGGCGAAGGCCGCGCCGCCGTGGGCGCGGATCGAGCGGAGGCGTCCGGCCAGCGTGATGGATTTGCCCTCCGCGCCCCAGGCCTCGAAACGCGAAACCGCCTCGGCGCAGGTGGCGTCGCGGGCGGTGGAGGGCGGGTACGGGTCGATGCCGGCTTCGCGGAGCTTGGCGGCCTTCTCGCGGCGGACGATTTCCTCTTCGAGCATATCAGCAGGTGATGTCGGTGATGCGGTAGGCCACTTTCGCGCCGTTGGGGAGCACGTAGTCGAACGTCTCGTCCTTCTTGCGGCCGAGCAGGGCGACGCCGAGCGGAGAATCGTTGGAGATCTTGCCGGCGGACGGTTCGGATTCCTTGGGGCCGACGATGTGGTATTCCTTCGGCTTGCCGCCGGCCTCGCAGCGCACCTTGCAGCCGACGTTCACGACTTCGGTCGAGGTCGGTTCGGTCACGACGGCCTTGGCGATGAAATCCTCGAGCTCCATGACGCGGCCTTCGAGGAAGGACAGCGCCTCCTTGGCGTCGTGGTATTCGGCGTTCTCCGAAAGGTCGCCGAGGTCCTTGGCTTTGGTGATGCGGTCGGCGATCTCGAAACGGCGGACGCTCTTCAGTTCATGAAGCTCCGCTTTCAGCTTTTCGAGGCCGGATCTGGTGGTGACGTAGGACGACATAAAATACGATCGATGCGGTGATCGCTCAGGCCATCATAGCCCCGTCGAAGAGGCAGCGTCAACCGGTTTGGGGGCGGGTTTGGCGGCCGGCACGCTCGCGTCGCGGGGCCTGAGCCAGGCTTCCATGATGTCGCGCGCGACGGGCGTGGCGGCGCGCGAACCTTCGCCGCCGGCTTCGATCAGGACCGTCACCACGATCTGCGGGTCGTCGTAGGGGGCGAAACCGGTGAACCAGGCGTGCGTCGGCTCCCCTTCCCGCCACTGGGCGGTGCCGGTCTTGCCGGCCATCGGCCAGGGCGAGGCGCCGAGACTGCGCGCGGAGCCGGAAAGCACCGTCTCGCGCATGCCGCGCCGGACGATGTCCACGACGTCCTTGGAGACGACCTGGCGCGCGACCGGCTCCGGCGCGATGCGTTCGATGGTGCGTTCGGAGCGCACCTGCTTCACGACGTGGGGCGTGACCAGGTCTCCCCCGTTGGCGAACACGGCGGTCCAGGCGGCGACCTGGAGCGGCGTGGAGAGCAGGTCGCCTTGGCCGATGGCGACGTGGTAGGTGTCGCCGATGTACCAGGGCTCGTCCTTCACGCGTTCCTTCCAGGCCTCGTCCGGCACGAAGCCCTTGCCTTCGCCGGGCAGGTCGATGCCGAGCCGTTCGCCGATGCCGAAGGCGCGGAAGTACCTCTCGAGCCGCGCGATGCCGAGGCCTTCGATGTGCTCCCAGCCGCCGCCGACGGCGTAGAAGAACGTGTTCACCGATTCGGCGATGGCTTTGATGACGCCGGTCGTGCCGTGGCCGCCCGGCTTCCAGTCCGGGAAGAACCAGGCGCCGTAGCGGATGCCGCCGGTGGAGCGCACGGTCGTGCCGGTCGTGACGATGTCTTCGGCCAGCGCGGCGGCGGCGACCACCAGCTTGGCGGTCGAGCCCGGCGGGAAGAGGCCGGAGACGGCGCGCGGGAAGAGCGGCTGGTTAGGGTCCTCGAGCAGGTCCTTGTATTCCTTGTTGGTGATGCCGCGCGCGAACATGTTGGCGTCGTAGCCCGGCAGGCTGACGAGCGCCAGGATCTCGCCGGTCTTCGGGTCCATGGCGACCGCCGAAGCGCGCCCGCGGCCGTTCAGTCCGGCGGACGCCTTGAGCGAGCGCTCGGCCTCGGCCTGGAGCTTGGCGTCGATGGCGAGCGTCACGTCCATCCCCTGCACGGGATCGTCCGAGGCCAGGATCTTCTGCTCGCGCCCGAAGGCGTCCACTTCGATCTGCTTGCGGCCGTAGGTGCCGCGCAGGCGGGTCTCGTACGAGGATTCGACGCCGCTCTTGCCGATGGCGTCGGTCGGCAGGTAGCCGGATTCCTTGAGCGCGGCGTACTCGGCCTCGTTGATGCGGCCCTGATATCCGATGACGTGCGACAGGCTCATGATCGGGCGATCCGTCCCTTCCGGCTGGAGCAGGATCTCGCGCTTGGTGCCCGCCTTGAGCGAGACGCCCGGCATGTGCCCGCTCTCGATGTCGAGCCGCACGGCCTGCTCGTAGTCGAGGTGCTCCTTGATCGGCACCGCGGAAGCCAGGTTGGACGGATAGTTGCGGAGGGCCTTCTCGACGTCGACGGGCGTGATGCCGACGGACTCGGCGACGCGCACGACGAGGTCCGCGCGCTCCTTCTCGTCGCGCGGCAGGTCGGCGGGGGTGACGGTCAGCGTGAAGTCCGGCACGTTGCGCACGAGCAGGACGCCGTTGCGGTCATGGATGACGCCGCGTTCGGACGGCACGGCCACGATGCGCAGGCGGTTGCCTTCGGCCTTCGAGCGGTACTCCTCGCCCCGGTGCAGGTCGAGATAGCCGGCCCGCGCCGTCAATCCGGCGAGCATCAGGAAGAAGACGCCGAACGAGACCGCCAGCTTGCGGTGCGAAAGCGAGGTGCCGATGTAGCCGTGATGGCCGAGCGGGTGGTCGCCCGACGGTTCCGTCACGGGGCCGCCGGCCGTCTCGTCGATCGTCATCACGATCGGGTCGATGAAGCCGTGGCCGTCGCCCTCGACGTCAGGGAAGAGCGTGTGTCGACGAGGCATGGGAGAGGAACGTTCGGCTGTAGCGGCGGCGGGCGGCCTCCTCGATCGCGATGATGAGGAGGAGCAGGAGGCCGTTGACCAGCGCCTGCCGGAACGGCGCGAGGATCGAGGCGGCCGAAAGGTCGACCAGGGTCGGCAAGGAACCGAAGATGACGCGCGCGCCGTCGATGGCGGCGAGCGCGAACCAGTGGACGACGGCGACCGCGGCGGCCAGCAGGAAGCGCGCCGCCGTGCCGGCGTTGGTCAGCACGCGCAGGAACAGGAAGCGCGCGCCGAAGAAGGCGGCGAAGAGCGCCATGATCTCCGCGCCGAAACCGAGCAGGCCGTGCAGGTCGAGCGCCGCTCCGCCGACGAGCGCCCAGCCGACCGCGAGCAGCGGCCGGTCGCGCACGATGCCGTAGGCCACGGCCAGGAGCGGGAACGAGATCGTGGAGAACGGGAACGGCAGGTGCGACAGGAAGGCCGCCTGGAAGACGGCGGTGGCGGACGCGAGGAAGACGATGACGAGGGCGCGCAGCGTGGTCATGGGAACGGGATGACGACGACGCTCACCCGGTCGAAAGCGACCGGGCTCGAGATCAGCGCTTTCTTGAACGGGTTCTTCTCCTGGGTCTGGACCTCGTCGACGCGTCCGAGCACCAGGCCGCGCGGCGTCAGCGATTCGATGCCGGAGGTGACGATCAGGTCCCCCACCTTGATCTCCTCGTTCTGCGGGATGAGGCGCATCTCGAGGCTGAGGCCGCGCTCGCCCTGGACCAGGCCCTGGGTGCGGGCGGCGTTCTGCACGGAAGCGCCGACGCGGCTGCGCGTGTCGGTCAGCAGGAGGGCGATGGAGGTGGCGCGGTCCACCTTGAAGATCTTGCCGATCAGGACGCCCCCGCCGGCGATGACGGGCATCTCCACGGCGACGCCGTCGTCGGAACCGCGGTCGAGCAGGATGGTGTGCGTGCCGGCTTCGGGCGTGCGCGCCAGGACGCGGGCCACGACCGGGGCCGTCTTCTGCTTCTCGGCGAAACCGAGGAGGGCGCGGAGCTCGTCGTTCTCCTCGCGGATGGACGTCAGGCGGGCGATCTCGACGTCGAGCGCGGCGTTATCGGCGCGGAGCTTCTCGTTCTCCTTGATGATCTCGCCGACGCGGAACGGCGCGCCGACGGTCTGGCGGATGGAGCCGGCCGTCTCGGCCAGCTTGGATTCCTGGCCCGAGAGCTTCCGCATGATCCAGGTCTCGGCGTTCGACAGCACGCCCAGCAGGTGCAGGAAGAACAAGAGACCGCCGGCGGCGACGGTCAGGATCGTCAGGCGGGAGCGCGTGAGCGGCGTCATGCGGCCTGCTTAGGCCCTGGAGGTGGCTTCGGAAGCCGAGGGCAAGGCGATGGTCTTGAGGAGTTCCGGGCTCTCGAGGAGCATGCCGGTGCCGCGGACCACGCAGGTCAGCGGATCGTCGGCGATGCGGACGGGAATCTCGGCGGCCTTGGAGATGACCTTGTCGAGCTCCTTGAGGAGCGCGCCGCCGCCCGTGAGGACGATGCCGCGTTCGTAGATGTCCGCCACGAGTTCCGGAGGGGTCTGTTCGAGGGTGGCCTTGATGTTGTCGACGATGCCGCGCACCGAGCGGTGCATGGCCTCGCGGATCTGCGCGTCGTTGACGATGATCTCCTTCGGCAGGCCGGTCAGCAGGTCGCGTCCGCGCATCTCGTATTCGAGCGGGACTTCCAGTTCGGCGGCCGAACCGATCGCGCACTTGATGACTTCGGCGGCGTGCTCGCCGAGCAGGAGGTTGAAGGTGTCGCGGGCATACTGAACAATGTTCTTGTTCATTTCCTCGCCGGCCACGGCCAGCGACTTCCAGGTGACGACGCCGCGGAGCGAGATGACGGCGATCTCCGTCTTGCCGCCGCCGACGTCGACGACCATGTTGCCGATGGCTTCCTCGATGGGCAGGCGCGCGCCGATGGCGGCGGCCATCGGGCTTTCGATCAGGAAGACTTCGCGGGCGCCGGCGGAAAGCGCCGCGTCCTCGACGGCCTTGCGCTCCACTTCGGTGATCTCGAGCGGCACGCCGATGACGATGCGCGGGCGCGGCACGACGGTGAAGCCGTCATGATGGACCTTCTCGATGAAGTAGCGGAGCATCTTCTCCGTGACCTCGAAGTCCGAGATGATGCCTTTCGACAGCGGGCGGGAGGTGACGATGTGGGCCGGCGTCTTGCCGATCATCTCCTTGGCCTCCTTGCCGACGGCCAAGATCTGGTTCGTGCGCGTGTTGATGGCCACGACCGAGGGCTCGTTGATGACGATCCCCTTCTCCTTCACGAAGACGCGCGTCGAAGACGTGCCGAGATCGATGCCCAGATCCTTGGAAAATCGTCCGAAAAGGCTGTTCAGCATGGGGACTGCCTAGGCGTTAGGAATTGGACCTTACCACACCCTTAAAAGACGCGCAAAAACCGCCTATCTTACGGGATTTTCACCGGCCTGAACGGAAGGAAATCAGGAAGAATTCCAGGACGGTCATGGTGGCGATGAACAGGAGGAGGTTCCACCAGGTCAGGAGCGACCGGGACTGGAGCATCAGGGAACCGGCCAGGAGGCAGGTCAGGAGGACGCTCTGGCGGAACGAGGTGGCGGCGTGGCGCGAGACGGGCTCGTGGCGCCGGGTAAGCGCCCGGAAGGCCAGGCCGGCCACCGAAAAGGTGCCGATGAGCGCCAGGCTGAGGGCGGCATAGAAGAGGAAAAGCCCCAGGACGCCCGCTTCGGCGGGGTCGACCAGCCGGACGATGGTTCCCCAACCGAGCCAGCAGAGCCCGGTCACGAGGATCATCCAGAAGAAATACTGCCTGAGGGTCATACCCTCTCATCCTATCATCTCCAAGGCGCGAGCATGAAGCGGATGCGCTCGACGCCGAGCGGTTCGAGCCCGTCGCGCAGTTCCGTCTCGGCGGCCTTGAGGGCGTAGGCGGCTGCGGAGCTCTTGCAGGCGACGGTCAGCGTGCCGCCTTCGAGGCGCAGGGTCTTGAAGGAAAGCGCCAGGGAGGCGGGCAGGAGGGCGCGGGCGCGCTCCTCGAAGATCGAAAGCACGCGGGCCTTCGCCAGCTTGGGGGCGAGGCCGCTCTTCTCCATCGACTCCGGCAGGATCTTCCCGATCTTGGTGAACATGCGCCGCGATTATAGCACCTTGTACTTGCAGATGTCCTTGAAGTCGCACCATTTGCAGACGTGCTCGTCCGGCGTCGGCGTGAAGTCCGAGGTCGCGAGTTCGGCGATGCGTTCCTCGAGCTTGGCCCGCACCTTCTCGACGTCCTTGGCCGGTTCGACCGGCGCGACGACGTCGTCGTTCACGAACCAGAACTGCATGCCCGCCGTCTCGGCGCCGTGCACGTCGTGGAGCGCCAGCTGGTAGATGGCGAGCTGGGCTTTCATGTGGGCGGGCACCTCCTCTTTCGACTTGCCGGTCTTGTAGTCGATGATGACGGCGCGGCCGTCGGGCAGCTTGTCGACGCGGTCGATCTTGCCGCGGACGGTGTAGGGGCCGACCTTGATGGAGAACGGCGACTCGACGAGCCAGGGCTGAGGCTTCTCGTCGAGCGTGCGCTTGCGGACGTGCTTCACGGCGGCGCGTCCGGCGTCGTGGAAGCGCGTCTTCTGGACGGGGTCCTCGTACCACTCGCCGTCCCACAGGCTCTCGTAGAGCGCGACGACCTCCTCCTCGGACATCGGCGCGTCCGGGGCCTCCATGTACTTGGTGATGAACGTCTCGGCCACCGCGTGGACGAGTTTGCCGAAATTGAGCTGGCCCTTGTCGATCGTCGGGATCTTCAGCAGGTGCGCGAACTTGTACTGCAGGGGGCAGTTCTCGTAGGCCGCCAGCTGGGAGTAGCTGTAGTCCTTGGGCATCTCGAGGACGTAGGCGCCGTCCTTGGCCGGGACGGGCTCTTCGGCGTCGAAGGCCGAGGCCGCGGCGGCGCGGACGTCGCGCATGAGCTTCTTGGCGTCCTCGATGGCGTCGAGTTCCGCCAGGAAGCGCGAGGGCTTCTTCTTGCGGGCGCCGCCGACGTCTTCCGCGCCCGTCAGGTACAGGCGGTCCTTGGCGCGCGTGCAGGCGACGTAAAAAAGCCGCCGTTCCTCCTCGAGGTGCGGGTCGCCCTCGCTTGGGAGCGTCTCCTTCACCAGCGCGTCGGGATACGGAATGGGCTCGTGATGCTTGCGCGTCGGGAAGCGGCCGTCGACCAGCTGGACGACGAAGACCGCCGGGAACTCGAGGCCCTTGGACGTGTGCGCCGTCATCAGCTTCACCGTCTCAGGGCCTTCGTTGATGTCGAAGGGCACCGAGCCTTCTTCGCCGGATTCGATCTCCCAGTCGAGCTGGCGCATGTAGCCGCGGAGCGTCGGGCGCGGCTCCCCTTCCTCGTAGGCCTGGATGGCGCGCACGAACTGGTTCAGGTAGCGGATGGATTCCAGATGCTCCTGGGCGTCGTCGGAGACGAGTTCGGCGTAATAGCCGGAGTCGACGAAGATCTCCTTCAGCAGGCGCGACGGATGGGTCCGGACGGAACGTTCGGAGTGCTTCTCGATGAGCGCCCGCACCTTGCGGAACAGGCCGAGCGTCTCCGGCGGGAAGGCGGAACCGGCCTCCGACAGCGATTCCCACAACGAGCGCGCGTGCTTCCGCGCGTCATGCCCGAGCGCGACGAGATCCTTCTCCGGGATGCCGAAAATCTTCCAGGAAAGCGTGCGGAAGAGCGCCGGGCTCTCGTGGTAGTTGTCGAGCAGCTTCAGGTAGCAGATGGCGTCCTGGATGACCGGTTTCGCGTACAGGCCTTTCGAGGCCACGTAGAGGTGCGGAACGCCTTCGCGCGCCAGCGCTTCCAGGAACGGCTTGGCGTGGCTGTTGGCGCGGAAGAGGATGGCGAAATCGTTCCAGGCGAGATTCTCGTCCTCCTCCTTGATGCGGCGGATTTCGGCGGCGACGGTCTCCGCTTCGGCCTGGAGATCCTCGCCCGTGAGCCGAACGATGTCGGCGCCCGTCCCGCGATCGGCCTTCAGGCGCTTCGAGAGCGCGTTCTTGCCGGAGGCGAGCTTGTGCTCGAGGCGATTCGGGTCGTTCTGCTTGATGAAGAGATAGCTGGCGTCGAGGATCTCCTGCTTCGAGCGGTAGTTGGTGGTCAGGAAGACCTGCGCGGCCTTCGGATGGTCGTCCATGAAGCCGAGGATGTTCGAGACGCTCGCGCCGCGGAACTTGTAGATGGACTGGTCGTCGTCGCCCACGACGGTGACGTTGCCGTCCTCCCCCGCCAG
>Ga0209966_1000452_pt1 | contig 11417 bp, 15 predicted proteins | sample RhisoiCoNPM_FD_187575 | JGI IMG/M metagenome (GOLD analysis project Ga0209966, IMG submission 187575) | Arabidopsis thaliana rhizosphere microbial communities from the Joint Genome Institute, USA, that affect carbon cycling - Rhizosphere... | ecosystem: Host-associated > Plants > Roots >... | reverse complement strand
GCCGAGCGACACGGCGCGCTCGTAGGCCGCCTTGGCGTCCTGCACGCGGAAGGCGATCGCGCAGATGCTCGGCCCGTGCAAGCGCGCGAAACGCTGCGCAAAGGAGTCGGGCTCGGCGTTGACGATGAAGTTGATCTCGCCCTGCCGGTACAGCAGCACGTTCTTGTGGCGGTGGCGGGCGATCGGCGTGAAGCCCATGCGCTCGAACAGCGCGCCCATCGCCTGCGGGTCGGGGGCGGCGTACTCGACGAACTCGAAGCCGTCGGTGCCCATCGGGTTGTCCCAGGGGGTGAACTGCATGGATGTCCTTCGCGTCAGCGGCTCAAGCACTGTATAGGCGACGCAGCGCAGGTTTGCTGCGACTTCCAGCAACAATGCGCTGTTGAACGCATGATTCATGCAGAATCGTGTCGATGGAAGGGCCTGTCCTGCTCGATGCGATCGACCGCCGCCTGCTGCGCGCGCTGCAGGCCAACGGCCGCGCCACCTACGACCAGCTCGCCGCCGAGGTGCAGCTCTCGCCATCGGCCGCGCTGCGGCGCGTCAAGCGGCTCGAGGAGGCCGGTGCGATCGCCGGCTACGTGGCCATCGTGCCGCCCGAGCGCGTCGGGCTCGGCCTCACGGCCTACATCAACGTGCGGCTGGAGAAGCACAGCCAGAGTCACAAGCGCCACCCGATGGACGCCTTCAAGGGTGCGGTGCAGGCCTGGCCCGAGGTGGCCGACTGCGTCGCGCTGACCGGCGAGATGGACTACCTGCTGCGCGTCGTCGTCGAGGACATGGCGCACTACTCGCGCTTCGTGATGGACACGCTGCTGCAGCACCCGAGCGTGCAGGACTGCAAGACGAGCTTCGTGATGGAGCGCGTCAAGGGCGGCGGCGCGACGCCGGTCTAGCGCGCGACAGCAGGTTTCCTCCCGCTTTCCCGGGCTGACGGTGCTGCGCCGCATGGCCGCGGATGGCACGGCGTGTAGGAACTTGCCTGACAAGCGCGTCGGGCTCACCGGACAGCGCGTACAGCGCTCGGCCTATTCAAGTCCGCCGAGGCGCTGCCTACAGTTCTTCACACGGTAAACGCGAAAGCAACAACCGAAACCACCGCCAGATCAGACCCCGCGAAGGAACAGCCCCATGAACGCCGACCAGATCCTGATGGAAATCCGCGAAGCCAACCTCTCGTACCTGATGCTGGCCCAGAGCCTCATCCGCGCCGACCGCGACCAGGCGCTGTTTCGCCTCGGCATCTCGGAGGACACCGCCGACGTCATCGGCCTGCTCAGCCCCGCGCAGATGATGAAGATCGCCGCGGGCAACACCCTGCTGTGCAAGATGCGCGTCGACGACGAACTGGTCTGGGGCCTGCTGACCAACCACGGCAAGGGCGCCGCCAACGACAGCGTCAGCCGCCTGCACGCCAACATCCTGATGGCCGGCCGCCATCAGGAAGCCGCCTGATCCACCCCGCTCACCGCGTCTCCGGAGTTCCACCATGGCCCGCCAGAAGAGCATCCTCACCGAAGCCAAGCAGATCGAACGCGCGGTCACGCTGATCCAACTCGGCGCCCGCCTGCAGGTGCTGGAATCGGAGACCGACCTGTCCTACGAGCGCCTGCTGCGCCTGTACAAGGAAGTGGCCGGCAAGTCGCCGAGCAAGGGCCAGCTGCCCTTCTCCACCGACTGGTTCATGACCTGGCAGCCGAACATCCACGCCAGCCTGTTCCTCAACATCCACGAGTACCTGAACAAGGTCGCGGCGCTCGACGAGATCGACACCGTGATCAAGGCCTACCGCCTCTACCTCGAGCAGACCGAGTCGCAGGGCCTCGAGGCTCTGCTGTCGGTCACCCGCGCCTGGCGCCTGGTCAAGTTCATCGACAACGGCATGCTGACGATGACCGAATGCTCCAAGTGCGGCGGCCACTTCGTGACCCATCCGCACGAGATCGGCAAGCACTTCGTCTGCGGCCTGTGCAACCCGCCGGCGCGCGCCGGCAAGGGCAAGGCCTCGGGCGGGCTGCACCTGCACTGAGCGGCGCTGACCGGTCTCCCGCGCCATGAGCCGCCTGATGAGCACCGCCCTCGCCAGCGCGCTGCTGCCGGCGCTGCCGCGCCCGGGCGAGGCGCTGGCGCGGCTGCACCGTCGCTGGCCGCTGCCGGCGCTGGCCGCCTGGTCGCTGGCCTGGGCACTGTTCGTCGCGCTGCGCGGCAGCACCGCGCCGCTGTGGCTGGCCGTCGCGCTGGCCACCGCCGCCGGCGCTCTGCTCGCGCTGCCCAGCAGCACGCAGATGCGCCGCCTGCTGGTGGCGGGCGGCTTCCCGCTGTCGCTGGCCGCCAGCGGCGCGGCCGCCGCGCTGCCGGGCTGGGCCTGGTTGCTGCCGCTGGCGCTGCTGGCGCTGGCCTATCCGCTGCGCGCCTGGCAGGACGCTCCCTGGTTCCCGACCCCCAGCGGCGCGCTGGACCAGCTCGCCGAACTGGCGCCGTTGCCGGCCGGTGCGGCCGTGCTCGATGCCGGCTGCGGCGCCGGCCACGGCCTCGCGGCGCTGCGCCGCGCCTATCCCGAAGCGCGCCTTGAGGGCACCGAATGGAGCCGCCCGCTGGCCTGGGCCGCGCGGCTGCGCTGCCCCTGGGCGCGGGTGCGGCGCGGCGACCTGTGGCAGCAGTCCTGGAGCAGCTTCTCGCTGGTCTATCTGTTCCAGCGACCCGAGAGCCTGCCGCGCGCGGTGGCCAAGGCGAGCGCCGAGCTTGCACCCGGTGACTGGCTCGCGAGCCTCGAGTTTCCCGCCGTCGAGTTGGTGCCGCAGGGCATCGGCCGCGCCGAGGACGGCCGTCCGGTGTGGCTGTACCGCCATCCCTTCGTACGCAGCGTCCCGGCGCCCGACGCCGACACGCTGCGCCGCCTCGGCTCCAGCCGGCCGCCGCGCGGCCGATAAGGCGCAACACCGCTTTCTCCGTGTGTCTCCTCGACGCCCCCGGGCGTCTTGACGGCGGATCCCCAGGATCCGCCGCTTTTCTTGGTATGGCCCGCGCCGGGCGCCGGATGGCCTCCTCAAGTGCGCCGGGGCGCGGCCGATAAGGAGGGCCATGACCCCGTGAGCGAGGGCCGACCGCCCTCGCCGCAGCCCCGCAGAACCGGACCCCACACCATGTTCGTCATCATCGGCTACGTCGTCGCGCTGGGATGCATCTTCGGCGCGTACATCATCCACGGCGGCAACATCCAGGTCATCGTCAAGGCGCTGCCGACGGAGATGATGGCCATCGCCGGCGGCGCGCTGGGTGCGTTCACCGTGGCCAACCAGCCCAAGGTGCTGAAGGCCGTCGGCGGCGCGATCCCGAAGCTGCTCAAGGGCAGCAAGTACACCAAGGCGCGCTACATGGAGCTGATGGCGCTGCTCTACGACATCCTGCAGAAGGCCCGCAAGGAGGGCCTGATGGCGATCGAGAAGGACGTCGAGACGCCGCACGAGTCGCCGCTGTTCAAGAAGTACGCGACCGTCGGCTCGGACCACCACGTGGTCGAGTTCATCACCGACTACCTGCGCATGATGGTCTCAGGCAACCTGAACCCGCACGAGATCGAGTCGCTGATGGACAGCGAGATCGAGACCCACCACCACGAGGCGCATGCGCCTGCGGCGGCGATCGCGCGGCTGGCCGGCGCGCTGCCGGCCTTCGGCATCGTCGCGGCGGTGCTCGGTGTGGTCAACACGATGGGATCGGTCGGCCAGCCGCCGGCGGTGCTGGGCGGGATGATCGGCTCGGCGCTGGTCGGTACCTTCCTCGGCATCCTGCTGGCCTATGCGGTGGTGGAGCCGCTCGGTGGCCTGCTCGAGCAGAAGAACGACGAGGGCACGAAGGAACTGCAGTGCATCAAGACCACGCTGCTGGCCTCGATGCAGGGCTACGCGCCGGCGATCGCGGTGGAGTTCGGGCGCAAGACGCTGTACTCGACCGAGCGGCCGTCGTTCAGTGAGCTCGAAGGCCACGTCAAGGGAAAGAAGTAAGCCATGGCCGGTGACGCCAAGAAGCTCCAACCGATCATCGTCAAGAAGATCAAGAAGGGCGGCCACGGCCACCACGGCGGCGCCTGGAAGATCGCCTATGCCGACTTCGTCACGGCGATGATGGCCTTCTTCCTGCTGATGTGGCTGCTCGGCTCGACCACCGAGGGCGACCGCAAGGGCATCCAGGACTACTTCAACAACCCGGTCAAGATCTCGATGCTCGGCGGCGCCGGGTCCGGCGATTCGTCCAGCGTCGTCAAGGGTGGCGGCAAGGACCTGACGCGCACCGAGGGCCAGGTCAAGGCCGGCCAGGTGGAGGCCGAGCGCAAGAACTACACGCTGCACGCGCTCAAGGCCCAGCAGGCCGCCGCCGAGCGCTCGCGCCTCGAGGCGCTGCGCTCGCGCGTCGAGGAGATGCTGGCGCTGAGCCCGAAGCTCGCCGAGTTCAAGTCGCAGATCCGCCTGGACATGACGGCCGACGGCCTGCGCATCCAGATCGTCGACGACCAGGCCCGCCCGATGTTCGCCAGCGGCTCGTCGATCGTGCAGCCCTACATGCGCGACCTGCTGCATGCGATCGGCGAGGTGCTCGCCGAGGTGCCGAACAAGTTGACGCTCGAAGGCCATACCGACGCCGCACCGTTCGGCGCCGGCGCCGCCGGCTACAGCAACTGGGAGCTCTCGTCCGACCGCGCCAACGCCTCGCGCCGCGAGCTGATCGCCGGCGGCCTGACCGATACGCAGGTGCTGCGCGTGCAGGGCCTGGCCGCGAGCATGCCCTTCGACCGCGAGCAGCCGCTCAACCCGATCAACCGGCGCATCAGCCTGATCGTGATGAACCGCGACGCCGAGGAGCGCTTCCACCGCGCCGCCGAGGCGGCCGGCGCGACGGCGGCCGAGGAGACCGTCGGCGCCGGCATCGTGCCGCCGCTGCCCTCAAGTCCGGCCCTCGACGCCCGATAACCCCATCAAGAGGCGCGCTCGACCCGCCGGTCCGCGCCGCGTCCGCTTCCCGAGGATCCACACCATGAGCCAACCCGACCTCAAGTTCCTGATCGTCGACGACTTCTCCACCATGCGGCGCATCGTGCGCGGCCTGCTCAAGGAGATCGGCTACAACAACGCCGAGGAAGCCGAGGACGGCGCGGTCGCGTTGCAGATGCTGAAGAACGCGAAGTTCGACTTCGTCGTCTCCGACATCAACATGCCCAACATGAACGGCTTCGACCTGCTGAAGGCCGTGAAGGCCGACGACAGCCTCAAGCACATCCCGGTGCTGATGGTCACCGCCGAAGCGCGCAAGGAGGACATCGTCCTCGCGGCGCAGACCGGCGCGGCCGGCTACATCGTCAAGCCCTTCACCAAGGCCACCTTGGAAGAAAAGGTCGTCAAGATCATGCAGAAGCTCGCCGCCACGGCCTGAAGCCGGCCCGAAAGGACATCGCGATGAAGATGGACGACACGGCCGTGCTGGCCGAGCCCGCACCGGCGGTCAGCGGCGGCGGCGCCTCGCCCGAGGTGTTCCAGCAGCTCGGCCACATCACGCGGCAGCTGCACGACACGCTGGCCCAGCTGGGCGTCATGCCCAAGCTGCAGAACGCCGCCGAGGGACTGCCCGACGCGCGCAGCCGCCTGAACTACATCGCCGAGAAGACCGGCGCCGCGGCCAACAAGGTGCTCAACTCGGTCGACCAGGCCAAGATCGACCACGCGCACATCGCCGCCGAGACGCGGCGCATCGCGCAGGCCATCGTCAAGGACCCGGTGAAGGCGGTCGCCTCGGGCGCGATCATCAATTTCGTCGGCGACGTCGAGGCGTCCACCGCGCGCATCGACCGGCACCTGACCGACATCATGATGGCCCAGGACTTCCACGACCTGACCGGCCAGGTGGTCGCGAAGGTGGTGTCGCTGGCCAGCGACCTGGAAGACTCGCTCGTCAAGCTGCTCGTGCAGGCCGCACCGGCCGAGGTCGTGCAGAAGGTCGAATCGACGATCCTCAACGGCCCGGTGGTCGATCCGACCGGCCGGACCGACGTGGTGGCCAACCAGGGCGAGGTCGACGACCTGCTCGCGAGCCTGGGGTTCTGAGCGGATCAGTGCCCGCCGGCCCGCCAGGCCCACTGCGCCCGCAGGGCCGCGCCGCTGCGCGTCGGCAGGCAGGCCGAACGCACGCGCGGCGCCGGGGCGGGGCCCGCGACGCGGGTCGAGACCCTCCGCACCGGCTGCGGCGGTAGCGGGTTGAGCGCGAGCCAGCGACGGCGCAGCGTGCACCAGCGCCGCCAGTCGGGCGCGCACAGGCCAGCCCAGCCGGCCATGAAGATCAGGGCCACGGCGAGCATCAACAGGCTGCCCGCGTCGAGCGGCCAGCGCAGCGACCACAGCAGGCCGCTGGTCAGCAGCGCGAGCAGCAGGAAGACCGCGATATCGAAGGCGAGCATGACCCCGGCCGCGGTGAAGCACAGCCGCAGCTCGCGCGCCCAGCGGCGCAGGTCGGACGAAGACGGCAGGACGGTATCGGTTCGCATGGCAGGCTCCCGTGGCGGGCCCCGGGGGATGGGCGATGCGCTCAAGCTACCGACCTGCGCGCCACCCCGCATCCCGCGGATGAAGGTGACCGTTGCGCGGACGCGGATTTCGTCACACATGCTGCACCGCACCGGCACCGCCGTGGTGCGGAATCGGCCGGCCCGCGCGGGCCGGCGTCAGTGCTTGTGGTCGTGTGCCGCTGGCGCAGCGAGCGGGGCGTTCTCGATCGCGATCTCGACGCTCACCTCGCCGGCCTTCTCGAAGCGCAGGGTCAGCGGCACACGAGCGCCGAGCGTCAGCGGCTGCTTCAGGCCCATCAGCATGAAGTGCAGGCCGCCGGGCTGAAGCGCGACGGTCTGGCCGGCGGGCAGGTCGATCGCGTCGATCTGGCGCATGCGCATCACGTCGCCTTCCATGGCCATCGAGTGCAGTTCGACGCGCTCGGCCGCCGGCGACCTGGCGGCGAGCAGCCGGTCGGCGCCACCTTTGCTGTTGTCCAGCGTCATGAAGCCGCCGCCGGCAGCCTGGCCGCTGACGGTGGGCCGCGCCCAGGGCTTGTCGATGCGGATGGCGCCGGCGCGGTACTCCTGAGCCATGGCGGCCGCAGACGCGAGGAGGGTCGCGGCCAACGCGATGCGTGTGAATGGGGTCATGCAGCGATTTTCGCGCGTCCCGACAGGCGCCGCGGGAGCGGGGCCGTATCCACCACGGAACGCACCGGCGTCGCACGGCGCGGCCACCGAAGGCGGCTTCCAGCACTTCCGGCGCGCGACCGAGACGCCGTTCAAGCTGGTGTTCGAGGCGCGCGCCTGAATCAATCGAAGGCGCCGCGCGCGTCGACCGGCCACACGGCTTCGACGACGCCGCGTTCGAGCCCGCCGCGCACCGCGACCAGATGCGCGTGCAGGTTGACTGTCGGGTCGCAGTGGCCGGGCACGAGCCAGACCGCCTCGCCGAGCGCCGGCAGCAGGGCGCCGCTGCGCGGCTGCAGCGTCGCGTGCTCGTCGTGGGCGCTGATGACCTCCAAGTCGTCGCGGCCCCACACCGTCGGCAGGCCGGACTCGATCGCGTGCGACTTGTGGCCGGCGTCGACGACCGAGCGGCCCGCTGCCGTGCTCATCACCTGCGCCTTGACGAACAGCGCGGGCTCGAAGCGCGGTGCGCCGGGCGCCGGCGCGTTGCGCGCGTAGTCGGCGTCCATGAAGACATAGCTGCCGGGCTGCAGTTCGCCGTAGACGCCGCTGGCGGCTTCGAGCGGGAAGCTGCCGCTGCCGGCGCCGGTGACCAGCGGGCAGCCGAGTCCGGCCGCCGCGAGCGCGGCCTGCGCGGCGCGCACCCGGGCCACCGCGTCGGCGATCGCTGCGGCGCGTTCGGCGGCGCTGCGCAGGTGCTGGGCACGCCCGTGATACGCATGCAGCCCGGCGAAGCGCAGGCCGCGGTCGACGGCCTGCCGCGCCAGCGGCGCCACCTCGGCCGGCTCGACGCCGCAGCGGCGCTGGCCGACATCGAGCTCGACGAACACGTCGATCGCCGCGCCCTGCATCGCGCTCGCGAGCCGCTCGACGCCGAGCGTGCTGTCCACCGCGATCGCGAGCCTCAGGCCGGGCGTCGTACGTGCCAGCACCGCGAGCCGCGCGAGCTTGGTGTCGGCGATCACCTCGTTGCTGATGAAGAGGTCGCGCAGACCGCCGGTGGCCAGCGCCTCGGCCTCGCCGACCTTCTGCACGCACAGGCCGACCGCGCCCAGCGCCACCTGCTGCAGGCCGATCGCCGCGCACTTGTGCGTCTTGGCATGCGGGCGCAGCCGCAGGCCGCGCTCGCGTGTGTAGTCGGCCATGCGGCGAAGGTTGCGGTCGAGCGCATCGGCGTCGACCACCAGCGCCGGCGTGTCGATCGCCGCGACCGGGTCGCCGGGCCGGGCGGGCGGTCGCATCGTCGGCCTCAGGCCGCGTGGCCGACGCGGTCGGCGCCGTCGCTGAACTCGTCGTGCTCGAGCCCGTCGAGGTGCGAGGTGTCCGACCAGCCGACCAGCGTGAAGCCCTCGCCGGTGTGCAGCAGGCGGTTGATCGCGGCGTTGCCGAGCTGCCAGCTGCGCGGCGCGTCCAGCGCGACGCGCGCCGCGGCGCGGTACAGGCAGTCCATCACGCCGCCGTGGGCGACCAGCGCGATCGTCTGGCCGGCGTGGCGCGCCGCGAGCGCACCCGCGGTGGCGACGACGCGCTCGTAGAAGCCCCGCAGCGTCTCGCCACCCTCGGGCCCGTAGCCGGGCTCACGGGCGCGCCAGCGCGCGCTGTGCTCGGGGAAGTGCGCCTCGATCTCGGCCCAGGTGCGGCCCTCGAAGATGCCGAAGGCGCGCTCGCGCAGGCTGCGATCGGGCTGCACCGCGAGGCCGGTGGCGCGGCCGATCGCCAGCGCCGTGTCGTGGGCGCGCGCCAGGTCGCTGGCGTAGATCACCTCCAGGCCCTCGCCGGCCAGCGCCTCGGCGACGCGCCCGGCCTGCCAGCGGCCCTTGGCGTTCAGGCCGATGTCGAGCTGCCCTTGGATGCGGGTGTCGACATTCCAGGCGGTCTCGCCATGGCGCACCGCGATGACGCGGGTCGGCTGCTCCATCAAGCCAGCCGCGCGTTCAGCGTGTAGGTGCCGGAGAAGCTCGCCTCGGCCAGCACATGGCCGCGCATCGCCGCGCGCGCCTCGGGGCCCGTGAAGCTGCCCTCGACCGCGAGGCGCTCGACATCGAGCGCGTACAGCGTGAACACGTAGCGGTGGACGATCGCGTCGTTGAAGGGCGGGAAGGGGCCGTCATAGCCAAAGTAGTTGCCGCCCATCTCGGCGTTGCTGGCGAACCAGCCGGTGTAGTCGTTCAGGCCCTGGCGTGCGCCATGGGCAGCGGCCGGGCCGGGCTTGCCGCGCGTCGTGAAGCCGCGGCTCCACTCGCCCTCGGCGAAGCCGGCGAGCGTCGGCGGCAGGTCGACGAGCACCCAGTGGAAGAAGTCCACCCGCGGCAGGCCGGCCGGGACCTCGCGGCCGGGCTGATTGACGTCGTCGCCGCGGCTCGGCACATCGGGGTCGTGGCAGATAAGCGCCAGGCTCCTCGTTCCGGGCGGCACGCCGCTCCAGGCCAGCGCCGGCGAGACGTTGTCGGAGAAGCTCACGGTGGTCGCCGCGTCGGGCTTGCCGGCCGCGTGGCGCGCCGGGATGCGGGCGCCGTCGGCCCAGCTGCTGCTCGTCAATCGCATCGCGATCCTCCTAGACGCCCCAGACGATGTCCTCGCCGGCGGCGTGCGCGCGCCTGAGCATCTCGACCAGCGGCCAGGCGCGCTGGCGCAGGCCGACGCCGTCCGGCGGCGGCAGTTCGCGGCCTTCGGCGCGGGCCGCCGCCTCGGCCTCGGCGCGGCGGCGCTCCTCGGCCGCGACCGCGGCCTCCAGTGCGGCGACGAGCGCCGGCATCTGCTCGGGCGTGAAGATGCCCTTCGGGGCCGGCTCGCGGCCGATGAGGCGCAGGATGGCGTCGCCGACCGGGCCGGTCATGATCACGTCGCCGGCCGCTTTGGATTTGAACTTGTAGAGCATGACGGTCGATTGTGCCCGGGCGTGCGGTTTGCAGGGGCCGCAGCTGCCCAGAATCCCAGCCCGCGACATTGCCCCGAAACGAGGAGACGACGATGAAACTGGTCCGCTACGGTGCCTCCGGACGCGAGCGCCCCGGCCTGATCGACAAGGACGGCACGCTGCGCGACCTGTCCGGCCACCCCGACGCCCACGGTCTGCACCTGCCGACGCTCGGCCTGGCCGGGCTGAAGAAGCTCGCGCGCATCGACCCGGCGGCGCTGCCCAAGGTCAAGGGCGCGCCGCGCCTGGGCGTGCCCTTCACCGGCATCAGCAAGCTGGTCGGCATCGGCCTGAACTACGCCGACCACGCCGCCGAGTCGGGCATGAAGGTGCCGACCGAGCCGATCGTGTTCATGAAGGCGACCACCTGCATCGTCGGCCCGACCGACGACATCGTGATCCCCAAGGGCTCGGTCAAGACCGACTGGGAGGTCGAGCTCGGTGTCGTGATCGGCAAGACCGCGCGCTCGGTCAGCGCCGCCGACGCGCTGAAGCACGTGGCCGGCTACTGCGTCGTCAACGACGTCAGCGAGCGCGAGTGGCAGGGCGAGCGCGGCGGCACCTGGGACAAGGGCAAGGGCTTCGACACCTTCGGCCCGATCGGCCCCTGGCTGGTGAGCGCCGACGAGGTGCCCGACCCGCAAGTGCTGGACCTGTGGCTCGACATCGACGGCGAGAAGCGCCAGCGCGGCAACACCCGCACGATGATCTTCGGCGTCGCCGAACTGATCGCCTACGTCAGCCGCTGCATGACGCTGCTGCCCGGCGACGTGATCGCCACCGGCACACCGCCCGGCGTGGGCTTCGGCATGCGGCCGCAGCAGTACCTGAAGGGCGGCGAACTGGTGACGCTGGGGATCAGCGGGCTCGGGGAGCAGCGGGCCCGGGTGAAGGGCGCCGCCTGACCGTGCCGAGCCGCCGCGCGGGCGCTCAGGCCGCGAGCTTGAAGACCGCCACCGCCTCGGTCAGCTTCTTCGACTGATCGCGCAGCGAGGAGGCCGCGGCCGCGGCCTGCTCGACGAGCGCGGCGTTCTGCTGCGTCATCCCGTCCATCTGCTCGATCGAGCGGTTGACCTGCTCGATGCCCGAGCTCTGCTCGCGGCTGGCGACGCTGATCTCGCCCATGATGTGGGTGACCTGGCGCACGCTCGCGAGGATCTCGGTCATCGTCGCGCCGGCCTGGTCGACCAGCTTGCTGCCGGCGCCGACCTTCTCGACCGAGTCGCCGATCAGCGACTTGATCTCCTTGGCGGCGTTGGCGCTGCGCTGGGCGAG
>Ga0209966_1000444_pt1 | contig 11596 bp, 8 predicted proteins | sample RhisoiCoNPM_FD_187575 | JGI IMG/M metagenome (GOLD analysis project Ga0209966, IMG submission 187575) | Arabidopsis thaliana rhizosphere microbial communities from the Joint Genome Institute, USA, that affect carbon cycling - Rhizosphere... | ecosystem: Host-associated > Plants > Roots >... | reverse complement strand
CGCCGCGTAGTTCGGGGTGCCTTTGTAGGCCATCGCGATGATGCTTCCGACCGTCGTGCCGCAGGAGCCGAGGATGACGTCGCAGGCGTCAGCCATCTCCGCGACTTCCAGGACCCGCTCCGCCGCGGTCGACTTGGTGAGATATTGCTGGTACTTGCTGATGAACTCCTCCTTCCGGTCGTTGCGCGTGGTCGTTTCCCACGTCCAGGGGCAGGTCCGGATGGTGTAGGTGTAGTCGCCGGCCGCCGCGGTCGGCGGCGCGCCCGTCGTGACCGACGGGTCTTCGCCGAGCGACGTGTCCGCCTCCGTCGTGCCCATCGCGCTGTCGATGCCCGCCTGCCAGACGTCGGTCTGGACGGCGAGGATCTGCAGGCCGTTGAATCGCGTGAGTTCGGGGTTGATGACGTACAGGATGACGTACGAGCTGAGCGCCAGGACCAGTCCGGACAGCGCGTTCACGATCCTCTTGCGTCCCGCGGCGATCTTCGATTTGTCGCCGCCGGAGGTCAGGTATTGGAAGCCGCCGACGACCATCACGACGGCCGCCACCATGCCCGCGATCGACAGCAGGAAGGTATAGACGCCGCCGACGTACTGGGCCAGCCAGGGAATGGTGATGTAGTCGCTTCCGCGGATGATCGGCGACAATTCGAGGCCCGGGATCGGGATCTCGATGAGCGGCGCCGCGTCCTGCGCGTGCAGGATCGCGGGGGAGCCGAAGAGGCCGGAGAGGATGATGAGGATGGCGAGGATGGGCATATCAGCCGCAGAACTTCTTGGGCGGGAAGACGCATTCCTTCGGACCGCCGTGCGCGGCGTTCGGGCCGCACCGGTTGTCCGAGGGGCTTCCGTATTCGTAATGCCAGACCTCCGCCGCATAGCGCACCCAGCCGACCTTGAACATGATGTCGTCGAAGCGCTTCGAATCTTCCTTCTTGACCGAATAGCACTGGGCTTTCGTCGCCCCGTCTCTCTTGCCGTTCACGACCTTCCCTTCGAGCGGGAGCATGTTCCTGCCGCCGTCATAGAGCCGGAGGTCGCAGGCGTACCCGACGCCGTGGTTCGAGCCGCCGGGGTAGGCGACGCCGGCGGGCACTACCGAACGGACGCCCGTGAAGGCTCCCGCCGCGCCCGCGCAGGCGTTGTTGATCTGCTTGATGACCGAGCGCCAGCACTCGCTGATGCCGATCTTGTATTCGTGGTCGGGATAATCGAGGACGGCTTGTTTGGCGGCGGCATACAGGGCGTCCCTGACGGTCGGGTGCGCCCGGTCGCCGGTGCCGGCATCGACGAGGATCCTGTCCGGCGATTTGCCGGGGAACGCGTCCGAAAGCATGTAGTCTTCGATGACGACCGTCTGTTCGATCGGCATGAAGCCCTTCGTCGTCGTCGGCCATGTCGAGGAGTGTCCGAGATTGCGGCACCACTCGGAGCATGGGGGCTTGGACGAATTCGTGCATAACGGTTCGGCGTGGTCGGCGAAACCGACGCTGCTGACTTGGATCGGCGGAAGGCTGCCGCCGGAGCTCGCTTCCACCAGGTCGCCGGACGGGTCATGGTCTTCCGCGATGCCGTAGAGTTCGGTCGAGACGCCCGCGATCTTCAGGCCGTCGAACGAGACCAGGTTCGGATTGATGACGAACAGGATGACGTACGAGCTGAGCGCCAGGATCAGCCCGGACAGCGCGTTCACGATCCTCTTCCGGCCCGCGGCGACCTTCGTCGTATCGCCGCCCGAGGTCAGGTATTGGAAGCCGCCGACGACCATCATGACGGCCGCCACCATGCCCACGATCGAAAGCAGGAAGGTGTAGACGCCGCCGACGTACTGGGCCAGCCAGGGAATGGTGATGCCGCCGTTCTCACGGATGGCGCCCGAAAGTTCGAGTCCGGGAACCGGGATCTCGAGCAGGGGAGCGTCGATGGCCGCGTCCTGGAGCGGCCGGCCGGCGACCGTGCCGCCGCCCGTCGCGCCGGACGGGGCCGCCGCGTCGCCCGCCGCCGCGACGGTCGTGGAGCGCATCATCGCCTGCGGCATGTACACCTTGTCCAGGACGACCCGCATATGGCCGACGGAGGTCCTCATCTGGACGCAGCGCACGGCGAGCTCATCCGAGGACAGGTTCTTCGGGTCTTTCGCTTTGGTGCAAGCGAGGGTCTTCGCCATCGCGTCCATGAGCGCGTTCTGGGTTCCCGACCCGCCGAGGAGCGTCAGCTTGCGGCCCGCGCCCTTGCCGTACCAGCTGATGAGCTTCTCATCGATGCCGTTGGCGACCCAGTCCACCGAGGTGACGTGCTTGAGGCGCTCGTCGTCCAGCAGGTTGAGGGTCGTCTGCATGCCGGCGCTGTGGCCGAGCACCGTGACGTCTTTCGGGACGGCGATCTTGCCCCGCTGCTCGATCGAAGTGATCAGGGCGCCGAGCGAACCCCAGGTGCGTGCGTCGCCCGGGACGGTCTGCCCGGACACGGCGACGAACAGCGCGTTCACGCCGCTGGAGGCGAACTGGCCGACGATGTCGTGGTCGCTCGCGTCCCAGATGCAGTCGACGTACGGCCGCTTCCCGTTGCAGGTGTCCGGTCCGTTCTTGCCCGTATCGAATCCGTGGATGTAGACGATCAAGACGGCGGTGTCGGCGGCGTATCCCGGCGGCTTCCAGATGTGGACGTTGCCGTGGCCGCTGTGGGAGTAGCACCAGTGCGACCCGCCGTGATCGGCGACCGCGCTGGAGGGGCAGCCGGACGCCTGCGCGGCTCGCGGGAAGCCGAAAAAGGCCGCCGATGCCGCGGCGGCGAGGAAGAGGAGGCTAGAGGCCTGTCGCTTCCAGGAGCTGCTCATGGGTGAGTGCGCCCTCATATCGCGTGCCGTTGATGAAGATCGTCGGGATTCCCGTCACGCCCAAGGCGCGCGCCTCCGTCACCGTGCGCTCGACCAACGGACGCGCGGCCCCGGTGGAGAGGCACTCGCCGAAGACGGCGCTGTCGAGCCCCATCTCGTCCGCGAGGATGGCCATCGAGGCCTGATCGAACAAGGAAGGGTCGTCGAAGAGCCGGGCGTGGTATTCCCAGAATTTTCCCTGCCGCTGGGCGCAGAGCGCCGCTTCGGCGGCGATCTCGGAGCCGGTATGCAGGGGGCTCGGCGCGGATTTCCAGACGAAGCGGACCTTCCCCGGGCGCGTGGACATCAGGAGATCGACGGCTTCCTGCGTCGACTTGCAGTACGGGCAGGCATGGTCGCCGAACTCGACGATCGTCACCTCCGCGTCTTTCGGACCCTTCGCCGGATCGACGACGGTCACGAACGGGACCGTGATGGCTGGGGGAGCGGGCGCTTCCGCTTCGGCCGGCGCCGCCGGAGCCTTCTTGAACGCGACGCTCCAGAAGGACGCCATGACGCCGAAGCCGACGGCCGCCGCGCCGAGGACGAAGAGATGCCGCTTCCAATGCATAGGGTTCAGAACAACGGTACTTTGTTGATATTGCCGAAGGTGTCCGCCACGAAGAGGGAGGAACCGTCGTCCGAGACGGTCATCGACGTCACGGTCAGGCCGAAGCCTTCCGGACTGACGGTCCTGGCGACTCCCGTGTTCAGGTCGATCCTCCGGATGCTGTCAGGCGTCGTCGCGGCGATGTCGCGCTGGAGGCCAGCCCCGGAAGGAAGCTCGATCGGTTCGGCGCAGTACATCGTGTCCTCGTCCGCGAAGGTGCACTTGTCGGCCCAGGTGCGCACGTTCAGCTTGATGCGTCCGCCGCCGACGTTGTTGCCGTCCGCGCGCACGACCCAAAGAGCCGGCAGGAAGTCGTCGATGCTGGCGGCGGCGCTATAGACCAGGCGCTTGCCGTCGGGGCTCCACTGGGGGATGAAATCGAAGCCTTCGACGCGTATCGCCTTCAGGTTCTCGCCGTTCAGGCCGATGGGCAGGAGATCGCGCGAGTCGAACCCGACCGGTTCGGCCGTCGCCGAGAAGGCCACGATCGCCGAATCGGGCGAGACGCTGACCGTGACCTTGTCGGCGTTCTCGCCGAGCGGCTCGACGAGCTGGACGCTCGACCCGTCGGACGCGGCGGCGACGAGCCATCGGTTCGCAGGGTCGAGGCCGATGGACTTGGCGACCACCGTCTCGCTGTCGGCGCTGAACGAGAAGTCTTCCCAATGCTTCGGGATGGTGACTTGGGTCTCCTGGTCGAAGTCGTAGATGATCTTGCTGGCATCCGGGAATTCGATGACGGCCTTGTTGCCTTGCGTCGACCACGTCACGTCGGAAACTCCCGCGAAGGCGCGATCAGACAGCATGACGGGATTCCCGTCGCCGTCGATGCGGTAGAAGCGTTCGTCGGATTGGTTAAAATAGTTGAGGCCGCCGCTCGTCGGCGTGACGCTCGCGGCGACGGTGCCGGGAGTGCCGAGCGTCGCGGAGACGCCCGGGGTCGTGGGCGCTTCGGGGACCGTCGGCACGCCGGGGGAGATCGGCAGTCCGTCGGGTCCGAGCGGGACCTCGCCGCCCGGCTGGCCCTCGCCGGCGGTCGGAAGGCCTCCGCCTCCCGGTTCGGTCACGGGCGGTTCGGTCACGGGCGGCGCCGTCTCGGGGCCGGCGAAGAAGAAGCGGTACAGCAGGAAGGCCATGCCGACCGTGACGCCGAGGAAGAGGACGATGAGGGCGATTTTCTTGATCATAGGTTCAGACGGCGTTCGAGGCCGAGACGATGATGCCGATGAAGAAGGCGAACATGCCGATGCAGGAGAGGTCGAGCAGGAGGACCCAGAACATGACGAAGCCGATGCCGCAGAGCTCAGCCAGCTTGAGCGGGAGCATCGCCGCTTTCGGGATCTTCGAGATGAGATCCGGAGGGAACCACTCCTCGCCGACCCGCGGGAAGTACTTGCGGGCGAACCGCGAGTGGGCGGTGGCGAAGAAGATGGCGGCGAGGAGGTAGACGGAATGACCGAAGGTGATCCAGAGATTCTGCCAGAGGATCTTCACGCAGCCGCGGCCGAAGGTCTGCGTCAGCTCCTTCGTCGAGAACCCGCCCGACTTCGCGGCTTTCAGGGCCATCATCGCGGCCTTTGCGCCGCCGCCGGCGGCGTCGAGGCCGGCTCCGACCGCGGCGCCCTGGGGGGTGGCTCGCGCCGGCATCGTTGCGGCTTTGGCCATGCTCATGGCGCCTTGAGCGGCGTTCACCGCATCCTTCGCTCCCAGCCTTCCGCCGCCCTGCACTCCGCGCCGTTCGCGGCTGAGCTGGGCCGCGAGGCGCTGCTGCCGCGCGGGTCCGGTGATGCCGCCGGGAGCCCCGGCTCCCATCTCCTCGCGGTCGGTCACCTGCCGGCCGCGCGAGATCGTCATGCTGCCGACCTGCGTCTCGGGCGTGTACTCGATGCGCTTGCGGTCGATCTGCACGCCGGAGGTCTGGGTGATGCCCTGCCGGCGCTCGATATTCTGCGCGGCGGCCTCGTCGGAGGCGGCCCGCGGGTTCCGCATCTCCCTCGCTTGCGCGGCGGCCTGATCGCTCATGTTCGGCCCGGGCTGCGCCCCTCCGGAAGCGCCTTCGCGACGCGCCGCGCGAAGACGGCCTTCGTTGGCCGCCTCTTGGCGCGACGCTCCCGCTGGTCCCGGCTGAGCCATACGAAAAGCGCTAAGGCTTCACGATAAGTGTATCATCTTTGACCGTCAGCCGCACGGTCTCTCCGGGCGCGTGCGTGCCGCCCAAAATACGCTCGGCGACGAGGTTTTCGACCATCTCCTGGATGGTCTTCCGCACCCCTCGGGCACCCTGGAGGGGGATGAAGCTCTTCTCGGCCAGGAGCTTCTGGCCCTGGGCCGTGAGGGCGATCTTGATGCGGTGCTCGGCCTCCAGGCGGCGGTTGAGCTCGCCCATGTGGAGGCTGACGATCTTCTGCAGGCTGGCGAGGTCGAGCGGGCGGAAGAGGATGACCTTGTCGATGCGGTTGATGAACTCCGGGCGGAACTGCCGCTCGAGGTCCTGGAGCATCGAGCTCTTCACGTCCTGGAACTTCTCGGCCATCGTGGCGTCCTTCGAGGCGCCCGTGCCGAAGCCGAGCGTGGCGGTGCGGAGATGCTCCGAGCCGACGTTCGACGTCATGATGACGATGGTGTTCTTGAAGTTGATCTTGCGGCCGGTCGCGTCGGTCAGATGGCCGTCCTCGAAGATCTGCAGGAAGAGGTTGAGGATGTCGGGATGCGCCTTCTCGAGCTCGTCGAAGAGCACGACCGAATACGGGCGGCGCTTCACGGCGTCGGCGAACTTGTTGGAGTCGCGGTAGCCGACGTAGCCGGCGGGGGAGCCGATGAGCTTCGAGATGTTGAAGCTCTCGGTGAACTCCGACATGTCGACGCGCACGAAGGCTTCCTTGTCGCGGAAGACCGTCTCGGCGATGGCCTTGGCGAGTTCCGTCTTGCCGACGCCCGAGGGGCCCATGAACAGGAAGGAGGCGAGCGGGCGGTTCGGGTTGGCGAGGCCGAGGCGGGCGCGGCGGATGGATTCGGCGACCGTCTTCACGGCCTCGTCCTGGCCGACCACGCGCTCCTTCAGCTTCTTCTCGAGATCGATGAGCTGGCGCTTCTCCTCGAAGACCAGGTCCTCGACCGGCACGCCGGTCGCGCGCGCGACCACCTTGGCCACGTCGGCGGCGGTGACTTCGGCGACGCGGGCGCCCTCGGCGCGCCCCTTCTCGAGCGTCTCCATCTTCTTCCTGAGCGCCTTCTCGTGCTCCTTGAGCGCGAGCGCTTCGGTGAAGTTCTCGTCGACGACGGCCTTCTGCTTCCGCGAGCGCACGTCCTCGAGCTTGCCTTCCATCTCGCGCGACTGGAGCGCGCCGGCGTCCTGGCCTTCGTTGACGCGCAGCATCGCGGCGGCCTCGTCGACGAAGTCGATGGCCTTGTCCGGCAGGAAGCGGTCCTGCACGTAGCGCACCGACATCGCCACGGCGGCCTCGATGGCGGCGTCGCTGATCTTGATGCCGTGGAAGTTCTCGAACGATTCGCGCAGGCCCTTCAGGATGTGCACGGCCTGCTCCGGCGTCGGCTCGGCGACCTGCACCGCCTGGAAGCGCCGCTCGAGCGCGCCGTCGGCCTCGATGTGCTTCTTGTACTCGGCCAGCGTCGTCGCGCCGATGCAGCGGATCTCGCCGCGCGCGAGGGCGGGCTTCAGGATGTTGGCGGCGTCGATGGAGCCGGAGGCGGCGCCGGCGCCCATGATCATGTGGAGCTCGTCGATGAAGAGGACGATCTCGGGATGCGCCTTCACCTCGTCGATGATCTGCTTGAGGCGGCTTTCGAACTCGCCGCGGTAGATGGTGCCGGCGATGATGAGGCCGAGGTCCACCGAGATGATGCGCTTGCCTTCGAGGGCGGGGGGCACCTGGTTATTGGCGAGCTTCTTGGCGAGCCCTTCGACGATGGCGGTCTTGCCGACGCCCGGTTCGCCCAGCAGGACCGGGTTGTTCTTGGTCTTGCGGCAGAGCACCTGGATCATCCGCTCGACCTCCTTCTCGCGGCCGACGACGTCCTCGAGCTTCTGCACGTACTTCTTCTCGGTCATGTCGACGCCGAAGAAGTCCAGCGCCGGCGTCTTGGCGGCCTTCGAGGCGGGGGATTTGGCCTTGCCCTTGGCGTCCTTCTTCGCGTCCTTGCCCTCGCCCTTCTTGGCGCCGAAGGTCTCCGTCATGTCGGGGAACTTCGACGTCGACTTCAGCACGCCGGCGATCTGGTCCTTGACCGCCTTGAGCGGCACGCCGCGCGATTCGAAATACGCCTCGAGCTCCGCGCCGGAGACCTGGAGGATCGCCGAGAGGAGATGCTCCGTGCCGACGTACTTGTGCTCGTGGAGGTTGGCCGTCAGCACCGCCTTCTCGATGGTGCGCTTGGCGTCGGACGAGAGCTTCGGCGAGGCGTCGGCGCCGGCGGCGTCGAGCGTCGCGGGCGAGGGCGTCTTGCCGTCGGCCCGTTCGGCGACGAAGCGCTTGATGTCGTCGGACGAGAGCCCGAGCTTGGTCAGCACTTCGGACGCGATCGAGCCCTTCTGGGCGGCGAGCGCGTACATGAGGTGCTGGGGCTCGATCGCCGGCTGGCGCAGCTCCTGCGCGAGCGCGTAGGCGCGGACGAGGGCGTTCTTGAGATGCGTGGAGAACTTGTCGAGGATTTCCGCGTTCATATGCGTGGCGATGTATTAGGCCGTCGTTCCCATCTGGCGGAGCGCCGCGACGCGCTTCTCGACCGGAGGATGCGTGGAGGTGAGTCCCGCCGCCCAGCCGCCTTTGCCGAACGGATTCGAGATGAACAGGTGCGCGGTGGCGGAGTGGGCGTGCTTGAGCGGAGCTTCGTAGCTGGAGATCTTCTCGAGCGCGCGAGCCAGGCCTTCGGGGTAGCGCGTGAGCAGCGCGCCCGAGGCGTCCGCCAGGTACTCGCGCCGCCGCGAGACGGCGAGCTTCACGAGGTTGGCGATGATGGGCGCGAGGATGATGGCGACGATGCCGAGGATGAGCAGGAAGCCGCCGCCTTCGCGCTTGCGCCCGCCGCTCCCGCTCCAGCTGATGCGCAGGAAGAGGTCGGCCATCATCGCGACGACGCCGACCAGCACGACGACGATCGTCATGACGCGGATGTCGTAGTTCTTGATGTGGGAAAGTTCATGCGCGACGACGCCTTCGAGTTCCGTCCGGTCGAGGCGCTGGAGCAGTCCGGCGGTGAAGGCGATGGAGGAGGTCTTGGGGTCGCGGCCGGTGGCGAAGGCGTTCGGCGCGGGGTCGTCGATGATGTGGACCTTCGGCATCGGCTGGCCGTTCGCGATGCAGAGGTTCTCGACCAGGCGCCAGAGTTCGGGGGAGTCCTCTTTCTTGATCTCCCTGGCGCCCGAGGCCCAGAGCGCCATCTTGTCGCCGGAGTAGTAGCTGACGAGCGCGGTCACGACGGAGTAGGCGAGGGCGATGAGCGTCACGGCGCCTCCGGCCTCGTAATACGCGTCGATCAGCAGGCCGAGACCGATGACCAGGACCAGGAAGATGACGATGAGGAGGATGCTTTTGCGCTTGTTGGCGGTGATCTGGGAGTACATGAACGCGATACATCTATAAAGCGTCGGATACGCGCTATTCTATCAATTTTTAGGCTCCGGGACAATTGGATAACTTCGCGTTGACGCGGGGCAGGTTTTGAGCTAATCTCAGCGGTCCGTTCCTTCCACCACCGCGTCCGAGGAGGCCTCCATGAACTCGATCATCCTGATCGCCGTTTTCTGGGCGTTTTTCGCTGCCGTCATCGCCTGCGTCGAGATCGAAGTCGAGGGCAAGCACGGCTGGGCCGAAAAGCTGCCGACCTGGTATCGCACGACCGGCTTCTGGGCGGTCCTCTACGGCCGGCTGATGAGCGGAAAACCGCTCACCGGCTACCACAGCTTCATGTTCTTCTTCCCGATGCTCCTGTTCCACGCGCATTTCTTCATGGGCGTGCCGTGGTCGGGGGCAGGGGAGCTGAAGGCGTGGGCGATGTACTTCGCGTGGTGCCCGCTCTGGGACTACTACTGGTTCGTCCTGAACCCCCACTACAAGGGCAAGTTCACGAAGAAGCACGTGTGGTGGCACGCCCGGAGCCGGTGGGTCTTCGGCCTGTTCCCGGTCGATTACGCCGCCGGCGCGGCCGTCTCGCTCTGCTTCGCGGAAACGGCGGCGCTCGTCGACGGTTCCCGCGCGCTCTTCATCGGGCACCTCGAGCTCCTCGGCGGCTTCGCGCTCGCGACCGTCGCCCTGCATGTCCTGGCCGCGCCGGCGTATCAGCGCTGGTACGTCCGGATGCGGCAGCGCGACGACCGCGACACGACGCCGATCTTCCACCGCGACGCCGCCTGAAGGCGTCCGGACCGCGCGCCCGTCCCGACGGGCGCGCTCTTTCTTTTCCCGGGGCCGAAGGGTACGATGCCGGCGGTCCTTTTTCGGAGGGCATATGCGCCTACGTTCGCTGATGTTCGCGGTTTTCCTCGTTTCGGCGGCGGCCGGGAAGGCCCGCGCCTCGGGCTGTCCGGCCACGCCGGTCGCCGAGGAAGGCGGGTCGCACTGGTGCTACTCCGCCGGCGCGCGCGGGAACGTCCACCTCTGGACGCCCGCCGGCTACGATCCCGCGACCGCCGTCACGATCGTCTACGTGCACGGCCACGACATCGACGCCAGTCCGCGCGGCCAGGCCCACTACCTCGACGGCGCCTGGAGCGCGCATCGGCTCGCGGCGCAGTTCGCGGCCAGCGGCATCGGCGCGCTCTTCGTCGCCGTCGAAGGTCCGCTGAACGACCGGCAGAAGGTGAAGTGGGACTCGCTCGACGCCCTGCTGCGTTCGATCCGCGCCGACGGCGGCGTGAAGCCGCCGGGACGCGTCGTCGCCGTGGCGCACAGCGCCGGCATCTTCACGGTCAAGCGCTTCCTCGGCGACGCGCGCCTCGCGCACGTCATCGTCCTCGACGCGGCGTACCAGGACGCGCCCAAACGCCTGGCGAGCTGGTACCGCGGTTCGAAGGACCGCCGCCTGACCCTGGTCGGCGCCCAATCGGTCGGCTGGAAGACCGCGCGGCTCGTCCGCGCGCTCGGCTGCCGCAAGGAGCTCGACGAGAACGCGGCGCGCTGCGCCTCCCTGATCGACACGGGCCTCGGCCACATGGCGGTCGTCACCGCCGGCGGCATCCTGCCGCTGACGCTCGCCCGCATCCGCCGCTGACCTCCCGAAAACGAAAGCCGCCCCGAGGGCGGCTTATTTCTTTTGGTTGCGGTCGATGAGCATGCCGTAGAGCTTCTCGAGTTCCGCGAGCTGGGCGGCCAGCGCCTTGTTGGAATCCTCGAGCTCGCGCTTCGCCGCCGTCAGCTCCTCGGTGCGTTTCCAGACGGACTGCTCGAGCGCGGCGTTGTAGTCCTTCATGCCTTCCCACATCTCCCGGAACTTCCTGGCCAGGGACGCGACCTCGTCGTTGCCGACGACCTCGATGCGCCGCGGCTTTTCGGTGTTGAAGGTGTCGACGGTCCGCGCGAGCGCCAGGAGGGGAGCGGCCACCGCGCGCGCCAGCACGAGCGCGAGGAGGGCGGCCAGCGCGATGGCGATGAAGGAGACGACCAGGAACTGGTTCCGCAGGATCTCGTTCGGCTTCAGGACTTCGTCGCGGTCCACTTTCACGACGACGGCATAGTCCGTGCCGGGCGCCCGCCGCGCCGCGGCGATCGTCGCGGCGCCGCGCTGGTCGCGGACGTTCGCGTGGCGGACCTCCGCATCCTCGAAGGCCTCGGCCAGGAGGGCCTGCATGTCCGCGTACGCGTCGTCGCCGACGGCTTCGAAGCGCGGAACGGCGGCGGGAGCGAAGCGGCCCGACCCCTCCCGGGTGAAGATCAGCACTTCCGCGCTGTCGCCCAGCGAGGGGGCCTGGTCGGCGATCTGCTGGATCGTCTCCTGGCTTCCTTCCCGCGCGGCCGCCGCGACCCGATCGGCCCGGTTGCGGACGGAAGCTTCCAGCAGGGCGGTCTCGCGATTCGCGAGCTGGCTCCGATGGAACGGGAAGACGGTGACCGCGACGAGCGCGAGCGGCAGGATCGCCGTCAGGATGATGAGGATGA
>Ga0209966_1000440_pt1 | contig 11715 bp, 15 predicted proteins | sample RhisoiCoNPM_FD_187575 | JGI IMG/M metagenome (GOLD analysis project Ga0209966, IMG submission 187575) | Arabidopsis thaliana rhizosphere microbial communities from the Joint Genome Institute, USA, that affect carbon cycling - Rhizosphere... | ecosystem: Host-associated > Plants > Roots >... | reverse complement strand
AATAAAAATGATAGATGATTACTGGTCAGTAAATCTCTCATTTTCTAGTTTTTTCAATTGCTTATAACCAAGAATGATCTCATCAAGAAATGGGCAATCACAACTTATACTTGAATTTCCTAATTAGTAAAATAATGCGATCGAATTTTTTGCCACTTTGCTATTAAAGCCTCAGGTCTAATATGCAGTGTTTCATTATTTATTCGCGACTTGGCCAATACAACATATTCACTCATCAAATCTATTCCGATATATCGTCTAGAAAAATTGTGCGCTACTTTCGTGGTTTGCCCGCTACCATTAAAAGGATCAAGTATGATATCGCCCTCGTATGAGTAGAGCTTCATAAGGCGATATGGAATCTCTTCTGGAAATGGACATGGGTGATTTATGTGTCCAGGGGGAACAGGTGCAATATGCCAAACTGAATTTGCGATCTCTTTTGTAAACTCTTCATGTTTCGCAGGAAGAATATCGTGCCTGTTTGTTCTCCCACTATTTACATCTCCTTTTCTCAAGACTAGTATGAATTCATGCATAATATTGGCTCTAAAATATTTTGGGTATGGATTAATTACAAAAGATCCATATCTATTGGTACCACCAGTAACTTTGTGCCATATGATCTCTTCATGAAGGTTCCAATTTCCAAAAGGTTGAACCAACTTTGATAATAACATATGAGGAAGCGGGATAATGGTACCGTTTACAACTTCATTTCCAATTACTATACAACAGTAACCTCCATCTTTAGTGACTCTGTAAACGCTATTGTTAAAGATATCAACCATCTCTTCGAGATATTCACCTGTTTCTTTTCTCGTTTTTCCCCGATAATATCCATTTTTCTCAACGTGCGCTTCATAATCTATGGCATTTCTATAAGGAGGAGAAGTTATTGTAAGCTGAATGAAATTTGCAGTCAATTCTGAAAGAATTTTTCTGCAATTACCCTGGGTTATGGAATTTTGAAACTCAAGTAACATGGAATTGTTTTTTCTTTAAGTATCAATCCATATTCCGCATACTTAAAAAAAATAAACTGGTTGATAAATAAAATTAATTAAATCACTTACTAAAAAGATGAACTTGAAGGTTGACATGAGACGTAATATGAATTCATTAGGAAACAAAAAATTTCACAGGAATTCAAAGTGCGATTACGAGAATGGCTTTCAATCCCCTGAGAATATCGAGAGCAGACATGAGAAGGTGGTTTGAAAAAAACGAAGAGTCAATTTCATATTTTAAGCCATTGCAAAAGAGACGATCTTGAAATCTAATTTAGAAACGTAATAGGTTCGCTGCTTTACTTTTCTAGTATGAATTCATCGACCGGCATACCAAAATGTCTTCCGGATGAAGATTTGGTATAAACTAAGACTTCATCACCGACTTTTAAATCAGTGACAGAAACCAATCTATTGTCTTTTGCAATTAGCCTTATTGTTTCAGCATTTTGCAAGATTACAGTGCCCCAAGAATCTCCTATTTGAGATTTTATCAATTTCATTGGTCTAGATTCAATCTTCGATCGTCCTACGGTAGACTTTCTACTAGTACCATCTTTGCTCACAACGAGGATCTCCACGCCTGCCTCTAACTCAGATAAGTATTTTGTGGTCCCATCGGACATTGCAGTATAGCAATGAACGGCACCTGCATTAACCCTAAACGGTCGAGGTGAGGTGAATGAGGAGCCTACTGATTCATTGTGCACCAGAAACAAGAAATTTGATTTACTGCCGATGAGCATTCCTTCGCCCATGGTCATCATCGATACCGTATCAACGCACACCCTCTCGCCCATGCCAACATCCTTTAATTCTAAAATCTTCGCGTATTCTAAATTGAAAGCTGGGTTATCAAGCAACTCATGTGAGTTCTCAACCTGAGTAACATCGTCTGTTTCCAATATAACTCCATCAACTCCAAGTTCCAGAACAGAGAACATCGTTCTAATTTCTTCTGAATTTCTAATTGTTGTGTAAATTTTTGTTCCAGTTTTCTGAAGTTTAGCAATAAGATTCTCTAGCGGAATTATCTTCCAATCAGTAACTTCAACAATAACGAAATCTGCTCCATATTTAGAAGCAAGAACAATATCCTCCAGATCCTCATTGTTTGTAATTTTTTTTGTGTACCCTACACTTTTGTCCAAAATTTCCTTATTTTTCTTTAACAGATCCAAACTATTGCACACAACAAGATCCGCATTATCAGAGTGGAATATCGTTTTGAATTTCTTGTCTGTTATAACTGTAGGATCCCCGTATACTAGTGATACATTCGATACCTTGGATAGAAAGTCATCAAGTTTTTCTCTTTTCACTAGGGGTTTTAATATGAATTCCTTATTTTTCTGGACTGACAATATTTCTTAATACCTCTTTTGGCTTTTCTTTGTTAAAAATAATCCTTGATAACGCAGTCAGAATCTGAGGAGGGTTTTTGTGTTGGAATATGTTTCGCCCAAAGGTAACACCAACAGCTCCTGCATGCATGGCCCCGTCGCACATTTCCAGGATATCTTCGTCGGTGGTGGCTTTTGGTCCTCCTGCAATAACTATGGGAACTGGGCATGTTCTCACAACCCGTTTAAAGGAATCCCTATCACCTGTATAAACAGTCTTAACAATATCAGCTCCGGCCTCCGCACCAATCCGAGCTACGTGGGAGACTATGTCAACATTATACGGATCCTTAATGTTTTCACCCCGAGGGTACATCATCGCAATTAAGGGAACATTCCATTCATTACATTTGTCAGAAATTGTACCCAACTTTTGAAGCATTTCAGGTTCTTCTTTGGCACCTATGTTTATGTGAACTGAAATTCCATCGGCGCCAAGTCTTATTGCATCTTCGACGCTCCCCATCTGAACTTTCTTGTTTGGCGAAAGGCCAAGTGAGGTACTAGCAGATAAGTGTGCGATTAATCCCACTGTTGGAGGTCGTGGCAGGGCCTTGATAATTCCTTTGTTTATAATAATACTTGTAACTCCTGATTTTTCACATTTGTAAATGAAATCATAAACGTTTTCCAATCCAGGTATTGGACCATTTGTTATTCCGTGATCCATAGGAATACAAAGCATTTTACCATCATTTAGAATTCTCGAAAGTCGTATCTGTCTGCCAATTGCCATTAATATGTAAATAATTTTGATATCTGACTTAAAAGTGATATGTTTCTTTTTAACTTCGATTTGAAAATGGATTATCGAAGTGACGCTATAAAGTTAATTACTCTATTATCGAAAAAATGATCAAATGAATAGATTACAACTAGGTTGTTTCACAGTACATAATCAAAAATGACTAATCAGAAAATATATGTTATTTGAGAGCTTCGTTTCCTCTTTTTTGGGTTCCTATATCTATTGCCTCAGTAATTGCCGATACGAAAATTTTTCCATCCCCTGGAGAGCCAGTGCTTACAGTATCTAAAATGGTCTGTACTACCTTATCAACTTCCGAATCATCCACTACTGTAGACAAATTTGCTCTAGCAGAAAATTCTGAAACATATTTTCCTGTACCGCGCCCGGATTGGACCATAGGTTTTTCACCTTTGCCTCTGCCCTTTCCATCCGTAATTGTAAATCCACCAACTCCTATTGCTTTAAGCTTCTCGTTTAATTCTGGAATCTTTTCACTATGAACTATCGCGTCAATCCGCTTCATATTTTCACTTAAATATATAAAGAATATAAGGTTTTCAAATATCTTTAATTAAATTAAGAATATAACATAACTTGTTAATTCTTTGATATTATCACATGATATACGTTTTAAATTACTAAAGCCGCATATTAACATACCCAAATGCGATCTTATAAAGTTCAAAGAATTTCAGATTAGCCCGATTGTGGTGTAATCAGAGTATTGTTGTAGTTGGGTTACAAACTTATCCTGATACTGTTTTTAATATCGATGGAGTGAATAAGACACCAAACTTAACCTTTCAAATCAATTCTTCGAATGGTTCACTGGTAAAGAAGTTTAGAATTATTTGAAAAGATCTATATCTAGAATATTTTTCATTTTGTAAACAAATTGATCAAGAGTATCTTGATCCACTATTTTAGTAAAACTGTTATTGTCGAAACTCTGTACAATTGAAGAGTTATACATGGATTTTTGAAGTGACTGTTTGATTTCGTCTACAGAATCGGAAGTACTTTCATTATCAGCCGGAATTATCTTACTATTGTTTAAAACTCCGCTGGTAGTATTTCCCTCTATTCTTGTTTGCAGAGTATCTTGCACAGCACTCTGATTGTTTTTGTCTAGAGTAAGACTTGAAGGCAATTCGTTTTCGAGACTACTTGTTGATGAGTCATCACCCACCTTGGCAGTATCACTGCTGAGCATGTCAACAGTCTCTCCAATCATTCCATCAATCGATCCAGATAGGACGTCATTTAGGGTCTCAGATATAGAAGAGGAAGTATTTGGAATATCCACAGTAGGCGATCCATTAGGCGTAGTTAAGTTTGACTGTATACTGGGTGCGGTTAAGTTTGACTGTATACTGGGTGCGGTTAAGTTTGACTGTATACTGGGTGTGGTTAAGTTTGGTGCAGTTGTTGAGTTTGATTGCGCGTTTGATAGTTCATAGTTAGCAAACAAGACAAAACCTATGAGAGTTATGACAGAAACAAAGTATAACCTGAAATTTCTCGACACTCGAAAAGGTCAAGAAAATTCCTAATAAATCATCAGGTTCACATGTTCTGTCTTCAGGGTAAATAATTGTGATCCTTGTATCTAAGAATTTCCAGATACTCGTTATTACTTTTCACTTTTTTCCAACAATGTACTTGAGATTTTAGTAATTTTCTAGCATTTACAAAGACAAAATGACTAACCATACCAAAAACTAAATTTCTGTACGTTTTTTTAATTTCTCTAAAGCCTTAATCAAATTAGTTCGCCAATATTGGATTAATTATGATCAGATTAAAAGTACAAAAAAAGTATTAAATTAGTATCAAGTCGAAAACTGGAAAAAAGACTGCAAGCTACTAATTATGAATATCGATCACAGAACAATGGATGTAACAAAAGAAAAAAATGATTATCAGTCCATTAAATGCCTGACATCTCCTTCCAAGATACCAGATTCATTATGAAGTCTATCAATGTGTTTTGAAAGCCCTTCTTTAGTATCAAAAGGAGAACCACAATACGCACAGCTGAAATTTGCCTTACTAGAGTCCTTAACATATTCTATGGACTTTGTATCAATAATGCATACTGGTGTTCCATGTAGAACTTCATCTATGGATGAAAGAGCGATAGATTCCATTTTCCTCGAAATATCTTCACGTGATATTATTCCAAGAACTGCAGAATACGCGTGAACCATTAATTGTCTTACATTGCGTTTGTTCATGATAGTAAGAGCATCTTTTATTGTATTTTGAGGATTTACTGCTAGAACTGGAGACGTCATTATTTCCCTAAGTTTAATCTTGGAAGGATTTTTTCCCTCAGATGTTACCTTATAAAGTATATCTGTCTTGCTCACCATACCTACTACTTCTCCAAGGTGTGTTGCAAGAACACTGCGCTGATTTCTTTCCTTCATCTTCTTTATTGCTTCATCTAAATTCCTATCTGCCTCAAGTATAATTGCATCATTATTCATTAGATTTCCAACTGGCCACGAAAGGAGTGACGAAATGCTTTCAGAAACTAACGCGCTTGTCATGAATATATTATTGGGAGGATATATTTATATATATCCACAATCGTGGGCGCCGAATAGTAGTGACAACCTGTAACATTGGCACCATAACAAATTATCTTATGTTCTTATTTCGGGGGCTTCGTGACCCTTTTTGGTTTAACCTTTGCGGTGTTCTTTTGAGTCTCTGTTTTTAAGAAAGCCTTAAGTTGCTCAACATTTTCCTCATGACTACTTTTTCTAAAAGGATCAATTGGTATGTTTATTTTTCGAGCTACACGGATATCCGTTACCCCTGATTGTATTAATTCATTCTTAGAATATCCTCTCGCATCTCTGGAAAATACCTTTCCATTGCTTACTGTTTTTACGATTCCGCGCTTTACGGCATCCTTCATAATCTACGAAATTCAGAGATCTAGATTAAAAGGTTCCTGTCAAAAAAAATCTATCCTACTCAATCGACTCAATATCACAGCTTTCTCAATACCTGAGGCAACGATTAATCTCAAATCGATGATGACGACTGTTTTGAATAAAATATATTATGTTTCCAAAAATCATTTTGGTCAAGGAGCTGAGCGCCGGGGTAGCTCAGCTTGGTCAGAGCGTTCGACTCATAATCGAAAGGCCGCGGGCTCAAGTCCCGCCTCCGGCACGTAATATAGAAATTACAAATCCGCATTACACTGCAAAAATAAACAGATATTTATGCCATCTATTTTTTAAAAGTTAGTTGTCAATTACATTTGAAATTCTCAAGCCAATTATTGATTTTGTAATTTCATTTATCTCCAGTCTGGGATACCCAGGAATTTTTCTGTTGATGATCTTGGAGAGCGCCCTAATTCCTATACCAAGTGAAATTATTATGCCTTTTTCAGGTTTTCTCGTTAGCAAAGGGACATTTGATCCCATAAGTGTGGTACTTGCTGGAACATTCGGAAATCTGGTTGGGTCAATTCTGACATATTACTTGGGAATAAAGGCAGGAAGGGCGTTCATATTAAAATATGGAAAATATATATTGTTTAAGAAAAGCCATCTTGAATTTACCGAGGAATTGTTTGAAAAATATGGCGATAAAATTTCATTCTTTTGTAGGTTGTTACCCGCAGTAAGAACTTATATTTCTCTACCATGTGGTGTTGGTAAAGCAAACTTTGTTAAATTCTCGATTTATACATTTTTAGGATCCCTTATTTGGAATTCAATGTTAACTTATGTAGGCATATTGTTGGGAAATAACTGGAAGAATATTGACAAATATGCAATATACCTAGATATAGTAGCAGCCTGTGTAATAGTAGGTTTTATCATATGGTTCGTAGTAATGGTTCGAAGAAGAAATAATAGTCGCCAGGAAAATGAAATTTCATGAATATCATTATATAATTTAATCCATGTTTCAAGAACCGTATCCATTATTTTCTACAGATTGATTTATGTGCAATTATATTATTATCATAGATTGTAAATAATTAATGAATATAGGCATAATATCCGATACGCATGATGACTTGTCAAGTCTAAAAAACGCAATAAAGTCCTTTAATGAAAGAAGGGTAGATTATGTAATCCATGCCGGAGATTATGTTTTCCCAGGTGTAGTAAAGCAATTCAAGAACTTCAATGGAAAACTTGTAGGAGTACTCGGAAACAATGATGGTGAAAAATTGGGATTATTGAGAAACTTTCAAGAAATAGGAGGAGAACTATACGGAGAATTTGGCGATCTTCGATTAGATGGACTGAGAATTGCGATATATCATGGTACAAATAACAAGGTTACTGAAGCCTTAATCACATGTCAATTGTATGATTTGGTCATTTATGGGCATACTCATAAGAAGCGAGACGATAAAATACACAATACATTAGTATTAAACCCGGGTTGTGCACACAAAGACTTTCCAAATATAGATGGAAATATTGAAGCAGAACCGTCTATTATAATATTCAATACTTTAGATAAATCTTATCAATTTGTCCAATTGTAATTCTTCAATGTACGATATCTTTTTTAGTAAATTTTGTTAAAAATTTTTGGTGTCTAAATCTATCCCTTTATTCGGGTTATTTTTACCCTTTCAAGTACCTTCCAATATTCAACTTCTGCCCCTTGAACAATTTTTTCTCTAATTTCACCTTCTACAGATGAAGTTTCGAACATTTCAAATGTTTCAAGATCCATGACTTGATAAATCTGTCCAGAAATGGAAATAATTTGACCGTTTCTCTTGTCTATCAACGGGACATCCACACCGGCTGAAACAGGTGAGACCAAGCTATGTTTTGAGCCATCGAAAACTGAAATGGCAGAAACTCTTGCTTTTGCTGAACCATGTTTCCCGGGTTTACTATGATCGTATGACACTATTCTACACGGTTCATTATCAATAATAATGTAGGAACCTACTTTCAGACTCCCTAAATCCATTGGTTTGCTCAATATTGGTCGAAAAAATAGAAAATATCTTCATATTTAACGGTTCTGATCGGAACTATACTATCGTAGTTTTTCCAAAATAGAGAAGCTTACAAGATTAATGAGGGGAATCCCTTTTCTTGCAACATCCTTTCGTGTCTTTTCGCAATAATTCTGATCACTTTGGTGACTCTTCTTACCTTCAACTTCCAAAATAATAATGTTATCTGAATGTGGGAAAATAAAAGGTAATTTCTTGTTAAGTATAAATTTTAGATTTCCCAAATTTGCACTCACGACCATATCCCTTCTTGCCAGAATACCCGCAATATCTCTTACCTCCTGATTGTCTTGGTCGTACCTTGTATAATAAATTGAAAGGTAACTAACTTTTTCATGATATTTTTCGAATAATTCTGTTTCATTACTGAATAGAAAGAGGGAGCTGTTGGGACTCTGATATTTTGAAATCCCTTGTACTATTTTGTCCAGTCCATCATATTTTATGAGTATATAGTGATTTGAATTATTAGGAAAATACGGTTTACTTTCAAATGCAAATGTGGCTGTAGCAAAGTACAAATCTCTGACGACGTCGCAATCCTTCCAGTACTCAATTAAACTTTGAGCATTGTTATCTCGGGGGTAGCATATATAGCCACGAGAAGCAATTGTAATATCCCTCAATTCTACAATCGTAATTGGAGAGGAGTATTTATACCATTTTTTTATTGTTCTAGTTGAACATATTTTCTAGTTCAAAATGTAGAAATTCGAGTACTAATCCGTAATTATTTTGTACTTTGTGCCGTATGCCATAAGGCAGAATCAAGGTCTTTAATTCTCAACAAATAGAATGGCATAACAAGATAGCAAATGCAGGCAGAAATTGCTCCAATTGGATTTCTCAAAGCTGTGTGAATAAATTCAATAACAGATGTCTTTAGTGTTAGTCCGTACTTTGCTTCGTAACCAAGCTTTTTTATCTGACTATGGCCTTTTATGGCCCTTAACACCTGAGAACAAAAATCAACAAAAGTCCTTGCTGGTTTGAACATGACAATTGCGTTGGGATTAAAGACTACTTCATAACCCATGTTCGTTACTTGACTTTGTATGTAAAGATCTATCGCTATGAGGTTCTCAGGTATCGTTATTTTTTTAGCAATATCAGATCGTATCGATAATCCTCTTCCCATTACAGTGTATTTGGATAGTTGCTTTTTTCTTATTGAGGCCAACCAATCGCTGATAAAAATCGTGCCTTTCGCTGGAATTCCAATATTTCGAATAGGTCTCGGATTGGAAGCGCATATTCCAATATTATTGTTGATCTTGTTAACCAATTCAGAGATACAATTTGGATTTGGTACGACATCTGCATCATATAGCACAATTATTTCACCCTTTGCATTTTGTATAATATTGTTCCAAGCATTTGCTGCTCCTCTCCTACTATCATTATGAAGAAAGATTATCTTTTCCATATTATTCTCCATGAATTTTTTTACAATATTTGGAGTCTCATCTGTTGAATCATCAGATACAATAATTTCGCAGAGTTCAACTGAATCTAGCTTTGAGTTGATTACACTTTCCAAAATTGTGACAATATTTGTTCCTTCGTTGTACGATGGAATCCCAACAGATACCGTTTTCAAACTTCCTTAGTTTAGGATGCAACATATTTTATTCTTCAGATGCGCCCAGCATAATGAATCAGAGAATACACTTGTAATGCCTTAATCAATCAAATATGAATATATTTACAAAAAAATCATAAGGTAATATTTGACAATTCAAGACGCCTATACCAAGTCTCTTATCAAAACGAGTAATCTCATTACTCCAATTATCATAGGAACAAACTCGTCTTTTAGTAACACTGGACTTCAGGTTATGACTGATAGAGACCTGATAAATCGACTTGAAAGAATTCTGTCGCTCAACATCGACAAGATAATCATATTTGGCGTGCCCCCTTTACATGATTCAAACGGAACACAAGCATTGGAGAAAAACGGTGTAGTTCAAAGAAGCCTGAAAATAATACGAGACAGCTTTGATAAGAAAATTCAAGTAATTGCTGATGTCTGTATTTGTCAGTATAACTTATCAGGTCACTGTGGAATTGTTAATCAAAATAACTACCCAGATAACGATAAGACCTTGAAACTGATGTCAAAGATTGCCCTAAGTTACGCTGAATCTGGTGCGGATATGCTTGCACCCTCTTCGATGATGGATGGACTGGTGTTATCAATTAGGAACAAACTAAACTTAAAGGGATATAGAGAAACCAAAATAATGTCATTCACAAAACAATTTTCTAGTCTTTACTCGCCGTTTAGATTGACTGCATACAAGAAAGTTTCCAAAATTGACAAATCCAATTATCAAATAGGTTATGCTAATTCAAGAGAAATTTTAAGAAAAGTAGAATTGGATTATAGCGAAGGAGCCAATGTTATAACCATAAAGCCTTCCATGGCTAACCTGGACATAATAAGTAAAATTCGTGAAAGAGTGGGTTGCAGGATAGCTGTTCAACATGTATCTGGCGAATACGCCATGCTAAAAGCCGCGTCACGCAATAACCTGATTAATGAGTATGATTGGCTTTTGGGATATTTTGCTTGTCTGGCTAGATCAGGAGCAGATTTTATTATAACCTATGAAGCCGAGGGTATAGCTGAACTCCTTAGTGAACAGTAAAACTCGATATTTTTAGTTCCTGGCAACCTATAGGACAAGACATCTTAATGTAATTTCTAATGTTAGTTCTTGGTCGTTTTTTTTTGGCTTTTATTTTTTCAACTGGACTGCATTGACAAGACCTACCTGTCCTGGTCTTGATATTACTCTTGCTAATCCTAATTCGGTTTCAATTATGGTCCCCTTAGTAATTACTCCCCTTCTTTCGTAGTCTTTGTTAGCCGTATTCTTGATTACTCTCAATATTTTTGACTTTATAGTTTTCTTTTCTTCAGGATTTGATACATTTGCAAATTCAACAGTTTTTAACGCAGTCTTGTTGTTATCTCCACGTACTCTTCTGGTCACCTTGATATTACTTCCAATAACCGCTTCATTTGGATACCTATCTATTTCAAATTTGCGTCTACTGCGCATTGGTATTATTCTTCCGCCGGTGTACTTGCGACCGGATAAATTCTCAATAGATTTCTTCATGTTTGCAAGATAAGTGAAATTGATCCATATTATGAGGTTTTCTATTGGACAAACACAAGTCTGGAGGCAATCATTTTAGAATCATTTTATTTTTCAGCACATTGAGATCGTTTATTCCAAAATATTCTTGGAATTTTCTGCTTGTTCTATATATTTTCATCCTTCCCAATCTCTCCGACTCTATAAAAGAGTGAGCTCTAAGCTCTTTGAGATGGGTATAAACCTGACTTCCGCGAATTTGGACCAGCCTCTTTGAAGTAATTGGCTGTTCATAGGCAATAAACGATAATGTTTTCAATGCACCCACCGGAATAAGAGGCTGTTGAGCGAATCGTCTAATTAAGGGCATATAGACAGGCTTTACTTGAAATACAAATTTATCATCATAAAGTTGTGCAAT
>Ga0209966_1000438_pt1 | contig 11759 bp, 11 predicted proteins | sample RhisoiCoNPM_FD_187575 | JGI IMG/M metagenome (GOLD analysis project Ga0209966, IMG submission 187575) | Arabidopsis thaliana rhizosphere microbial communities from the Joint Genome Institute, USA, that affect carbon cycling - Rhizosphere... | ecosystem: Host-associated > Plants > Roots >... | reverse complement strand
GAAGGACGACACCAAGATCATCGTCAACAGCTTCCTGGTGAAGGACGTCTCGCGCATCGCGCGCTGGAACCCGCGGCAGATCGATGCCGGCCGCATCGCCAAGGAACAGCTCAAGAAGCCGCGCGTCTTCAACATGATCATGATGGGCGCGATGGTGAAGACGATCCCCGGACTCGACCGCGACAGTTTCCTGGCGGGCATCGAGAAGCAGTTCAAGTCCAAGTACGAGAAGGACCCCGCGCTCAAGGAACTGAACGAGAAGGCCTTCGACATCGGCTATTCCCACGCCTGATATGGACCGCAACACGCCCGAAGAGCTCAAGCGGCTCCAGCCGCACACCGAAGAGAACGCCAAGATCCGCGTCACGCGGTTCACGGGGCTTTGCAAATCCTGCGGCGAGTGCGTGATGAAGTGCCCGGTGAACGCCATCTCCTGGGACACGAAGAAGCTCGGCATGCTCGGCGAACCCGCCATCCTGATCGACCTCGACAAGTGCATCGGCTGCGAGACCTGCGAGCGCGTCTGCCCCGACTCCGCCATCAAGATTACCAACAAGCGCCTTTCGTCGCCGAAGTGGAAGACCGGATTCCTCGGCATGGTCGTGCGGTCGAACGCGCGCGTCATCGAGTGGGCGGTCACCACCTTCCGCGCCCCGGGCTCGCGCCTCAAGAAGTTCGGCAAGACGAAAGAGAAGACCTGGATCGCCCATGTGGTACGCTTCTTCCTCCGCTACGATGAAACCCCGATCGTGAAGCACTATGAAGAATGAACCCCTGCCGCTCGGCGAGATCGCCGGCCACGCGGCCGTCGGCGCCGCCGTGCGCATCGAATATTCCGCCCGCCATGTCCACCTCTCGCAGGAGCACCAGGACGTCCTTTTCGGCCCCGGCTACGAGATGAAGAAGCTGAAGGAACTCTCGCAGACCGGACAGTACGCCTACGAGGAGAAAGTCACGGTGAAAGGCCCGAAAGGGCAGTTCGAGGCGCGCGTGCTCGGTCCGTGCCGCAAGCAGTCGCAGGTCGAGCTGGCCTTCTCCGACGGGTACCGCCTCGGCATCATGACGCCGGTGCGCATCTCCGGCGACCTGGCCGGGACGGCGCCTTGCGAACTCGTCGGACCGAAAGGCTCCGTCGAACTTCCGGAAGGCGTCATCAACGACGAGCGGCACCTGCATTGCTCCGACAAGGAAGCGGAGTCGCTCGGCCTGAAGAACGGCGACCTGATCTCCGTCCGCATCCCCGGCGCCACGCCCATCACGGTCCATAACGTGGCGGTGCGCGTGCATCCGACGTTCCGCATGAACATCCACCTCGACACCGACGAGGCCAACGCGGCCTCGCTTTCCGCGCAGGGCGCCACCGGCGAGATCATCGCCGTGCAGGCGGGCGAAGCGCACTGGACGCAGAAGTAGCGATATGGCCGTCGTCCGCGTCATACGCGAAGGCTGGTGGCGCTGGATCGAACGCGGCGTCCGTTTCGACGTGACCTGCACCTCCACGCACATCGAGGACGGGGGCAAGAGCATCATCGTCGACGTGGCCAACGCCGGCGAAGAGGAAGCGTACCTCGAGGCGCTCAAAGCCGCGGACGTCGATCCGCTGAAGGTCGACGTCGTCGTGCTGACGCATCTGCACCCCGATCACGTCGGCCTCCTGCATCTCTTCCCGAACGCCGAATACGTGATGGCGGGCTCGCGCTGGAAGGGCTCCATCCACGCGCATTGGGACGAGGAAGCCCTGCCGATCACCGACGACGTCTACGTGCTCAAGCTCGCGGGCCACAGCGACCACGACTGCGCGGTCGTGGCCAACGCCTTCGACGGCGTCATCGCCATGGCCGGCGACCTGTGGGTGCGCAGCCCCTCCGACCCGCGGCTCAAGGTGGTCAGCGACAAGGAAGCCCTTGAAGCCAGCCGCAGGCGCCTCATCGGACTGGCGGGATGGATCGTCCCCGGACACGGACCGATGTGCGAATCTTCAGAAGCCATAGCCGAACTCCCATGATCTTCGTCATCAACTCCGGATCGTCCTCGTTCAAGTTCAAGGTCTTCGACGCCAAAGGCAAGTCGGCCGCGTCCGGCATCGTCGAACGCATCGGCCTCCAGAAACCCTTCCTCAAGTTCAGGGTGAACGGGAGCGAGATCGAGGAGAACTATCCGTCCGTGCCCGACCACGCCGACGCGCTTTCGAAGACGTTCGCCGCCTTGCGAAAGGCCGGCATCGCCATCGAGGACGTGAAAGCCTTCGGACATCGCGTCGTCCACGGCGGTACCGCCTTCACCGCTCCGACGAAGGTGGACGATCTCGTCCTCGCCAAGCTCAAGGAGTATTACAAGCTCGCCCCGCTCCACAACCCGCCGAACGTCATGGGCATCGAGGCCGTCATGAAGCTCCTGCCCGGCGTCCCGAACGTCGCCGTTTTCGACACCGCCTTCTACACGAAGATCCCGGACTACGCGTATATGTACGCGCTTCCGTACGAGCTCTACGAGAAGCACGGCGTCCGCAAGTACGGCTTCCACGGCATCTCGCACGAATACGTCGCCGCCGAGGCCGCCCGGAAGCTCAAGAAGCCGCTCTCGAGACTGAAGCTCGTGACCTGCCACCTCGGTTCCGGCGCGTCCATCAGCGCGGTGAAGGGCGGTCGGGCGGTCGACACCTCGATGGGCTTCACGCCGCTCGAGGGACTCACCATGTCAACGCGCTGCGGCGACATCGACTCGGAAATTCCCATCTGGCTCATCCGCGAACTCAAGATGACGCCCGACCAGGTCGACGAGCTGATGAACAAGAAATCCGGCACGCTCGGCATCTCCGGCCACAAGGACATGCGCGACGTCATCGAAGGCGCGAAGAACGGGGAGAAGCGCGCCAAGCTGGCGCTCGAGATGTTCGTCTACGACGTCGTGCGCTACGTCGGCCAGTTCATGGCCGTGATGGGCGGCTGCGACGCGGTCGTGTTCACCGCCGGCGTCGGCGAGCGTTCGGACAAGATCCGCTCGATGGTCATGAAGTGGTTCAAGCCGTTCAAGCTGAAGCAGCTGGTCGTGCCGACCGACGAGGAGGGCTCCATCGCCCGCCAGACGAGGAAATTGCTGAGCGCCTGATGATCTCGAGATTGTTCAGCCAGGAATCCAAGACCATCGCCGGCGCCGCCCTGCTCATCGGGGCGAGCGCCGTCGTGTCGCGCGCGCTCGGCCTCATCCGCGACCGCATGCTGGTGGGGCGCTTCGGCGCGGGCGACGAGCTCGACGCCTACTTCGCCGCCTTCCAGATCCCGAACCTGCTCTTCGCGCTCCTCGTCGTCGGCACGCTCTCGGTGGCCTTCATCCCGGTCTTCACCGGCTACGTCGCCAAGAAGCGCGAAGCCGAGGCCTGGCACGTGGCCAACGCCGTACTGACCATCGCGCTGGCCGTCATGGCCGGGCTCTGCCTCGTCCTCATCATCCTGGCGCCCGCGCTCACGAACCTGGTCGCGCCCGGCTTCACGGGAGAGAAGTACGAGCTGACGGTCAGGCTCATGCGCGTGATGATGCTCTCGCCGCTGCTCTTTTCCGTCTCGGCGGCGCTCTCGAGCGTCCTCAATTCCTACCGCCGCTTCGCCGCCGTATCGATGGCGCCGCTGCTCTACAACGCCGCCATCATCTTCGGCATCGTGGCGCTCTCGAAGCCCTTCGGCATGCTCGGCGTGGCTTGGGGCGCCATCCTGGGCGCGGCCCTGCACGCGCTGGTGCAGGTCCCGGTGGCGCGCTCGCTCGGCTGGCGCTTCCGTCCGACCTTCGACCTGAAGTCCGAAGGCGTGCGCGAGATCGGGCGCCTCTTCCTGCCGCGCGTCTTCGGCGTCGATATCGCGCAGTTCAGCCAGCTCCTCGGCGCCGTCATCGGCACGACGCTTGCGACAGGCTCCGTCTCGCTCTTCAGCCTGGCCATCAACATCGCCGCGGTGCCGCTCGGCACTTTCGCCATCCCGTTCGCCATCGCCGCCTTCCCGACGCTCTCCGACGCCGCCGCGCGCGGCGACCGCGCCGCCTTCCGCGACGTCTTCGCCTCGACCTTCCGCCAGATCCTGTTCTTCCTCATCCCGCTCTCGGCGCTGGCCTTCATCCTGCGCGTGCACGTGGTGCGCGTCGTCATCGGGCAGAGCGGCCTCTCGTGGGACGAGACGCGCCTCACGGCCGCGAGCCTCGGCATCTTCATCCTGGCGCTGGCCTTCCAGGGCCTCGCGCCGCTCCTGGCGCGCGCGTTCTACGCGCTCAAGAACACGCTGGTGCCCGTCCTCGTCTCGTTCGTCGCGCTGGCGGCGAACCTCGGCTCCGTCTTCGCGCTCAAGGCCGCCCTCGGCACGACGGCCGGCAAGGCCACGGCCTGGCTCTGGCTCGGCATCTACGCGCTCGACGACGTCCGCGTGCTCGCGCTCGCGATGGCGTTCTCGATCGCGTCCTTCGTGCAGGTCGTCCTGCTCCTCTTCATCCTGCGCCGCAAGTTCGGGCGCATCGGCGGCACCGGCATCTTCCGAGCCTTCGGCAAGTTCTTCCTGGGTTCGGCCGCCGCCGCCTGGGTCGCTTCGGCCATCGTCACCCCCGGCCTCCAAGACATCGACACTCGCCCCTTCGCCTCCGTCTTCGGCGAAGCCGCCCTCGCCACCGTCGCCGGTCTCGGCGCCTACGGCCTGGTCCTTTGGGTCCTGAAATCCGAGGAACTGATGTCCATCGCCGGCGCCGTCCGCGGCCGCCTCTTCAAGATCACCAAACCCCTCGCCGTTTCGGACACGCAAGACTTATAATACCGTGATACATGCAGTCTGAAGCCAAGAAGATCTCAATTCAGCCGTATGGGGATGATTCGGTGGGTAATGAGCACTGGATCTATGTACACGGAGATGAATTTGAAGATGCTCGCGGTGACATGAGCCTAGAAATGGAGGCCCGCATCCTCGAGATTTTTCCTGACGGCGATGGGCGGGGAACAAGAGTAGAAATCAGCCGTCAGCCCACGGAAGCCGAACTCGAGCGTCTTCAGACGCTTGCTTCTGAGGTCGGCGCGGAGACGGAATTCGAGATCAGGACGAACGAACAATATGAGGAGCTGCGAAAAGCGCGCCGGCAGCCCATGCCCAGGCGCTGAAAGGGTGTTCGTGGTAGTATGGGATCGGTTGGGTTCCAAGAAACCAAATAGGGATTCCCTTTCGGGTCGCATTTCCTTCGGGATGATAAGTCGAACCCTAAGCAGAACCGGCGTAAGCCGGGCGGAGTCTCTCCGGCTTCGGTCGGAGGGCGGGGAGCTAGCCGAAACCGACGGCGTGCAGAAGTTGTCGCGCGTTGCGCCGCCGGGGTTATGGGACCGTCAGGGATGCCGCGACGGGCATCCGGTACATGAAGGCTCGCGAGGGCCCCGTACCTGAGGACGGACTCCAGAAGTCGGGTGTACGGATGGCCTGGCCATCCCCATCCAAGGCTGAAGGAAACCAACCGCTTTGTTCGCTTAGCCCGCCCCTCCTCGCAGGGGCGGCTTTTCTTTCGTCCACCCCTTGAAAAGGCGGCTTTTGCCTGCTACAGTCTCGCCTGATATCCAATGCCTGCTTCCATCCGCAATTTCTGCATCATCGCGCACATCGACCATGGGAAATCCACCCTGGCCGACCGGTTCTTGGAATTCACCGGCACCGTCCAGAAGCGCGAGATGAAGGCGCAGCTGCTCGACACGATGGATCTCGAGCGCGAGCGCGGCATCACCATCAAGCTCCAGCCGGTCCGCATGGACTACAAGCAAGGGGATCAGGAGTACATCCTGAACCTCATCGACACGCCCGGACACGTGGACTTCACCTACGAGGTCTCGCGTTCGCTCGCCGCCGTCGAAGGCGCCATCCTGCTCGTCGACGCCACACAGGGCGTCCAGGCGCAGACCATCGGCAACCTCTACCTCGCCATCGAGCAGGGCCTCGAGATCATCCCGGTCATCAACAAGATCGACATGCCCGCGGCCGACATCGAGAAGACGTCAGCGGAATTCATGCAGCTGCTCGGCTGCAAGCGCGAGGAGATCATCCTCGCCTCCGGCAAGACGGGGCAGGGGATCCAGGAGATCGTCGACGCCGTCATCGCCCGCGTGCCGCCGCCGAAGATCGAAGCCGAGAAGCCCCTGCGCGCGCTCATCTTCGATTCCATCTACGACGAGTTCAAGGGCGTCGTGGCGTTCGTCCGCATCGTCGAAGGCTCCGTGAAGCGCGGCGTCCAGGCCCAGCTCACCGCCACGCTCGCGCAGAACGAGGTGCTCGAAGTCGGCTGGTTCCGCCCCAAGCTGATGCAGGCGCAGAGCCTCTCGGCCGGCGAGATCGGCTACATCGTCACGGGACACAAGGACATCTCCGCCTGCCGCGTCGGCGACACCATCACCGTCTCGGACTGGAAGGCGCTCGGCGTCCAGCCCCTGCCCGGCTATAAGGAGATCAAGCCGATGGTCTTCGCCGGCGTCTTCCCGAAGGAAGGCGACGAGTTCCAGCGCCTGCGCGAAGGACTCCTGAAACTCAAGCTCTCCGACGCGTCGCTCGCGTTCGAGCCCGAGCAATCTTCGGCGCTCGGCTTCGGCTTCCGCTGCGGCCTGCTCGGCCTCCTGCACCTCGAGATCCTCCAGGAGCGCCTGACGCGCGAATACAACCTCGACCTCATCGTCACCGTGCCGAGCGTGGCCTACCAGGTCGACCTCAAGCGGGGCGAATCGATCATGATCAAGTCGCCGTCGGAACTTCCCGACATGAGCGGCGTCGACCGCATCCACGAGCCGTGGGTCAAGCTCGACATCGTCACGCCCAAGCAGTACATCGGCGGCGTGATGGGCATGGTCGTGGACAAGCGCGGCGTCTATCAGACGATGGAATACCTGACCGGCGTCGAATCGGCCGCGGCCGTCGACGACGTGGTCGGCGCGCGCGTCATCATGCACTTCCAGATGCCGCTCTCCGCCATCCTGGTCGATTTCTATGATAAATTGAAAAGCGTCTCCTCCGGCTACGCCTCGATGAACTACGAGTTCATCGAATACCGGCCGGCGGACGTGGTGAAGATGTCCATCCTCGTCGCCGAGGAACCCGTCGAGGCGCTCTCGATGATGGTCTACGAGGACGACGCCACGCGCATCGGGCGGCGCGTCTGCGAGATCCTGAAGGAGGAGATCGAACAGACGCAGTTCGAGATCAAGATCCAGGCCGCCATCGGCGGCAAGATCGTGGCCTCCGAGCGCATCAAGCCCTTCCGCAAGGACGTCACCGGCTACCTCTACGGCGGCGACGTGACGCGCAAGAAGAAGCTCCTCGAGAAGCAGAAGAAGGGCAAGAAGAAGATGATGGGCCTGGCCGCCGGCGGGGTCGACATCCCGCCCGAGGCGTTCATCGCGGTGCTTAAACGAAGGGACGAAGGCAAATGAACCTATGAACGACGACAAGAACGTCAAGAAGAGGAAATGGCGCAAGCGCGACTGGATCAAGAAGGGCTGGGCGGTGCTCTGCCTGATGGTCCTGATGAGCATGCTTGTCTCCACCGCCTTTTACGGGTACTAAGGAGGCATGGGTCAAAAACGCTGGAAGATGGCCGAAACGGTCCCGCAAGAGGCGTACGACGCTCTCGCGGGTCATTCGCGGCTCATCGCCGCGCTCCTGTGGAGGCGGGGCATCCGGACGGCCGCCGAGGCCGACGGGTTCCTGCATCCTGCCTGGGACCGGGACGTCCATGACCCGTTCCTGTTCCTTGATATGCGCAAGGCCGTCGACCGCCTGATGAAGGCGGCGAAAGGCGGCGAGAAGATCGTCGTCCACGGCGACTACGACGCCGACGGCGTCTCCGGTTCGGTGGTGCTGCACTCGACGCTGAAAGCGATCGGCGCCGACGTGTCGGTCTACCTTCCGCATCGCGAGAAGGACGGCTACGGCATGAACGCGCCGTCCATCCAGAAGATGGCCGCCGACGGCGCCAAGGTGATCGTCACCTGCGACTGCGGCATCTCGAGCGGCAAGGAGATCGCGCTCGCGGTCTCGCTCGGCATCGACGTGATCGTCACCGATCACCACACCTTGCCGCCGGAACTTCCGCCGGCGTACGCCATCCTGCATCCGCTGCGCGAAGGCGAGACGTATCCGTTCCGCCATCTCACGGGAGGCGGCGTGGCCTTCAAGCTCTGCCAGGCGCTCTGGAAGGAAGCGAACCTGCCGGCCGGCCACGAGAAGTGGCTGCTCGACATGGTCTCCATCTCCACCGTCGCCGACATGGGCAAGCTCGTCGGCGAGAACCGCGCGCTCGTGCATTACGGGCTCCTGGTCCTCAACAAGACGAAGCGCTTGGGCCTCAAGACCCTGATCGACGGCGTGAAGCGCGACGACGAGGTCTTGGACGCCATGTCCATCGGCTTCCGCATCGCGCCGCGCATCAACGCGGCCGGCCGCATGGAGCACGCGGACGCGGCGTTCGGGCTGCTGACCGCGGAGACGGCCGAAGACGCGGAAGTCCGCGCCGAGGTCCTTCACGGCCACAACGCCGACCGTCAGAAGGCGACCGCCAACATCATGGAGGAAGCCTTCGTGCTGGGAGCGGCCCAGGCGGGGCAAAGCGCCATCGTGGTCGCGGGACAGGGCTGGCCGGCCGCGCTGTGCGGCCTTGTCGCCTCGAAGCTCGTCGACGAGCATTACCGCCCCGTCATCGCGGTCGGACGCGACGAGCACGGGCGCTACGTCGGAAGCGGCCGCAGCATCCCGGGCTTCGACGTCACGGGCGCGCTGCGCGCCTGCGCGGAACACATCCTCAAGTTCGGCGGCCATCCGGCCGCGTGCGGCATGACCATCGAAGGCGACGCGAACTTCGAAGCCTTCAAGAAGGCGTTCATCGCCCACGCCGACGCGGTCATCGGATCCTCCGACCTCACGCCCTCGATCGAGATCGAGGAAGAGGCCGCCGTCCACGAAGTCACCGTCGAACTCGTCAAGGAGCTCAAAGGGCTCGAACCGCACGGCGAAGGCAATCCTCGTCCGCGCTTCCTCCTGCATGGCCGCGTCGTCTCGACGCGCCAGGTCGGCGACGGCAAGCATCTCCAGGTGACCCTGGGCGGCGACCGCGGCGGCCGCCTGAAGCTCATCGGCTTCGGGTTCGGTCCGCGCATGGCCGATCTGCCCAGCGGAACCCCGGCGGACGCCGTCGTCGAGCTCGACCTCAACGAGTGGAACGGCAAGGTCGAGGCGCAAGGACGCATCATCGACATCCGCACGGCCGCCGATGCGTAATCGGCGGCTTTTTCGTATATACTGTCCCCGTATGGCCCGATATCCACACCTCATCAGCTACACCGACGGCGGCTCCCGCGGGAATCCCGGCCCTTCGGCTTTCGGTTACGTCATCAAGACGCCCGACGGGGAATCGATCGCCGGCCACGGCGAATACATCGGCGTCACCACCAACAACCAGGCGGAGTACAAGGGCATCCTCGCCGCCATCCGCAAGGCGCGCGAGCTCGGCGCCGAGACGCTCGAGATGCGCATGGATTCGGAGCTCGCGGTGAAGCAGCTGACGGGGGAGTACAAGGTGAAGGATGCCGGACTCGCCTCGATCTACATGCTGATCCACAACGAGCGCATCGCCTTCAAGAAAGTCACCTTCAAGCACGTGCGCCGCGAGCAGAACACGGAAGCCGACGCGCAGGTGAACAAGGCGCTCGACCGGCATCTCAAGAAATGACCCCACGCCGCTAAAGCTTCGTGGGGTTTTTCGTCCTAGATTTTCTTGGCCAGCCGTTCGGCCTCCGCGACGAGTTTGCCGAGGCTGCCCGTGACGCCGTCCGCGAAGAACTTCGGGTCGGTCGGGTCGAGGCCGAAGGGCTTGAGCAGCCCGACGGCGTCCTTGGTGGAGCCGGCGCGCAGGAGGTCGAGGTAGAGCGGCTCGAACTTCTTCCCGTATTCGTCCTTCTTGGCGTAGAGGCTCTGCGTCAGCAGTTCGCCGAAGGCGTAGCTGTAGACGTAGAACGGCCGGTGGAAGTGCGAGACGTAGGCCCAGAGGTGCGACATGTCGGCGTAGTCGAAGACGTCGCCGTCCTTGCCGTACATCTTCCGCGTGGCGTCCATCCAGATGGTGTCGAGATCCGAAGCCGCCAGCTTCCTGTTCGCGCCGTGGAGCGCGCGCTCGAAGTTGGAGAAGCTGATCTGCCGCACGACGGTGTTGAGCATGTCGTCGATCTTGCCGGCGACGAGCGCGAGCGAGGCTTTCGGGTCGTCCTTCGGCATGCGCGCGCGGAGGAACTCGAAGGCCGTCATCTCGCCGAAGACGCTGGCCGTCTCGGCGTACGCCATCGGCGCGTGCTGCTGGAGGACGCCTTGCGCCTCGCCGGCCAGGAGGCCGTGGACGGCGTGGCCTTCCTCGTGCGCGATCGTCATCACGTCGCGCTTCGAGCCCTTGTAGTTCAGGAAGTTGAAGGAGACCGGCTTGCCGTCGGGCAGCACGATCGAGTAGCAGTAGGCGCCGCTCTCGCGGTTCGGCCCGGCGGGCGCGTCGATGCGCTTCTCCTTCACCATCTCCTCGATGAGCTTGGCGAGGGTCGGACTGAAACTGCGGTAGGCGGGCAGCACGATCTCGTGCTGGGCGACGTCGAACGGCACGAGGCTCTTGTCCTCGAACGGCAGGTGCGCGTTGCGGTCGCTCCAGCGGAGGCGTTTCAGGCCCAAAAGACGGGCTTTCAGGCGGTACCAGCGCCGCGCCAGGGGACCCGCGACGTCCGTCACGGCCTCATGCAGGGCCTCGACGACCTTGTCCGGGATGCGGTTCCCCATGTTGCGGCTTTGCATCGGGTGCTTGTAGCCGCGTTCCTTGTTCTCGAGCGCGTTGCTCCCGGCCGTCTGCCAGAGCGTCTGCGCGGCGTACTTGGCGAACGGACCGCCCAAGCCGTCGTTCAGGACCTTGAGGGCCTTGGCGCGGCGCGCGGAGCTCGCGTCGTCGTTCACGACGTGCAGGATCTCCGTCAGCGTCAGCTTCTCCTTCCCGAGCGCGAAGCGGAGGTCGGACTCGACCTCGTCGAAGAAGTCGCTCCAGGCGCCGGGACCGAAGCTCTCGCGCTTGGTGAGCGCGCCTTCGACCGGCTCCGAAAGCAGATGCGGCTTGAAGAGGCGCGCGTGGTCGATCCAGGGGCGATGCTTCGCGACGAAGGCGTCGGCCTTGGCCTGCCGCGCGATGTCGGCGTCCGGCAGGGCGACGAGTTCGAGCGTGAAGAACGTGAGGTGTTCGCCGGAGGCGTCGTTCAGGACGCGATCGGCCTCGGCGCGCTTGGCGTTCAGCTTCGCGTTCGAGAGATCGACGCTCTTCGAGAGGAACAGGTAGACGCCGAGTTTCATGCTCCTGGCCGAAATGTCGGCGTAGGCGCGCAAGGCGCCGCCGAGCCTCGTCCCCAGCTTGCCGCGGTAGTCCGCGCTGAACGCCCGGCAGCGCGCGGCGATCTCAGCGAGGTCGGAGGCGAGCTTCGGGTCGTCGATTCCAGCGTAGAGGAACGAGAGGTCCCAGCGGACCTTCTCGGCCCCGGTTTTCATCGTCTTGGAAGGCATGGTCGGCGATGCGCGTTTAAGGCAGATGTCCCCATTGTGAAGCCCGTGCGGATGAGCGTCAATTCCTGTAGAATAAAGCGGTATGGGAATGTCTGGTCTTTCCGCCAGATGGCTCTCCCTCGTTTTCGGCGTGGGAGTCTTCACGTTCCTGCTCGTCCCGAACCCGGCGGCCGCCGCCGACCACAACATCAG
>Ga0209966_1000432_pt1 | contig 11877 bp, 9 predicted proteins | sample RhisoiCoNPM_FD_187575 | JGI IMG/M metagenome (GOLD analysis project Ga0209966, IMG submission 187575) | Arabidopsis thaliana rhizosphere microbial communities from the Joint Genome Institute, USA, that affect carbon cycling - Rhizosphere... | ecosystem: Host-associated > Plants > Roots >... | reverse complement strand
CCTGGTATGGCTGGTACTATTAATGATTCACACTGAGCCCCTTACTAACGGTCTCGTTACTGCGCGCGATCCCTCAGAACTTGGTCCGGGGGAGCTTGTGCGTGCTGAGTCGGGCCTTTATCGCCCTTTCAATAATGCCCTCTCTCCTATCAAAGGACGGGCTGTGTTTGGGACGGCGATTGGGGTGAACATCGCTGGGCTCAGGGCGATCCCTTTTGAAGCCGATGGAACGACCACTACGCGACTTATTGTCGCGCATGGGACTGTCTGGCAGACGGGGACCGGAGGCGCATGGACTACTGTTAGGTCAGGACTTTCCGGGGCGTTTCGGATTGAAGCTATCGGCTTCGACAATACCTACTTCCTCTCTAATGGAGTTGATGTCCCGCAGGTTCTTAATAGCTCCCTTGTGATGAATCGCCATGGGATGTTCCCTACGGATACGGATGAAATCAGTCCGGGGGGTGCGCTCACCACAGGAGGAGACTGGTCTGCGGTTGGAACGGGATGGTACGAGTATTGGTTCACTGAGTATGACTCGGTGCTTGATATCGAGTCAGCCACCATTGGGGATGATATCCTCACTGACCGTCCGATTGGGAACGCCCTTGAGAATGAGTGGCAGGTTAACGTTACCATCGATTATGGTGGCGCAAACTACCTAGTCCTTCATAACTCTAACGCCACGCATTGGCGCCTCTACCGAGGGATTACTTCGGTTGGGTCTGGGTCCTCCATTGGGAGCTATGAGACCTCCTTCCCGAATGGACTCCTGATCGATGAGATTGCTATCCCTGGAGGTGCTCCTGCTCCTGTCCAGGTGCAGGACCCGGGGACAGTGGGCACCACGCCATACGCCTTCCTGACTATTTCGGTGGCTGGAAGTGCTGCGGTAAACATCGCGCGCGACCGTGAGCCTCCGACTTGGAGCACAGGGGATGTCTTCGAGGACTCCCTTGTGGTGAATGATATCGCCAACCCGGGACTCGTGCGGTACTCCTTCCCAGGGCTACCACACTCCTTCCCCGAGTTGTATTTCGTAGGCTTCAATACGAAGCAGGTGGATAAGGTGACCTGTATCCGGTCCCTTGACGCGGTTTGCGTGATTGGCCTCCAGAGCCAGGTCTGGCGTCTTAACTATCTACCCAACGAGACTGACTCCGAGTTCTCTCGGGGACGGTGCCGCGAGATTATCTCCGCGAACCATGGGATCGTGGGGCCGGACGCTGCGTGCCTTTTCACCCCCGTTGAAGGGAACTCGCGGGTGGCGTATGTGAGTCATGATGGGCTCTACGCGACAGACGGAATTCGAACGCAGCTTCTCACTATGGACCTTAATTGGGACGCCTTGGTGAACAAGACGCTCCTGCCTAACTGCCTCCTCGTTAACGTTCAACATCTTTGGAGCCTCTTTTTCTACTACACTTCCGCAGGTGGGAGCGCCCCGAATGATAGGGTTCTTCACCTGAGCTACCATCCCCAGCACCTTAAGGATGGGGGATATCTCAAGGTCTCTGGCCCGACGTCCCTCGAAGGACGCGCAGCGGACTATGCGAACAACTCAAGTCGCGCCTTCGGGGCGACGAACTCTGTCCAGGAAGAGGATGTGACGGCTGGGGCTACGACCATGGTGGCAGAGACCAGGTTCATCTATCCCGAGGGAGCGAACCTCTCCACCGAGATCCACGCCCAGCGCGTGCGAATCCTCACCGGACCTTTCAATGGGGCGGGGACCTTTAATGCGGCCTTCACCCGGCGGAAGTCGAACGCGGCCAAGGCTACGGACACCGCTAAGGCGTATGTCCCCCACGCCTCGCAGAACCAGCTTATCGAGATGGAACTCCATGCCCGCGCAGAAGCGGTCGGGATGGTCCTCAATACTCAGGCGGATACCTCGTATCTTGCCTTTGAGTATGACGTCTCTTCAGGAACCTAAGTGCGTAATTACGAAGGTGCAGTAGGACTCGCAGAAACGAAGGATCCGATCTTGCGTCGGAATCTCTTCGTTATTGACCGCTATCTCCGACTGCTCGATGCAGCGGGCTTCGCGTCGGGACAACCCACGAATACTGGCGCGAGTGGGAGCACCCATGGAGAAGGATGCTGCCCCAACCAGGTTGATGAGTTTGAGAGGGTCCATGACGCGACTGAGGGGATCCTTTCCTTCGGGCGCGCAACGGAACTTGCCTCTGCGGCCCCGCTAAGTGGGCACACTATTACTCGAATTGAAGGTGGAGAACTTAATGCCATCTTCAACCTGAATGGCGATACCACCGCTGGGGCAGTTACCTTCTCGACTTCAACGGTTCGGACAGGGACTTACTCCATCCTTATCACTAAGGGTGGGGCTGCTGCTGCGAACTTCTCCCTTGCCCTCTTCTTCGATGCGGACGGACAGACCGCCTCTACCGGACCAGTAGCCGCTTGTGCCTGGCGTGCGTGGATCCGCTTCTCGGCGCTTCCTGATGCCGCGCGCCAGATCATTACCATTCGTAGCGGCGCAACCGTTCGGTCTCAGCTTAACCTGTCGAACACCGGGATCCTGACCCTCGATGGCGTATCAGGCACTACTGTCCTTGCGATTAACACCTGGTACGAACTGACAGGGGTATATACCTCCGCAAGCACCGGGTCGCACTCCATCCGTATCTCTGAGGATGGGCGCCAGCGTACTCAAGAATTCTCGAACGTTACTCCAGTAGCTAACGGCACCGTCCTTAACATCCTCTTCGGGTCTACGTCTGTCGCCGGGACCTACACGATGTTCGTGGACGATATCATGCTCGAAGCTGGGGCGAGCACGTCCGTTGTGGACTACCCGCCTCCAGGTGGGGTATACGCTATTCCGCTTTCCTCGGATGGTGTGATTGCAGATAGCTGGGGCCTTACTGGTGCCGCCACGAGATGGCAGGCTTGCACCGCCCCACATGATGCTGCTTCGTTTATTGCTGTCACCGGAACCGGAGATCGGAACCAAAGCTTCCTTCAGACGCCCCAAGCCGCTGTCACGCACACTATCAACTGCGCGCAGTTCGGCAGCATCGTTGGGTGCTCGACCGCCGGCAACTACAACTCATTCCTTAAGATCGGGCTATCTAACGCTGTCCCTGCGGGTAGCCTAACGTCGCTTACCGCCGGGGCTATCGGGGGTGCCACCGCCCTCCAAAACATCTGTTCGCTCCAACAGAATTCGAACTTCACCCTCGCCCCATGGACTGAGGCGGAACTCGAAGGGATGGTCGTTGTTGCTCACGCGGCGCCATCTGCTGGTGGGCAAACTGTTAGCGTTTACACCCTTGCTGCTCAGGTAGACGTTGGGCCGCCAGCTACCGCCGATTTCGCACGCGCGATCCGCGTTACCTCAGAAGAGGGGTATGTTATCCCCGCTTACCTCGTGGCGGATGGCAGTACCTTCAATGCGGACTCGCGGGCGCGCGTGGTTGCAGGGCATGATGGAACGAACGCCCAAGTCCTCCTTACGGATAGCTCTGGCCGTCTAGTCACCGTAGGTGGGAGCGGGGTTGCCTTTGACGTAGCGGATAACAGCGCGTACACCATCGGCACCTCCCGGGTTGTGCCGGGGGGCTTCATCGTTGATGAGACCCTCGCTGCTTCGGCGACTGAGAACAACTTCTCCGTTGCGAGGATCGACGCCGCCCGGCGTCAACTTGTCCGCATCGTCGGCGCGACGGATACCAACCGCCTCGACATCAGTTCGGGTGGAGAGATTGGCCTTTCGGAACTTCCAGCGGCAGCAGCCCTTGGTGATACCGACTCGAACCCCACTACGACTAAGGTGGGTGCCTGTGTCATGGCCCTCACCGAAGACACGCGCACCGGCACTCCGACGTGGACGCGGATCTCCTCCGAAACGCACGCCTCCGACGACCTGGGGGATGCAGACGATGTAGCTATGCACGTCGCCGACCAGCACAAGAATACTGTGCAGACGGTTGACACAATCAGCAAGGACTACGACTCCGCGAACGAAACCGGGACTTCAAGCGCCATCGACGTTCGGCGCTTCCGGCACGCGACCTTCACGTTCACCCTCCAGTCCACCGGCACGCCAACCGACATCGTATTCGACATCGAAACGTCGCCTGACAACTCCGTCTGGTTCAAGCCGGGGGCCACTTACCTCCAGGACCTTCGCTACGACGATACAGTCTGCGCCACCGCGATCAACGAAGCTATTCCGATTACCCTCGGCACCCTCGACCGTTTCGTTCGCGTGCTCGTGACTTCGGCGGGTGGTACCGGGGCCGGCACCAAGTTCACGGTCAGCAACACGAAGATTTACCTCGGCAACTAATGGCAAACCGCACCGTCACAGTACGGAAATCCCACCGCCGGGGGACGAATCTCGGCACCGGGAACATCCGCAACTTCAACTGGACCTACGTTCCTGGATCAGGGGCGGAAGACCAGAACGTGACGGGTGTGACCTACGATGGGAAGTACCTTATCTTCTGCACCGACGAGCCCAATCCGGCGCTCGGGACCTCCGCACGCTTTGTAGTGGTTGATCCCCGCACTGGCTCGATCATCCGCAACATCAACGCGGGGATCATCAGCGACGGGGGGTTCCGGGACATCTGTTGGGACGGGAAGTACATCTGGGGCCTCGACTACTACGCCAACGACGCGGTTCCCACTTGTGCCATCTCGAAGTACAGCCGAAAGACGGGGGGCCTCATCCGTCGCCTCGTGACCGGCCTCAGCACGGATTACTGGTCCATCACCTACGATGGGAAGTACATCCTCGCGTTGAAGGGCTTTTCTGGGGGTAGCCCGCAATGCTACGTCACTGCTTTCGATCCTAGAACTGGGGCTGTTATCGCAACGAAGATCATGCTGAACGTACTCGACTACAACCTCTCCATCCACGCCGGCATCGCGTGGGATGGGAAGTACATCTTGAGCAAGCAGCACCCGGTCTTCGACCTCTTCGGTGCCCCAGTCAACATGATCTACCAGGCCCAACATCGCCGGCAGCCCGACGCAGGAGCCGGCGTCCTTGCCGCCTGCCTCTCAAACCCCACCGTCACTGCCCGCGCGGGCGAGACGAAGGCTATCACCTTCGACGGCAAGTATCTCTACGACTTTACCCAAGTGTGACCCTTAGCAACGAACTTCCTTACTTAGGTCCTAAAGCACAAATGGCTAATACGATTCGCCTTAAGAAATATGCTGAGGTTGCAAAGTCCAAGGTCGCAACTGACTTTGGCCTTGGTACTGTAATTGATTGGGGCGGTGAGGGTGTGGGAGCTACCTTTTGGCTTATCAGCCGGACGGCAGATACCACGACGACCCCGGCCCCCGGGATCAACATAGTCACCCAGAACTACAAGTACACCCCTGCCGCTGACATCTTCGCCGCCTACTTCGCTGGTCTGGGCCTTCCCCCGGGCTACTTCGAAAGAGCAACCGTTCAGTTTACTTCAACCACCGTCCAGTTCTGGCGCAACGTTGAAGAGTGACACCCTACCCACCTGTATGGTAGAATAACCCTATGCCTACTCCAATTACCCCACCCCGTCTTCCTGTCCTTGGCCGCCCTGGAAGCGGCGCGGCTCCGCCCCAGCAAACCGAATGGGAGCGGATTATGGCCAACTCTACCGGACGTGGTAGGGCTGCCCGGGCTGAGTCCGAGATGTATCTCGGGCCGGAGGCTATCTCCAACGATACGAACCGCCTCTTTGAGCTTATGGTTGGCTCGCCCATGTTCCAGAACATGATGCGTGGGCTCGTCCAGTCCGGGAGCCAGATGAACACTGGCTTCCAGTCCGCCCTTGGCCGAACTGGCCTGTCTAGCTCGGGGGTGGGTGCAGCCGCAAGCGGTCTTGCGAAGTCCGCAACGGGGAATGCCATCGCCGGGGCGCGTGGGGATCTCTTTGCCCAGGCCCTCCAGACTGCCCTCCAAGCCCTCCAATCGCGTATGCAAATGGCCCCGACGTTCATGGAAGAGCGGCGCGCTGGTCCGTCTGTGCTTGAACAAATCGGTGGAGCAGTGCGCGGTGGCGCACAGGCGGTTGGTAACTTCGGACAAGGCGTTTCTGGAATGCGCCGACCACAGCGCCGGAGAGACGACTAATGCCTTTCGGAATCCCACCTCGACAGAACCCTCCTCCGAACGACGTCATGCCTAATCCCTCTCTCCAAGGGACCATGACCAGTCCCGCACAACCCGGGGGGATGATGCTCCCCAAGGCAGCGATGCAGGGTCTCCCACCTGACTATCAGTCGTTGCTGACCTCCCCGAGTTTAGCCCCAGCCTTTGATGCCCCGGCTCCCGAAGAGCCCCATGGTGGGCAGAAGGCGCTCGACTATATCCTCGGTGCTGTGGGTGGCCTCCTCCAGGGTGGCGCGCCTGGCCTCATTGGTGGGATCATGGGCGTGCGCGAGAACATGCGCCAGATCCGTGAGGAGCAGCGTATTGCTGCCCAGGAATCCGCGCGGGATAAGATGAAGTTCATCACTGAGGGCCTGACCCAAGGGCGCGCTGACAAGCTTGCGAATGCTGAGGCGAAGCTCCGGGAAGCCAAGCTCCAGGGGGATGAGAACGCTGTCCGCATGGCGCAGCAGGACGTGGAGAACGCTAAGTCAAAGGACGCGGCAGCTATGGATAGGCAGGAGGCTGAACTCGAAGCGCAGCGCGCCGAGCTTAAGCTTGCCCAAGCGCGCCTTGAGTCCATGAACACTCCTGACCATGAGGCGGGCCTTGCCATGATCGGGAACTACGGATCGCTTCTCGAAGACTACAAGACCCAGCTTAACGACCAGCTTACCGCTGGGACCGATGGAGAGCCCGTCCTTCGCAAGAAGATCGGGGATACCGTCTACGAAGTCCGGGGGGTTGAAGCCATTCGCAACGACCTCGAAGCCGGCCTTGAGAACGCCGTGAACCAAGCCTCTGGTCTCCAGGACCCTGAAATCCAGGAACGCCTCCGCACGTCTTACCAGATCGCCCTTGAGCCTTTGCTTGAGCGGTGGACGGAGAAGGTCACCCTCTCCCGGGTTGCGCGTGCGAAGCGGAGCCGTGCTAAGGCGCGGGAAGGTGCGCGCAAATTTAAGACGGGGCAGGAAGACCGCGAACGCGCTGCGGCATTCGGTCAGCGAATGGGTGCGGGCGGCGCAGGTTTCCCACCACAGTAAATGGCAAACCTCTTCTTCGATTCAGGTTCCTCTTCAGGGAACCTGTTCTTCAACCCGTCTAAGCGGCAACCCACCCAAGAGACGCCTGAGATCGCAAAGCTGGAGACGCGGGCTGATGAAGCCGAGCGTCTTCTTGCTGCATCGGGCGAAGTCCCTGAGCCAGCGCCTCCAACTCCGCTAGAGCGAATCTCCGACGTACTCCTCCGCCCTAACTTTGCAGTGGCGGGACTCGTTGAGGAACTGGTCACGACGGGGGATATTCGGCGGGCGCTTAGCCGTGCCGCACGCGAACACTTTTCAGGACTCCCCGGGGTCAAGGGTGACAAGGAGACTTTCGGGAAGGTCCTTGAGGACATCGGTGTCCCTGAGTATGGGCACGTCTCCTCGCTCCTCCCATTCCTCTTCAACGACACAGGGAAGGGTTGGCGGTTCAAGCGGAACGATATCATGGATATCACCGGGCGCGGTGCCATCGGCTTTGGGATGGACGTCCCGCTCGACCCGCTTACCTATGTTAGCTTCGGGACCGCACCGGGCGCTTCGACCGTCCTGCGCGAGGGCAGCCTCGTTGGGATCCGCCGCTTCTCGAAGGCAGGGCTGAAGGCTGTCACCAAGGCCATGGAGGAAGAGGCTCCTGAGGCTGTCCGGTATGCTGACTGGCTCGCGAAGAACATGAATCGCGCGGGCGCGAAGGGTTTCAGGTCGATCCCAGAGCACGCGCTCGAAGAGGCAGCCCCCCGGGTTAAGTCGGTTATCGAAAAGGAATTCGAGGGCCAGCTTCACATCGCACAGAGACAAGCGGATGAAGCCGCGCGCCTAGTCCAGCAGGATCCGCTCAACATCGACAAGATGGCGATGGAGCAATCAACCCGGGCTGAGGTAGCGCGCATTCAGGGCCAGCTTGATAACGCTAGTCGCTATGAAGACAGCTTAACTCGTCAGGCGCCAGGGAAGATCACCGCTCGCCGGGGCGGCCTCGATGCGCTGACCTCAGACGAGGCGCTTCACGTTGCCCGCGATGCAAACCTCTTTGGACACGAGGTCGCTTACCAATCGGCGGTCTCTAAGGTCGATGATCTTATTCGGTCGGGTACGTCGAAGTACGCGGACGATAGCGTCATTCGCTTCATGGGCCAGCCCCTCCTGTCGAACGAGCGGTTCAAGGCTATCGGGACCCCAGTGACCCGCCTCATGCGGCACCTAGAGGAACTCCCCGTTGGCGCGCAGATCTCCTCCGGGATCCGCAAGATCGTCAACTCGCGCGGGAAGCGCGTCCTTGAGAAGCAGATCGACGGGATGTTCAACGAGACCCTTAAGGCTGCCCGGAATATCCCAGGCGCTTTGGAGGCGCGATCCCTCTATCGTGCTGAAAGCCGGCTTCTCCGGCGTGGGAACGCTGAATCCGTAGCTAAGCTTACCGCCAAGTGGCGGAAGATGAAGCTTGCCAAGCCGATCGATTTCGCAGGTAAGAAGATCCTTACTGTCGCGGACTACGCAGCCCTCCACATGGACGACCCGACGCGATTCCCAGCGGAGAACCTGCCTCCATCGGCGCGCGACCAGATCACCCAGATCCGGCAAATGACTGCCGAGTGGTTCCATAACGAAGCGCGGAGGGATGCCATCGACCCACGCGCGTTCCGCGAGAACTACTTCCCCCATATGTTCGACAACACTGACGACGAGATGGACAAGCTCTCGACGCTCTGGCAGTCGCGCAAGGGGATCGGGTTCGATAAGACCTTCTCCAAGGGACCGTGGGGCGAGCAGCGCGTTTTCCCCACCTTCACCGACGCCATGGACTTCGCCGCCCAGCTTAAGAAGGAAGGCGTTATCAACTTTGACCTGAAGCCGATCCTCGATTCGGCTGAGGTCCTTGCGCGCCGTGGCGACTCGAACGCCGCCATCATGGCTGCGGAGAACTACTACTCCCGCGTCATTAACCACTTCGGCCTCTCCGACCATGTTGTCGCGGAGGAGACGTTCAAGCGCGCCTTCCCTGAGATCTATCATGTTCTCAAGGCGAAACTGGACATCGTTTCGCCACCAGGAGGTTGGAAGGGAAAGCTTGAAAGGAATCTGTTCTTTGGGACTGAGCAAGAGCTTGGTCGCACCGAAGCATTGCGCCAGAGCCTTGGTATCCCCTCCGAGATGGGCGACCAAATCTCCTTCATGGATAAGCTCTTCCCTCCTACGGCTCCTCGGAAGAAGGGCCTCGTGGATGTTGGGAAGCTTCTCGCGCGCGCGCAAGCGGGACAGACTGCTAATCTCGCGGGCCTGACCCCAGAGCTTAAGGGCCTCTATTGGATGGGGCGCATGACGGCGGTGGAGAATCTCTCCTCGCTGAATAAGCTTATGAAGCGCCACGCGGAAGATATTGCCAAGCTGGACCCCGAGATCATCGAGTCCATTCGTGGGCTCCTTGGTACGTCTCGCCGGCAGTATCTCTCCACCTTCAACGAACCATACAAGCGCATCGCGTCCGGCCCATACAAGGGGCTCTGGATGCCGCAAGCCATGGCTGAAGAGGCGGATCGCCTCGGCGCGAGCGTCCTCAATCGCCGCGAAGTGAAGGGCCTCCTGAAGACTTGGGACCTGACGCAGGACGTCTTTAAGGGTGCCGTCACTACACTTTGGCCTGCGTTCCACATGCGGAACCACTTCTCGAACGTAGCTACCACCTTCACCGATATCGGGATGAGCGCCTTTGACCCGCGCAAGATGTATCATGTCGCAGGGATCATGGGTGGCGGAGAAGGGACCCTTCAGACTCCACTTGGACGATGGACCTATGATGAAATTCGGACCCTCTTCAAGCGATATGGCCTGGAGTCTGAGGGGCAAGAACTTGCTGAGCGCCTGACTCGCTCGCGAAACCTCATCCTTGATAATCCTGCGACTAACGTAGGTCGCGGCGTAGGCGCGCGCATCGAGAACCATGCGAAGCTGATTAACTTTGTGACCTGGATGGAGCGCGGGCTCGACCCTGCCCAAGCGGCGCAGCGCGTTCAGCGGGCGCTCTTCGACTACGACCAACTTGCCCCATTTGAGCGTGACGTCATGCGCCGGCTCTTCCCCTTCTACACCTGGACCCGAAAGAACCTTGAACTTTCAGCCAGGCAACTCCTCCAGCATCCAGGACGGATGAAGGCGCAGCTTGCCATTGCTGACCAAGAAACTGGACCTGAGCGGGAGATGCTCCCTGAGTATCTTCGCGGGGACTTTCGCGTGAAGATCAAGGGGGATGGGAAGCTGACGTATGTAACGGGGATCGACCTGCCATTCGCATCTGCGGTGGAGACTGCGATGGGCGTTCCCGGACGCAATGCTTTCCGCCAAACCCTTTCCTCTATGACCCCTGCGCTCAAGATGTTCACCGAACTCGGGACCCAGCGCGACCTGTGGACGGGGCGCTCGCTCGCTGAGCGTCAAGCCATTGGAGACGTGATGGGGAACGTCATTGAGAAGCTTCCAGAGGGAACGCAAAAGTGGCTTGAGTTCCAGAAGGGTTCGTTCGAGGGTGAGCCTACCTATTCGATCAACGGACTCAAGGCGTATGTCCTCTTCAAGTCCTACGCGCTCTCTCGCGTCTTCTCCTCCAGCGCGCACATGGAATCCGATAACATGAAGTCCTGGTTGGTGGATTATTTCACCGGGGCGAACATGCGCGAGTTTGACCTAAGTGAGAAGCAAGAGCGTGTCCTGCGGAATCGCATCAAGGGTTGGGAAGAGGAACTCATCCGCCGGGGCGTCCTTATCCGAGGGAGACCGTTCCTCCCGAAGACCTCCCCTTACTACGTTGAGAAGCCTAAGAAGGCTAAGAAGAAGAAAGGCGCAGGGTTATTCTCCCAATGAAACCGCGCAAGAGTCCATCAAAGGCCGCAGCTACGCGGCATCAGATCCCCATAAACAAGGGCGCTGAACCCTCTGACTTCTACGGGAAGAAGATCGCTGACGCTATAGGCTCATCTCGGATGGGGGAGCGCGAAGATCGTAACCTCAAGATGGGGGTGGGGGATGTCCGCCGGGAAGAGCGGAAGCAAGAGTACATCCAAGAGGGAAAGATCAACCGCGCGTTCGAGCGGCAAAAGAAGGCAAAAAGGAAGGAAGCATGAACGCTCGACAAGCCATCCTCCCTGTGATACTATCCTTCGTGACTGGTGGGATCTCTGGTGTAGGCGCCTCGCGCCTGGTCACCGAGCACCGCCTTACTGCGCTTGAAACGGACGTCAAGCATATCCTTGAGGATGGGAAAGACCTTAAGGACGATGTTCGGGAAATCAAGTACCTTCTCCTTCAAGACAGAAAGAAGAAATGAATCCTTTCAAGATCCTTAAGAACTTGCTGCCATACCTCATTGAGCTTGTGGTGGCCCCGTTCATCCGGCCCGTCATTGAGAATAACCTCCGGCGTGCCCAGACCATCGAGATCGTAGCAGCGGCTATCGCGCGAAATCTCATTGCTGAGCACCCACAGGCCGAGTGGGCAGTTCTGGTTGAACTGGCTGTGCGGCTGCTTGGTGAGCAGGTCCCGGATGGTGCGGTCTCGGCGAACCCGGCTGTCCTTCGGCGTGTGGCGATCGACGCCCTGTCCAAGGTCGGCGTTGTGAAGCCTGCCGTGAAGTAACCATGCACTCAAATTCAATGAGGCTTATGGGAGCGTTCGCTGCGCGTGTGCCGGCGAACGCTTCCGTTTTAGATGTAGGATCGCAGGATGTCT
>Ga0209966_1000429_pt1 | contig 11979 bp, 12 predicted proteins | sample RhisoiCoNPM_FD_187575 | JGI IMG/M metagenome (GOLD analysis project Ga0209966, IMG submission 187575) | Arabidopsis thaliana rhizosphere microbial communities from the Joint Genome Institute, USA, that affect carbon cycling - Rhizosphere... | ecosystem: Host-associated > Plants > Roots >... | reverse complement strand
GGGAGGTGTGCGTCGCGAACATCGAGATACCTTTGACGCACAGCGCGCCCCGGTTCACGATGTGGTCGTAGTCGCCCTCCATCGTCAGGAGCTTGCCGTCGCGGACGGCGGCGATCATCCCGCACCCGCACGAGCAGAAGTTGCACGAGGTGGTGAACTCGCTGACGTCCGAGAGCTTCACGTCCCTGGTCGCCGCCCGCATCGCCCGCATGAAGGCGGAGGCGGCGCGCGACCAGATCGCCAACGACAAGGACATCGCCTCGGCCTACGTGCTCGCCGCCGACACGGTGGTGGCGGTGGGCCGCCGCATTCTGATGAAGCCGTCGAACATCGAGGAGGCGGCGAACTGCCTGCAGCTGCTCTCCGGCCGCGCGCATCGCGTGCTCTATCTCGCGAGGTTCGCCGAGGCCGTCTACGTCTTGCATGTGTTTGAGAAGCGGACGCGGCGAACGCCGCAGGATGACCTCGATCTCGCGCGGCAGCGCCTGGGCCAGCTGATGAAGCAGCGGGCGCGCCGGAAAGGATAGGTGGTTCATGAAGAAGGTGCAGCGGACCCGATCGAGCGGCAACGTCTTCCGTGATCTCGGCTTTCCCGGCGACGAGGCCGCGCACCTCCAAGTGCGCGCCGAGCTCCTGGCCCACTTGCAGCAGGTGATCACGGCGCGCGGATTGAAGCAGGCCGCGGTGGCTGCGCTGCTTGGCGTCTCGCAGCCCCGGGTGAGCGACGTCATGCGCGGTCGCATCGACCTCTTCAGCATCGACACGCTCATCGACATGCTGGCCCGCCTCGGCATCCGCGCCAAGCTCGTCCTGCACCCTCGCCGGCGACGGGCGAGCGTCGCATAACAGGCGACGCCCGCGCTCGCCGGCCTGGGCCACGCGCAGCCGGCGTTATCCCTGACGTCGGCGGGCTCCGGTCCGCCTGGCTGACCGTGGCGTCTTCGGCGCCACAGCGGGCCGCAGCCCGCTCCCGGCATCAGCGGGCCCTCTGGTCGTCCAGGCGCCCGAGGAGACCAGCGAAGATCTTCTGGCGGCCGACCTGGCCCCTGCGCTCCGCGTCGTCGCGTTGCTTCTGCCGCGTCGGGCGAAATTCGAGGGTGGTCACGAAGAAGGTGCACGACTCGCAGATGGACTCGAATCGTCGCCGGCTTTCAATGCTCAGGACTGAACAGGCCATGTCGAGGGGCGTTCGGTTACAGTTTAGACGCCATTTCGGTGACAGTCAGAATTGACCGTCACCGAAATGGTTGATTAATTGGCGGGCTCGACGGGACTTGAACCCGCGACCTCTGGATTGACAGTCCAGTGTGCTAACCAGGCTGCACCACGAGCCCGTAACGGGAACGGATGTTTATACCATGCGGGCTCCGGGGCTGTCTATCCGCCCAGGGACGGCTGCCCCGGCGCGCACTCGAGATGGCCCGTCCATACGAGCTGGTCGGGGTAGCGGGCCAGGAGATCGGCGATCTCGTCGCACGGCGGCCGGTGGCCGAGCAGGTCCTCGCCGGGCGAGCGCTGCAGCCGGCGATGCACGTTCAGCAAGTAGCTGTAGACCATGCGCAGCGCCTGATCCTCGGGCACGGCGCGCACCCAGACCAGGATCTCGACCGACTTGGCGTTGGCGTCCAGCTCGCGCTGCTCGCGCTCGCGCTGCCGGGAGCGGGCACTGCTCGCGCCGAGGGGCTGATCGTGCCCCAGCACGTAGTGCGCCAGCTCGTGGGCCACGATGGCGTCGCGGTACTCGGAGGCCAGCACCAGCTCGTTGACCGCGAAGAACCCGCGGCGATAGGCGCCGACCGGGCTGTCGGGGTTGTGGCTGACCAGGACGTGGATGGGCGGCAGCTGATAGCGCCGCGAGGTCTCCTCCGCGAAGTCGCGAACCTCGCCGAGGCTCCTGTCCTGCGACGGCGTCAGCGTCGAGCAGCCGACGGCCAGCGCGGCCACCCCGAGGAGCCAGCCGAGACCCGGCGCTCTCATTGGCGGAAGTCTAGCAAACGAGGCAGAATGTGGGCCTCATGACCACTGCACGCGCCGCCACCCCTTCCCTCCGCAGCCGCAACTGGTTCGCCGCCAAGAATCTCGACGGCTTCATGCACCGAGCGTATCTCAAAGCCGAGGGCTTCAGCGAGGCGGTGTTCGACGGCCGCCCCGTGGTCGGCATCTGCAACTCGTGGTCCGAGCTGAACAACTGCAACGCGCACCTGCGGCAGGTGGCCGAGGCGGTCAAGCGCGGGGTCTGGAGCGCCGGCGGCTTCCCGCTGGAGTTCCCGGTGATCTCGCTCGGCGAGATCCTGATGAAGCCCACCACCATGCTCTTCCGCAATCTCATGGCGATCGACGTGGAGGAGTGCATCCGCGCCTATCCCCTCGACTCGGTGGTGCTGCTGGCCGCCTGCGACAAGACCACGCCGGCCATGCTGATGGGCGCCGCGTCCGCCGACGTGCCCGCGATCATGGTGACGGGCGGGCCGATGCTCAAGGGCATGTGGTGCAACCAGGAGCTGGGCTCCGGCACCGACGCGCGCAAGATGTGGGCGCAGCGGCGGGCCGGCGAGCTGCCCGACGAGGCGTGGGCGGAGATCGAGGCGTGCCTGTCGCGCTCGGCCGGCCACTGCATGGTCATGGGCACCGCCTCGACGATGGCCGCGATGGCCGAGACGCTCGGCCTGGCCCTGCCCGGCAACGCGGCGATCCCGGCGCCGGACTCGCGCCGGCTCGCCCTGGCCGAGCTGTCCGGCCGCCGCGCGGTCGAGATCGCGCTGGCCCGCGGGCCCAGGCCCTCCGAGATCCTGACCGCGGCGGCCTTCGACAACGCGATCCGGGCGGACATGGCCCTCGGCGGCTCCACCAACGCGATCGTGCACCTGGTCGCGATCGCCGGCCGCGCCGGAATCCCGCTGCCCCTGCGCCGCTTCGACGACCTGTCGCGCACCACGCCGCTGCTCGCCAATGTGCGCCCGTCGGGCAAGCACCTGATGGAGGATTTCTACTACGCGGGCGGCGTGCCCGCGGTGCTGCGCGAGCTGCTGCCGATGCTGGACGGCACCGCGCGCAACGTGAACGGCCGCAGCCTCGCCGAGAACGTGGCCGACGCGCCCTGCCACGACCGGGACATCATCCGGCCCCTGTCGCTGCCGCTGCAGCCGGAAGGCGGCACCGTGATCCTCTTCGGCAATCTCTGCCCCGGGGGCGCGGTCCTGAAACAATCGGCCGCCTCCGCGCATCTGATGGTCCACCGCGGCCGCGCGGTGGTCTTCGAGGATCACCGCGATCTCGAGCGCCGCATCGACGATCCCGCGCTGCCCATCGACGAGACGTCGGTGCTGGTGCTCAAGCAGGCCGGTCCCAAGGGCGGCCCGGGCATGCCCGAGTGGGGCGCCGCGCCGGTGCCGGCGCGGCTGCTGAAGGCGGGCGTGAAGGACATGGTGCGCATCTCGGACGCGCGGATGAGCGGCACCTCCTACGGCACGGTGGTGCTGCACGTGACGCCGGAGTCCGCGGTGGGCGGGCCGCTGGCCCTCGTGCAGTCGGGCGACGAGATCGAGCTGAACGTGCCCGAGCGCCGGCTGACCCTGCGGGTGTCCGACGAGGAGATCGCGCGTCGGCGCGGGGCGTGGAGCCCGCGGCCGGACGGCGTCACCAGCGGCTATCTGCGCATGTTCCTCGATCACGTGCTGCAGGCCGACGAGGGCGTGGACTTCGACTTCCTGCGCGGCCGGCGCCCGGTCACCGACGAGGAGACCGCGCACGGCTCGAGGCTCGCCTGACATGACCGCCGCCACGAACTCCGCCGACGCGATCGTCATCGGCGCTGGCGCCTTCGGCGCGAGCACCGCGTATCACCTGGCCCGGCGCGGCCTCAAGACCACGCTCGTGGATCAGCACGCGCTGGGCTCGCAGACCTCGCCGCGCGCGGCCGGCCTGACCAGCAAGGCCGACACCATGCCCGCCATGGCGCGCCTCCGGCACGAGGCGTGCGAGGCCTTCGAGCGCTTCGAGAGCGAGATGGGCCGCACGGTGGACTTCCACCGCTCGGGCAGCCTCCGCGCGGCCTACACCGACGCGGCGGTGGAGCGGGTGCGCATCGCGCAGGCCACCGCCGACGGCCTGGGCATCGAGGCGCGCCTGATCGACGCCACGGAGGCCGAGCGCCTCGCGCCGCACTTCACACCGGGCGCCGCGCTCCGGATCCTCCACGTGCCGAGCGATGGCTGGGTGGACCCGGCCAAGGTCGCCGTCGGCTTCGCCACGCGCGCCGGCGAGCTGGGCGCGCGCCTGCTGCCGTTCACGCCGGTGCTGGCCCTGCTGAGCGACGGCATCCGCGCCACCGGCGTGGTCACCCCGCGCGGCGAGATCCGCGCCCCGGTCGTGGTGGACGCGGCGGGCGGCTGGACCGCGCGCGTGGCGGCCGGCGCCGGCATCGCGCTGCCCCTGGTCCCGGTGCGGCACCAGCTGTTCATCACCGAGCCGATCGCGGGCGTGGAGCCGCTGCAACCCATCGTGCGGCTGGTCGAGGCCAGCGTGTACGTGCGCTACGAGCAGGGCGGCCTGCTCTTCGGCGGCTACGAGGACCACCCGCACGTGCTCGGGCACGAGGGCCTCGCCCCGGGATTCCAGATCGCCGGGCTCGAGCTGGACCTGGACGTGCTGCGCGGGCTGGTGGACGAGGTGGCCGCGCACTTCCCCGCCCTGCGCGACGCGAAGATCGCGATCCACCGCGGGGGCGCTCCCACCATGACCCCCGACGGCCGGCCGCTCGTCGGCCGCGTGCCCGGCCTCGACGGCCTCTTCGTGGCCTCGGGCTGCTGCGTGGGCGGGCTCAGCCTGTCGCCCGCGGCCGGCCGCGCGCTGGCCGATCTCATCGTCGACGGCAAGAGCGACCCGGATCTCGCCCCGATCTCGGTGGAGCGCTTCGGCGGCGCTCATCGCGACCCGGCCGCGCTCGAATCCGCGTGCGTGGCGCAGTACGCCCGCCGCTACACCCACTGAGGAGACATCCCATGCCCAAGGTCGACTGGAGCTACCACCGCAACGGCTGAATGACCTGTGCCAAGACGCAAGGGTTCCTTGCCAGGCACAAGGTGACGGTGACCGAGCAGGCCGACGCGAAGAAGGCCACCATCAAGGGAGCGCGCGCGCTCGACGTCCTCGACGGCGTCGACGACCTCTACGTGGCCAAGGGCAAGAAGGTGGAGCACGTCGACCTGAAGAAATCGAAGCCCGACCGCGCCACCCTGCTCGGGCTGCTGCTGGGGCCGACCGGCAACCTGCGCGCGCCGACGCTGCGCCGCGGCCGCACGCTGATCGTCGGCTACGACGAGGCGACCTACAAGACCGTGCTGAGATAGACGGGGTCAGGTCTTGCATTACGACATTTTCGTGGCGCGCATCGCCGTCACCTGATGCGGCAAAAATGTCGTAATGCAAGACCTGACCCCGCCGGCTGACCCGCTCAGCGCGGCGGGGAGGAGAGACGGGCGCCGACCAGCTTGGCGACCAGGACCGCGACGTAGAGCTGGCCGCCGATGGCCTCCAGCACGGCGACCCCGCGCGCCATCTCGCTCCGAGGCACGACGTCGCCGTAGCCGAGCGTCGCCAGGGTGACGAAGCTGTAGTACATGGCGGTGGACAGGGAAAGCGCGGCGCCGGCGTCCCGCGCCCCTGCATCGGCCAGCGAGCCCGGCCAGGTCTGCTCCATGGACCAGTGCACGACTCCGAAGAGCAGCCCGCCCAGCAGATAGACGCTGAGCGCCGCGTAGAGGTGCTCGGCGTCGACGCTGGCGGTGCGCATCGCGAAGCGCAGCGCGCTGACACCGGCGAGCAGAGCGATCGCGCAGGCCACCGCGAGGGCGCCCGCGGCCAGCCCGCTGCCGACCGCCGCGGTCGGGGCCGCCCGCACCCCCAGCGCGATCGCGGCGACGACCATGAGCAATCCCCGCCACCGCTGCCCCGGGACGCCGAGCAGCGCGGCGAGCAGGCTGAACACGAGGAGGATCTGCAGCAGGTCGGTGCTGAAGTGCAGGGCCGCAAGCAGCGGCGCCGCGCCCAGGGTGACCAGCAGCGTGTAGAAGAGGACGGCGTAGCGGTGACGGCCGTAGGCGGCGAGCGGGCCGGCCGGGCTCACGGGGCGACGACGGGAAGCCAGTACACCGAGGCCGCGATGACCAGGTAGACCGCGATCAGCTGAATGCCCTTGAACCAGGTCGCCTGCCCATCGCCGGCGGTGGTGACCACGATGAGAGTGCCCAGCAGGAGCGTGCCGATCTCGAGCCGGCTGAAGGCCAGGCTCCCGGGATCAGCAGCAGCAGCCAGTTCACCGCGCGCGTCTCGGGATCACGGCCATCCTGCCCATGATGATAGGGCACACCTCCCACGAAGCCGGTACGGATAGACGCCCCGGTTGGGATAGGATACGGCCCGATGACCGCCTCCTCCCTGCCCGAGCCGGAGCTTCAAAAGAAGATCTCGGCCCGTCTGCCCGACGTCTTGATCCGGGCGGGGTTCATCGCCGTCCTGGCCGCGCTGTGCTACATCGTCTTCGCGCCGTTCCTGACCCTGATGGTCTGGGCGATCATCCTGGCCGTCACGCTCTATCCCTTGCATCGAGGGCTCGCTCGGCGGATGGGGGGGCGCGCGGGTCTGGCCGCGACCGTGGTCGTCATGGGCGGATGCATCCTCATCATCGCGCCGACCGCGGTGCTCTTGAACTCGTTCGGCGGCTCTCTTCACGACCTCGTCGGGGCCGTGCAGCACAACACCCTGGACGTCCCGCCTCCGCGGGAGAGCGTTCGGGGCTGGCCGATCGTCGGCGAGAAGATCTACGCCTTCTGGTCCGGCGCCCACGCCGACCTGCCCGCGCTCGTCCAGAGCATGCAGCCGAAGATCGGCCAGCTGGCCCGGAAGGCGCTGGCGGTCGTGGCGAGCATCGGGGTGGGACTGCTACAGTTCCTGGCCTCGTTCATCGTCGCCGGCATCTTGATGGCCTACGGCGAGGCAGGCGCGGGCACGACGCGCGCGATCTTCGCGCGGATCATCGGCCCCGAGCGAGGCGAGCCCTTCGCCCGGCTCTCCACCGCGACGATTCGTACAGTCGCTCAGGGCGTGATCGGCATCGCCTTCGTTCAGGCGATCCTCGTCGGCGTCGCCCTGCTCGCCGCTCACATTCCATGGGCCGGCGTCCTGGCCGCCATCACGCTGGTGCTGAGCATCGCCCAGGTCCCGGCCCTGATCGTCACCCTCCCGGTGATCGCGTACATCTGGTCGAGCGGCGACTACGGCACCGGCGCGGCGGTCGCCCACACCGTCGCCCTGCTCGTGGCCGGCATGGCCGACAACATCCTGAAGCCCCTGATGCTCGGGCGCGGCGTCGACGTCCCGATGCCGGTCATCCTGCTCGGCGCCCTGGGCGGCATGGCGAGCGCCGGGATCCTCGGCATGTTCGTGGGCGCGACGCTGCTGGCCCTCGGCTATCAGATCTTCACGACCTGGGTCGCCACGAATCCCGATTGAGGGGCCTCGTCACGAGCCCTTCCCGCGTCGACGGCGCCGGGTCTTGCCCGTCGCCCGTGACGGGCGGCGCCCGGAGAGCCGGCGGAGCGCCGACCCCTTGTGCATGGCCATGTGGTCGGTCTTGTCGCTCTCGATCAGGTAGCGCGGCTCCACCCGCGATGCGTGAACCGTGTATCCCTTGAACTCGATGGGCGCCACGATCCTCTTGCGGATGATCCCGCTCACCCGGCCGGCCTCGGAGTTCCAGCTCACGTGGTCGCCGACCTTGAAGGCGCCCGGCATGGTCATCCCTCCTGTTCTCGAAGGGCTCCCCAGCTGTTTCGTGCGGATCGAGGAGGGGATGCCGGAGGCGGGGGAGGGACGCCGGCCGGCGCGAGCTACAATCGGGCGATCGCCTAGCCCTTCACGCTGCCGGCGGTGAGCCCTTCCACCATGTACTTCTGCAGGTAGATGTAGGCGGCGATGACCGGCACCGTGGTGAGGACGGCGCCCGCCATCAGGTAGCCCCAGCCGTAGACGTCGCCGGTGATGAAGGTCGACAGGCCCACCGGCAGCGTGCGCAGGCGCACATTGGTGATAAAAACCAATGCGTAGAGGAACTCGTTCCACGCCTGGGTGAAGGCGTAGAGCGCGCTCGCGAGCAGGCCGGGGGCGGCCAGGGGCAGGATCACGCGGCGAAAAGCGCCAAAGCGGGTGGCCCCGTCGATCATCGCGGACTCTTCCAGCTCGACCGGGATCGACTCGAAGTACCCCATGAGCAGCCAGGTCACGAACGGCACCGTGAAGGACGGGTACGCCGCGATGAGGCCGGTGAGGCTGTCGGCCATGCCCAGGTTGCGGATCTGCGCGTAGAGCGGGATGAACAGGATCGACGGCGGCACCAGGTAGGTGATCAGCACCGTGCTGGCCATGAACGCGCGCCCGAGAAACTTGAGGCGGGCCAGGGCGTAGGCGCCGAGAGTGCCCACCGCAGTGGCCAGGAACGTGCTCGAGACCGCCACGATGATGCTGTTGCCGTACCAGGACACGAACTCGGTCTTGGCGAACAGGTGGTCGTAGTTCTCGCTCACGAACGGGCTCGGCCAGAACATCGAGACCAGGCTGCGCATCTGGGTCTCGCCCTTGAAGGACGTGACGATCATCCAGTAGAAGGGAAAGATCACGAACAGGGCGAAGGCGAGCAGGATCGCGTACGACACCGCGGACTGCGTCCGCTCGATGCGGACGGTGCTGCGGCGCCTAACCAACGCTGACCCCACTCCTGTATCCGCTCGCCTCGCCTCCGGCTGCAGCTCGCACTACCTCACCCTACCTTTGCGCATGTAGTTCGACAGCACGATGATCACGAAGGCCAGCGCGGGCAGCATGTAGAGGGCCACCGCGATGGCCTCGCCCAGGCGCTGCGCCCCGAAGGCGATCTCGTAGGTCAGCACCGGCAGCACCATGGTGGCCCCGCCCGGACCGCCCTTGGTCAGGATGTAGACGATCGCGAAGTCGTTGAACGTCCAGATCGTCGAGAGCAGCAGCACGATCATCACGATGTTGCGGATACCGGGCAGCGTGACGTAGCGGAAGCGCTGCAGCACCGTCGCCCCGTCCACCGCCGCGGCCTCGTACAGCTCGCCCGGGATGGCCTTCATGCCGGCCAGGAAGCTGATGCCGAAGAACGGGAATCCGCGCCACACGTTGACGCCGATCACCGAGGCCATCGCGGTGCCCGGCTCGCTGAGCCAGCCCACCCCCTGCTTGAGCACGCCGAAGACGTGGACCAGCAGGTAGTTCAGCACGCCCAGGCTGTAGTCGTAGATCCACAGGAAGTTGAGCGCGGAGACCACGGTGGGGGCCACCCAGGGGATCAACAGGACACCGGTCCAGAAGGAGCGGAAGCGGATCCTGGAGGTCAGCACCAGCGCCATGCCCATGCCGAGCACGGTCTTGATCGCGACCGAGCCGAAGGTGAACACGAAGCTGTTGATGACCGCGCGCTGGAAGAAGCCGTCGTAGGTGAGCCGGACGTAGTTCTCGAGTCCCACGAAGACCGGCGGCATGCCCACGTACTTGCGGGTGAGGCTCAGGTACACCGCGTAGCAGAACGGATAGGCGACCAGGGCCAGGACGAGCACCACGATGGGCGCCACGAACAGGAAACCCATGCGGTAGTCGGGCCCCAGCACGCGGCGCAGCGTGTGCTCGAGGCCGGCGCGGGGCCGGGGAGAAACCTCGGGGTGATACGCGCCCCTCACCCCGACCCTCTCCCCGGAGGGGAGAGGGGGAGATGAGGGATGGAGCGTGGCCATGACGCCTCCGGGCTAGGCCTTGCCGCGGATCTTGTAGATCTCCTCGACCCGCGCGTGCGCCTCCTTCAGGGCCGCCTCGGGCGAGAGCCCGCCCACGACCACGCGGCCGGCCATGTCGGTGAGGATCTTCTGGCCCTGCACCTCGGCGGCGGCCGGCGTCATGGGGCCGGGGTGGCCCTGGTTCACGGAGCGCATGATGTTCTGCAGCATCGCCTCGAAGTTCGGGTCCGACTTCCAGTACGGGTTGTCGGCGCGGCCCTTGTAGACCGGGCCCGCCTGCCCCACCGAGACCTTCATGTACTCGGCGAAGCGGGTCTCGTCCTCGAGGTAGCGGATGAGGTCCTCGGCCAGGTCGGCCTTCTGCGTCTTCTGGAAGATCGCCCAGTTGTAGCAGGACGAGCCCACGAACGAGCCGGCGGGGCCGCCGGGGGTCAGCACACAGAGCGTCTTCGGTGCCAGCTCGTGCTTCTTGCTGACCATCGCGTAGTAGAGGCTGGCCCCGTTGTTGGTGGTCACCAGCTTGCCCGCCATGTACGACTCGTTGTTGGACACGTCGGTCCAGCCCATCACGCCGGGCGGCTGGATGCCGTGCTTCTTGATGGTGTCCACCGCGAACTGCAGCGCCTGCGTGTTCTGCTTGAGGAACGCGGTCCCGAGCGCCGGCTTGCCGTCCTTGTCCCACACCCCCCCGCCGTAGTCCCAGAGGATGTTGGCCATGAACCCGTCGCCGTCGTCCGACCGGTTCAGGGTCTGGCCGAAACCGAAGAGGTCCTTGGACGGGTCCTGCGCCTTCTTGGCGAATTCGACGACCTCGGGGTCGTAGACCTTCGGGACCTTGAGTCCCTTCGCCTCCATGATGTCCTTGCGGATGAAGAACACGGTGGTCATCGAGTAGCGGCCGACACCGAGGAACTTGCCGTCTGCCTTCATGGCCCGCTCCGCGAAGGGCACGAGCCCGCCCTTGGCGGTGGCGAGCTCGCCGGCCACCTTGCTGACGTCGCGCAGCGCTGCCTTGTAGCGCATCGGCCCGTAGATGTTCATCTCAGCCATGTCGGGCGGGTTGCCGGCCTCGATGGCGGCGACGAACTTCTGCTCGCGATCGCCGAAGGTCGCCCAGTCCATCTCGACCTCGACGTTCTTGTCCTTGGCCCACGCCTCGACCTGCCGGGCCACCACATCGTTGCCCGCGGTGACGAAGCTCTTGAAGAGCCAGAGCCTGAACTTCGTCTTCGCCTGCGCGGGCGCCATGCCGCGCAGCGCGTGGAGCCCCGCCGCGGTGCCGCCGGTGATGACCGCCGCCTTGCGCAGGAACTCGCGGCGGGCGATGAGACCGGCGTCGAGCTGATCGGCCAGTTGCTTGAGGCGAGTGTCCATCGAGGGCTCCTCCTTTGGAGCGCGTGGAGCGGAGCTGGGGGATGGGCGAATGCTAACTCAGGGCGGGCCCGCGGGCAAGCAAACACTGCGCCGCATGCGCGATCGCGGCGGCGTCGACGCCGTAGTGACGATAGAGATCGTCCCGCGCACCCGACTGCCCGAAGTGATCGACGCCGAGCGGGATCTGCGGGACTCCGAGCGCTGAGCCCACGAACGCCAGCGCGTGCGAATGGCCGTCGAGCACGGACACCACCGGCACCCCTTCCTCCTCTGCCGACACCAGCTCGAGTACGTACGGACCCGTAGCTCGCAGCCCGCGATAGAGCCGATCGGGGCTCGTGACCACGAACACGCTGGCGCACACGCCCTCCGCGGCGAGCATCCGGCTCGCCTCCACCGCCTCGGGCACCATCACGCCGGCCGCGAAGATGTGCACCGCATTGGCCTCGGCGTCGTAGCCCGGCTGCCGGCGCGCGTCGATCAGCCGGTACCCGCCGCGCAGCACCGCGGCGCGCTGGGCCGGCGACGGCGCGGGCGCCAGCGACTGCGCGACCGGCTTGGTGGACAGCCGCAGGTAGAGGCTCTCGGCGTCGGGTCCCCGCTCGATCAGCCCCCGCAGGCCGTCGAGCAGGATCCACTCGACCTCCTGCGCGAAGGCGGGCTCGTAGTAGGCGATGGCGGGCAGCGCAACGCCGATGCCCGGCGTGATCACCGACTGGTGCGCCCCGCCCTCGGGGGAGAGGCTCACCCCCGAGGGCGTGGCCGCCACGATGAAGCGGCCGCCCGCGTACAGCGCGTG